>Ga0207657_10001171_pt1 | contig 27817 bp, 30 predicted proteins | sample KBSC33metaG_FD_184316 | JGI IMG/M metagenome (GOLD analysis project Ga0207657, IMG submission 184316) | Corn rhizosphere microbial communities from Kellogg Biological Station, Michigan, USA - KBS C3-3 metaG (SPAdes) (version 2) | ecosystem: Host-associated > Plants > Roots > Rhizosphere > Soil ...
ACTGGGGCATTTGGGTACGACCAGCCAAATAGTATGCTTAGCATGTGCCGGGGCAGGTGACGGATACTATGTGGGTCAGCCACATACCAGCCACTTTGCTCCATAGCGTTTATAAGCTCTTGTTTACTACCAATAATGGCAATATTAACTGGGTCAGATGCAAAGCCATCTGGCGTAACGCAGTACATCGGCAGGTGTTTTGGTGGATGAAATATGCGGAAGAGGCGAATCAGCGCTGGTATGAGTACGTACGCCGCAATGATATAGGTAAGTAATACTGCCACTAAACGTGGCACTCGCTTGTCGAAGGCGGGGAATACGTCGCGCACTGCAAAATACGCTATAACAAGTCCGGGAATAAGTACGGCGAAGCGCTTTGCCAGTCGCCAAATAAGGTCGATCATTCGTTGGTTCTATAATAATACACCAGAGGTGCAGTTAACTAATCAGCAGATACAACTATTCCACGAAGAGCTCCATGGCTTCTATAGGGAGCATGCCAGGGCCAATTTGCCGTGGCGTCAGCCTGAGTTGGACGGTAGCTTCGACCCGTACAAAATTCTTGTATCCGAAATAATGCTTCAACAAACCCAGGTGAACCGGGTTATACCCAAATACTTAGAATTTTTAAGGCAGTTCCCGAAGGCGGTCGACTTAGCTAGAGCAGAGCAGGGCGCTGTGCTCCGAGCTTGGAGCGGGCTCGGTTATAACCGCCGGGCGAAATATTTGCACCAAGCAGCTAAAACTATTTCTATGCAAGACTTCCCGCAAACAATTACTGAACTTGTTAAGCTTCCGGGAATAGGAAAGAATACGGCCGGAGCAATTATGGCCTATGCCTACAACCAGCCGATAGTCTTTGTTGAAACCAATATTCGCACGGTTTATATTCATCATTTCTTTCATGACAATTCTAATATTTCAGATGCCCAGATTATAGATTTGCTAGACCAAACCCTTAACTCTATTAATCCAAGAGAATTCTACTGGGCACTTATGGACTACGGAAGCTATTTGAAACAAACAGTGGGTAACCTTAACAAGTGGAGCAGTACGTACAGCAAGCAATCTCGCTTTAAGGGCTCAATAAGGCAGCTGCGAGGCCAGGTATTGCGGGAACTACATGAAGGTGACAAAACTATAAAAGAACTTCGCGACTCTATTGCCGATGAGCGTTTACCTGCCGTTCTAGAGGCATTACTCAAAGAACGGATGGTCCAGTTTGCCAACAAAAAGTACCATTTATGACGTGTTACAATAAACCGTAAGCAATATGGATACAGACATACAGTCACCAGCACAACCACAAGATGCTCCCCAGGAGGCTCCAGTGCAGCCGGAAGTAGCTGCGGCTGAAACGCCTATGACTCCGGAAGCGCCGCCCCAAGAGAGTACGCCTGCGCCCGAACCTCCGTTACTGGAAGAGAAGCCTGCTGAGCCAGCACCGAAAAAAGAAGAGGCCAAGCCCAAAGCGCCACCAAAGCCCAAGCAGCCCGGCAGTGGTGTCGGCCTGGCCATTGTAGCGACAGTGGTAATTGTGTTAGGATTAGCGGCGCTGGCAACTTACGCCTACTTGAAAACCCGTTAAGCTAGGGAGCGCTACATGCAGACATTTGCAGAAGCTGCAGCTTTATTGTTGCAGGCCGGTAATGTGGGGGTTATACCAACCGACACGGTGTACGGTTTAGTTGCGCGTGCAGCCGATAAAGAAGCCGTGGCCCGCCTATATGACTTAAAAAACCGTGAAGGCAAGCCTGGTACCATCATTGCCGCTACTATTGACCAGTTTGCCCACCTTGGCATAAAAGCCCGCTACTTACGGGCGGTGGCGGAATATTGGCCGGGAGCAATCAGCATAGTTATACCTTGTGGTCCGGAACTGGAATATTTGCACGAGGGGGTTGGCAGTCTCGCAGTCCGTGTACCGGATGATGAACAACTACAAGTATTGCTGGAGCAAACCGGCCCCTTACTTACCAGCAGCGCAAATCACCCTGGTGAAGATACTGCCACCACTATAGTTGAAGCCCAGAATTATTTTGGAGATAATGTGGACTTTTACGTTGATGGCGGTGACCTTTCTGGCAGGCAGCCTTCAACGATTGTTCGTGTAGTTGACGATGCTATAGAAGTGCTGCGCCAAGGCGTGGTTGTAATTGAGAATAATGGAGTAAAAAATGACTTTTGACGAATACCAACAAAAAGCGCTTACGACTGTCCTAAGTACCAATGACGGCTTTAAAGACCTGCTGCACTGGGTACTTGGTGTTAATGGTGAAGCTGGCGAAATAGCTGAAAAAATTAAGAAAATCATCCGCGACAAACAGGGGCAATTATCTGAAGAAGATAAGACAGAACTCGCTAAAGAAATTGGCGATGTGCTGTGGTACTTAGCAGTGCTTGCACATCAGCTCGGGGCTAGCTTTGATTCAATTGCCAATCAAAACATCGAAAAACTACAAAGCCGACAACAGCGTGGCAAGCTCCAAGGCTCCGGTGACAACCGCTAAAGTTCAAAATCTAGGACAAGCGCTTGGTGGTCGGACACTACCTTTTCAAGTGCCTCAAAGCCCGTTACTGTAACTTCATTGTTCACAAAAATATAATCGCAAACCTCGGTCTTGTAAGTTAGATGCGTGCGGGTAGTTTTTAAGTTCTTCTCGAGTGAAAGGTTTTTAAGGACTGCATTTAACTGCTCTATAGATTTACTTTTGGGGACAAGGTTGAAGTCGCCAGTAAGTATGACTGGACCTTGCAGGTCACGGATGTAGTTGGCAATGAGACGTGTCTGAGCTTCCGTTTCCTCGTTTCCATTTTTATGATCAGGTACATGGAAACCGTGGTGAGTCAGCACATTGCACGCTTTCCCGTTGATGTCTAGGACTGAGTGCACAAAATTTCTGACATTCGCGCTGTCCTCGCCCCACATGAAATCGTCTTTATGTTCAAGATGCGTAAAGACAACCTCTGTTTTATTAATTGGGTATCGGCTAAGTATGCAGTTACCGAATCTGGCGGTACCTTTCATGTAGCTGAATGAAAATACCGGGCCTAACGCGGTGTAGTCAAGCCCAGCTATTTTTTGAATATTCTCTATTGTTATAAAAAGGCCAGTGCCTTCACCTTCAAAACTTATAGCTTCTTGCAGACAGATAATGTCGGGTTGCTCGCTTTTCAAAATGTCGCCTATTTGCGGCTCCAGACGTCCGCCCCATGCGTTTAGTTGCAGGAGTTTCACGCTGCGAATTCCTTGCGGAGCCATTCGTCAAGACTGCCGCCTCCGCCGCCTGCCATGCCTATGACTAGGTCACCTTGGTTGAGATGCTGCTGAATAGCTTGGTGTAATTTGCCGTCCATTTCAGCAGGGACTGCAATTGACGGGTCGTCCAAGTGAGAGATTAGTTCTTCTGGTGGAATAATGCGCTGGTTCGGGTCTTCGCGAGCCAGATAGCTCGGCACCCAATATACTTTTGAAGCGCCTGTAAAACAGTCTTTGTAATCGTTTAACATGTAGTGTTGGCGTCGGTTGGTTAGCGGTTCATATACTACGATAACTTTTTGGCCCTTGTCTGCCGCCATTTCAGTAGCCACACTCATGGCGCCGCGGATTTTTTCGGGAGTGTGCGCGTAGTCGGTGTAAAGGTCGGTAGCCAGCTGCTCCATGCGCCGTGACAGGCCAGGGAAGTCTGCTAGGTGGTCTAGGAGCTTGTCGAGGGGTTCATTTGTTATACGGTGCACGGCCTGGGCAACTAGCCAGGCGTCCAATCGGTTGTAGAGGCCAAGCAACCGGATGTTAAATATGCGACGGTCAGAGCTGTCGAGTACAGTAACGACATCACTGGCGGCTAGCCCTAAGTAGTCGGCATCTTCCTGCCAGGCAAAGGTGTGCTGACTTTGGCCTATGAACTCCCTGAAGGCTTCCTGGTAATCTTCGCGGGTTGGAAACACCTCGTGGTGGTCCCAACTAACACCGGTTATGAGGCTTACATGTGGCTCAAAAGCCAAGAAGTTGCGGTCAAACTCATCGGCCTCGTACACAAAGTACTCGCTGCCTTCTTCGTACTGCCCCATTTCGCCAAATGGTATCTTGGCGCCCACCGAGTAGCTAAGCGGTATGCCGAGCTGCTTGAGGAGCCATATGGCCATGGCAGTAGTGGTGGTTTTGCCATGGGTGCCGGCTACGGCAACTAGTTTCAAGCCTTTTTCTTGCAAGATTAAGTTCAGCAATTCGTCTCGTTTGCTGGTTTTGATGCCCATTTCGGTGCAGTAGAGCAGCTCAGGGGCGTCAGGGTTTTCGAGTGGCAGGGCAGAGGTATACACAAACCAATCTATGGGCTTTGCTTCATATACGGCCTGGATGTTTTCGCGACCTTGCCCGATATGAATATTTTCTATACCGTGCTTGCGCAAATATTGAACATACTGTGAATCTTGTTTGTCCGACCCAGAAACTTCAAAGCCGGCTTGCTTGGCAATGAGGGCGAGGGGGCCAATGGCGGTGCCGCCTATCCCTGAAAAATAGATGTGCATGCCCATAGTCTACCATGGCATTGTGCTACACTTAAGGAAGTAAATAACTAATAAAAATGCTCAAACAAAAACTAGCAGTATTACTAAGGCGGCGCTATTTTTGGCGTGACATAGGCTTTGACGAACTGAGCGAGCTATACGTAAGTAATATGCTACATACGTTTGCGGTGAGTTTGCTGCTGGTTTTCGTGCCGTACTACCTGTACCAAAACCATTTTAGTGTTAGCCAAATATGCTTAGTTTATGGCTCATTCTTCATGACACGTATCTTCATTGACTTTGTTGCTGCGCACGCCATAGCCCGCTATGGACCAAAGCATTCTATGATAGTCAGCTGCTTGCTACAGATAGTAAGCGCCAGTCTCTTCTTAACGTTGCCATATTACCATTGGCCCTTTTGGCTCCTTGGTTCTATATATGGGGCGGCGGCTAGTTTTTTCTTCATACCATTCCATGTGGAGTTTTCAAAAATCAAGCACACCAAGCATGCCGGCAAAGAGCTTGGTTACATGCAAATGCTCGATAAAACCGGGGCCGTACTTGGCCCGCTAGTAGGTGGTCTGGCAGCGCATTATTTCGGGCCGCAAGCTATATTTCTACTGGCAGTAGGGTTTTTATTCGGTAGTTTATGGCCGTTGTTCCAGTCGGCAGAGCCAGTTCGTACCCACCAAAAGCTCGACTACCGTACCTTACCCCTTCATCGTATTAAGCACGACCTAATCACCTATGTTGGCTCAGGAGTTGAGAACACTTTATGTATAAATGCCTGGCCGTTCTATGTTTCGCTGTTTGCTTTGTCAGGGGCGGTCTATGCTCAGCTAGGGATGCTTACAGCCTTTGGCGTGCTGGTTTCCATAGGTTCTGCCTACCCTATAGGCAAAGCTATAGATGGGCGTAATCCGCGCAGGATTATGCATCTGTCGGTTATTTTGAACTCTTCCTTGTATGTGTTCCGACCGCTTGTGCATAGCGTAATTCCGGCGTATGGCATTAACATGAGCAACGAAATAGTTACCACAGGCTACCGTATGCCCATGCTAAAAGGTGTTTATGCCGCCGCCGATGACTTACCGGGTCACCGTATAGTTTATATATCGACCTTAGAGGCTTGCACTAGTCTGTGTAAGGCCACGGCATGGCTTATTCTGGCGATAGTGGCAACCAGCTTCTCGGCTTACAGTACGTTTGTAGTGGCTTTCTTTATAGCCGGCACCGCTTCATTCATTATGCTGGCGGAACGTTTCAAGGCGCTTACGCCAAAGAAAAGATATAATCTGGTATATGGGCAAGCTAAGCAACCTGAAGCAGCACGCTAAGACCCTCAAGCCCTGGCACTTTCTAGTGCTTGCAGTACTGAGCGGCATAGTATGCTTAGTGGCACTACGAGCTAATAACGAGCACATGCTGCAGCTGAGGAGCAAGCTGTACCAAGCCGACCAAAGTGGGGTGGGGGTGCAACAAGCGCTGGGCAATCTTCAAAAATACGTGGTAGCACATATGAACACCAGCCTTTCCACCGGTAATACAGGTGTATACCCACCCATTCAACTAAAAGGTACCTACGATAGGCTTGTGCAGGCCCAAGGGATGGCATTGCAGCAACAGAACGGCCAGATCTATACCGATGCTCAGCATTACTGCGAAAAGCAAAATTCGGTAGATTTTTCGGGCCACAACCGCGTGCCATGTATAGAACAGTACGTACAGAACCACGGGGTTAAGTTGCCTGTTATAGAAGATAGCTTATATAAATTTGACTTTGTTTCGCCGAGGTGGTCACCCGATCTTGCTGGTTGGAGCATGGTTCTTAGTGCTGTGTGCTTAGTGAGTGCCGCCGCGCTATTCATTGTTCACCGATTCAGCAAATAAAAACACCCGGGATGACCCGGGTGTTTTACACTAAAGCTTCTTTTAAGCCTTAAGGCTTCGTGCTAGTAGTGTTGCTAGTGCTGCTACTGTTCGTGCTGCTCGAACCTTGTACGGCGTTAGTGTTGGTGCTGCCATTGCTAGATTGGCTCTGGTCGGCACACTTTTGGCCATTCGGGTTATCCTTTTCGAACTTAGCGACAGCTTGAGCGACTTGGCCGCTGTCCTGGAGGTTTTCCCAGAAGGTAACTTGGTCACGGTTAATGACCATGCGGTCATATGGTGAGTGTAGCTCACAGCCAAGCTTCACAAGAGAAACACTTGAGTTTGCTGTGCTAGCGTTGGTGCCACTGTTGGAAGTTTGTAGGTAGTAGATGTTGTCTAGTACTAAGTAACGGCTGTTCAGGCTCTTTACATCACCGAAATAAACCTGACCTGTATTCAGGAAAACTGCCTGTAGTTTCTTAGAATCGACGTAACTGCCTTCAGGCTTTTGACCACCGAATGCAAAAGCGACCAAAGCGGCAACTACAAGTACTACTACAGCCACGAACAGTACTATGCTGCCCCAACGTAGCCACTTGCTGCCCCCGGCCTTACCTTTTTTATTTGTTGCTCCACCAAATGGTGCACCGGAATTAGCAGGTGCCGGCTGTGAAGCGCGTGTGTTGAAGTCCATGTGTTCTCTCCACCTTTAAACTTTTTATGGTTACCGCCATAGTGTAATACAAGCCTTAGCATCAGTGCAATATCAAGTTGAACAATTGCTTTCAGATAAGGGTATGGCAGTAAAAACAACCGTCTTAAAGTGATGATAAGGGTTGACAAATAAATTACCTCAAGAGTATGTTAGGGGTACACTACTAACTATAAGAGAGGGAGAAGTCAGAAATGGCATACAAGCACACTAACTCCAAGGGTGTAACATACTACTTAAACTCAAAGGAAGTTACACTTCGCGGTGGTAAGAAGCAAACCATCTACTACTTCAGCAAGGATCAGCGCCCAGAAGGTACTGACCTGCCTGCAGGCTTTAGCGTTAACGAAAACCCACGCAACGGTTTCCTTACTGTTAAGCGCGGCTAGTATATACAAACACGAATACTTAAGCACCCGGCTTCGGCCGGGTGTTTTTAATTGCTGTTTTTCTATACAATTAATAGGATGAGTGAAGTTATTTTAAAGGTTAAAGACCTACGCAAGGTCTACGACGGCAAGCCAGCTGTTGATGGCATAAACTTTGAGGTCAAAAAAGGTGAAATCTTTGGTATACTCGGCCCAAACGGTGCCGGCAAGACAACAACGCTGGAGATGATAGAAACCATGCGTGAAATTGATGGCGGTAGCATTACTGTCGACGGCTTGGACGTTGCTTCGCAACCCAATGAAGTTAAAGCTACCATTGGCGTACAACCACAAAGCCCTGCTTTTCAAGATAAAACAAGGCTTAGCGAGATTATTGAACTGTTCGCTGCGGCATACGGCGAAAACGTTGACCCCATGGAGTTCTTGAACGATGTAAAACTTGGCGAGAAAGCCAATGCCTACGTAGAACAGTTAAGTGGTGGCCAAAAGCAGCGCCTAAGTATAGCTGCAGCACTCGTACATAGCCCTAAACTGTTTTTTATGGACGAACCTACCACCGGACTCGACCCGCAGGCCCGACGCAACCTATGGGACCTTACGCGTGAAGTCCGCGATAAAGGCGTGACGGTCATTATGACAACGCACTATATGGATGAGGCCGAAATACTCTGTGACCGAGTAGCCGTTATGGACAACGGCAAGATTATCGCCATCGATACTCCCAAAAACCTTATACAGCAGCTGCTTAAGCGAGGTTTCAAAAAGGAGCAGCAGGTGGAGCAAGCCAACCTGGAGGATGTATTTATTGACTTAACAGGAAAGGCGCTAAGGGATTAACATGCACCACTCTGGTTTTTATCTTCTTATCGCTGTAATAGTCCTGCTTATCTTCTTTCGTAGAGTATGGCCGCGGCTACGAGCCAATCACCCCACGAAACCCGTCGTACATCGCAGTATCAAGCACAAATCCTTCTATACCGTGCAGGTGTTTTCCAGGCTCAACACGCGTCGCTTTTTCCGCGACCGTTTAGCGCTCTTTTTCGGCATATTGTTCCCCCTCATATTCCTCTTCGTATTTGGCGGTATATCCGGCGGCAGCAAGAACAACAATGTCTCGTTCCGTGTAGCAGTCATAAACGAAAGCCATAGTGCGTTTGCCCAGCAGTTTAGTCATCAGCTTAGTACCAGCAAGACCTTTAAGATAAATAAGGACGCCACAACGCTTGCGACCGCGAAAGATAAGATGGCCAAAAGCCAAGTGGACGCCACCATAGTGCTGCCAGCTGACTTTGGTACGGTTAAGCCAGGCCAAAACTACCCTTCCGGTGAAGCTAAAGTGCTCTATAGCCAGAACAGTGTCAGCGCCGGCCAAACGCTTACTACGGTCCTTGAGGGAGAGTTTAAGCGGGTAAATGCTAAATTTGTCAGTACGCAGCAACCTTTTACGGCAGTCGGCCAACAGCTAAACGAAAAGAGCCTGACATCATTTGACTACACCTTTGCCGGTTTACTTGGCTTTTCTATAGTCGGCCTAGGCATATTTGGACCAGTAAATGTCTTTCCTGAGCTCAAAAAGCAGGGCATACTACGCCGCTTACACACTACACCACTCAAGGTTTGGCAGTACTTTACCTCAACCATGATTTCGCAAGCCATTATCGGCCTTATAAGCCTGGCTATTATGTTCGCTGTCGCCATAGCGGTCTTCCACCTTAAAGTAGTAGGGAATTACCTGGAAATAGCTATATTTTTAGTATTTAGCATCATCACTATCTTAGGCATCGGTCTAGCTATAGGCGGCTGGGCGAAAAACGAGCGCCAAGCAGCGCCTCTCGCAAACATCATCGTGTTCCCGATGATTTTTCTGAGCGGCACGTTCTTCCCGCGTTTCCTTATGCCGGAGTGGCTACAGAGCATTACGTATTACTTACCACTTACCCCTGTTATAGATGGTGTCCGCTTGCTGGTTACAGAAGGCAAGCACCTAACAGATATCGGCACACAATTGGGACTGTTGGGTATTTGGACGGTGATTATCTACTTTATAGCCTTTAGAGTATTCCGCTGGGAATAACCAGCTACCTCTAGACAAACAAGCATAAACGTGATACAATAGAGTTATGTCACATTCTGGCCAGCAAAAATCTTTCAGTACTGAACCGCACCCAGCAGTAACTGTTGCAATGGAAGAGGTTGCTGCAATGAAACCACGTTCGCAAGTTCAAAAACGCGCTGCCCAGCTTGCCACTCGCATTGCCCTAGAGCATAACCCTCCAGCTGGTGAGATAGAAGCTATCTTGACCATGGGAGCACGTCGTGTCGCTCAGTTAACTGCTTCTCCCGAATCACAAATCCCAGAAGATATTCCAGAATCAACTGCAAACATTGAGCAGCCCTGGTCACCTTCAGGCATCTTAGATAGTATGCCTTCAAGCCGTGATGCTGACTGGCGTGAACGCCAGCTACCACGCGGCGACCGTGACTAAAGCCAAAAACACTTAAAATTACTCCTTAAAAGTGGTATAATATATTTTTGCTATGGCACGAGAGAAAGCTGAAGTTCCTGGACAGGAAGCGCTGATAACTAGTGCACCTCTAACTACTGAGGTGCATATTCGTGATTTTAGCGACCAAGCACCTGCAGTTTCGTTGGTAGAGCATCATTTGCAGCAGATACACGCATTAAATTTGTTTTCTACTATTCATGAAAAAGAATGGATGATAGGGCATCCCGATGTAGTTGTTAAGCGATATCCCAAAAATCATGCCAAAATTCTCCAGACACTCACGCAAGAACGCTTAGCTCTTGTGGAGGAAGCAAAGACTGAATTTTTCCGCTCCCTGGGCTATTACGCCGTCCAAGAAGCTGGCTGGATGGACAACATGCCCGACTATACCAAAGATACTGAGCACCGCTGGACGCTTTTTCAGGCTCGGTACAGAAGTGTTCCTAAAGGTCCGGCCCGTTACCAGGAAATCGATCGCCTGCTTGCAGAGCTCAAAAACTTCAATAACGACCGAACGGCATATAACCGCTCACATGGTCTTCGCCCTCATGCTCCAGATAAGGCAGTGGTCCGTCGTAGCATTGAAGACAAAAAGCCAGTGGCACGTCCGCTCCCGACCCGTGAACGTCTCATAGCCATACAGGAAGACCCACGAGCCGGCTACTTACCAGCAAATAACCGTGAAAAAAATACTGTGCTTGCCTGGTTGGACTACTTTGATAATCCTGAATATCCTCTAGGTATAGGCAATCAGCTGCTAGAGGTTCTTGTTCATCAGCAAAAACAGCGCACACACTTAGAGGGTGTGCGTGCCGTAGAAAGCATTGCTTGGGAATTGGGCGACTACCTGAAAGATGCGGTAAAAGGCTACAACGCTACATCAAAATTCATCGAAGATATGGAGGGGGTCGCGCCAACAGCTAAGATTGCTGATGTAGATGACATTGATGAAGAAGCTATGAGGTACATTATCCGTTATGAAGCCGTTGATCTTGTTTTAAGAGGACGCGCTCATCCTGGTGTGCGAGATGTACTGCTTGCGAAAGAAAAGCGCTGGGTAAACGGCGGTTCTGACCCAGGTAAGCACAAAGAAGTTCATAATCACTTCACTGCCCCAGATGAGATTAGACCTAGAGCCACTGAACAATACATCGATGATCGTTGGGTTGAAATGTCGGTGCGTTCAGCTGTTAAGTTTGCGACCGCAAACATGCAGAACGATCGCGTACGCATCGGTTTTATGCTTCGTTGTTTTAGCGATATTACGAGTGCACTAACTGGTGAATATCGCGCTTCCGAGTCGATTGCGGCGGCTATACAAGAAAGTCTGGCTGCCGTGAAAGATGAACCGATAGTACAATTGATACTGAATGAGCGTACTCGACAAACTGCCTAGACCATTTTTTGTTTTGGCGCCGATGGATGATGTTACCGACACCGTCTTCCGCCAAGTTGTTGCTCACTGTGCCGCACCAGACCTGTATTTTACGGAGTTTGTGAACGTAGACGGCTTACAGAGCCCAGGACGGAGTAAACTGCTCAAAAAGCTCCAATTTACGTCAGACGAGCAGCCCCTAATAGCCCAAATATGGGGTTTGCAGCCGGAAAATTTCTACAAAACCGCGCAGCAGTTAGCGGACGGCACATTCGCTAAGGAGTTTGGCTTACCAGAAGGTCTAAATTTTGCGGGCATAGATATAAATATGGGCTGCCCAGAAAAGACGGTTATAAAGAATGGGGCCTGCAGTGCGCTCATGAATAATAGGGAACTGGCAGTAGAAATTATGCAGGCTACCAAAGAAGGCGCTGGTGGAATGTTGCCGGTAAGCGTAAAGACGCGACTCGGGTTTAATAGTATTGACCTTACCTGGCCTGCCCTTTTACTTGAACAAAAACTTAGCATGCTAACTATTCATGGTCGAACTCGAAAAGAGATGAGTAAAGTGTCGGCGCATTGGGAAGAAATAGGCAAAATACGGGAACTGCGTGACCAGCTAGCTCCAAATACCCTTATTGTTGGTAATGGCGATGTTGAAAGCCGGAGTGAAGGACTAGAACTAGCACAGCGCTACGGCCTAGACGGCATCATGATAGGCCGCGGCGTGTTTCATGACCCATTTGCCTTTTCCACCGATAGCCCATGGGAGCAGTATAGCCGTGAGCAGCGGTTAGAACTATACACTAAACATGTTAAGCAATTTGCAAATACATGGCACGACGGGGAGCGCCCCATACATACGCTCAATAAATTCTGCAAGATCTATATTAATGGCTTCGATGGTGCCAAAGAACTACGCGAACAACTCATGGCTGCCCACTCTACGCACGAACTTCTTGAAAAACTAAGTAAAGCGAGTGAGCTCGTTACTGCCCAGTAGCAGGGGTTTTCTTGGGCGTAGCTGGCTTTTGTGAGCTTTCGTGGATGCTATATGTAGTGTTGGTATTGTGGGTAGCGTGTTCAACGTACCAGATGGTCAAGCCGACTAAGGCTGCAGCTACCAAAATAAGCAACATTTCGGCCACGCTGTAGCGTGTTTGGTGTTTAGTTACGGTAATTGCACTCATACAAAACTCCTTACCTTATGGTTGTTTTAGCATAGCCAGCATAACACCGTTATGCAAGCACAAGGGCAATCGGAGTTATGTGCCGTATAGGTAAGGATTTACTGTTCCGCCAGTACGCACGGTGTGGTCGGCTGAGAGGTTGCCGTCTATGACGTGTATTTTGCGGCCATGCGTAATATAAGTTCGATAGCCCTTAGAAGATTGATATGTATGGATTTCGACCATGCTATCAGCTCCTAAAATAGGTACCGGTCGTCTTCTTCAAGCAACTTCTTGAGCTGTTTGTGTTCAGCTCGCTCATGCAAAAATTCTTGCCACTTGGACATACACCTCTCCCTTAACAACTACCACTATAAGGGAATACAATATACCGTCTGTAAAATATTTGGGCTAGCGTAAGTCTTTCTTCGGCAATCTGTGCAGAATCTGGTATAATCACCTCTGTTCCTGGCTAACTAACATGAACTAATGGGGCAGTAGCTCATCGGTTAGAGCAGGCGGCTCATAACCGCTTGGTGGTAGGTTCAACTCCTACCTGCCCCACCACTTTTTATGCAGACTAAAACCAAAGACTATCAAAAAATTGTTGTTGACCTAATCAATCGGCTAAACGATGTGCGATTTCTGGGCCAAGTGATATTTGGCGTTATCGTTTTACTTATAAGTTGGAGTGGCGTAAAAGCCATACAAACGAACTATAACCTGCAAAAGCAAATCGCCGCGCTCGAGCAGCAAAATCAAGTCCAGAAGCTCGCTAACGAAAACCTCAAACTGCAAAACCAGTACTACAACACTAATCAGTATCTGGAGCTTTCGGCCCGGCAAAACTTTAGTCTGGCTGCCCCAAACGAAACGGAAATATTGGTGCCAAAGAGCGTGGCCTATGCCAATACGGTTGATTTAGGAGCGCCAACTACTAAGGCAACGTCCGCTGACGCACGGCCAGCGTATGCCCGCAATGCGCAGGCATGGCTAGATTTCTTTTTGCACCGCCCGAGCACCACCGATTGACAATTCTACCCCTGTTTGTTATGCTATGTTTCTGCCTACATCAAGTAGTTAACGCGGGGTGGAGCAGCGGCAGCTCGCGTGGCTCATAACCACGAGGTCAGAGGTTCGAGTCCTCTCCCCGCAACCATAAGCATCATCGCCTCTGTTGTAATGACAGGGGTTTTTGTTTATCTAACGCAACTGTTTTATGGCTCGCGGGATGGATAACACAGTTTTTATCCTATGGATTCTGAAAATATCTGCCCATAGGTTTGGTTCTCCTAAGATTAAATCGTGCAGAATGTTAGCCGCGACCATACTTGTAGAGAGTCCCCACTTTTGAAAAGCCGTAGCAGTCCACATGCTCTTAGACCACGGGTAAACTTTGCCAATTAACGGCACGCCGTCATAAGCTAGATAGTCGAGCGCGCGCCACATATAGTCAATATTTTTTAGGTCAAAATGCTGGGCGCCATAGTCAGCAAGTCTTTGGTAATGGGTCCGATGGTTTGCCATGACCGGCAAATGATTTTCGCCGCCGATAAGTAAGTAGCCAGACAAGGGTAGTATTGAGTAGTTGTCTTTGTCCGGCGATATATACATTCCCTTCAAACTGCTCTTGGTTTTAGTGGCTACAATATAAGAAGTCGTGGGAAATTCACAAAAACAATAGCTTAAACGTGCAACAAGCGGAGCGGCCGGTACTTTGGTGGCGACAACAATGTGTTTGGCGGTTACGCTGGCATTTCGCGTCTTAACTAAGGCCGGTTCTCCATCTTGGAAGCCAACAACCTCACTATTTTCGTAGACATAACTACCCTGACCATTAACAATTTTAGCTAGTCCCGCAACATAGTCTTTTGCTTGAAACTTAGCCTGGTTGGCAAACTTTACAGCTCCGACAGTTTCAAAGGGCAGGTCTAAGTTAGTTTCGAAACTTGCCGGCAAGCCCAATTTGGCTGCTACCTGAGCTTCATCCTTGAAGCTAGCTAGCTGCTCGGCCCTCGTTGTATAAACATAGTTATCAGCTCTCGACCAATCACATGAAATTTTTTCAGCTTTTATGATTTGTTCGAGCTTATCTATAGCTTCTTGGTTGGCTTGGCCATAAAGCTTGGCCGTTTTTTCGTCGAAACGCTTCTGCAAATCAGCATATTTTAAGCCGTGCTGCGACGTAACCTTGCCAGTCGTGCCGCCGGTAGTGCCACTAGCTAGGTTGTGCTTTTCCAGTACCACTACCTTAAGGCCAGACTTTTTAAACAAATAGGCGGTATTCAGTCCTGTAATACCTCCGCCGACCACAACAACATCCGTTTCAACATTTTCTTTCAGCGCAGGGTAAGTGGGCTTGGCGATACTTGAAGTTTCCTTGGCTGGTAACTCAATCATGACCGAATGGTAGATCGCTTTCATAAAATCTACAGTTAAATCGGTTACAGCAATATTTTTGCTACGCCCAAAGCTCTGGCCCTGGTTCACGCCAGGCAAGTTTATTTGACCTACGTCACATAAAAGCATTAAATGAGGCTAGAAGTTAAAACAAAATGAGTGTAGAAAACCTCACCAGTGAAGCTGTAGACACCATAGATATTAGGGGCGGCGATGCAGGTATTTACTTATGCGTTCTGGAAGCCAATGAAGAAGTTGTGAGTAGGCGAGAGCAGGAAAGGCGGCTTATAGCCTCCTTCAAAGCTGGTGATAAACAAGCTTTTGAAGGCCTGTACAGCCTCTACGCTCCGGTGGTCGGCCGCTACCTTACTAAAATGATTGATTCAGAAACGGCAGCCGACATTTGCCAGGAAACTTTCCTGCGCTTCTACACGCATATCGACCGCTTTGAAGACAAAGGCAATGGAGTTTTGCCTTGGCTGTATACCGTAGGTCGTAATCTGGTACGAGACGAAGTATGCAATAATTTGCGTCACATACGGCTAGTAGACACAACAGATGAGGCCTTTTGGTCTATTCCTGCTCCCGACGACACTGAAAAGATAGTTATAGGGAGGTTAGTACTGCGAAGTACGACCGATGCGATAGCTAGACTGGGCGGTAATGATAAAGAGGTCATACTAGAAATGGGTCTACAGGAAAAAACAGCTACACAGTATGCGGCCGACAAACATATGACCATGAACGCTGCTAAACAACAGTTGCATCGTGCACGTGGCCGCCTGCGCCTTGCTATGGACGGCTGGGACACGTAAGATTACAGGCTTTGGCCAAGCTCTTGCTCGAGCAAGGGAAGGTCAACAATCATAATTCCTTTTTGGTCTATTTCTATCAGCTCCTTAGCTTTAAGTTTGTGAAGCTCGCGGTTAACTGTTTCGCGTGATAACCCAGAGTGGGCACCGAGCTCAGTTTCATTCAAATTCAGGCGATAACTTTTTGCGCCCTTTGGACCGAAGCGACGGCTTTCTAGTAGCATTTCAAAAACTAAGCGGCTTTTCGCACTACCAGCCATAAGATGGCTCATGCGTTGCAGCAGGCCGTCCACGCCGATATACAAACGGCGCAATAAATCGAGCGCAACCTCTGGGTTTTGCTGCAAAAACTCTATAACGGCTGCCGGTGGCGCCTCACGTACTTCTATGTCGGTGGCTGCATCGAAGAAAAACTTATTTGGAAGGTGGGTTAGGTGCGACAGCATAGGCAAGAAAGCACCAGGCTTAAATATATTTACGACTACTTCATCACCCCGGTATGAAATGTCGTATTGTCGTATCTGGCCTTTGACCAAGTAGATTACTTTAGGAGGCTCATCGCCCGCAAAAACAAGGATTTGCCCCTTGTTGTACTCACGTAATCTATACGCTGAAAAAAACTGTTTTACCTTTTCCTCTACCACAACTGCCATAAGGTACCTCTCCTAGCATCATACCCTAGCTTATCAATAAAAAACAGGGGTAGAAATCAAGAACGCCGCCTACTAGGCATAGGCTGTTCAGACAGTTAATTGACAAATTAGCTAAAATGTGTATAATACATAGTGTTGCGCACAAACAAAAATAGATTAACAAAAGGGTAAACATGAAACTTGGCACAAACTTAGCGTTTGAATACGCTGCTACAACGAATCAAGACATTTTAAGTATAGATAAAATCTTAAAGAAGCTTTAACTTTAGTTACTATAACTATAAAAGCCCGGCTAATGCCGGGCTTTTATAGGTTAAGGTATGGGCTTATGAGTAACGCGGTCGGTGAACGCCGCGCGAACCGGGTTCAGAGCGAAACCTGCGGCTCAGTAATTGTGAAGTTAGATTAATAGCAGTAAATACTGGCAATGCTTCGGTCTTTTCCTCTATGGCGGCTGCACCTAATATGAGACTGCTTTCAAGCACCACGAACAAGTCCATGGCCGAAAGGTATGTGTGCCTTAGACCACCGAGGGTTGGATAGTACAAGCAAAGAACGAAAAAGCAAAAGCTGGCTACAGCGCCAAAAGCAAACAATGGCCGAAAATCGATATTTTCAAAGAAGTGAGTCAGGGCGATTGTAGTAAGAGCTATAAGGCCACCAATAATGGCAAAGATGAGTTCAAATCCGGCAAAAGTCAGGGCAATGCTTGGCAGCGCAATCCTAACCATGCAAATTGACAATAAGAATAAACTCCACAGCGTTATCTGCCTGCGCATACAAGCCTCCAATTAATCTAATTCATAATATAATTTACTGGCAGACAATATGCTGTTAGAAAGCTAACACATAGGTAGACTTTATGACTTTGTGATAAAAATCTTTTGCGTTCCAAGCAAAAGCACGTTATATAATTAAGGTATTAACAATTTATAAAATAGAAAGGGGGTAATCCATTGAAAAGTCCTAGATCTAACGGGCAGGCAAGGAAAGCTATAGCGCGGGAGGTACGCGTCTAGGCCCCCCTTACTGAATGTTCGCCTGCCTAAGTAGGCTGAATACCTTAACCGCTCCGAGTTCTCTAACAAAGAGCGGTTTTCTTATGCTTCGGGTTCACGGGCTTGTTTGCCGTAAGCCAGCTGTGGTTTATAAAACCGGTCGACAATAAAGTCTGCCAGCCATACGCCTATAAAAGCAAACACTATAGAGCCAGCTACATCTACCAGGTGGTGCACGCCGGCTATAACGCGGCTTAATCCAATCAGAATCGCAATGACAAGCAAGATAATTCCTGCCTTACGGCTGAAGTGCCAAGTGGTAAAAGCCAGGAATGAGGCCAGCAGAGTGTGGTCAGAAGGAAAGCCATTGTCTGCTCCATGGGCAAAGTAAGGTGTAAAGTGGCCAACCACAAAGGGCCGTGGGTCGATATAGAGTTTGCTACCTATTTTTGCTAACAAGAGAGAAGAGATAGCGGCTAAAACGGCTATGAATATAAAGCGCTTCTTTTCTGGCAAAGAAAGTCTAAACCAAACAAGCAAAGCGCCGAGTGCAGATAATAAAATGAAGTATTTGGCGACAACTATAACAACTTCATGCATATGCACTATTGTACCGTGCTGGGTTAAAAAGCCTACTGCGTATTTTTGGGCACACTCTATAGTGAAACATACAAACTAAATGAGGAGGTGGCTATGGGTATGATGGACAATATGGGGAATAAGATGGATGACGAAATGCGCGACAAGTTTGAAGAGTTGAAGAGTAAGGAGCAAGCGGGCCAGCTTGATGACCGTGGCCGTGAAGAGCTAGCTCAACTTCGAGATCGATTCGAACACAAGAATAACTAGAATAAGTGGTGTAAGCGAGCGGAAACGCTTATTTTCTCACTGCCGGCACAGGAGGCTGGGTCTTTGGTTTCGTCGTAGTGCTTAGCTGTCGATGGCACGGATTTATACTCTTGTTGAAGCGTCTGGCTATCTATAGCGCCGAAGCTTACGAGCAGGCGGTCGCGGTCCTTTATGACAGTATTCGTTATAGGTGTGAGACCAGTGTAGTCTTGGCCATTCAGCAGTATATGTAGCTGTTCATCACCGCTAGCTTGGTGCAAATGGCCATCTGCAGTTTCTATAAAGTCAGGGCCGACATACCAGCCAAGGTTTTCAAAGAACTGACCCCAGGTAACGGCATGGTCATGCACGTGAATAATGCTGTTAACGTTGTCGTGCATGTGGGCGCGTTCCAGCGGTGTTGTAATGTCATTAGTAGTGCTACAAACCGCTACTTCTTGGTAGTACTGTGGGCCTTTGAAGTCTTCTCTTTGGCCGTTTAAGTACACCGCAAAGTTCGCATGGTAGTGAACTTGAACTGGTTTATAGGTGAAAAAGCGAATGGCCAGTATAGCCAAGGCGCCAATAATTATGCCAGCAATCAACAAAAACCAAGTGTTTTTAACAATTCTCATGCACTCTATAATACTGGTTTCGTTGGCCGCGGTAAATTTTACTGCTGTAAAAGGGTTCTGCATATTGCTTATGTTTGATAGGCTAGCATGGTATGCCTGCGCACAAGCAAATTAGTCACCAAGCAGAAACATTGACACACGTAGAGCTGCCTTTGCGTCTTATAAGTGCAATAGGAGCCGGCGCAATGGCGGTATATGCATCTGCTGTAGGCGCGGTTGCCCAGGAGCGGCAACAACCGGCTGCTAAAGTTTGCATAGAGCAAGCGTGCGGCGCGACGGCTCTAAGTAAGATGGGCGGGAGCGACCTACTGCCGCATACCCAAATGCCATCTTCAAGGTTTGTAGCGGATAATGATCGCAAACCGGACGCTAGTACAAAACCAAAGCCAACAAAATCATCGGAATTACCTACCCCAAAACCAACCAGTACAGCCTTACCGCAGCTACACCCGCGGTTAATCCACCGTGACGTACATATGGCGGGCAAAGGGTTTGATTTTTCTTGGCCACAGTGTGGCCGTGCCGAGAAATACTATAAGCATTCGGAACTTTTCCCGGGCTCAGCAAATTTTGCAATGGTCGGCTTGAATGAAGGTCGTATACCTGGCCTTAATCCGTGCTTTGGTAAGGAGCTTTCGATTGCACAGAAAATTGCCGGTAAAAATGTCATGCTGTATGTTATGGCTGCAAACTTGAAGGGGGTTAAAGGTGTCGACTGGCCGAAAAACAACAGCAGTGTGAAGGGCAGCGGCCTTAAAAATCCGTATGGTAGTTGCCCTCAGAGTAAGCTAGCCTGCGACTGGATAGCGGGTAGGCAATTGGCCGACAAAGATCTAGGATTCATTGAAAAGGCACCTGTAAAAGCTGCTTTGCAATCACTCCTCTGGATAGATGTTGAAACCGGTATGGATTGGGACAGTAAGGCTAGCAACTTGGCAGTAGTCCGGGGCATGAACGCCGAGCTTGAACATAAGCGTTGGCAAACCGGTGTTTATACTGCTTCTGGCATGTGGAACAAGATTATCGGTCGCAGCAACTTACCGGAACTGGCCGGTCCGGAATGGTTAGCTCCTGGTGGTCCGGAGGCTTGTGATTTATCACCGGTGGTTAAAAACGCACACGTACTTTATGGCCAGAATACACCGAACTACCCCAAAGGTAGCCATTACACACTAGACCTTGATTACGCTTGCTAATAAAAATAGCCTCCGATGGAGACTACTATTCTTGGTAGCAGGGGCGAGATTTGAACTCGCGACCCCAGGCTTATGAGTCCTGTGCTCTAACCAACTGAGCTACCCTGCCTCGTCGGAATCGACGGTTAGCTTCCGCAAAATAATTGTTACTATTTTGCTTCATCTTCTAGTCGCTTCCTCCTCTCAAAACTCCAAACAGCTCTGCTTGGTTTGGAATTTTTGTCTTCAGCTCGAAAACAGAGTGTAATATAGCATGATTTGTATCTGTTGGCTAGGCTTCGGGCTTGTAGAAATAATCTGGATTACTGAGCCATTCATTTAAAGCATCTAGGTAGGGAAGTGCTTCGGGAGAATGCTGCATTTTCTTGCTCTTCTCATGTTCGTGCATTTCGCGGGTAACTTTGTTTTTGCGCCAGAACCGCTCCTTTTCGCCTAAGTTTATAAGTACAGGCGGCAACATTTTATCCACTGTGTATACAAACTTAGCCTCGGCATCGTGCTTCTCGGCATAGCCGATTACCGCACCCACGAGTTCTGGGAAGTCAGGCCAGTCCTGTTTAATTTGCTCTATTGCTGCTTTTTCACGCTCGGCTTTAGTTTCGACCCCAGCCTTATCAAAGACATAAGTGTCTCCGCTGTGTAATTCAACAACGTCGTGAGCAAGTGCATAAAGCAGTATTTTTCCTAGATCAAGCTTTGGGGCAATTTTAGGGGCCAAAAACCAGCAAGTGAGGGCTAAGCCATAACTATGCTCTACGTCGTTTTCCAACTGGCCGTTGTTTGCCAGTTCGAGAACGCGCTTTACCTTGGCAAAATCTGCAATTAATTGCTGTAATTCGGCAATCCTTTGCATAGGTGGGTAGTTTGGTGGCATGACTACAGCAATTGTACTATTTTGGCGTTTGGGAAGCTGTCAACTTCGTCAAAATGAACGGCCGGGTCTATGGCATGCTCTATAGAACGACCTATGGAGCCGTGCGCAACGACAAGCACGTTATCGCGATGCAGGCTTTGTAAATAAGCAAGCGCTTCTTTGCCGCGTGCAACTATGTTCTGGTCTGATTCTACACCTTCGTGCTCGTTAATATAACGGGCACCAGTATAGGGTTGGCCTTCTAATACGCCAAAAGCACGTTCTGTTAATAAGTCATTACGCACTATATCCTTTTCTGGGTAGCCAATTTCTTTTGCAATGATTACAGCCGTTTCCCATGCGCGCTCCAGAGGACTGCTAACGATTACGTCTATTTTTAAATTCCGTGCCTCTTGGCCAGCAAGCTTAGATTGTTCGATGCCCTCAGGAGCTAAAGGAGTGTCAGTGCGACCCGAAAATATGCCTAGCTTGTTCATAACGCTCAGGCCGTGGCGCACAAAATACAGATGTTTCATATACACTAATTATACCTATGGAAGTTGATGTTAGACCCGGTAAGTATATCGTGGCTGTAAGCGGCGGCGTGGACTCTGTGGTGCTGCTCGACGTACTGAATAAGAAAAAGGAACTGGAAGTCGTTGTTGCTCACTTTGACCATGGCATACGAGAGGACTCACCCCATGATCGTAAATTCGTACAAGCGTTGGCCAAAAAATATGGCTTAGCGTTCGAGTATGCCGAGGGCAACTTAGGGCCAGACGTTAGTGAGGCTACTGCACGCGAAGCTCGCTATACGTTTCTAAGGGCGGTTAAAGAAAAGTACGAAGCGGACGCAATCATAGTAGCCCATCACCAAGATGACTTGATTGAAACGGCTATGATTAATTTGCTTCGAGGTACGGGCAGGAAAGGTCTTACATCGCTATCTTCCGGCGACGAAATAGTTCGGCCGCTGCTTGAATATTCGAAAAGAGAAATTACGAATTACGCAAAAAAACATGGATTAGTGTGGCGCGAGGATAGCACTAATAAAGATGTGAAATATCTGCGCAACTATGTTCGCCTGGTGCTGTTGCCCAAACTGTCAGTTGCACAACGAGAAAATTTACTGCGCACTATACAAGCGCAGCGTAGTGTAAATGCGGAGCTGGACAAAGTACTGGCAAAATTTTTGTCCGCTGGCCTCGATAAAAAGCGATTGCTCAGTTTGGGGCATAAGGAAGCTGCTGAGGTAGTCGTTGCTTGGTTACGGGAGAATAACGTAACCGATATTGACCGCAAGGCTGTGGAACGGGCGGTCGTAGGTGTTAAAACGGCAAAGCCGGGTAAGAGAATTGTTATCAAAAATAACCTGGTAATAGAGGTAGGAAAGAATAAATTGGCACTCGACTACATGGAGCGCTAGTAAAAGGAAATTTGTCGCGTTATAATAGCTAGATATGGAGAGAAAACCCCGTAATTCCAAGAAGCCGACTGCTAGTCGTCGAGGCATGAAAAATGCTGGCTTTATTGCCCTGATTATACTTTTCGGGCTCATACTATTAGCTAATTTAGGCCACACTAATGTTAAAGAAATTCCACTGTCCCAAGCAGTTCAGCAAGAAAATAGTGGCGACTACCAGAAGCTTACTGTAAATGGCAATGAGGTAGATATAGCTACCAAAACCGACAACATCAGTCATCCTTCACTTGTCACGCATATTGACCCAAATGCAACGTTAAAAGAGCAGGGGTTTGATTTGAAAAAGGTACAAGTACAATACAAGCCGGAATCTGCCGGCGGCTCAGCTTGGGTCAACCTGGCCTCCTCGGTCATACCGGTTGTACTGATAGCTGGGTTCTTATACTTCATGTTGCGTAGCGCTCAGGGGCAGGGTAATCAAGCACTGAGTTTTGGTAAAAGCCGGGCCAGGCTATACGGCAACGAAAAGGACAAAGTTGTCTTTAAAGACATTGCCGGCTCAGGCGAAGCAAAGCAAGATTTACAAGAAGTTGTGGAGTTTTTGAAGTTCCCCAAAAAGTTTGCTGGCATGGGAGCCCGTATACCGAAGGGTGTGCTACTTATTGGTCCTCCTGGAACCGGTAAAACTATGCTTGCGCGGGCAGTTGCTGGCGAAGCAAATGTGCCATTCTTTAGTATCTCTGGTAGCGAATTTGTGGAAATGTTTGTTGGTGTCGGCGCTTCTCGCGTCCGCGACCTATTTGCAAAGGCTAAGAAAAATGCACCATGTATTATATTCATCGATGAAATAGATGCGGTTGGCCGTCGCCGTGGCAGTGGCATGGGCGGTGGGCACGATGAGCGCGAGCAAACGCTTAACCAGATACTTGTTGAGATGGATGGGTTTGAGCAGGGCCAGAACGTTATCGTACTAGCGGCTACGAACCGCGTAGATGTGCTGGACCCAGCGCTACTGCGCCCTGGCCGTTTTGACCGCCGAGTTACCATTGGCTTGCCAGACCGCCAAGACCGTGAAGCCATCCTAAAAGTGCACTTTACTAAGAAGCCACTCGCTAAGAATGTAGACCTCGATGCTCTCGCTGCTAAAAGTGCAGGATCTTCCGGTGCTGACCTGGCTAACATTGCAAACGAAGCCGCCATAATTGCTGCGCGCAATAGCCACAATGAAATCACGCAAAGTGATGTTACCGAAGCGTTTGAGCGCGTAGCTATTGGTCCGGAGCGCAAGAGCAAGGTTATGACTGAAGCCGACAAGTTAACGACCGCTTACCATGAAGCTGGTCACGCTATAGTTGGCCACGTACTACCAGATAGCGACCCGGTGCATAAGGTCACTATCATTCCTCGTGGTGGCACTGGTGGTGTAACATGGTTTATTCCTCCTGAAGACCGGGTATACGTGTCGCTCGTGCAATTCAAAGACATGCTTGCCCGCGGCATGGGCGGACGTATAGCCGAAGAAGTTATATTTGGTGCTGACCGAGTAACTACCGGTGCTAGCAATGACTTACAGAAATCTGCTGAAATTGCCCGCGACATGGTTGTGAACCAAGGTATGGGTAAAAAATTGCGTGACCAAGTGTTCCATGTCGACGATGGCATGATGCTTGACCGCCTAGTACATGAACGTGAATATTCGGATGAGACCGCCAAGGTAATTGACGACGAAGTCGAAGCGCTTATAACTGAAGCCGCTAACCGTGCTCGCGCTGTCATAAAAGCAAACCTCGATAAGCTTGAAAAACTCAAGGATAAGCTGCTTGAAAAAGAAACAGTTGACGCTGACGAAGTAGCTGAACTGTTTAAGGGTTCCAAGCTCCCCGACACCGCATCCCTGTATTAACGGCTTCGCCTTATAAGACAAACCTAACGGGTTTTCTCATCGCCGCTTTTGGAATGAATCCAAATCCGCTTAAACCGGACCGCGGCTACTCTTTTCCCTTTATATCTAGACGGCCAAGAACCATAGTACGCTTGCACTGTATTTACAGGGCTAAAAGTGAGAGAATAAGGGGATAAAGGGTAGGCATCTCATAACCCCATGAACAACGCGAATCAAACACAGCCAGAAAGCCAGGCACCCGAAGGGGTCGTACTGTTATTGCAGGTGCCACGGACAAACGAAAAAAAGGAGCTTGCAGCCGAGCAGATGTTTGCTAGCCTGCACGGCTTACTTACATTGCCCTCACACAAGCTGTTTCAGGCAGCAACGCGGGAACGCATCAGTTTTGAAATAGCAGTGCGCAAAAAGCGGATTGGTTTTTATGTATGGGTACCAAACTACTTAAAGAGCTTCGTAGAGGAGCAGATATACGCCCAGTATCCTAGCGTTCAGATAAGTGAAGTGCCGGACTACTCTGAACTTATGGAACAAGACTTCACGACAGTGCTCTCAACCGAGCTCAAACTCAGTAATAACGACGCTTTGCCTATAAAAACGTTCCAGAGCTTTGAAGTCGACCCATTAGCGGCCATAACTGCGACGCTCGCTAAATTTGAAGATGACGAAGAAGCTTGGGTGCAAATGGTTATAAAACCAGCGGCAGGGAATTGGCACCGCAAAAGCGAGCGTTATGTGGCGGGACTGCGCGGCAAAACAAAAAGCACTAATGGAACTTCGCTATTGAGTGCTTTGTGGGCACCCCCAGGAGAAAACAAACCAGCGGCTATATCGCTTACAGAGTACGAGCAGGCAAGAGCCAGTGGCGCCGAAGAAAAAAGTCACAAGCTCGCTTTCGAGGCTTCAGTGCGAATTGTGTACCGCGGCAGTGCGCCAATGCAGCAAGCTAAATTGCGTTTGCAATCAATTATTGCCAGCTACAAACAGTTCAACACGACCTACCTGAACGGTTTTGAGCAACGAGCCATAACGGAAAATACTGCGCTTGTTAATGCCTACCGCTCAAGGGTAATTATCAAAAAAGGCTTTATCCTGAACATAGAAGAAGTGGCTACGCTGTACCACTTACCCCACACCAATGTGGAAACACCCTATATTTTGTGGGCACTGAGCCAGACCGCCGAGCCACCCGCAAACTTACCTATTGTGACCGAAGCCTACAATCTGGATATTAGCCCAGTTGCGGCTACTAATTTCCGCGGCCATAACACGATGTTTGGTTTACCAAGGACGGACCGTGGCCGCCACCTGTACATTATCGGACAAACTGGTGTAGGTAAGTCAGGTATGCTGGAGCTTTTAACCATCTCCGACATTTATAGTCCCTATGGTTTTGCGGTGATTGACCCGCACGGCGACTATGCGCTTAGCATTCTACGGCGCATACCGGCAGACAGGGCAGAGGACGTCATATATTTCAATCCGGCCGATACGGACTTTCCGATAGCCTTTAACCCTATGGAAGTAACTGACCCAAAGCTTAAGACCCATACGGCGAGCGAGCTTATAGGAGTGTTGAAGCGGATGTTTGAAAGTTGGGGCCCGCGCCTAGAATACATACTGCGCTATTCACTGCTTGCACTCTTGGATTACCCAGATGCTACTATGCTCGACATTACCCGTATACTGACGGATAAGAAGTTCCGCAATGACGTGTTGCAATACGTGCAGGATCCGGTTGTACGTAACTTTTGGCAGATAGAATTTGCTAGCTGGAATGACAAGTTTGCCGCCGAAGCAGTCGCACCGGTGCTTAACAAGGTAGGTGCTTTTACGGCTAACCCACTGGTCCGTAACATAATCGGCCAACCCAAAAGCAGCTTCAATATTCGGCAGATAATGGACCAGCGCAAAATACTCATAGTGAACTTGTCGCGTGGTTTAGTTGGCGAGGACAATGCCGCACTGCTTGGAGCTTTGCTAGTCACCAAGATACAGCTTGGAGCTATGAGCCGAGCCGATATACCCGCCAGTGAGCGCAGCCCATTCTACCTATACGTCGACGAATTCCAAAACTTCGCGACTGATAGCTTCGCCACAATACTAAGTGAAGCCCGTAAGTATGGCTTGAACTTAACAGTGGCAAATCAGTACATCGCCCAGATGAGCCAAGAAGTTAAAGACGCCGTATTTGGTAACGTGGGCTCAATAATTGCATTTCGCATGGGTGCCGACGATGCACGCAGCATGCAGCGCTACTTTGAACCGAAGTTTTTGGAATACGACCTTGTACACATGCATAACCGGCACTTTGTTATAAGTATGACTATAGAAGGCGAAAAAGTTCCGGCGTTTTCGGCTGTTTCGTTAGATTTGCCGCCGCATGGCGCCGACCAGACGGCAATGATTGTAGAGCGCAGCCGTGCCCAATACTCTAGCAGTCGCGATTTCGTGGAGCGCTATGTGGGTGAGCGTTACCTCTTTGATACGCCTAAAGTCGCCAAACCAGCCCCAGTTCCTGCTCCAGCAGCATTACCAAAACCTACAGAAGTAGTGCCTGCTGTCGGCCATGCCGCAGTTGCCATGCCAGACCGGCCAGCAGTAACGGAAACTGGTACGGATAAGCCTAAGCGCAAACGAACTCGTAAGCGCAAACGAAAACCAATAGCAGCACCAGGACACGATATACAAGAGCTCAAGGGCGACGGTGTTATTAGCCTTAAGTAATCAATAAGAGAAACAATTTTGCTAAAACCTCTGTAACCAGCGGAGTTGCTGGATTATACTGAATTAAGCTAATGATAATAAAAGTTTCATGAATCCCCCAGAATCAGCCTCTAGGCGTCGTGCATCTATAAGTAAAGTGGCTCTACTGCTCATGGGCACTTCGTTACTTGGTCAGGTGCTTGGTTTTTTGCGTACTAAATTGGTGAATGGAAACTTCCCGGCTACGGGTCCGCACAGTACTGATGCCTACTTCGCTGCCTTTAACATTCCAGACTTTTTCTTCTTTACCCTGGCAGCGGGGGCCCTAGGTGTGGCGTTTATGCCTGTTCTTAGCGACCACTTGCATAAAAACGACCGTAAAGGGGTCTGGGAACTCTCTACAAGCCTTATGAACTTCTTAGCCATAATTATGGCTGTCGTGGGTGTCGTAATGTTCGTGTTTGCTAAGCCGCTTATCCGTTATGTTATAGCCCCACATATGGCGCCTGAGCAAATAGACACTACGGCGACAATAATGCGTTTTTTGGCGTTCAATCCACTGCTATTCACTATATCCGGTGTGCTTACGAGCGTGCAGCAAACCATGGGCCGATTCTTTTTCTTTGCCATAGCCCCACTGTTTTACAACATGAGCATTATTATTAGTGCAGTTATCTTCAGTACGTTACCGCCGCACCACGGCGGTCCGTGGCATTTGGGACTGGTGGGCTTGGGGCTTGGTGCACTCATCGGGGCCATACTGCAGCTAGTTGTAGTGGCCATAGGCTCTGTTAAGTTAAACTTCCACTGGCATCCGGGTATCAAGTGGCGCAGCCGAGACTTCCATGTGATTTTGCGTAATCTGCCGCTATCGCCGTGA
>Ga0207657_10001172_pt1 | contig 27807 bp, 31 predicted proteins | sample KBSC33metaG_FD_184316 | JGI IMG/M metagenome (GOLD analysis project Ga0207657, IMG submission 184316) | Corn rhizosphere microbial communities from Kellogg Biological Station, Michigan, USA - KBS C3-3 metaG (SPAdes) (version 2) | ecosystem: Host-associated > Plants > Roots > Rhizosphere > Soil ...
TCGTACGGGCCGCCGAGCTTCACCTCCCGCCCGTCGCCGTGGAGCACGGTCGCCTCGCGCTCGGCGTCGCGGACGTGGGCGAACTCCTCGATCCGCGCCAGGGTGTCCAGCGTGTAGCGGCGGAGAAAGCCGGCCGCCGACTCGACCGGGCGGCACTCGCGCCGGTGCTTGTGGCACCAGTACTCGCCCCGCTGCGGCTCCTTCGGCGCCTCGAGGTCGAAGTGAGCGGCGCGTCGCGCCGAGCGGGCGGCGCGGGAGAGGATCACGCGAAGGACGTCGGAGTGCCGGTACTCGGGGATCAGCCCGCGGAAGGCGAGGAGCTCGGCGGAGGCGCGCGGCGCGTACCAGCGGCGCAGGTAGCTGCTCGCTCGGGGCCCCCGCCGCGGCAACGACTCGACGCGCGCGGCCACGTCCCGCAGCTCCTCCCCCAGCTCCGCGAGGTCGTAGGGAGCCGTCTTGACGCGCATCAGGAGGCAGTTGAAGGCGGCGATGTCCACTCCCGTCGCGTCGAGCCCGGACTCGAGCGCCTGGACGAGCGTCGTCCCGGAGCCGGCAAAGGGATCGAGGACGTGGTCGCCCGGCGCGAGGTAGCGGTCGAGCAGCACCTCCACGAGCTGCGGAATGAACTTGCCGTGGTACGGGTGGAGCCGGTGGACGTGCTTCGTCCGCTCGCGCTCGGGCAACTCGGCCTCCGACCAGGAGAGGTCGAGGTCCAGCGTCGCGTACAGCTCATCCTGCGTGACGGCCACGCGACGGGATTCGACGCTGCGGCTAGAACGCCTGCGGAAGCCGCTGCACGCGGCCGTCGCGCACGGCGATCACGTCGAAGCCGACGGCGAGCTGTGCCAGCTCGGGGCGCGCACCGAGCCACGACTCCGCGGCGCGGCGTAGACGCCGCTGCTTCTCGGGAGTGATCATCTCGAGCGGGTCGCCGTAGCGCGCGCTCTTCTTCTCCTTCACCTCGACGAAACGGAGCGTCCGCCCGCGCCGCACGACCAGATCGAGCTCGTTGCCGCCGGCCCAGACGTTCTCACCGAGGACTCGCCAGCCACGGAGCCGGTACCACCACACTGCTCGCCGCTCCGCCGCGAAGCCGGAGCCTCGCCTAGGCAACTGCCTCTACGTCGCCCTCGTAGCAGAGCGCCTGGAAGCTGAGCCGGTGCACCGCGGACGGGCCGCGGGCGCGGACGACAGCCGAGTGGCCGGGGGTGATGTAGCCGACGTGCTGCACGAAGCCGTAGGCGGGATAGAGGGCGTCGAGGCGGCGCATCAGGCGGTCGCGCGTCACCTTGGCGACGATCGACGCCGCGGCAATCGCGGCGCTCTTCTCGTCGCCGTCGACGACCGCGGTGTGCTCCGGCGCGGCCGGGCCGAGCCGGAAGCCGTCCACGAGGCAGGCCTCGGCCGGAGGCGTCAGCGCCTCGAGCATCGCCCGCAGGCCCGCGAGGTTCGAGCGATGCAGGCCGTTGCGGTCGATGTCGCCGGGAGGGATGACCCGCACGGCGACGCGCTCGGCGCACGCCACGACCGCGCGGAAGAGATCCTCCCGCCGCTCCGGCGAGCACTGCTTCGAGTCGTTGAGGAAGCCAAGTGGGCGGACACGATGGTCGCGCAGGGAGCCGTAGTCGAGCAGGACGCCCGCCACGACGAGCGGGCCGGCGAGCGAGCCCCGTCCCGCCTCGTCGGCGCCGGCGACGAAGCGCGCGCCGAGGCGTCGATCGAAGCGCAGGAGCTTCTGGCCGGTCCTCTTCACCTCGCGGCGAGGATATCGGCGTCTTCGGGCGACGAAGACCGCCGCGCCGCAAATTCCGGGAAGTTGTTACTCGGCGGTGGCCGTCTCGGGCTCTGCCGCGCCTTCCGGCTCGGAACCATCGTCGGCGGGCGCGTCCTCGGCGGGCTGGTCGGCAGGAGCTTCCTCCGCCGTCGGCTCCTCGGCCTCGCTGGGCTCCTCGTCCACCGGCTCCGCCTCGGCCTCGACGACCTCGGCCTCCGACTGCGGGCCCTCGGCGTCCTCCGGCTCCGCAGCCGTCGCTGCCGCCTCGGTCTCGGCGAGCGTCGCCTCCACCGCCGCGGGCAGCTCCGACCCGGCTCCGTACCGGCGCTCGCGCACACGTGCGCGCTTGCCGACCCGGCCGCGCAGGTAGTAGAGCTTCGCGCGGTTGACGTCGCCGATCGCGGCGACCTCGATCTTCTCGATCTTCGGCGAGTGGAGCGGGAACGTCCGCTCGACGCCGATGCCGAACGACTGCTTCCGCACCGTGAAGGTCTCGCGCGCGCCGGCTCCCTGCCGCTTGAGCACGATCCCCTCGAAGACCTGCACGCGGCGGCGCGTGCCCTCGATGACCTGGAAGTGCACGCGCACCGTGTCGCCGGCCTTGAAGCGCGGCACGTTGCGCAACTGGGCGCGCTCGAGGTCCTGAATGACGTTGCTCATTGGAAAGACGGCCTGACGAGAGGCCTGACGGCCGACGGCCAAGGGTAGCGGAATGGAGCGCGATCCGATTCGGCTACTTGAAGCTGATCCGATCGGGCGGCCAGTAGACGAAGAAGACGATCCCGATCAGCTTGTCGCGGGGCACCGCGCCCCAGGTGCGGGAGTCGCACGACTGGGCGCGGTTGTCGCCCATCATGAAGTACGAGCCCGGCGGCACCGTCCAGGTCTGGCCGAAATGCTGGCTGTCCGCAAGTCGGCTCTGGGCGGGGAGATATGGCTCTTTCAGCTTCACGAACTCGGGTGTCCCGGGTTTCTTGATCAGGATGAAGCCCTTGTTGCTCTCGTGCACCGTCTCGCCGGGGAGGCCGACGACGCGCTTCACGAAGGTGCCGCCTTCGCCGCACTTGAGAGCGGCTTCGGTCGGCGTGTTGAAGACGACGATGTCGCCGCGCGACGGAGAGCCGAAGTCGAGGCAGATGCGGCAGGCGAGCACGCGGTCGCTCGAGTCTCCGAGGCAGCCCGGATTCGCCGGGCCTTTCGCGCAGTTCAGCGTCGGCTCCATGGACGAGGACGGGATCCGGTACGGGTTGACGACCCACTCCTTGAGCGCGAGCACGATCAGGATCGCGCCGGCGATTGTCAGGATCCAGTCGAGCGTGACCCGGACACCGCGCGGGAGGCCGGGAAAGAGGCGGGCGAGCGGATCGCGGCTGTGCCGCGGGGCATAGCGCTCCGCCGCTTCCTCCTCGGCGAAGGGGTCCTCCGCCGGTCGGTACCGGTAGTACCCGTACTCCGGCTCCTCCGACCGCCGCCACTCGCCCGGCGTGTCGTCGTAGTCCGGCTGTTGCCACGTCGAGCCGGAGGTCGGCCAGCCGCTCGGGGACTCTTCCGGCTCCGCGCCGGGCTCGTCGTCGTCTTCGGGCCAGTGGCTCCGGAAGTGGGCGGTCTCGGGCTCGTCCTCCGCCCAGCCGCCTGTCTCCTCGCGAGCGACGTCGGCGTCGTCTCTCTCGTCCTCATCGCCGAGCTCGCGCCGGTAGCTGCCCCGGTCGTCGCTCATCGCACCTGCTCCCGCCGCCAGGCGTCGACACGCGCGTGGTCGCCCGACAGCAGCACGTCGGGGACCGACCAGCCGTTGAACTCGGCCGGCCGCGTGTAGTGCGGATACTCAAGGCCCCCGCCGAGCTCCGCGGAGAAGCTCTCGAGCTCACCCGATCCCTCGGCGAGCGCGCCGGGCAGCCGGCGCGCGACCGCGTCGAGCACGATCATCGCCGGCAGGTCGCCGTTCGAGAGGACGTAGGGACCGACCGAGAGGGCGTCCGTGGCCAGGTGCTCGACGATCCGCTCGTCGAAGCCCTCGAAGCGGGAGGAGAGAAGCGTGAACGCCGGCAGCGCGGCAAGCTCCTCGACGACCGGCTGGGTCAGCGGGCGTCCCTTCGGCGTGAGTGCGATCACCGGGCCGGGCGGCTCCCCGCCGTACGCGGCCTCGAGCGCTGCGGCGACGACGTCCACACGCAGCACCATGCCCGCTCCGCCGCCGTACGGCTCGTCGTCGACCTGCCCCGCGCGGAGCGGAGTCGAGTCCCGGTAGTTGAAGAGCAGCAGCTCGAGCTCCGTGCCGAGGACAGTGGCGACCGGGCGCTGCTCGGTGAGCCAGGCATAGGCGTGGGGAACGAGTGTGAAGACGTCAATACGCACGGGCTGGGCTCAATCCGGGTCTGCGAACCCCACGGCGACAACGATTCGCCCACCGGCCAGATCCACCTGCCGGACGCACGCTTCGACGAGGGGCAGTGACGCACCGGAGTCGAGCTCGAGCACGTCGTTGCCAGGGTACTCCAGCACCTCGCGCACTCGCCCGAGCTGCCGTCCACCCTCTTCCTCCACGCTGAGCCCGACCAGCTGGAAGACGTAGAACTCGTCCTCGTCGGTGAGGCTCGGCAGCGTCGTGCGCTCGACCGCGAGCTCGGCCCCGCGCTCGACGTCGCGGTCGAGGCGGATCACCGGCCGTCCGCCCGAGCCGCGACGCGAGGCGACGACGGTCGCCGGCTCGCCGCCGGCGTAGAGCGTCGCGCCCTCTGCGTACACGCCCTCCCGCTCGCTCGCTCCCTCGACGAAGAAGCCGCCGTCGAGCCCATGCGGCTTGCCTACGCGTCCGACGGCCACGCGATCAGGCTCGGACGGCATGTGCGTCGCAGAAGTCGAGCCACTCCTCGCGGCTGGTCTCCGGCTCCTGCATGCCGGCGTACCCGGTGCGGCGCGGCTCGAGGTCGAGCGTCCAGTACGCGCCCGGAGGCCCCTCGTACGGCGCGCCGACGCTGCCGGAGTTGACGACCCGTCGGCCGGCGATCGTGCGGTCGAACTGCAGGTGCGTGTGGCCGCAGACGACGACGTCGGCGTCCACGTTCGCGAACAGGAACGCGATCTGCTCCTCGGGGGTCCGCTCGGTGAAGATGTCGAGGTCGTTGCGTGGGCTCGCATGGCAGTAGAGCGTGCGGCCGATCGTGACGGTCGGCGGATTCCGGTAGAGGAACTCGATCTGCTCCTCGGTGAGCGCCGCACGCGTCTCGTCGAGCAATCCGGGCGGCGCAAGCCCGGGCTCGCCCGGGTACAGCTCGCGGTCGGCATTGCCCCGCAGCCAGAGGACGCGGTCGCCGAGCGCGCGCAGCCGCTCGAGGGTCTCGCTCGGCTGCGGCCCGCCCGCAACGACGTCGCCGCCGACCACGATCGTCGAGTCGTCCGGTACCTCCGCGAGGACGGCCTCGAGCGCGGCGAGGTTGCCGTGGATGTCGTAGAGGGTCGCGACCGACGCCACGTCAGTCGGCGATCTCGAGCTGCAGCCGCCGCCCCGCCTCCACTCCGCCCGCCCGGACGATGGTACGCAAGGCCCGCGCGAGACGGCCCTGGCGGCCGATCACCTTGCCGATGTCGGCTTCGGCGACGTGCAGCCGGAAGACGAGCGTCCCGTCCTCGTCCTCGAACTCCTCGACGCGCACGGCATCGGGCTCGTCGACGAGCCTCCGCGCCAGCTCCGCGACCAGCTCGGCCACGGCGTTATTCGATGCCCTGAGCCTTGAGGAGCTTCGCCACCGACTCGGTCGGCTGCGCGCCCTTCTCGAGCCAGCCGCGCACCTTCTCCTCGTCGAGGTCGATGAGCGACGGATCCGACTGCGGGTTGTAGCGGCCCACGATCTCGATGAACTTGCCGTCGCGCGGCGAGCGCGAATCGGCCGCGACGACGCGGTAGATCGGGTTCTTCTTCGAGCCGACCCGCGTCAATCTCAACTTCACTGCCATTCGTTACCTCTTCGCTTTCTTCTTCTTCCGTTTTGAACTCGCTTTGCGGGTCGCGCTCGGTCGCGGACCGCCGCCCATCGTAGGCGCTCCCGCTGCCATGCCCGGCAACTGCGGCATCTTGCCCGATCCGACCATCTTCATCATCTTCGCCATCTGCTTCCGGGCCTCGATGAGCTGGTTGACCTGCTCGACCGTGGTGCCCGAGCCTGCGGCGATCCGCTTGCGGCGCGAGGCGTCGATGACGTGCGGGACGCGCCGCTCGTGCGGCGTCATCGAGAGGATGACCGCCTCGACCCGCTTCAGCTGGCCCTCGTCGACCTGGTCGAGGCCCTCGAGCTGGTTGCCGAGGCCGGGGATCATCTTGAGCACGCCCTGCAGCGGCCCCATGCGCCGGATCATCTTGTAGCTCTTCAGGAAGTCGTCGAAGGTGAACTCGCCCTTCATCATCCGGCGCTCGAGCTCTTCCTTCTCGTCCTCCTCGATCGCCGCCTCGGCGCGCTCGATCAGCGTCAGGACGTCGCCCATGCCGAGGATCCGCGACGCCATCCGGTCGGGGTGGAACCAGTCGAGGTCGGCGAGCTTCTCACCCGCGGAGGCAAGCTTGATCGGCCGGCCGGTGACCGCGCGCACCGAGAGCGCGGCGCCGCCGCGCGCATCGCCGTCGAGCTTCGTCAGCACGATGCCGTCGAAGTCGATCCGCTCCTGGAACGCCTCCGCGACGCTGACGGCCTCCTGGCCGGTCATCGCGTCGAGGACGAGCAGGACGTTCGTCGGCTTCGCCTCGCGCCGGACGGCGGCGAGCTCCTCCATCAGCTCCTCGTCCACATGCAGGCGGCCGGCGGTGTCGAGGATCACGACGTCGTGCCCCTCCGCGCGCGCCTGCTCGATCCCGTCGCGGACGGCCTTGACCGGGTCGCTGCGCTCGTCGGCGTAGACCGGGACGCCGACCTGCGAGCCGAGCTGGACGAGCTGGTCGATCGCCGCGGGACGCTGCAGGTCGGCGGCGACGAGCGCCGGCTTCTTGCCCTCCTTGGAGAGCAGGAGCGCGAGCTTGCCCGCGGCGGTCGTCTTGCCCGAGCCCTGCAGGCCCGCGAGCAGGATCGTGGTCGGCGGACGCTGCGAGAACGCAAGCCGGGAGTCGGAGGAGCCGAGGAGCTCCGTCAGCTCCTCGTGGACGATCTTCACGACCTGCTGGCCCGGCGTCAGGCTCTTGCGGACGTCCTCGCCGAGTGCGCGCTCGCGCACGTGGGCGACGAAGTCCTTGACGACCCCGAAGTTGACGTCGGCCTCGAGCAGCGCGAGACGCACCTCGCGCATGGCGCGGGAGATCGCCTCCTCGTCGAGGACGCCTCGCCCGCGGAGGTCGCCGAGGGCGCTCTGGAGCTTGTCGCTGAGCGCGTCGAACATCGGCCGCAGGGTAGCCGTGCTGGAAACCGGCCAGCCCGGAGGTCACACTGCAGACATGGTTTCCACAGCTGCCGCGCGGAAGACCGTCAGCGTCCTCTTCTGCGACCTGGCCGATTCGACCGCGCTGGGGGAGCGGCTCGATCCGGAGCCCCTGCGCGAGCTGATGGGCAGGTGGTACGAGGAGATGCAGGCCGCCCTCGAGCATCACGGCGGCACCGTCGAGAAGTTCGTCGGCGACGCGGTGATGGCCGTCTTCGGGCTCCCTCAGGCCCACGAGGACGACGCCCTCCGGGCCGTCCGAGCCGCACTCGAGATGCAGAGCGCGATCGGGCGGCTGAACGCCTCCCTCGCCGGGCGCGACGTGCCCGAGCTGCGGATCCGCATCGGCATCAACACCGGAGAGGTCGTGACCGGGGACGGGGTCGCGACGCTCGCCACCGGCGACGCCGTCAACACGGCGAAACGGCTCGAGGAAGCGGCCGGCGGCGGCGACGTCCTGATCGGCAGCGTCACGGAGCGGCTGGTCCGCCACGCGACGCAGCTCGAGGCCGTGACCCCGGTCGAAGCCAAGGGCAAGCGCGCTCCCGTCGAGGCCTGGCGCGTGCTCGGCGTCATCGCCGGGGCCGACTCGTTCGCCCGCCGCTGGGACACGCCGCTCGTCGGACGGAGTCGCGAGCTCGGCGTGCTCAGGGAGGGGCTCACCGCGAGCGCGGAGGGCCGAGAGTGCCGGCTGGTCACGGTGATCGGGACGGCCGGAGTCGGCAAGACGCGGCTCGTGTCGGAGCTCGTCGCCGAGGTCGGCGCCTACGCCAGGGTGGCCGCGGGGAGGTGCCTCGCCTACGGCGACGGGATCACGTTCCTCCCCCTGACGGAGCTGCTCCAGCGCCTGGGCGGGGAGCAGGCCGTGGCGGAGGCGATGGTGGGCGACCCCGACGGTGCTCTCGTGCTCGAGCGCCTTGGCGTGCTCGGCGGGCGGGGGACCACCCCGCCGGAGGAGCTCTTCTGGGCGGTGCGGCGGCTCTTCGAGGCGCTCGCGCGCGAACGACCGCTGCTCGTCGTGCTGGAGGACGTCCACTGGGCGGAGCCGACGTTGCTCGACCTTGTCGAGCACGTGAGCCGCTGGAGCCGCGACGCTCCGATCCTGCTCCTCTGCGTCGCGCGTCCCGAGCTGCTCGAGGAGCGGCCCCAGTGGGAGGGAGTGCACGTGCGCCTCGAGCCGCTCTCGCAAAGCGAGGCGACCGAGCTGCTCGACGCGCTCGACGCCGGCGGGATCCTCTCGCCGGAGCTCCGCAGCCGCGTCACGGAGGTCGCGCAAGGAAATCCGCTCTACGCCGAGCAGTTCGTCGCGATGCTCGCGGACGAAGCTCGCGCCGCCGCCGAGCTCATCACGCTGCCGCCGACGATCCAGGCCCTCCTCACCGCGCGGCTCGACCGTCTCGAACCGGTGGAGCGCGAGGTGCTGCAGCGGGCGGCAGTCATCGGCAAGGAGTTCTGGCCCAGCGCCGTCGCAGCCCTCGACGGCGGGGACGAGACCCTGGGGGCAACGCTGCTCGGCCTCGTGCGCAGGGAGCTCGTCGAGCCGGCGGTGTCGAGCGTCCCCGGGCAGGACGGCTTCCGGTTCCGCCACGCGCTGATCAGGGACGCGGCTTACGCCGGGATCCCCAAGCGGACGCGCGCAGACCTCCACGAGCGTTTCGCCGGCTGGCTCGAGCTCCGCGACACCCCGGAAGAGCTTCACGGCTACCACCTGGAGCAGGCGTACCGCTACCGGGACGAGCTCGGATCGCTCGACGATCACGCCCAGTCGCTGGGCGAGCGGGGCGGCGAGCTGCTCACCGCCGCCGGCCGGCAGGCGTTGACGCGCGATGACGTACCGGCCGCGGTCAACCTGCTCGAACGGGGGGTCGCGCTCCTACCGCAGACCAGCGGCGCGCGGGGCTACGCCCTCCTCGACTTCGCGATCGCGCTCATGCGATCGGACGCTTTCGCGGAGGCCGAGGGCGTGCTCGAGGAGGCTCTTGCTCTCGCGCGTACCACGGGGGATCGGCGACTCGAGCTGCGCACGCTGATCGAACGCCAGTTCTTCCGGATCTTCACGAACGCGGAGCCGCCTGCTGAGGAGATCACCCGCATCGCCGAGGCGGCCATTCCACCCCTCGAGGCGCTCGGCGACCACCGCGGCGTCGCGAGGGCGTGGCACCTCCTGAGCGAGCCATCGGTCGAGGCGTGCCGCTGGGGCGAGCGCGCGGCCGCGCTCGAACATGCGCTCGAGCACGCTCGGCTTGCGGGGGACACTCGCGAAGCGGGCCGCGCGGCAGCAGCGTTGATGCAGGCGATTCAGCTCGGGCCCACGCCAGTCGATGCCGCGATCGACCGAGCACGTCGCTTCCTGCGCGAGAGCGAAGGCGATCGGCTGCTCGCCGCATCGATCCTCAGCTCGCTGGCAGTGCTGCTCGCAATGCGCGGCGAGTTCGATGAGGCACGCGTGCAGTGGGCGCGAGCAAAGACGCTCTGGGACGAGCTCGGAATGACGCAGCATCGTGCGATCGGGGCCATGGACGCGTCGGCGATCGAGCTGCTGGCCGGAGACGCCGAGGCCGCCGAGCGCGAGCTCCGGACCGGTTACGACATGCTCGTGGAGATCGGCGACGTGCATCTCCGACCGATGCTCGCCGCCTATCTGGCTGCGGTGCTCGTGGAGAAGGGCAACCTCGAGGACGCGGGGGCGCTTGCGTCCTACGCGGAATCCCACTCCTGGGAGGACGACATCGTCACAGAGGTGATGTGGCGGGTCGCAGGTGCGCAGCTGCAGGCGCACATCGGTGAACCGGCCGAGGCCGAGCGTCTCGCCAGCGAGGCGGTCGCTTTGGCCGCGCCGACCGACTTCCTCGACCTGCAGGCGATGGCCCTCCTCGCACTCGCGCGCGTCCTCCGAGCAGCCGGCTCGCCGGAAGCGGCGAGCGCCGCCGCCGAGGCGCACGCGGTCTACGAGCGCAAGGGGAACATCGTCGGCGCAGCGCGGGCTGCGCTGCTCGTGGAAGCAACGCCGGCAGAGGAGTAGTGTCCTCGCGAGAGGAGGTACGGATGAGCGCAAGTGCACAAGGTCCCTGGAGGGGCCAGGGCCCCACTCTTGAGGCGGCGTTCGCGGATGCCTGGAACAACGCCAAGCATGGTGGTGCGGAGCCGAACAAGGAGTACAAGATCCAGATCTCGATCGCGGGCAACAACCCGATCCACACGTACGTCGTCATAATCGGCGGCCAGTAATCCGAAGCCGAGCGGCTCAGCCCGCGACGAGAGCCTGGGCGTAGTCGCGCGGGTCGAACGGCTGGAGGTCCTCCAGTGCCTCGCCGACGCCGACGAGCTTCACCGGCAGGCCGAGCTCGTAGGCGATCGGGATCGCGACCCCGCCCTTCGCCGAGCCGTCGAGCTTCGTCAGCACCACTCCCGTGACGCCGACCGCCTCGCCGAAGAGCCGCGCCTGCTGGACGCCGTTCTGGCCGGTCGTTGCGTCCACGACGAGCAGGGTCTCGTGCGGCGCTCCCTCGAGACGGCCGGCGATGACACGGCGCACCTTCGCGAGCTCCTCCATCAGGTTCGTCTGCGTGTGAAGCCGACCGGCGGTGTCGACCACGACGACGTCGCGCCCGCGCGCGACCGCGGCCTCGACCGCGTCGTAGGCGACCGCGGCGGGATCCGCGCCGCGCTCGGAGCCGACGAAGTCCGCACCCGCCCGTTGCGCCCAGATCTCGAGCTGCTCCTCCGCCGCGGCACGGTACGTGTCGGCGGCCGCGACGACCACCGAGCGGCCGTGCTCTGCGAGCCTCGCCGAGAGCTTGCCGATCGTCGTCGTCTTGCCCGTGCCGTTGACCCCCACGACCAGAAGCACGGCCGGCTCGTGGCCGACGTCGAGGACGGGAGCCTCGCCGAAGAGCTCGGTCACCTCCTCGGCGAGCGCCGCGTTGAGATCCACGAGCTCGCCCCGCGCCTCGAGGCGCCGCACGAGCTCGGCGGTCGCGCGGACGCCGACGTCTCCTGCGATGAGCGCCTCCTCGAGCCGCTCCCAGTCCGCGTCGTCGCCGGGATCGAAGGACGCCGCCGCTGCGAGCTCGCCCGTCAGCGCGCGGCGCGACTTCGAAAGCGAGTCGCGAAGGCGCGAGAAGAAGCGGCCGCCCCCTTCCTGCTCGGCCTCGGGGACCGCGTCCGGCTCGCCCAGCAGCTGCGCCCAGCTACGCGGCGAGCTGCCACTCCTCGTTGCGGATCAGCGGAATCTCGGTGCCGTCCGGCATGAGCGCGTCCACCTCGAGCTCCGGGCCGCCGACCATGAAGTCGATATGGATCTTCGCGACGTTCATCCCCTCGTCGGGCTTGCCGTCGAAGGAGTACGGGAGCCCGAAGCCGTAGGCGATGTGGCAGGTTGCATTCTCGTCGAACAGGGTGTTGTAGAAGAGCTTCCCGGTCTGGCCCACGCGCGACTCCTTCGTCACGAGCGCGAGCTCGCCGAGCCGGTCGGCGTTCTCGATGCTCGCGAGATGGCTGCGGACGATCTCCGCCCCGGACTCGGCGTCGGCCTGCACGATCCGCCCGTCCTCGAACTTGAGCTGGAGATCGCGGATGAGCCGCCCGCCGAGGCTGAGCGGCATCGTCGAGCTCAGCGTCCCCTCTGCCCGCCGCGCGTCCGGCGTGATGAAGACCTCCTCGGTCGGCATGTTCGCGACGTAGTCGATGCCGCCCGCGGTGCGGAAGCGGGCGCTGCCCCAGTGCGCGCTCGGCAGGAGGCCGACGGTGAGATCCGTCCCGGGACCCCGGTAGCGAAGCGCGTCGGGCCGGCGCTCGGTGAGCGCGGCGGCTCGCGCGTCGAGGCGATCGAGGTGCTCGCGCCAGGCGGCGACCGGATCGGGCTCGTCGAGGCGGAAGCAGAAGGCGACGAGATCCCATAGGCCCTCGACGTCGGGCTCGCCCAGCACCTGGCGCGCCCAGCCCTCGGTCGGCGCGCCGACGCCGCACCAGTTCACGTTGTTCTCCTCGCTCTGCCGGCGGCGGATCTCGGACACCTCGAGCGGGATCGCACGACCGACGCGCTCGCCGTCGAGGTCCGCCAGAAGCTCCGGCTCAGGATTCCCGGACGTCCCGAGCATTGCGTGGCCCGCGTGCGCCTCCGTCAGCGTCTTCAGCCACTCGGGCGAGTACGTGAGCGCCTCGTCTGGCCCGAGCTCGATCATCGCCCGGCGGACGTGCTGATCCGAGTACTGGACGTTGACGTACGACGCGCCGGCCTTGTACGACTGGCGGGTCAGCGCCCGTACGAGGTCGGCGTGCTCGACGAGCCCGTGGAGGAAGACCTCCTGTCCGGGCTGCACGTTCGCGCCGACTCGGACGGCCAGCTCTGCATAGCGCTCGAGGCGTTCGTCCATGAGGCGCGATCCTAGCGGCGCTCGAACACCGGATAGCGCGCGTCACCCTCGAGGCAGGCGGCGGCGAAGAGCGCGGTGCCCACACCGCCGGTGAAGAGCGAGTAGCGCCCCGGCATCCGCTCGGTCTGCGCAAGGGCGTGCACCGCGAAGCAGCGCGCGCGGTCGAGCCACAACTCGTCCTGCGTCCGCTCGAAGGCGGCGAGCAGCGCGAAGCCGTTGCCCGAGGTGCCGTGGCAGATCCCGTGCCCTTTCTCGGCGGCGGGCGCACCGGCTCGCCAGACGAGCTCGGCGCCCGCGAGCAGGAGCTCCTGGTCGAGGTAGCCGCGGGCGGCGGAGACGACTCCCGGCGCGCCGGCGCACCACTGGAGCTTGCCCTCGCTGCTCCAGTTGGCGAAACCGTCCTCCAGCGCGGCCGCGCGCGCGAGTGCGGTGGCAGACTCCCTGCGCAGCGCCTCGTTGCGCGGATCGTCGACCTGGAGGAGCGCCAGCACGTTGCCGGCGAGACCGTGGACGGTGCCGATCCCGCGGAAGCTCGCGTCCCACAGTCTCTGCGTCCAGAGTCCCTCGGCGTCCCTGCGGGAGGCGAGCGCGTCGGCCGACTCGCGCGCCAGGTCGTCCCAGCCCATCGCGGCGGCTGCGACCAGCGTCCCCGGCGTGCCCCACATCAGGTCCTCGGCCTCGTTGGCGAGGTTGGCGCGGATGCGGCGCCGCAGGTCGTCTTCGAGCGGATGCCCGAGCCTGCAGGCGACGAGCAGGATTCCCGTCTCGCCCGTGAGGAGCGCAGATTCGGGCGGCTCGGGCAGCAGCTCCCCGGCCATGTAGTCCGGCTCGGCACGCCAGCGCTCGAGCGTCTCGATCGCGATCGCGGAGAGATCGAGCGACGTCTCGGCGTAGCCACGCCGCCGCAGGTCGTCGAGCGCCCAGACGACGCCCGCGGCGCCGACGTAGAGGTTCTTCAGGGGCAGCGGGGCGTTGTGACCGTCCCACTCGTGCGCCGGCCAGAGCCCGTCGGGGTCGAAGGCAGCGTCGGCGTCCGCCACGATCGCCGCGATGCCGTCGCGAGCCCGCACCTCGTCCCAGGGCTCGTCGGTCAGCGGCTCGAACGCGGCCGGGCGGTAGAGCACTAGGCGGCGCTCGCCGCCTCGGCCTCCTCCCGGGGCAGCCTGCGCGAGACGACCTGGGAGACGCCTTCGCCGCCCATGGTCACGCCGTAGAGCACGTCGGCGGCCTCCATCGTCCGCTTCTGGTGCGTGATCACGACGAACTGCGCGCGGTCCGAGTAGAGGCGCAGGAGCTCGACGAAGCGGCCGATGTTCGTGTCGTCGAGCGCGGCCTCGACCTCGTCGAGGAGGTAGAACGGGCACGGCCGCGCGAGGAAGAGCGCGAACAGGAAGGCGATCGCGCCGAGCGCCTTCTCGCCACCGGAGAGGAGCGAGAGCCGCTGCACCCGCTTCCCGACAGGACGGAGCTCGACCTCGACGCCGGGTTCCTCCTCGTCCTCCTCGCCCTCCGTGAGGCGCAGGCGTCCCTCGCCGCCGGGGAAGACGGTCGCCGTCACGTTTTCGAAGTGGCCGCGGACGGCCTCGAACGTGTCGGCGAAACGCCGCTCGACCGTCTCGGTCAGCTCGTTGCGGAGCTTCTCGAGCTCGGCCAGGCTGGCCTCGAGATCGGCCCGCTGGGCGGCGAGCTCCTCGAGGCGTGCCTTCTCCGCCTCGTACTCCTCGTGGGCGAGCGGGTTGACCTGGCCCAGGGTCTCGCGCCGGCGCTCGAGCCGCTCGACCGTGGCCGTGAGCTGGTCGCGGTCGTCGCCCTCCGCCGGCTCGTCGGCATTCGCCTGTTCGAGCCGGCGCCGTGCCTCGTCGGCCTCGGTCTCGATCCGCGCGGCCTCGACGTCGAGGGCGGACACTCCTTCGGAAGCCGCTGCAAGCTCCTGCCGCAGCTCGACCTCGGCCGCGCCGAGCCGGCGCAGCTCGGCGCCGAGCTCCCCGCTGCGGGCCGCTCCGGCGTCGACCTCCCGGCGCAGCGGAGCCTCGAGGTGCGCCGCGGAGACCTCGAGCGCGCGCACGAGCCGCTCTGCGAGCGCCGCACAGCGAACGAGGAACCGATTCGGTTCGAGCGAGTAGGCGGCGTCGGGAATGGGAGCCGCCAGGCGGGTGCGCAGCTCGTCCAGCTCAGAGGCAAGCGCCCGCCGCCGCGCCTGCAGCTCGAGCAGCAGCGCCTCGGCGGTCTCACCCGCGAACCAGAGCTCACCGCTCGCCGGGTCGTAGCCGAAGCCCTCTGCCGTGACGGCGGCGACCGGAGAGGAGAGCAGCTCTTCCTTCGCGACGACCGGCATCTCGGCCACGACCCGCGCCGGGTCCTTGCCGACGAGGACGACGAGGCTGCCGAGCCCTGCGTCGCGGGCTCGCTCGAGGAGCTCGAGCGCCCCGGCCGGATCGTCGCGCACGACGGCGGAGGCACGCCTGCCCAGCGCCGCAGCGACGGCCCGCTCGTTGCCCGGCTCGACCTCGAGGAGCGACAGCGCGATCCGCTCGCCTTCCTCGGCGAGCGCACGGGCGGCCGGCGGCAGCCCTTCGCGCTCGGCAAGCGTGCGATCGAGGGCGAGCAGCCGCTCCTCCAGCAGGCGGATCTGCTCGGTGAGCGCCTCTCGCTCGGCGCGCACCCGGCTGTCGAGCACCTGGCGCGGCCGCTCGAGCTCGTCACGCAGCCGCTGCAGCCCGGCGCCCGCCGACTCGCGCCGCAGCTCGAGACGTTCCGCCCCGCTGCGGAGCCGATAGAGCGCCTGCAGAGCCTGCTCGCGCGCGCCCGCCGCGTCGGCGAGCTCCTCCTCGGCACGTCCGCGCTCGGCGAGCAGCGTCTCGAGCCGCTCCTCTACGCCGCGCCGCCCCGCGCCGGCCGCGGCGCGCCGGGTCTCGAGCTGCCCGAGGCGCTCCTCGAGCCCCGCGAGGTCGAGTTGGGCGATCCGCGCCCGCAGGCGCGCGATCTCCACCGCGAGCTTCTGCGCCCGCTCGGCCGCGGTCGCCTGCAGGGCCAGGGGACGGAGCCGCTTCTTGACCTCCGCCTCGACGTCGCGAGCGCGCTCGACCTCGACCGCGACCCGCGCGAGCTTCAGCTCGGCGCGATGGCGGCGGGCCTTGAAGCGGCCGAGTCCCGCAGCCTCCTCGATCAGCGCCCGCCGCTCCGCCGGCTTCGACGCGAGGATGGCCTCGACCTTGCCCTGGCTGATGATCGAGTGCATCCCCTGGCCGAGCCCGAGGTCGGCGAGCAGCTCGACAAGGTCGAGCCGCCGCACCGCGGCACGGTTGACGAGGTACTGCCCCTCGCCGCCGCGATGCAGGCGGCGGGCGACCGCGAGCTCCGCGTAGTCGACGGGAAGCGCGCCGTCAGCGTTGTCGAAGAGCAGCTCGACCTCGCAGAAGTCGGCGGGGCCGCGCGAGCCGCCGCCGGCGAAAAGGACGTCGTCCGGCTTCTCGGCCCGCAGCTCGGTCGGGCTGAGGGAGCCGGCAGCCCAGCGGATCGCGTCGGAGACGTTGGACTTCCCGGAGCCGTTCGGCCCGACGATCACGCCGACGCCCGGCTCGAGGCGGATCTCGACCGGGTCCGGGAAGGACTTGAAGCCACGCAGCTTGACGGCGCGCAGATGCACCGCCCGAGACCCTAAAGACGCGGCAGGACGCTACTCGCTACTTGCGGTTGTGCTCGTCGTCACGCGCGAGCGGAGCGTCCTCGTCGGCCTGCTCGTCGTCGCCGAAGATCTCGAGGATCCCACGGGGCTCGGAGTCGGGCTCCTCCTCGGTGAGTCGCCGCAGACGCAGCTCCGAATTCGTGAGACGCCGCTCAGCCATGAGGCGGCGCATGATGCCAGAAGCGCGTCACACCTCGTCGGCGTCGAGCTTGGCAAGGGCCTCGCGGGCCGCTTCCTGCTCCGCCGCCTTCTTCGTCCGCCCCTCCCCGCGACCGAGCTCTTCGCCGTCGACGACCGCGGCGCAGGTGAAGCGGCGCTCGTGCGGCGGGCCCTCGACCGAGATCTCCCGGTAGGTCACCTGACGGCTCGTGCGCGCGAGCAGCTCCTGCAGATCCGTCTTGTGGTCGACGCGCGAGGTGAGCGCGTGCTCGATCTGATCGTCAAACGCGTCAACGACTGCATCCTCGACGGCGGCGAAGCCGTGCTGGAGGAAGATCGCGCCGAGCGCCGCCTCGATGACCGCCGCGAGCACGTTGCGATTGCGCGCGAGCCGCTCGAGCTCCTCCTCCGTCTGCGTGGGGGCTGCCTGGGCAACGAGGCGCTCGCCGAGGCCGAGCTCGCGCGCCACCTCCGCGCAGGTCGCCCGCGAGACGACGTGCGAGCGCACTTTCGCGAGCTTCCCCTCGGAGAAGTCCGGATGCCGCGTGTAGAGCGCATGGGCGACCGCGAGCTCGAGCACGCTGTCGCCGAGGAACTCGAGCCGCTCGTACGACTCGCTGCGTTCGCTCGCCCACGACGTGTGGGTGAAGACGTGCTCCGCCAGCTCCGGCGGGAGCGCGTCGATCAGCTGCGCGAGGTCGGAGTCCGCGGCTACTGGTGCGAAGTGACGTAGTCGACGGCCTGGCCGACGGTCTGGATCTTCTGCGCGTCCTCGTCCGAGATCTTGATCCCGAACTGGTCCTCGAGCTCCATGATCAGCTCGACGAGGTCCAGGGAGTCGGCGTCGAGGTCCTCCTGAAAGGAAGCCTCTTCCGTGATATCCGCCTCGTCGATGCCGAGCTGCTCGGTGAGGACCTCCTTGACCCGCTCGTAGACTTCCTCGCGCGACGCTGCCATGTCACCTCGTTGTGTCGTGGGGGCTGGAAAGCGCGCCGATCATACAGGCTTCTAGCGGGGCGATCACGCGGCGACTGGGCGCGATGGGCGAGTGCGATGCAAGGACGCAGGGAGCGTGAATAGCAGCGCTATTCACGCGACCGAGGACGCGGCAGCGCGCCGCCCAGCGCGTTCAGGCGCCCCGTGCATCGGTTCGCTAGGAGCCGTTCAACATTTCGGCCCGTTGCGGCTGCGACAGCCGGGCCGCGAGGCGGCCGACGACGTCGTGGTCGACGCCGCGGGCGGCGAGCCGGATCGCGTTGGCGATCGCGGCCGCGGAGGAATTCCCGTGCGCGATCACGACGAGCCCGCGCAGGCCGAGGAGGTAGGCGCCGCCGTACGTGTCCGGGTCGAGGCGCTTGCGCAGCCGGCGCGCGGCAGGACGGATCAGCAGCCCGCCCAGGGTTCCCGTCGTGCTCGCGCTGATCTCCTCCCGCAGCGAGTCGAGCAGGGTGCGGATCGTCCCCTCGACCGCCTTGAGCGCGACGTTGCCCGTGAAGCCGTCGGTGACGAGGACGTCGGCGGCGCCCTCGAGCACGTCGCGGCCCTCGGCGTTGCCACGGAAGTCGAGGTCCGAACCGGCGAGGAGCTCGTGCGCCTCGAGCGTCAGCTGGTTCCCCTTCTCGGGCTCCTCGCCGATCGAGAGGAGGCGTACCGTCGGCCGTTCGAGGCCGAGGATCTCCTCGGCGAAGACCGTTCCCATCGTCGCGAACTGGAGCAGGTGCTCGGCACGGCAGTCGGCGTTCGCGCCCGCGTCGAGCAGCACCGACGGGCCCCTGCGGGCGGGCAGTGGCACCGCGATGGCCGGGCGACGGACCCCGGGAACGCGCCGGAGGTGGACGAGGCCCGCAGCGAGGATCGCTCCCGTGTTGCCGGGCGACACGAAGGCGTCGGCCTCGCCGTCGGCGACGGCCCTGATCGCGCGGACGAGCGAGCTGTCGGTCTTCGTGCGGAAGGCGTCGGCCGGCTTCTCGTCCATGCCGACGACCTGGGTCGTGGGAACGAGCGGGAGGCCGCGCGTGTCGAGCCCCGCCGAGCCGAAGATGACCGGCTCGAGCTCGTCCGAGCGCGCGGCGAGAGCGCCCTCGACAACGGCCTCGGGCCCACGATCTCCCCCCATCGCGTCGACGGCGATGCGGGGCATGCGCCTACGGAGCGTGGACGCGGAGCGGCTCGACCTCGCGGCCCTTGTAGGTGCCGCAGGTCGGGCACACGCGGTGCGGGCGCTTCGGCTGGCCGCACGTCGGGCAGACGTTGACCTTCGGCGCGCTGATCGCGTGCGTCGCGCGCCGCTTGTCACGGCGTGACTTGGAGGTTTTCCGCTTCGGGACGGCCATTGCGGCGGCCCACTATAGCCTGCGCCCGTGAATCCGACGGAGATCCTCCCCCTCTTCGACGACCAGATGCGACGGCGTGCCGCGCCGGATCACCTCTTCGTGGGCAAGCAGTGGAGCGCCGTGCTCTGGCGGCCCGACGACGGCGAGGTCGAGCCGCTGATCGCGCGGATGCGCGAGCTGCCGGGACACGTCGAGTGGAAGTACTACTCGCACGACGGCCCCGAGCTGCGCGAGCGGCTGCTCGCCGCCGGGCTCGAGCCGGAGGACGAGGAAACGGTCGTCGTCGCCGAGGCAGCGTCCATCCCGCCAGCGCCCGCGGATGTCGAGCTGCGCATCGCGACGGACGAGTTCATCGAGCTGGCGGAGCGCGTCTTCGGACGCAGCCACGGCTCGGGGCTCCCCGAGGTGTCCGTCGCCGTCGTCGCCGTGGTCGACGACCAACCCGTTTCGGGCGGGCGCGTCGATTTCGAGGACGGGGTCGAGTTCGCCGGCCTGTTCGGCGGGATCACGAGCCCCGAGTACCGCCGGCGAGGGCTGTACCGCGCGGTCGTGGCCAAGCGTGCGGAGCTCGCTCGCGAGCGGGGCTATCGCTGGCTCTATTCCGACGCGCTGCCGACGAGCCGGCCGATCCTCGAGCAGCTCGGCTTCGTGCCGCTCACCACGACCACGCCGTTCGTCATTCCTCGCGCAGCTGACTGAGCTTTTCCCAGCGCGGGTCAACGCGTTCCTCGACGTGCTCGTGCGGCTCGGCGTTGAGATCCTTGCCGCAGACGGGACAGAGCCCGGCGCAGTCGTCACGGCAGAGGATCTTGTCCGGCAGCGCGAGCGCGATCGCGTCGTGCGCCCAGGCGGACAGGTCGACACGCTCGTCCGCGAGGTACTCGGTCCGCTCGTCGTCGCTCTCGGGCTTCGTCGCCTCGTACTCGCGCAGCCGGAGCTGGAGTGCAAGCTCGGCGTCCTGGAGGCAGCGGAAGCACGGGCCGGCGAGCGAGACGTCGAGCGCGAGCTCGAGCACGGTGCCGCTCGACGCGCGCGTGACCGCGAGCTCGGCGGGCGCTGGGTTGGGCTGCGGCTCGTAGGTCTGCCCGCCCAGCACGAGCGGCTCGAGCTCGATCTCGACGCGCTCGCGCGCCTGGTCGCCCGAGCGGATCCGCAGCGTGCGAAGGTCGAACGTGGTCATGCCGCCACGGTAGCGCGACGCTACGGGCTGCTCAGGGCGCGAGGCGGCGCAGGTCGACGAGCCGCGGCACCGGCGGAACTGGACGCTCCTGCGCCTCCTTGTGCCGGAGGTAGGGCCCGACCGTCTCCGGTAGCAGCGGTGCCTCCTGGTGCTCACGCGGCTCCCGCGCACGGACGAGCATCCCGACCGAGGCGACCACGATCGCACCGGCTGCGAGCTCGCGGCCTCCCACCCTCTCGCCGGCGAAGGCCCAGCCGAGCAGGACGGCGACCCCGGGATTGACGTACGCGTAGGTCGAGACGAGGACGCTCGGCGCGCCGCTCCGCAGCAGCCAGCCGTAGGCGGTGAACGCGACGATCGAGCCGAAGACGACGAGGAAGGCGAACGCCGCGACCGAGTCCGCCGAGATCGCTGCGGGATGGACCCGGCCGACCTCGCCCATTGCCACTCCGGTGACCCCGAGCAGCGCGGCAGCGCAGAGCATCTGCATCGCGGCGGAGAGGAACGGCGCCTGCGGCAGCGGCGCAACGCGACCGTAGGCGGAGCCCGCGGCCCAGGCCAGCGCGGCTCCCAGGATCACCGCGGCCCCGATCGGATCGACGCGCCCGCTCGCGCCGACCAGCAGCGCGACGCCGAGCAGGCCGGCCGCGATCCCCGCGAGCGCGCCGAGCGAGAGCCGGACGCCGAAGAACGTGCGGTCGAGGAGCGCGGTGAACAGCGGCACGGTGGCGATCAGCAGCGCGGTCAGGCCCGAGGCGACCCGCTGCTCGGCCCACGCGACGCCGCCCGTGTCCACGAACAGGAGCAGTCCACCGACGATCGCCGCCGCCGTCCACTCCCGGCGGCCGAGCCGTGCAGCAGCGAGATCGCCGCGCCAGGCGGACCACGCGTAGAGGAGCCCACCGGCGAGCCCGAACCGCACCGCGAGCATGAGCAGCGGCGGCAACGTCCGGTCGGCGACGGCGATCGCGAGATACGTCGATCCCCAGACGACGTAGACGATCCCGAGCGCGACGGCGATCTTCGTTCTCATGGCCTCATGGTGCCGAGAAGGCTTGATCAGGGCAAGTTGAGTTATCGTTCGTATCGATTATGAACACTGATGGATGGCTGGGCATCGACCTGCGGCATCTCGCGGCGCTGGAGGCAGTCGCGCGGACTCGTTCGTTCGGTCGGGCCGCGCGCGAGCTCGGTTACACCCAGTCGGCGGTCAGCCAGCAGATCGCGCAGCTCGAGCGCATGGTGGGGCAGCGGCTCTTCCACCGGCCCGGCGGCCCTCGGCAGGTGGAGCCGACCGAGGCCGGGCTCCTCCTCCTCGGCCACGCCGATGCGATCGTCGCCCGCCTCGACGCGGCCCGCGCCGACATGGCCGCGCTGGCGGAGGGCGCGGCGGGGACGCTCCGCGTCGGCATCTACCAGAGTGTCGGCGCCCGCCTCCTCCCCGCGCTGCTCCGCCGCTTTCGCGAGCAGTGGCCGCTCGTCGGGGTTCGCGTGCGGGAGGAGAGCTCCGCGGCCGATCTCCTGCGCCTGCTCGAGCACGGAGAGCTCGACCTGACATTCGCGGACCTGCCGCTCCGGGAGGGACCGTTCGAGTGGGCGGAGGTGCTGCAGGATCCATACGTCCTGCTCGTCTCGGCCCGCTCGGAGCTCGCGAAGCTCGACTCGGCTCCGCCGCTGCGCGAGGTCGCGAAGCTGCCGCTGATCGGGCGCCGCACGACCGACGAGCCCGAGCGGTTCCTGGCCGGGCGCGTTCCCGAGCTGAACGTCGTCTTCCGCACCGACGACAACGGGACGCTCGGCGCACTGGTCGCCGAGGATCTCGGCGCGGCCGTCGAGCCTCGCCTCGTGGTCGACCCGCGCGACCGCGCAGTCAAGATGCTGCCCTTCGGCTCCCGGATCCCGCCGCGCACGCTCGTCCTGGCGTGGCACCGCGACCGTTACCGCTCGCCGGCGGGCGAGGCCTTCGTCGAGCTGGCCCAGGAGATCGCCAACCCCTAGCGGTCCCTTGCGCCGCAAGACAAAGTCCACTACCATGCGGCGCATGGCAAGTGAGAGCAGACGCAGCCAGATGCTCCGCGGAGTCCTCGACCTGTGCCTGCTCGCCGTCGTCGTCGACGAGCCCGCGTACGGCTACGAGATGACGCGGCGGCTGCGGGAGCGGGGCCTCTCCACCGTGGGCGAGGGCTCGATCTACCCCCTGCTCGGCCGGCTCGAGCGCGAGGGCCTCGTCGCCACGCATCGCGCGGCGAGCGACGGCGGCCCGCCGCGCAAGTACTACCGGACGTCGACGAGCGGTCGGCGCGCTCTTGCCGAAGGAGTGCAGGCCTGGCGCGAGGTCCGCGGCGAGGTCGACTCGGTGCTGGCGGCGATCGAAGCGGAGGTAGCGTGATGACTGCGTTCGGAGGTGGCGTGAGCACGGCGTTCGTCGAGGAGTGCCGGCAGGAGTGGAAACGGCTCGGCGTGCCGGACGGCCTCGCCGAGGAGATGGCCGCGGAGCTCGAGTCCGACCTCGCGGAGGCCGAGGCCGACGGCGTGTCGGCCGCAGAGCTGCTCGGGGAGAGCGACCCACGCCGCTTCGCCGCGACCTGGGCGCGGGAGCGAGGGCTCGTCTCGGAGCCGTCTCCGCAGAAGCGCCGCCGGCGGGTGTGGCCCTGGGTCGTCCTCGCCGTCTTCCTCCTGGTGGTCGGCGGCACGTTGGCCCTCAGCACCTTCGGCGCCGGCTCGGTGAGCAGCCACCACTCTCACCCACTGGTCGTCGCGCCGCCTCCACGCGTCGCCGTGCCGAACGTCGTCGGCCTGGAGGCTTGCCGGGCCTCGAGGAAGCTCCTGGCAGGAGGCTTCATCGTCCTGCACGTACCGAGAAGCCGCTGTCACGCCGTGGTGGTCGCCCAGCGACCTGCTGCAGGAACCGTCATTCAGCGCCTGAAGCCCCGAAATATGGTGAAGCTGCGGCTGCGGCGCGCTAGAGGCTAGAAGCGCTCGTCGTCGGCCATGTCGCCGTTGGCGCCGAGGCCCGCGACGACGGTCTCCTGCGAGCGCTCGTGCAGCCGGTCGCGACCCCGCCGGACCGCGGTGAGGAAGCGCTCGAGATTGACCTCGAGGGAGGCGAGCTGGTTGTCGGCCCAGTCCTCCATCTCGAGCTTCATCTCGCGCGCGCTCCGCCGCGCGTCGTCGACGATCTCGTCAGCCTGCCGCTCCGCGATCTTCACGATCTCGGTCTGCGACGCCTCGCGCACCGCCTGTTCCCGCGCCTCTGCGAGCAGCCGGTCGACCTCGCGCTTCGCCTCGGCCAGCATTTCCTGCCGCTCCTTGACGATCCAGCGAGCCTGCTTGATCTCCTCCGGAATCGTCGCGCGCATCTGGTCGAGGATGTCGTAGATCTCCTCGCGGTCGATCCGCACCTGGTCGGTGAGCGGAACTGCCTTGGCGTTGTGAACGAGGTCGTCGAGCTTGTCGATCAGAACAAGGACGTCCATTGGCCTCGCAGTGTAGCCCGCTGAGCGGAGGGCGCCTACCTCAGAACCGCTCCGCGAGCCACTCGTGCACGTCGGGGACGCGGTTCACCAACACCGTGATGTGTCCCTGGTCCTCGCTGATCTCGGCCTGGACGCCGGGAATCCGGGCCGCCAGCCAGCGGCCGTGCCCGGGCGGTGCCATCAGGTCCTGCACGCCGTGGAGCAGGAGGACGGGCACTCGGATGTCGGCTAAATCGAACCCCCAGGGGTTGACGAATGCCAGGTCGTCGTCGCGCCAGCCTTCGATCCGCTCCCCGGCCCCTTCCACCATCACCGAGTAGATCCACTCCCCCACCTCGGGTGTGAACGCCTCCTGGTCGAGCGGGGAGAGAACCGTCAGCATCGCCTGTCGCAATCCGTCGGGACCGGCAGAGAACATCTCCGCCTGGTTGCGCAGGACCACCGGCTCGAGTGCCTCGGGGCCGGCGAGCACGGTGTCGAACTCCTCGACATTGAGCTCCCCCATTCCTTCGAGGAAGTCGAGCCCTTCGGCTCCGTACGGGCCGGGGCTGGCGAGCGTGGCGGCCGCCACGCAGCGCTCTGGGAGGAGCGCTGCGCAGGCGAGGGCGTGCGGGCCGCCACCCGAGTGACCCCAGGTCGCGAACCGGTCGACGTCGAGCCCGTCGAGCAGCTCCGCGACGTCTGCCGCGGCATCCCCGACCGAGCGTCCCAGCTGCGCCGAGGAACCGCCGTAGCCGGGACGGTCGTAGCCGATGAGCCGGAGGCCGCGGGCGCGGGCATCGTCGACGAAGGAGGGGTAGAGCCGCCCGGAGGAAGGCGTGCCGTGATGGACGACCACCGCGGCTCCAGCAGGATCTCCCTCGTCGTAGACGTGGAGCGTCCGGCCGTCGCGGAGGGTGACGTCGAGCTCGCTCACTCGTCCGGCCGCTCGGGCGTCCCGGGTCGCCCGTTCGGGAACATCTCGGCCAGCCGGCGGGCTACCGGCTTGGGCACGAGCTCCGACACGTCGCCGCCGAAGGCAGCAATCTCCTTCACGCCGCTCGAGGAGACGAAGCTCACCTGCGGGCTCGCCATCACGTAGATCGTCTCGACGTCCGGCGCGAGCGTCCGGTTGAGCTGGTTCATCTGGAACTCCCACTCGAAGTCCGAGATCACGCGGAGGCCCTTGACGATCGCCTTGGCGTCCCACTTGCGCGCGAATTCGACCACCAGCTCGCGGAACACGTCGATCTCGACGTTGCCGAGGCCCGAGAGGGCGTCGCGGAGAAACTCGACCCGCTCCTCGACCGCGAAGGTCGGCTCCTTGTGGTGCGGCGTCCCGACCACGCCGACGACGACACGGTCGAAGATCCCGGCCGCGCGCGTGATCACGTCGACGTGGCCGTTCGTGACGGGGTCGTAGGAGCCCGGTGCGATCGCCGTGATCATTGCTGCGCCTCGAAGAGGGTGACTCGCGTCTGGCCGTACTTCCGGCTCGTGCGCACGGGAAGCGGCAGGTCGGGCTTGGCCCGCGCGTCGGTCTCGAGCACGAGCAGGCCGTCCGCTGCGAGCAGCGGAGGCAGGTGGCGCGCGAGGCGTGGCTGGATCTCGGTGAGCATGCCGTAGGGAGGGTCGACCAGCACGAGATCGTACTTCGCCCCCGCGCTCGCCTCCTGCGCGATCGTCCACAGGACGTCGCCGCGCACGACTCGCGCGCCGCTCAGCCGCAGCCGGTCGAGGTTGCGCTCGATGGTGCGCAAGGCGTCTGGGTCGTGCTCGACGAAGACGGCGCTCGCGGCTCCGCGCGAGAGCGCCTCGATCCCGAGCGCACCCGAACCGGCGAAGAGGTCGAGCACCCGCGCGTCGTCGACGGGCCCGACGAGGTTGAAGATGTTCTCGCGGACGCGGTCGGAGGTCGGCCGCGTGTCGAGCCCGCGCGGCGCGGCGAGCTTGTGCCCCTTGCGGCTGCCGGCGATCACGCGCATGGGAGGATCGTCGCATGGCGACCTTCTCCCTCGTCCACGGAGCATGGGGCGGCGGCTGGTGCTGGGACCTGGTGCGCGCGGAGCTCGAGGCGCGCGGGCACGGCGTTCACGCCCCTGACCTTCCGTGCGAGGACGTCACCGCCGGTGTGCAGGACTACGCAGCGGCGGTTCCGGCCGCGGACGTCGCGGTCGGTCACTCGCTCGGCGGCTTCACGATCCCCTACGTCGAGGCTCGCGCACACGTCTTCGTCTGCGCGCTGCTCGGGGGCACCGGTTGGACGGACGTCTTCGCGCCCGGCTTCGGCGCCGGCCGCGTCAGCGACGAGCTCGGGCGTTCCTACTATCCGGATCCCGCGGTCGCGGCAGTCGAGCACCAGTACCCGCCCGAGCACGCGCACCTCGCGGCCAGGCTCCGCCGGCAAGCCCCTTTCGAGGCGGAGCCGATTCCCGTGGAGCGGGCCGTCTACGTGGTGTGCGCGCGGGATGCCGTCATCCGGCCGGATTGGCAGCGCCGTCTCGCGCGGGACGTCCTTGGCGTCGAGCCGGTCGAGCTCGACGCAGGCCACTCGCCCAACCTCGAGTGTCCGCGTGAGCTCGCGGTCTTGCTCGAGGGCTGCGCTCCGTAATCAGCCGCAGGCGGCTCTCGCGAAGCACCGACGCGGTTCCCCGTTTCGACAGCTCCGGGCTGGCACGCCGGGATCGCCACGGCACGCACATCCGCCCGGCCCGCCTTCGCCGCGTCCGCCGCGGTGCAGTCGTGACGGCGGTCAGGCCGCGCGGCGCAGGTCTTCGACGTGGCGGTGCGTCTCGCGGTAGATGTGCTGCAGGCGCGCTGGATCGGCCGGGCGCAGCATGGGACGCCGAGGGCCGAAGAGGAGGCGGACGAGCCTCACGCGAGCGTCTCCGGCTCGACCTCGGCGAAGAGCGCCGCGGCGGCGTCCTGCAGCGGCCCGGAACCGACTCCGGGTGCTGCGGCGCGCGCCCGCTCGAGCAGGTTGCGGTCGCGGCGGAGGTGCGCGAAGCGGAGGTCGGAGAGCCCCGACTGCCGCGTGCCGAGCAGCGCGCCGCCGCCGCGCAACTCGAGATCGACCTCCGCGAGCTCGAAGCCGTCGCTCGTCTCGACGAGCGCCTGCAGCCGGGCGTGCGCGGACTCGGTCAGCTCCTCCTTCGCGCGGGAGACGAGCAGGCAGTACGACTGCTCGGCGCCGCGACCGACCCGGCCGCGGAGCTGGTGGAGTTGCGCGAGCCCGAAGCGGTCGGCTTCCTGGACGATCATCACCGTCGCATTGGCGACGTCGACGCCGACCTCGATCACCGTCGTCGCCACCAGCACGTCGACCTCCCGCGCCTTGAAGCGGGCCATCAGATCGCGGCGGTCGGCCGCCTTGAGCCGGCCGTGGAGGCAGCCGACGCGGAAGTCGCGCAGCTCGGCGCGGCGGAGGCGCTCGGCCTCCTCCTCCGCGGCGCGGGCGAGCGACGTCTCGGACGCCTCGATCAGCGGGCAGACAACGTACGCCTGCCGTCCCTCGCGCAACAGCCGCGTGAGGCGCGTGTACGCCTCCGACGCGCGATCCTCGGTGATCCAGCTCGTGATCACGGGCTTGCGCGACGCCGGCGGCTTGGCGATCTCCGAGACTGCGAGGTCGCCGTACACGGTGAGCGCGAGCGTCCGCGGGATCGGGGTCGCGGTCATGTGGAGGACGTGCGGAGCGCGTCCGGCGACGAGCGCCGAGCGCTGCTCGACGCCGAAACGGTGCTGCTCGTCGACGACGGCGACGGCGAGGTCGCGCAGCTCGAATCCCTCCTGGATCAGCGCGTGCGTCCCGACCACGACGTCGGCCCCGAGCGCTGCCTCCCTTTCCCGCTTGCGCGACGAGCTCGTGAGCAGCGCGCAGCTGACGCCGAGCTCGAGGCAGAGGTCGGCGACCGTGAGGAAGTGCTGCTCGGCGAGGGTCTCGGTCGGCGCCATGAGCGCGCCCTGGCGTCCGCTCTCGACCGCGCGCAGGAGCGCGTAGAGCGCGACCACGGTCTTGCCGGAGCCGACGTCTCCCTGCAGCAGCCGCTGCATCGGGACCGTGCGCGCGAGGTCGCCGTCGATCTCGCGGATCGCCTGCTCCTGGTACGGCGTGAGCGCGAACGGCAGCGCGTGGCGGTAGCGGTGGATGAGATCGCCCGGCTCGGCGAGCGCCGGCGCGAGCGTCCGCTCCCGCTCGGCGGCGCGGCGCGCGATGCCGACCTGGAGGACGAGCAGCTCCTCGAACGCGAGCCGCTGCCGTCCCTTCTCCGCCTCGCCGAGGTTCCGCGGGCGATGCACCACCGCGAGCGCGTCGCGCTTCAGCGCCAGCCCTTCGCGCTCGCGCAGCTCGGCGGGCAGCGGATCCGGAACATGCGCCGCCAGCGGGAGCGCCGCGTCCACCACGCGGCGCACGGTCGCGGCGGCGATCTCCTCCGCGGCCGGGTA
>Ga0207657_10001175_pt1 | contig 27784 bp, 27 predicted proteins | sample KBSC33metaG_FD_184316 | JGI IMG/M metagenome (GOLD analysis project Ga0207657, IMG submission 184316) | Corn rhizosphere microbial communities from Kellogg Biological Station, Michigan, USA - KBS C3-3 metaG (SPAdes) (version 2) | ecosystem: Host-associated > Plants > Roots > Rhizosphere > Soil ...
GTCGATGTCCTTGTAGTCGATCTGCTTGACGTTCTCGGCGGTGAACCGGCAGAACTTCTTGCGCTTGAACAGGTTGTTGCCGCGCTCGCGGCGCTTGCCGTCCTTCTTGAACTTGCCCTTGCCTCTTCCCACGGGACGTGGCATTTCAATTTCCTTTTGTCATGTCGATCTGCCCGAAGCGGGTCACGTGCAGCGTGAGGCTCGTTCCGGTCCGATAACGGCGCGCGATGAATCCCTCACAGCGGAGCGCCGAGCCGATCGCGCATCGGCCCAGCGCCAGCGCGACCTCGCCGAAAGCGACCGCGTGCATCTCGCATTCGACCCTGCGCGCGATGCCGGCTTCGTCCTGCTGCGAACGGTGATCGAGCGTGCATTCGATTGCCGGAATGCCGGCAGGCGTATGCCGCACACCCGTGCAGCCGGCAAGGATCGCGTCGAACGCGAACCGGTTGATCCCCGGCACGCGGCTGCGACGAAATCAGGCCTGCGCCGGTGCGGGCTGCGCTGCGCCGCCCTCGGGCGCCGGCTTTTCCGGCGCACGCTCGGCTTCCTTCGCCTCCCGGCCATGGGTAAGCGAGCGCGCCTTCTCTTCCTTCATCATCGGCGAAGGAGTGACGACGGCTTCGCTCATCGCGACAACCAGGTGACGCAGCACCGCGTCGTTGAACTTGAACGCGTGCTCGAGCTCGGTCAGCGTTTCCTGCCCGCACTCGATGTTCATCAGCACGTAGTGCGCCTTGTGGACTTTCTGGATCGGATAGGCGAGCTGGCGCCGTCCCCAGTCTTCAAGCCGGTGAATCCGGCCGCCGGGGCCGGTCACCATCGTGCGGTAGCGCTCGATCATCGCGGGCACCTGCTCGCTCTGGTCGGGGTGCACGATGAACACGATCTCATAGTGACGCATGAGAATGATCTCCTTTCGGTCTGTACGGCGCGAACGCCCTGTAAGGGATCGCGCCTGTTGGCCTCCCCGATAGCTAGTCCCGGGTGAGGCAAGGAAAGCCCGATAGTCTAACAGGAATCGGTGCGGAAGATCAATTCGTGCGCGTGCCCGAGCGCTGCGCCGTCATCGCGGAAGCCGCTGCGCGCTGCGCCAGCGCGTCGAGTGCCGCATCGCGCTGGCGCTTCGGACGCGCCGCCAGCTCGCGCACCCGCCGGTAGAACGTGGGCAGGTCGTCGTTCGCCTCGTGCAGCAGCTCGCGGAACGCCGGCACACGATCGGTGTAGAGGCCCACCGCCGCGAGCGCGGCGTTGTTCGGCTGCTGCGCGAACCAGCGGTCGTATCCGGACAGCGCCGGATCGCCCTGCTTCGCCGATTCGTACGCGGCCTTCATCGCGGCGACGATGTCGTGCTTCGCGCGCCGCTTGTCGTCGTCGCTCGCATTGCTCGCATAGATCTCGGAGAGCTTCGTGCGCGTCGTGCGCACGAGGTCGCGGAACACGGAGCGCATGTGGTCGGCGCGCGCGGCAAGCTTGTCGAGCTGCGAATCGTGGCGCGAGGCGAGCCAGCGCGCGAGGCCGGCCTCCTCGACCGTCGTCGCATACGACTCGTTGAACGCGGAGTCGCTTTTGACATAGATGAGCTGGTGGGCGAGCTCGTGAAAGATGAGGCGCGCGATCTCGGTTTCGGGCCAGCTCACGAACGACGAGAGCACCGGATCGTCGAACCAGCCGAGGGTTGAATAGGCGGGAACGCCGCCGACATAGACGTCGTCGCCGGCGGCCTTCAGGCGCTTCGACTCCCCTGCCGCCTGCGCTTCGCGGAAATAACCGCGGTAGTTGACGCACCCGGCGATCGGGAAGCACCACTGTCGCGGCTTCAACGAGAGCTCCGGTGTCGCGAACACGTTCCAGGTCACGTACGCGCGCCCGAGATCGGTGTAGCGCGTATAGCTGCCGTTGTTCGGCAGCCCGAGCTCGCGGCTTGCGAACTCGCGAATCTCGTGAATGCGCTTCAGGCGCGCGGCGAGCGCCGCGTCGCTCTTGCCGATGACGTCGGGAATGGGCTGCGAGTTGGCGAGCAGTTCAATCTGCCCTGCCGCGCCCTGCCAGTAGTAGTCGACGGTCTCGAAGGTCGCGCACGCGGCGAGCGTGACGACGCCTGCCAGCACGGCGACGACGATCGGCCAGCGCCGGCGGCGTCCGCGACGTTGCGCGTCAGTTGGCGACGCTCCGCGGCGCAGCAGCGCCAGCGCCGTTCGGCGCATCGGGGTCATTTCGGCATTCACTGTGATCTCTCAAAGCAGTCGTTTGCGCAAGCGGGCCACGCCTTCTTCCAGCCTGCGCTCGTCGATCGTGTAGGCCATGCGGACATGCTCACGGGCGCGGTGCACGCCGAAGTCGATTCCCGGCGTGAAAGCAACCCCCGCGCCTTCGAGCATCTCGCGGCAGAAGCGTTCGCTGTCGTCGGTGAAGCGGGAGCAATCGGCGTAGACAAAAAAGCCGCCGCTGGGCAGGATCGGCACGCGGAATCCGAGTTCGCGAAGGGCGGGAACGAGGAAGTCGCGCCGCGATTCGAACGCGCGGCGCCGTGCTTCGACGATTTCACCGGTGGCCGGTTCGAAGCATGCCAGCGCCGCGCGCTGCGAAGGCGCGGCCGGCGAAATGTAGACGTTTTGCGCGAGCTTTTCAAGATCGCGCACATGCCGCTCGGGCGCGACGATCCAGCCGAGCCGCCATCCGGTCATGTTGAAGTACTTCGAGAAGCTCGAGACGACGAAGGCGTCGTGCGCGAATTCGAGCACGCTGCGCGGTGCCTCGCCATAGGTGAGGCCGAGATAGATTTCGTCGACGATCAGCCGGCCGCCGCGGCGCTCGACGCTCGCGGCGATCTTCCGCATCTCGTCGTGCGGCACTGTGGTGCCCGTCGGGTTCGACGGTGACGCGATCAGGACGCCGCGCGTTCTCGGGCGCCAGTGACGCTCGACGAGTTCGGCGGTGAGCTGGTAGCGCGTGTCCGGCCCGACGGCAATGCCGCTCGGCGCGCCTTCCAGGATGCGCACGAAGTGGCGGTTGCACGGATAGCCGGGATCGGCAAGCAGGATCTCGTCGTCGCGATCGACGATGAGCGCCATGACGAGCAGCAGCGCCGCCGATGATCCGGCAGTGACGATGACGCGCTCGGGCGCGACGTCGACCCGGTAGTGGTCGGCGTAGTGGCGGGCTATGGCGGCGCGCAATTCAGGCAGGCCGAGCGCCGACGTGTAGTGCAGGTGGCCACCGGCGAGCGCGCGCCGCGCCGCGTCGAGCACGGGCTGCGGCGTCGCGAAATCGGGCTCGCCGATTTCCATGTGCACGATGTCGCGCCCGGCCGCCTCCAGCGCACGGGCCGCCGTCTGCACCTCCATCACATGGAATGGCTCGATGTCACCGACGCGAGACGCCAGCGGGCCGGAAGCATCCATCGAAGGTCTTAGTGTCGCGGACGATTGGAAAGGATTATCGTAGCGCGTCATGAAAAGGCCTCCCCGCGCAATGCATCTGCAATCGGCACTCGGGCGTGCGGCCCTCGCACTCGCCATCGCGCTGCTCGCTCGCGGCGCGGCGGCAGGCGTGTACAAGTGCGCGCTCGACGACGGATCGGTCACCTATCAGGAAAATCCGTGTCCGGCCGGCAAGGAGTTGCGCGATTTCGATCGCGACCCGGCCGCGGTCTCGGTCATTCCGTTTCGCATCGCGCCCGGTCCCGACACGCACGTCGTTGCGCCGCGCGCGCCCACGGCGCAGCCCGCCAGCGAGCGCAAGTCGCGCAAAAGCGCCGAGCCGCACGGCAATCCTGCCGAGCGCAAGTTCCTCGTTCCCGGCATCGGCGAGGGCGAAGTCGTCGCGCGCATCGGGCGTCCCGACATGTCGTCGGGCGCCGGGCGCAAGACGATGCGCTGGACGTATCTTCCGGCACCCGAGGATCCGCAAACCATCACCACGCTGACGTTCGAGCTCGGCCGGCTCGTCGAGGTCGAGCGCAAGGTCGTCCGCACGCCGTAAACGCCATGCGGCGGTCGCCTGCGGCTGCGCGAAGCGCGGGTGCGCGCCACCACCCGCATGAGCGCCGCCGGGCCGTCCCAAGGCGCGAATAGCGCCCCCTCCGGGGGCAGCGCAGCGGCGAAGCCGCAAGCGTGGGGGGCTCATGCAAGCGCCGCCGGGCCGTCCCAAGGCGCGAATAGCGCCCCCTTCGGGGGCAGCGCAGCGGCGAAGCCGCAAGCGTGCGGGGCTCATGCAAGCGCCGCCGGGCCGTCCCAAGGCGCGAATAGCCCCCCTCCGGGGGCAGCGCAGCGGCGAAGCCGCAAGCGTGGGGGATCATTCAAGCGGACGACCGAAGCGCCGTCAGCCGCTACAGCCGATATGCCGCCTTCGCGAGATCGTGCGCAAGTGCTGGCGCGAGCTGCATCGCCTCGTCCTCGCCGAGACGGTGCTCGACGACGGCCGTCGCAAGAAAACGGCACACGACGCGCCGCCACACGTCGTGACGCGCGGGAATCGACATGAATGCGCGCGTATCGTCGTTGAACCCGGCCGTGTTCGCGAATCCCGCCGTCTCGATCGCCTGCTCGAGAAAGCGCAGCATCCCCTGGAAGCTGTCGTGGAACCACCAGGGCGGACCGAGCTTCACCGCCGGGTAGTGACCGGCCAGCGGCGCGAGCTCGCGCGCATAAGCCGTCTCATCCAGGGTGAACAGGATCAGCGTGAGCGCCCGATCGTTGCCGACGTTGTCGAGCAGCGGCTTCAGCGCATGCACGTAGTCGGTGCGCATCGGGATGTCGGCACCCTTGTCGCGTCCGAAGCGCGCGAAAACCTGCGGATTGTGATTGCGGACGCTGCCCGGATGAATCTGCATCACCAGGCCGTCGTCGACGCTCATTCGCGCCATCTCGGTCAGCATCTGCGCGCGAAACAGCTCCGCCTCGTCGGCGTCGATCGTGCCGGCAAGCGCCCGGTCGAGCAGCCGCTGGCACTGCGCCGCCTCGAGATCGGCGGTGCGGGCGGTCGGATGGCCGTGATCGGTCGACGTGGCACCCATGGTGCGGAAGTACGCGCGGCGCGCCCGATGCGCGGCGAGGTAGCCGGCCCACGTCGCCGTGTTTTCACGAGCGAGCTCGCCGAAGCGGGCGACGTTGACGGGGAAGCCGTCGAATTGCGGGTCGACGACCGGATCGGGCCGATACGCGGTGACGACGCGACCGCTCCAGCCGCTGTCGCGGATTGCGCGGTGATGCGCGAGCGGATCGAGCGGCGATTCGGTGGTGGCGAGAACCTCGATGCCGAAGCGCTCGAAAAGCGCGCGCGGACGGAACGCGTCGTCGCGCAGGCACGCATCGATGCGGTCGAAATAACGGTCGGCGCTTTCCTCGGTCAACCGCTCGTCGATGCCGAACACCGTATGGAACGCGTGATCGAGCCACAGACGCGTCGGCGTCGCGCGAAACAGCGGATAGTTCTGCGCAAACAGCCGCCAGATCGCGCGCGCATCATAGCCGCGCGGTACGGACGCCTCATCGCGCGTCGGCACGCCGAGCGCCTCGAGCGGGATGCCCTGGCTGTAGAGCATCCGGAACACGTAATGATCGGGAACGATGAAAAGCGCCGACGGGTCGGGAAACGGCGCATTGTCGGCAAACCACTGCGGATCGGTATGGCCGTGCGGACTGACTATCGGCAGGTCGCGCACCGTGTCGTACAGCGACCGGGCGAGCCGGCGCGTGGCGGGCTCGGCGGGAAAGAGGCGGTCGGGATGCAGTTCGAGCGGAATCATTGGATGGCCTTCGCGACGGTCTTGCGTGCGCCGAATGCGAACAGCGCCTCGAGCCAGCGCACGACCGGCGTGGTGAATCGCGGCTCGTTCTGCAGGTCCTCGTCGAAGATCGGATGAATGGCGAAGAGGGCCTGCGCAAACCCGGCCGGGTCGGCGCGATGCGCAGACGCGAGCTTCGCGAATGTGGACGCGAGCGGATCGGAAACGTCGATGGCGCGGCCCTGCTCGTCTTCGCCGTAAACGTAACGCATCCACCCGGCCACCGCGAGCGACGCAAGATCGATGCTGCGCCCGGCCGCCAGGTTGTCGCGAACGGTGGCGAGGATGCGCTGCGGCAGCTTCTGCGAGCCGTCCATCGCGATCTGCTGCGTGCGATGCGGCAGCGCGGGGTTGGCGAAGCGGCGCACCAGCGTGTCGCGATAGGCGACGAGATCGACGCCCGGCGGCGGAACCAGCGCGGGTGTCACTTCATCGGCGGTGAAGCGGCGCATCCAGGCGACGAAATCGGGCTGCGCCGCGACTTCGTAGATGTATTCGTACCCGGCAAGGAAGCCGAGGTAGGCGAACGCCGAATGGCTGGCGTTGAGCAGGCGCAGCTTCATCGCCTCGTACGCATCGACCTCGCGCACGAACATCGCGCCGGCCGCGTCCCACGCGGGGCGCCCCGCCGCGAACCGATCCTCGATCACCCACTGCACGAATGGCTCGTGCACGACGGGCGCCTCGTCGTGAACCTGCAGCGCGGCGTCGTTCTGCTCGATGTCGCGCGCGGTGGTCGCGGGCACAATGCGGTCGACCATCGTCGACGGGAACGCGATCTCGCGGCCGATCCATCCGGCGAGGGCGGCATCGACCAGGTTCGCGAACGACACCACGAGCCCGCACACGAGCGCCCCGTTCTGTGTCAGGTTGTCGCAGCAGACGACGGTGAGCGGCGTGCCGTGTGTGCGGCGTCGTGCGGCGAAAGCGGCGACGAGCAGCCCGACGACGCTGCGCGGATGCGCAAGCGACGCGAGGTCGTGCGCGATATCGGGATGCTGCACATCGAGCCGGCCGGTGGCGGGCTCGTGGCAATAGCCCTTCTCGGTGACGGTCAGCGACACGATGCGTGTCTGCGCTGCGGTCAGCCGCCGGAACACTTCGTCGTGCTGCTCGCGCTCGAACAGCACTTCGCGAACGCTGCCGACGACGCGGCGCCGGATGCCGTCGGGACTTTTCTCGATCGACGTGTAGAGGCCGTCCTGTGGCGCCATCCGATCGCGGACATCGGGCGAGCGCAGGCTGACGCCGCAGATGCCCCACGCGCCGCCGGCTGCGGCGAGCGCGTCGTCGGTGTACATCGCCTGGTGCGCGCGATGGAACGCCCCGATGCCGAGATGCACGATGCCGATGCCGACGTCGCGAATCGCATACCGGGGCCGGCCGATGCCGGGCGGCAAATGGTCGACGGTCGAAAGGTCCAGCCGGTTCATTGCGGGTGGCGGCCGGCTCACGCCGTTTGCGGATGTTCCTTGACGCGCGAGACGAGCTGCGTCGGATTGACGAAGCGGAGCGCGATCAGCAGCCACACGAGCGTCACCGCCATGTAGATCATCGCCATCGCGTCGACCGACTGCGGCGCACGCACGCCGGCCGCGAACACCGCGTAATAGAGCGCGACGACGAGCGTCTGCGAATCGGGCCCGGCGGTCAGGAACGTGAGCTCGAACAGCGCGATCGTGCGCACCAGCACGAGCAGCGACGCGGCGAGAATGCCGGGTCCGAGCAGCGGCACGAGCACGTGCACGAACATGCGCCACGTGTTGGCACCGAACACGCGCGCCGCCGACTCGAGGTTGGGGTCGATCTGCTCGATGAACGGCGTCATCACGAGGATGACGAACGGCGCCGCCGGAATCAGATTGGCGAGGATGACGCCCCACAGCGTTCCGCCGAGGCCCGTCTGGTACAGCACCGTGGCGAGCGGAATGCCGTAGGTGATCGGCGGGACCATCAGCGGCAGCAGGAACAGCAGCATCAGCGCACGCTTGCCGCGGAAGTCGCGCCGCGCGAGCGTGTACGCGGCCGGTACGCCGATCAAAAGGGCCAGCGCGACGACGGCGAATACCACCTCCACGGTGACCCACAGGATCGACGCGAGCTGGAATTCCTTCCACGCGTCGGCGTACCACGACGCGGTCCAACCCTGCGGCAGCCAGGTCCCGAGCCAGCGACGCGCGAACGAGTTCGTCGCCACGGCCGCGATCATGAACCCGATGTTGACGAGGAACAGCGTCATCACGCCCCACAGCAGCGCGCGCCATGCGCGCTCGCCGAGAGCCGTGGCGCGCGAGTGACGCACCCCCGGGATGGCGGCCAGGCCACGTGTGCCGATCGTCGCGTTGTCCATGCTCGGCTAACCTTTGCCGCCCGTGACCGGTCCCTTGTAGAACCAGCCACGCAGCGACAGCACGAACGCGACGATCACGAGCTGGACCGCACCCATGATCATCGCGATCGCCGACGCGAGCGAATAGTCGTACTGCTCGAATGCCGCCTCGTACGCCGCGATCGAGATCACGCGCGTCGGTCCCGCCGGCGCACCGAGCAGCACGGCCGACGGAAATACCGAGAACGCCTGCACGAACGCGAGGCAGAAGCACATCGCGAGGCCGGGTCCGAGCAGCGGCAGATAGATGTGGCGGAACTGCGCCTTCGGGTCGGCGCCGAGCGTCGAGGCCGCGCGCGCGAGCACGGGATCGATGCCGGTGATGTACGAGAGGATCAGCAGGAAGGCAAACGGAAAGCCGGAGATCACGAGCGAGATCAGCACGCCCCAGTAATTGTGCGTCAGCCGGATGGCGCCGCCGTAAAGATGCGTGAGCTGCAGGAACTGCGCGAGCCATCCGCGCGGCCCGAAATACGTCAGCATGCCTTCGGCGATCAGCACGGTGCCGAGCGTGATGGGCACCACGAGGAGTGTGGTCATCCAGCGCTGCCAGCGCGACTTGACGCGCATCTTGTAGGCGATCGGCAGCGCGACGAACACGTTGATCAGCGTCGCCGGCAACGCGAGCTTCAGCGTCGTGCCGATCGTCGGCCACAGGTTACCGGTGGTGAAGAACTTGTGATAGTTCGCGAGCCAGCCGCCCTCCTTCGGCTCGAACGACAGCACGAGCCCGTAGACGAACGGGTAGATGAACAGCAGCAGCATGAACAGCGCGGCGGGGACGACGAGCAGCAGCGCCCTGTCGAATCCGGGGGTACGCGCCTGCGCGGAGAGCATCACTGCATCTCGCTCGGATAGACCAGCACGCGCTCGGGCGGCACGTGCACGAAAACGTTCGCACCCGTGCTCACCTTGCCGCCGGCACGCACGTGGAGCCGCGTTCCCGTCGCGGTGACGACCTCGACGAGCGAATCACGCCCGCCATATTCCACGTTGTCGACGCGGCCGCCGATGACGTTCGTGGCCGCGGGCTCGGTCGCGATCGTGATCTCCTCCGGCCGCATGGCGACCGCCGCACGCTTGCCGTCGAGCGGCAGCTTGCGTACGCCGGTGAGCTTCATGTCGGACGCTTCGAGCGTGACGTGCCCGTCGCGCTCGCCGGTGACCGCAAGCTCGATGACGTTGCGATAACCCATGAAGCGCGCGACATGGATGTTGGCCGGTTGCGCGTACACCTCCTCGGGCGTGCCGATCTGCTGGACCACGCCATCCTTCATCACGACGATGCGGTCGGCGAGCGACAGCGCCTCGTCCTGGTCGTGCGTCACGTAGATCGTCGCGCGGCCGAGCTCGCGATGGATGCGCCGGATTTCGGAGCGCGTCTCGAGCCGCAGCTTGGCGTCGAGGTTCGAGAGCGGCTCGTCCATCAGGATCAGCGGCGGCTCGATCACGATGGCGCGCGCGATGGCCACGCGCTGCTGCTGGCCGCCCGAAAGCTGGCCGGGCAGCTTGTGCTCCTGCCCGGTCAGCTGCACGAGCCGCAGCGCATGCGCGACGCGCGGCGCGGCGTCGGATTGCGCCATGCCGCGCATGCGCAGGCCGAAGCCGATGTTCTTCCCGACGCTCATGTGCGGAAAGAGCGCATAGTTCTGGAACACCATGCCGAAGCCCCGCCGTTCGGGCGGGAGCGTGTCGATGCGCGTGTCGTCGAGGCGGATCGTGCCGCTGGAGAGCGGCATGAGTCCGGCGATGCAGTTGAGCGCGGTCGACTTGCCGCACCCCGACGGCCCGAGCAGCGCGATGAATTCGCCGCGCCGAACGGTAAGCGTCAGGTCGTTCAGCGCATTGAATGCGTGTCCCCCGGCCCCGGCGAAGCGCCGCGTGACCCGATCGAGGCGAAGTTCGTTGAAGTCGTGCTTCATGCCTATGAACCCAGGCTGACGGCGTTTGATCCGGCGCCGATCGTGCAGTGAGCAATCGGAACGCCGCGTCGAGCGCCGGCGACGGCCGGCGTTCGAACGCGGCGAGTCATTGCGTCGCGGCGGACGTCACGAAGCAACGTGCGCCCGGACGCGACGCGATAACCTTACTTCGTTTTCGACGCCCCCACCTGCTGGTCCCAGAGCCGGAACATCTCGACCTGGCCCTTCGCCTCCAGCGACTGCGTGTGCGGGAATTCGCTCAGCCACTTGTCGTACTCGGGCCGTCCGAACTCCTTGATCGCATCCTGGCTTTCCTTCGGCGCCATCGACAGCGGCACGCCCTTGACTGCCGGGCCCGGGTAGAAATAGCCCTTGTCGTAGGTGAGCGCCTGCGCTTCGGGCTTCAGCATATACGCCATCAGGTCGAGCACGACATTCATCTTCTCGGCCGACACGCCCTTCGGGATCACCATGTAGTGCGCGTCGTTGACCCACGTCATGTGCTGGAACGGCGTGACCTTGTACGACTTCGGCACGATGCCGAGGATGCGCGGGTTGAGATCCCAGCCGGTCATCGTCACCGTCATGTCGCGCGAGCCCTCGCCGAGCTCCTTCATCACCGCGCCCGTGCCGCTCGGGTAATACTCGATGCAGCTGTTGAGCTCCTTCAGGTACGCCCACGTCTTGTCCCAGCTCGCGGGATTCTTCGGGTCCTTGTCGCCCAGGATATAGGGCAGGCCCATGACGAACGTGCGTCCGGGCCCCGAATTGGCGGGACGTGCGTAGATGAACCGGTTCGGATTCGCCTTGCACCACGCGAGGAGCTCCTGCGGTGTGGTGGGCACCTGCTTGACCTTGTCGGGGTTGTATTCGAGCAGCGGCCCCGCCGGCATGAATGCCACCTCGATGCCGTAGTCGCCCGCGAGCTCCTGCATCTTCGCCGCCGCCGGCTGATAGTTCGCCATCAGGCCGGGGAACTTGGCGGAGTGATCCGGAAGGATCTTGACGAGCAGGCCCTGCTCGATGCCGGCGGCGAGGAAGTCGGTGCCGGTCAATACGAGGTCGATGTCGCTGCGCCCCGCGCCCTGCATCGCCTTGAGCTTGCCCGGCAGCTCGGGCGCCGGCGCTTTCGTGAAGCTCACCTTCGAGATGAGCTTCGGATTCTTGTTGGCGAAATTCTGGATGGCGTCCTGCGTCAGCGCCAGGTTTCCTGCGACGTCGACGACGTTGATGGACACCGGCGTTTGTGCCGCTGCGCTGCCAACGCCGAGCGCGAACAGCGCGCCCGTCGCGACCGCGACCGCCGTGATTGCCCGCGCCGCCCGGCGCCTTCCCTGCGAATGCACGCTGCGTTTCATTTACGTCCTCCTGTGAATGGGCTCGTGCCCGTCGATTTCGACGCCGCCTTGTTATCGACGCCTCGCTGAAACTCGCGCATCACCCGCGACAAGTGCCTGTGCATCGCCGAACGCGCGGCATCGGCATCCCCCGCGCCGACGGCCGCGGCGATTGCCGCATGATCCCGAATCGTGCGCAACGCAAGATCATTCGTATGAAAGTGCCGCTGCAGTCGGCCCCACAACTCGGCGCGCTGATTCCACAAGCCCTCGACGACGAGCTCGAGCGAGCCGTTGCCGGTGGCCTTGGCGAGCAGCAGGTGGAAGTTGCGGTCTTCGGCCTCGCGCGCCGTGAAGTCGTTCACGCAGGCTTCGAGCCGGTCGACGCTTCGGCGCAGCGCCTCGGCTTGCGCCGGCGCCGCGTGGCGCGCAGCCTGCGCGGCGATTTCCCCCTCGACGAGCTTGCGCGCCGCGAGCAACTCGAACGGACCCGGCCCGGCGTCGGCGCCGGGACGCGCAGCCGATTCGGGCTGCGGCGCGACAAAAATGCCCGTACCCACGCGCACCTCGACGAGGCCCGTCATTTCGAGCGAGATGATCGCCTCGCGCACCGAAGCGCGGCTTACGCCGAACGACGCGGCGAGCTCGCGTTCGGCCGGCAGGCGCGCGCCCGCCGGGAACTCGCCGCGCGCGATGAGCTGCGCGAGCTGATCGGCGATCTGGCGATACAGGCGCTTCGGCTCGACGAGCTGCAGTGGCAACGGGTTGCGCTCCGGAAGGAGGGGCGCCTTGCGTGGCGGAAAAACCGCCGCCGCGCGTGGCGTGGGACGCAGGGACGTTCTCGACGCATGGTAGCGTCGTCGTTATACTGTGGTCAAGTGGCCGAGCCACCGGACCAACCCACAACCATTCTTTCAAAGTCCTGCAACGCCGTGACCCGCGCTTCGCGTCACCGCATCGCCGTCATCGGGCTCGGCATGGCCGTGGCGCCCCACGCGCGAAGCCTGCGTGATCTCGCCGGCCGCGTCGACGTCGTTGCCGCCTTCAGCCCGACGAAGGCACGACGCGACGCCTTCGCGGCGCAATTCGACTTTCCGGTGAGCGGCGACATGGACGCGATCGTCGACGACGCATCGATCGACTGCGTGCTGATCCTGACGCCGCCGCGCACGCACCTGCCGCTCGTGTCGCGCTTCGCGGCCGCCGGCAAGAACATCCTGCTTGAAAAACCGCTCGAAGCCGATACCCGCCGCGCCGAGGCGCTCGTCGACGTCTGCGCGCGCCACGGCGTCACGCTCGGCGTCGTGCTGCAGCATCGCTTCCGGCCGGGTGCGCGCGCGCTCGCCGCGTGCATTGCCGGCGAAGGCCTCGGTCAAATCGCGGCCGCGTCGGTCGCCGTACCGTGGTGGCGCCCGCAGTCGTACTACGACGAGCCGGGACGCGGGACCGTCGAGCGCGACGGTGGCGGCGTTCTGCTCACACAGGCGATCCACACGCTCGACCTGTTCCTGTCGCTCGTGCCGCCACTCGCCGAAGTCGCCGCCTATGCGCGCACCACGCCGCTGCACCGGATGGAAACGGAAGACCTCGCCTGTGCCGCGCTGCGCTTCGCCAACGGCGCCCTCGGAACGCTCAACGCTACGACGGCAAGCCATCCGGGGTTCGCCGAGCGCATCGACATCGTCGGCACGCTCGGCACGGCAGCACTCGTCGCCGGAAGCCTCGAGGTGCATTTTCACGATGGGCGTGTCGACACGGCGGGCGAACGCGCGGCCTTCGGGGGCGGCGCCGATCCGATGGCGTTCACCCATGATGCACACCGCGCATTGATTGCCGAATTCCTCGATGCCGTCGACGCCGGTCGCGCACCGGTCAACGACGGCCACGCGGCACTCGCCGTTCACGACCTGATCGACGCGGTGCTCGCATCGGCGCGCACGCACACCTTCGTTCCCATCCTCCCACGTCCACGATCATGAAAATCACCGCCGCCCGCGTCATCGTCACCTGTCCAGGCCGCAATTTCGTCACGCTGAAAATCGAGACCGACGAAGGTGTCCACGGCCTGGGCGACGCCACGCTGAACGGCCGCGAGCTCGCCGTCGCCGCGTATCTGACCGAGCACGTGGTTCCGGTGCTGATCGGGCGCGACCCGGCGCGCATCGAGGACGCCTGGCAATACCTCTATCGCGGCGCGTACTGGCGGCGCGGACCGGTGACGATGAGCGCCATCGCCGCCGTCGATACCGCGCTGTGGGACATCAAGGGCAAGGTGGCCGGGCTGCCGCTGTACGAGCTTCTCGGCGGCGCAAGCCGCGACGGCGTGATGGTGTACGGCCACGCGAACGGCAACGACATCGCCGAAACCGCCGACGAAGTCGCGCGCTACATCGGCCTCGGGTACAAGGCGATCCGTGCGCAATGCGGCATTCCCGGTCTGCCATCGACGTACGGCGTTGCGAAGGACAAGCTGTACTACGAGCCGGCCGACGCCGCGATCCCCACCGAGAACGTCTGGTCGACGACCAAATATCTCGATCACGTGCCGAAGCTTTTCGACACGCTGCGCGCCCGCTTCGGCTTCGAGCCGCACCTGCTGCACGACGTGCACCACCGCCTGACACCGATCGAAGCCGGACGTCTCGGGCGCGCGCTCGAGCCGTATCGGCTGTTCTGGATGGAGGATCCGACGCCGGCCGAGAATCAGCAGGCGTTTCGGCTGATACGCCAGCACACGGTCACGCCGATCGCAGTCGGCGAAGTGTTCAACAGCATTTTCGACTGCCAGGCGCTGATCGGCGAGCAGCTGATCGACTACATCCGCACGACGGTCGTGCATGCCGGCGGGATCACGCATCTGCGCCGCATCGCGCATCTCGCCGAGCTCTACCAGGTGCGCACCGGGTCGCACGGCGCAACCGACCTGTCACCGGTCTGCATGGGTGCTGCGCTGCACTTCGACACCTGGGTGCCGAACTTCGGCATCCAGGAATACATGCGCCACACGCCGGAAACCGATGCGGTTTTTCCGCACGCGTACCGCTTCGACAACGGCTACCTGCATCCCGGCAGCGCGCCGGGTCATGGTGTCGACATCGACGAGACGCTGGCCGCGCGGTATCCGTACCGGCCGAGCGCGCTGCCGGTCAACCGTCTCGAAGACGGGACGATGTGGAACTGGTGAACCGGCCCGTCACGCGGCTTTACGCCGCGATCTGCCTGGTTGCTTACGCCACCTTGTAGTGGCCCGAGCGTCCACCGCTCTTCTCGAGCAGATGCACGTCGCCGATGCGCATCGCGCGATCGGCGGCCTTGCACATGTCGTAGATCGTCAGCAGGCCCACCGATACTGCGGCGAGCGCTTCCATTTCGACACCGGTGCGCTCGCGCGTTTCGACGGTGACTTCGATGGCGACGGCGTCCGTTTCGCACTCGAAATCGACGCTCACGCGCGTCAGCATGAGCGGATGCGCGAGCGGAATGAGCTCCGACGTGCGCTTTGCCGCCTGGATGGCCGCGATGCGCGCCACGCCGAGCACGTCGCCCTTCTTCGCGGTACCTTCGCGCACCATGGCAAGCGTCGACGCATTCATCGTGATGCGCCCGGCGGCGCGCGCGACACGCTTCGTAACATCCTTGTCGCCCACGTCGACCATCTGCGCCCGTCCCGCGGCGTCGAAGTGGGTAAAATGCCCACCGGAGGTGCCGACGTCCGCCGCCGTCGTGCGATCGGCGGGAAGCGCATCGTGGCTCGTTTTGTCGGGTGAGCGCGGCATCGGCGGGACGGCAGTCGCGTGAACTCGCTCGCGAGGGCGGCATCTTAGCACCACGCAAATTCATTTCGACTCGTGCCCGCCTCCCCCTCATTGCGCCCTCGACGCGTCGTCGCAGCCATCACCGCCGTTGCGCTCGCGTGCGCGCCGATCTTCGCAACGGCTGAACCGCCGCGCGTCTCCGACACCTTGCCGCAGTACGGCGCGGTCGGACCGCCGCCTGCAGCGCCGATCACGCTTCCACAGGCTTACCCGCAGCGCCTGCCCGACCTCGGCGACGTCTCGCAAACCGACTTTTCGCCGGCGCAGGAGCGCAAGCTCGGCGAAACGATCGTGCGCGAGCTGCGCGCGAGCGGCGGCTACATCAACGACCCCGAGGTCAACGACTACCTGAACGAGCTCGGCCACCGGCTGACGGCGGCATCGACCGACGTGAAGCAGGACTTCGAGTTCTTCGGCGTGCCCGATCAGCAGATCAACGCCTTTGCGTTGCCGGGCGGCTACATCGGCGTCAACACCGGCCTCATCCTGCTTACGCAGACCGAGTCCGAGCTCGCGAGCGTGCTCGCGCACGAAATCTCGCACGTCACGCAGCACCATATGGCGCGCGCGCTCTCCGCGCAGAAGGATTCGATGCTGATGTCGCTCGCCGGTCTGGCGCTCGCCATCCTTGCCGCGCGCGGCAGCAGCGGATCGAGCGGCGATGTGGCCGCGGGCGCGATGGCGGCCACCCAGGCGCTCACGCTGCAGCACCAGATCAACTTCACGCGCGAGAACGAATACGAGGCCGACCGTCTGGGTTTCCAGCGCCTCGACGCCGCCGGCTTCGACGTGACCGCGATGGCAACGTTCATGCAGCGGCTGCAAAGCGCAATGCGCTTCGTCGAGGGCAGCGTGCCGACGTACCTGCGCGACCACCCGGTCACGTACGAACGGATCGCCGAGGCGCAGGCGCGGGCGTACGGGCATCCGTACCGGCAGGTCGTCGATTCGCTCGATTTTCACCTGGTGCGCGCGCTCATCCGCAGTTACCAGGGCGAGCCGCGCGAGGCGGTCAAATGGTTCGACGACGCCATTGCCGAGCACAAGTACAACAACGCGATCGCCGCGCAATACGGACTGGTCGCATCGCTGTTGCGCACCACCGATTTCGCGCGTGCGAAAAGAGAGCTTGCGAAGCTCGAGAAGATGACGCCCGAGCATCCGATGATCGATGCCATCGCCGGCCACGTGCTGCTCGAATCGGGCGATGTCGATGGCGCGATCGACCGCTTCGGCTCCGCCGTTGCGCGCTATCCGAACAAGATGCAGCTCGTCTACGACTATCCCGACGCGCTGCTCAAGGCGGGGCGCAACGCCGACGCCGCGAAGTTCGTCGAGCAGCAGCTGGTGCGCTTTCCCGGCGACGGGCCGTTGCAGCTCCTCGCCGCGCGCGCGTACGCCGCACAGAACAAGCAGATGCTCGCGCACCGCCATCAGGGCGAGTACTACGCCTGGCAGGGCAATCTCAAAGGCGCGGTCGACCAGCTCGAGATCGCGGCGAAAGCCAAGGATGGCGATTTCTACCAGGCGTCGGTCGTCGACACGCGATTGAAGGCGCTGCGCCGCGAAGTGGCCGATCAGAACAAGTCGGCGTTCGGGCGGCAGGGCCTCGACATGCAGGGTGCAACCGATGCGCGCCTGCCGGTTTTGACCGGTGTCAAGCATTGATCGCGAACGCGAACAAGCCTTCACTGTTTCCGTTAGCGGTACCAGGCTGGCGTTAGCGCCTGGCCGGAAGGCTCCGAAATATCCCCGTCCCGGAGCAGATTCCAAAGATTGTCGCTCACGAGATCAAGTTCGTTGCTAGCCGTCGGGGCACCCGTTGCAACCGCGCGGAGACTCGGCGGCGATGCATTCGATTCTCGCGTGGATCGATGGCGCTGTAGTCACGCCATTGCGCGGTGCTCCTACCGGAATTGTCGTTTCTTTCCGGTCGATCTGCGCGGTCACGGCCGATACGCAATCGTGCGTTCGCTCTGTACGCTGCCGCTGTACGCTGTCGAAGCAAGCCCATTTCCCGCTTCCGTTCCGTCTATCCGTGCCGCTCCGAAAGTCGCAAGCCTACCGTTGGCTCTTGAAGCGAGCCATGGCACGTCAAGCGCGAAAACAGGAAGCGTCGGACGATATGCAACCCGATCGTCGGCGGTGGAATTTCCCGACACGTGAAAGGCGACGCGCGGGAGATCGCTGAGCGAGTCGCGCTTGAATCTATTGGCTGGCGACGGCCGACAAGGTGCCGCCTACCCTAAGAAGCCCAAAGTCCGGAACAGCGACGGCAACCCTGACCGCCTGCGCCCTGGCACGTAAGGCCGGGCAAGCAGATCGGGGCGCCGTCCTAACAGAAACGGGACGTTATGACGAGACGCGCCCCTTCGCGCTCCGCCCGCGCAGATGGCTCTCGACCACGTCCGCCATCGGTCCAACCTCCCGCACGGCACGTCGAAGCTCGTCCTCCGACACGCCAAACTTCTGGCTCCAGTTCCTCAGTTCGTAGTCCTGGTCAACGTTGATCCGCTGCCGGTCGCCTGCGCCGCGAATGTTGGGGTCGTCAGCCATCGTTTCTCCTTTAGCGAAGGGACATGGTGATACCGTACAAGCAGGACGTTGGCAGGAGTATCGGCGCCAAGCTTCAACGAGCGTGCGCGAGGCGCTGACGCAATGGCGATTGTGCAGCACAATGCGTGCGCTACGGTGGCTCGTCCGGCCGCCAAACGCATCAAAGCTTGTGCTGTCGGCGAATGCCACAGAAGCGCTCATCGAGCGCGCGCAACGCTTCGTCCAATCGGTGCAACGCGTTCCATGCCGCTTCAACTTGCCGGTAACTATTTCTGATCGTGCGCGCATGAGCAGCCGCGGAGTTGGGGGCATAGACCTGCTTCAAAACGTCCAGCGACTCGCGTACTGCTTCCTTCGCGGGCTGCGCATGAGCTGTTCTCAGTGGCATGCGCGCCCATGAGCAAGGCGCGGGCCAACCAGGAGCAGACGACGCTCGCTAAACGAGCGCGAGAGTTTCGGTCGCGTTGACACCGGCATGGCCCGGCGCGGCCGGCCGACAGACGCGCTTGCAGGTTTGCGCACGCAGCGGTTCAATACCGCCCCGCCGGCGACTTATGCGAGCCAACGATGATCACCTGCCCGACGCCAGGATGCCGAGGAGTGCTGCGTAAGATCGACGGCCTGCACAGTGCCGGCGACGCCCCGATCGTCAGGACGGTTTTCGGGGACGGCGACGTCGAGGAAAGCTTTCGTTGCCCGGAGTGCGGCAAGCTCATCCCGTGGACCATGGTTGCGCCAGGGCTGGCCGAGGGGCTTTAGCGGTCCGAGCAGGGCCGCGGCGCTTCGCACATCGGGCGGTTCGCGCCGCCTTGTTGCCGCTGGCCTTGCGGTGCACTATGGCTGATGGCTGACATCTCGCATCGCGGCTTCCGCGCTTCCGTCTTCGTCCGTCGCAGCCGTGGCGCGTGGGAAGTCATGACCACCATCTATGTTCCAGAAGGCCTGGTCAACGAAATCGGTGACCGGGTCATCATGGACGTCGACGACTCTACGACGAACCGCATCGAGCATGTCCGCAGCAAAGCGTTCGAGCAAGCCAAGAAGGCCATTGACGAAATCATAGCCGGCCGCGTCGTGATTTCTTTGCCCGCCAAGTGACACCTGCGCCGCGTCGGGTTAGGTGATACGTCGAGATCGCCGGGCGGCGATCTCGTGCCAGTCGGCCACGTAGTCCAACGAGTCGAGTGCGCACGCCGCTGCGCAGGGAAGGATGCTGGCGCGATCAAGGGAACCGAAGGCCGTGCACCAAGGCCCGCGGGCCGGCGCGCGGTCAGCGCTTCACTTGCGATACCGCTGCGTCGTCCTCGTGTATGCCGTCCCGAGAAGGCTGATCGCAAGACAACGGCTTTGCCCCACTTTCGAAAAGGGCGCGCGCCGTGAGCGCGATTTCATCTTCCGGGCGCTCGACAAAGAGACCTTCGGCGAGGATCGATGCCTCGCGCTCGATTGCCTCGTCCGTAACGGCCTGACCCTGCTTCCTGAGCTTCTGGATTGCGAGAGCGCGGGCGACTGCAAGGCGCTGCTTCATGGTTCTCCCCTTGAACTATGGCCGGCAATCCCGTCCGGCATGAGCGCGATGCAATTTTCGGACCGTTCAACCGGCCCTCAAAGGTCACGCCATTGCACTCTTTCGAGCGCCGGGAGGCGTGATCGCCGCGCGTTGACGCTGCCCCCGCTCAGGGCCGTAAGGTTAGGCGCCAAGCGGGACCCTCGCCCCGTGTCGATCCCATGATCCGGCCGCCGGTATGGGCTTCGGGCGACGGCAGGCCGAACTAGCATGTGCACATCGAAGGCGGGCGACTCGCTTCCGGCGGGCTGTCTTGTTTCGCTTTCGGCATACCGGCGCTTTTGACAGGTTCAAAGACGCGGCACCCCCCGTAGATTCGCTGTCGTGCGCAACGTGCGCCACGGTGCCGGGGAGGCCGCGTGAAAATTCTCGTTGTCGACGACCATCCGCTGATCCAGCAGGCGCTCGCGCATTCGCTGCCGCAGCTCCATGGCATGCTCGAGGTCCTCTCGGCCATCGATCGCGATGAAGCGTTGACGGCGCTCGCGCGCCACCCCGACTGCGGACTCGTGCTGCTCGATCTCGCGCTGCCGGGCGCGCACGGACTCGACCTGCTCGTGCAGATGCGCCGCGCCTATCCGCATCTGCCGATCGTCGTACTCTCGGCAACGCACGACCGCGCAACGGTTGGCGCCGCACTCACCGCAGGCGCACAGGGCTACATCGCAAAGACGTCGACGCCCGGCGAGCTGCTCGATGCGGTGCGCACGGTGCTTGCCGGCGGCAGCAGCGTCACCACCGACTTCACGCCGATCGGTTCGATGATCGGTGGCGTGCCGGGACAATCGCTCGGCCTGACCAACCGGCAGGCCGACGTGCTGCGCCTCCTGATCCAGGGCAAGCCCAACAAGCTGATCTGCCGCGACCTACGGCTGTCGGAAGGCACGGTCAAGGTGCACGTGAGCGCGATCCTCAAGGCACTGAACGTGCGCTCGCGCGCGCAGGCGATCGCCGAGCTGACGCGCCGCGGCGTGGTCATCGAAGACGGATGGTCGGCCGAGCGGCATTGATTCGTCCAACGCGCGGACTCCCCATGTCGCCGCTTGCCGCCATACCCTCCGCGCTGATTGCGCGGGCGCGCGCCGACCAGGTGGCCACACTCTATGCGCACGGCCACTTCACCACCGTTTCGATGGGGCTCGGCGCGCTGATACTTTGCGTCGTCATGTGGTCCGAAATTGCCGCGGCGACGATGCTGCTGTTCGGCGCACTGATCGCGCTCAATCAGCTCTGGCGCGCAGCACTCGTGCGCGCCTTCGAGCGCACGGCTCCGGGCATTGCGGCCGCGCCGCGCTGGGGCGGCTACTGGGCGATCGGCTCGGCGCTCGCCGGCTCGCTGTGGGGTGCGGCCGCCGTGGCGATGTTCCCCGAATCGCCGGCTTACCAGTCGCTTCTTATCGTGTGCCTGTTCGGAGCGGCGCTCGGCGGTCTCAACCTCACCGCGGTGTACCGGCCGTCGTTCTACGGCTTCGTGCTGCCGGCGCTCGTGCCGCTGATCGTTCGCGTGGCCTTCGTCGGCGACCAGGTGCACTGGTTCATCGCCGGCGTGATGAGCGTGGTGCTCGCGTTCGTCGTCGGCTTCGGTCACCGGCTGAACGACGTGCTGACGCGCTCGCTCGTGATCCGCTACGAGAACGTCGATCTCATCGGCGAGCTCAAGGACCGCACGCGGATAGCGCTCGACGCGCGCGCCGCGGCGGAAGCGGCGAACCGGGCCAAGAGCCAGCTCCTTGCCGCGGCCAGCCATGACCTGCGCCAGCCGCTGCACGCGCTCGGCCTTTATGTCGCAGCACTTGCCGCACGCGCCCGCGACGCCGAATGGCGGCCGCTCGTGGCGCACGTCGAATCGGCCGCGAATGCGCTCGAGATCCAGTTCGCGCAGCTCATCGACCTGTCGCGCCTCGATGCCGGCGCGCTGACGCCCGAGCGGGGCGAGGTCGCACTCGGTGAGCTCTTCGCCCGCATCCGCAACGAGTTCGCGCCGCAGGCCGCCGCGCGCGGCCTGTCGCTGACGATCGTGCCGACACGCATCGTCGTCGACAGCGATCCGGCGCTGCTCGAGCGCATTGTCGGCAACCTGGTCGGCAACGGCATCCGCTATACGAGCCGCGGCGGCGTGCTGCTCGGGGCGCGCCGCTACGGCACACGCGTCGCCATCGACGTCGTCGATACCGGCATCGGCATCGCGCCCGCGCACCGGGAACGGATCTTCGAGGAGTTCTATCGCGTCCGCAACGATGCAGGACCCGCGCAACCGCGTCACGGCATGGGCCTCGGCCTTGCTATCGTGCGCCGCTTCGCCGACCTCCTCGGACACGAGGTCGCCGTCGAATCGCGTGAAGGCGCCGGGTCCCGCTTTCGCGTGCTGGTGCCGCGAACGACGCGAGCCGGTCCGCGCGTGCGCCGCATGCGCGCGACGCTGCGCAGCGTCGAACAGACTGCGGCGCCGTCGTGCAGCGGCCGCGTCGTCGCGGTCGTCGACGACGATGCGGCGACGCTCGATGCGATGCAAACGCTGTTCGAAACCTGGGGCGCGATCGTGGTGTGCGGCGAGGCGATCGAGTCGCTGATTGCGGCCATCGGCGAGCTCGAGCGCTATCCCGATCTGATCGTCGCCGATCTGCGCCTTGCGAACAATCATTCGGGAATCGATGCCGTGCGCCAGCTGCGCCACGAACTGGGCGTCGCCATTCCTGCCATCATCGTGTCGGGCGACACCGGGATGGGCGCCGACAGCGAAGCGCGCGCCGCGGCACTGATGCTGCTGCCGAAGCCGGTGGTCGCAGCGACCTTGCACGCGACGGCCGTCGCGCTGATGGCGCAGCGTCCGGTGGCGATGCTGGCCCGGTAGCGGGCCTGCGCAAGCTCACATCGTTCCGCGCGCCGCATCCGCGCAGCGTCCGGCGAACAAAGGGCGCCGCATCGGCGGAACGCCGGACGAAAAAAGGGCGCGATCGCTCGCGCCCATCCGGAGAGGCCGGCATTCGCCGGCTCGTGAAGTCGTCTCGCGATCAGCCGCCGTTCGAGTGCCGCTGCAGCATCTTCTGGTGGAACTGCTCCATTTTCGCCATCCGCTGCGACAATGCGTTCTTCACCACGGTCTTCTGCTCGGGCGTGAACGTCGAGTAGAGGTTGAGCCACGCATCGCGCACCTGCGCATGCAGTGCGGCGTTCGCATTGCGCGCACTGTCCGATGCTGCCGAAACCGCGGCGAGGTCGGGCTCGGCTTTTGCGAGCTCGGCCGCGAGCGTGTCGTGCACCTTCTGCATGTTCGTGCGCGCCGTCGTGCGGGCCGCCTTCCCCGCGGCCACGGCGTTGTCCCACATCGCCTGTTGCGACGTATTGAGGTTGAGCTGGCTCTTGAGCCGCATGATGCTCATCACGACATCGCCACCACCGCCGTGGCCGTGATGAAAGGGCTTCGCGAATGCCGCGCCCGTCAATCCGATGAGCGTTGCCGCCGCGAAGGCGGCAAGCCGTGAAGCCGAACGCTTGGTCATGATTCCCGTTCTCCCGTGAAGTCGAGCCATCCGCGCAACCGGCCATTCCGGCGCGTCGAACACGACAGCTTCGGCCGCATTGTCGATGCTGCGTTCCGCGCGCGGCGTCGCGATTGCAACGGAAGGTTGCGTCGCACGCACCGACGATACAATTCGTTACACCGCCAACGCAGCCGGCGTCGCCGCGCACCGCTCTAATCGCACGTCATGCCCAAAGCCACGTCACCCAAGATTCTCGTCGTCGACGACGACGTGCGGCTGCGCGACCTCCTCTCCCGCTATCTTTCCGAGCAGGGCTTCGAAGTCGCGTCGCTGTCCGACACGTCGCAGCTCGATCGCCGGCTCCAGCGCGATCCGCCGCACCTGCTGGTGCTCGACCTGATGCTGCCGGGCGAGGACGGTCTCGCGGCCTGCCGGCGACTGCGCGGCGCGGGCGAAACCGTGCCGATCATCATGCTGACCGCGAAGGGCGAGGACGTCGACCGCATCGTCGGGCTCGAAATGGGTGCCGACGATTACCTCCCGAAGCCGTTCAACCCGCGCGAGCTCGTCGCGCGCATCCACGCGGTGTTGCGCCGCCATGGCGAGCGGCCCGCACCCGGCGCGCCGACCGGCGAAGGTCGCGTCCCGTTCGGCGGACACACGCTCGATCTCGCCGCCCGCACGCTCGAGCGCGACGGCGAGGTGAAGCCGCTCACCACCGGCGAGTTCTCGCTGATCAACGTGTTCGTCCGGCACCCGCGGCAACCGCTCGCCCGCGAAAAGCTGATGCTGCTCGCGCGGGGGCGCGACCACGAGGTGTTCGACCGCGCGATCGACGTGCAGGTGTCGCGATTGCGCAAGCTGATCGAGCGCGATCCCGCGACGCCACGCTACATCCAGACGGTGTGGGGATTCGGCTACGTCTACGTTCCGGAAGGCACGCCGCGCGGCGACGCAGCGGCGCCCGACGGGGAAACGACGCAGTGAGCATCGTTCCGCGCTCGCTCTTCGGGCGCCTCATCCTGCTGCTCGTGACCGTCGTGGCGCTCGTCGCCATCACGACGATTCTCGCGTTCAAGCGCGATCGCGAAGCGCTGCTCGCGCAGCAGTTCAACGATACCAAGGTCATGCAGATGAAGACGCTCCGCGCCTCGCTCGACGGCGTCGACGCGCCGGGGCGCCGTGAAGCGCTGGCCAGGCTCGGGCGCGAATACGGGGTGCGCATCATCGCCGAGCGCGACCGGCCGACGGTGGGTGTGGCGCCGGTCGGCAGCACGCTGACGGACCTCGAGCAGCGGCTGCGCAACGACCTCGGCGAAGGCACCGAAGTGCGCGTTTCGCCGCGCGCACGACAGCTCTTCGTCCGCGTCCAGGCCGGGGACGACGGCTACTGGATCGGCTTTCCGCTGCCGCCGCGCGCGCAATCCGAGGACATCCCCACGCGCGCGCTTGCGTGGGCGATCGCGATCATCGTGCTGCTGCTGCTCGCCGCGTTCGCATTCGCCCGCTATCTCGCGCGGCCGCTCGGCGAGCTTCGCGACGCGGTCGAGCGCGTCGGACGCGGTGAGACACCCGCGCCGCTGCCCGAATCGGGAACCTCCGAGATCGCCGCGCTGAACCGCGGGTTCAACGCGATGATCGGCAACCTGCGCCAGGTCGAGCGCGATCGCGCCATCCTGCTGGCCGGCGTGTCGCACGATCTGCGCACGCCGCTTGCGCGGCTGCGGCTCGGCATCGAGCTGTCGCCGGCCGATGAAGCCACACGCGCCGGCATGGTGGGCGACATCGAGGAGATGGATCGGATCATCGACCAGTTCCTGGATTTCGCGCGTGACGACGCGGCGACGGCAACCGAGCCGATCGACGTGAACGAGGAGCTTGCCGCGAGCGTCGATCGCTACGTGCGCGCGGGCAGCGACGTGCGCATCGTCCGTGGCGCACCCGCATGGGCGCGCATCAAGCCCACCGCGCTGTCGCGTGTCGCGAGCAACCTGATCGACAACGCGCTCGCCTACGGCCGGCCGCCGCTCGAGGTGACCGCCGTGCGCGACGGCGGCGACGTGCTGGTCGACGTGGCCGATCGCGGACCGGGCATTGCGCCGGGCGATGTCGAGCGGCTGAAAAAACCGTTCACGCGTGCCGGGGAAGCACGTGCGCGTGCCGACGGGGCGGCCGGTGCGGGACTCGGCCTGGCGATCGTCGATCGCATCGCGCGCCTTCACGGCGGTCGCTTCGACCTGCTGCCGCGCGACGGCGGCGGGACGCTCGCGCGCTTGCGGCTGCCGGCCGCCGATCGACCCACTTAGCCGTCGACGGCGACGTCTGGCACGCGTTGGCGGCGTGGTATCGTTACCTTGCCCCGCGAGCGTGCATGCGCCGGGTTGATACGCCCACACTCGTCTTCAGGAGTCGATCGTGCAGAGCACTTCGGAGCGCGACAGCGATGCGCGCGCGCTGCCGCGCAGTCTCGAGCTCATCCGGCAGCTCGTGCAGTTCGACACGACGAGCCGCAACTCGAACCTGGCCCTGATCGACTGGGTGTGCCAATACCTGACTTCGCACGGGCTTGCGTGGCGTCTCACGCACGACGACACCCGGGCCAAGGCCAATCTGTTCTGCACGATCGGCGATCCCCGTCTCCCGGGTGTCGTGCTGTCGGGACACACCGACGTGGTGCCGGTCGACGCACAGGCATGGTCGGTCGACCCGTGGGCGGCGGTCGTGACTGGCGAGCGCCTGGTCGGACGCGGCACCGCCGACATGAAGGCGTTCCTCGGCATCGTCCTCGCCGCCGTGCCGGACATGCTCGCACGGCCCCTCGCGGCACCGATCCATCTCGCGTTCTCGTACGACGAAGAGGTCGGCTGCATCGGCGTGGGCCGCATGATCCGCGACATGCAGTCGATCGGCGTCGCGCCCGGCATCTGTATCGTCGGCGAGCCAACGGGGATGAAAGTGGTGACCGGACACAAGGGCAAGCTCGCGCTGCGTGCGCATGTCTGCGGCCGCGAGGCGCACTCGGCGCTCGCCCCGTACGCAGTGAACGCGCTCGAATATGCCGCCGAGATCATCGTCGAGCTGCGCCGGATGCAACGCGAGTGCGCGCAGACGGGTCCGTTCAGCCGCGAGTACGATCCGCCCTACTCGACGCTGCACACCGGCGTGCTTCATGCCGGCACCGCGCTCAACATCGTGCCGCGCGAGTGCACGTTCGATTTCGAGTTCCGCACCGTGCCTGGCGACGACCCGCATCGGCTGCTCGCGCGGTTGCGCGCGTACTGTGCGAACGAGCTCGTGCCGCAGATGCAACGCGTCGCACCCGAGAGCCGCATCGACTTCGAGACGAAGTCCGACAATCCGGGACTGCATACCGAAGAGACCGCACAGATCGTCGGGCGCATCGAGCGCCTCGCCCGCGGTGGACGCGGCGGCAAGGTCGCGTTCGCCTCGGAGGCCGGGCAGTTCCAGCGCGCCGGTTTCGACGCCGTCATCTGCGGCCCCGGCTTCATCACCGACGCGCACAAGCCGGACGAATTCATCACGTTCGACCAGATCCGCCAGGGCGAAGCATTCATCGCGCGCGTCGTCGCGGAAGCGCAGCAACGCGCCGGCGCAGGCTGACGCTCGCATCCACATCGAAAAGGAGATCGAAGCCGTGCCATTCAAAGCCTACGCGCGTCGCGCGCTGCTCTCGTCGGGCCTCGCCGCACTCGCACTCGCGAGCCTGTCCGCGAACGCGCTCGCGCAGGACATCAAGGTCACGCGTCAATACGGCTTGCCGTATCTGCCGCTGATGGTGATGGAGCACGAGCATCTGTTCGAGAAGCACCTGAAGGCGCTCGGCGCCGCCGATGCGAAGGTGACGTGGGCAACGATGAGCACGACGACGGCGACGGTCGACGGGCTGCTGTCGGGCAGCGTCGACTTCGCGTCGTCGGGGATCACCGGGCTCCTCGCCATGTGGGACAAGACGCAGGGCACGCGCAACGAGATCAGGGCGATCTCCGGCATTTCGTCGTTTCCGTACCCGCTGGTGAGCAGCAACCCGGCGGTGAAGACGCTGAAGGATTTCACCGACAAGGACCGCATCGCCGTCCCCGCGGTCAAGATCTCGGTGCAGGCGATCGTGCTGCAGATGGCGGCCGCGCAGGCGTTCGGTGCCGACAAGCGCACCGCGCTCGATCCGCTAACCGTGTCGATGGGACATCCGACCGCGGCGGTGGCCGTCATGTCGGGCAAGAGCGAAGTCAACGCGCATTTCAGCTACCCGCCGTACAGCCAGGAGGAATTGCGCACGCCGGGCGTGCACGCGGTGCTGTGGGCGAACGACGTCACGCACGGTCCCGCAACGACGATCGAAGTCGTGACGCCCGGCCGCGTGATGAACGAGCACCCGAAGTGGGTCGACGCGTGGCTTGCCGCGCAGCGCGAGGCGAGCGACTTCATCAACCAGCATCACGCCGAGGCGGCGCAGATGTACATCGCGATGACGAACGAGAAGAAGCTGACCAGCGGCGACCTCGTCAAGATCCTCGCCGACCCGCAGGTGCGCATCAGCGTCACGCCGTACAACACGATGGTGTTCGCGAAATACATGCACGACGTCGGCAGCATCAAGCACCTGCCGGCAAGCTGGAAGGATTACTTCTGGCCGGTTTCGCAGGGCCTCGACGGAAGCTGAGCGCCCGTCCCGCGAGCGCGTGCCCGCGGAACGCCAGTTGATCCCGGCACTACGGACGCGCCTCGAACACGAGGTTGAACGGCGTTTGCGTTGCGCAGCGGAACCGGCTGAATCCGCCCGCCGTGACCACGTCGCGCAAGCGCTTCTCTCCCGCCTGCGCGCCGAGGCACAGCCCCACTTCCTGCGAGCGCGAGCACGGCGTGCAAAGCAGCGTCGAGAACCCGTAGTACACGCGCCCGACCGGGTT
>Ga0207657_10001177_pt1 | contig 27752 bp, 27 predicted proteins | sample KBSC33metaG_FD_184316 | JGI IMG/M metagenome (GOLD analysis project Ga0207657, IMG submission 184316) | Corn rhizosphere microbial communities from Kellogg Biological Station, Michigan, USA - KBS C3-3 metaG (SPAdes) (version 2) | ecosystem: Host-associated > Plants > Roots > Rhizosphere > Soil ...
TGGCGAGGATCTTGGCGACGGCGAGCGGCTCCACTTCCTCTTCCGTCTGGACGAGGATCGCGCGGTCGGCGCCCATCGCAAGCGCGGTGCGGAGCGTCTCCTGCGCCTTGGCCGGTCCGATCGACACGGCGACGATCTCGGTTGCGACCCCCTTCTCCTTGAGCCGGATCGCTTCCTCGACCGCGATCTCGTCGAAGGGGTTCATGCTCATCTTGACGTTGGCGAGATCGACGCCGGAGCCGTCCATCCGCACCCGCGGTTTCACGTTGAAATCGATGACGCGTTTGACCGCGACGAGTAGCTTCATTGTTCACTCCATCCGCCATTCCCGCGAAAGCGGGAATCCCGCTTTTCTTCAACCCCGCTTGAGAAAGGCAGCGGGACCCCCGCTTTCGCGGGGGTGACGAAAATTAAGCTGCAACCGCCTCTTTCACCTCGGCGACGATCTTCTTCGCCGCATCGCCCAGGTCGTTCGCGGCGATGATCGGCAGGCCCGAGGAGGCGAGGATGTCCTTGCCCTGCTGGACGTTGGTGCCCTCGAGGCGGACGACCAGCGGAACGTTGAGCGACACCTCGCGTGCCGCAGCCACGATCCCTTCGGCGATGATGTCGCAGCGCATGATCCCGCCGAAGATGTTGACCAGGATGCCCTTCACCGCGGGATCGCTCAAAATGATCTTGAACGCCGCGGTGACCTTCTCCTTGTTGGCGCCGCCGCCGACGTCCAGGAAGTTGGCCGGCTCGGCGCCCTCCAGCTTGATGATGTCCATCGTCGCCATGGCGAGTCCGGCGCCGTTGACCATGCAGCCGATCGATCCGTCGAGCTTGATGTAGCTGAGGTCGTACTTCGAGGCCTCGATCTCCATCGGGTCCTCTTCCGAGAGGTCGCGCAGCGCTTCGAGGTCGGGGTGGCGGAACTCTGCGTTGTTGTCGAAACCGACCTTGGCGTCGAGCACGAGCAGCTCGCCCTTGTCGGTCACGGCCAGCGGGTTGATCTCGATCTGCGAGGCGTCGGTGCCGATGAAGGCGTCGTAGAGCTTCGACAGCACCTTCGCTGCCTGTTTGGCGAGATCGCCCGTAAGCCCGAGCGCCGCTGCAACCTCGCGCCCGTGATGCGGCATCAGGCCCGTCGCCGGATCGATGGTGATCGTCGCGATCTTTCCCGGCGTGTCGTGCGCGACCTTCTCGATCTCCATGCCGCCTTCGGTCGAGGCGACCACGGCGATCCGGCCGCTCTCGCGGTCGACGAGCAGCGCGAGGTAGAATTCCTTGGCGATATCGACGCCGTCGGTGATGTAGAGCCGCTGGACCTGCTTGCCCTGCGGTCCCGTCTGGATCGTCACGAGGGTCTTGCCGAGCATCTCCTCGGCATGCTCGCGGACTTCGTCGATCGAATGCGCGAGCCGGACGCCGCCCTTGGCGCTGTCGCCGAGCTCCTTGAACTTGCCCTTGCCGCGGCCGCCGGCGTGGATTTGCGCCTTGACGACCCACAGGGGTCCGGGGAGCTGCTTCGCGGCATCGACAGCCTCGTCGACGCTCATCGCGGCATGGCCAGCGGGAACCGGCACGCCATATTTCGCGAGCAGTTCCTTGGCCTGATATTCGTGGATGTTCATGGCCGCGCGCCTTAATCAGAACGCGGCCACGATGCAAAGCGACGAGAAGCCCCTGCGCAAGATCATCCATGTCGACATGGACGCCTTTTACGCGTCGGTGGAGCAGCGCGACGACCCGAGCCTCAAGGGCAAGCCGGTGGCGGTCGGCGGCGGGCACCGCGGCGTCGTCACCGCCGCGAGTTACGAGGCGCGGCCGTTCGGAGTCCGCTCGGCGATGCCCTCGGTGACCGCCAAGCGCCGCTGCCCCGACCTCATCTTCGTCAAGCCGCGCTTCGACGTCTACCGCTCCGTCAGCCAGCAGATCCGGGCAATCTTCTTCGACTATACCGACCTCGTCGAGCCGCTCAGCCTCGACGAAGCCTATCTCGACGTGACCGAGGACCGGCACGGCCTCGGCAGCGCACGCGCCATCGCCGAAGACATCCGCCGCCGAATCAAGGAAGAATGCAAGCTGACCGCCTCGGCCGGGGTCAGCTACTGCAAGTTCATCGCCAAGCTCGCTTCGGATCATCGCAAGCCCGACGGCTTGTGTGTGATCACGCCGGAAAAGGGCCCGGAGTTCGTCGCCTCGCTTCCGGTCGCGCGGTTTCACGGCGTCGGCCCCGTGACCGCGCGAAAGATGGAGCGGCTGGGAATCCTCACCGGCGCCGATCTTCGCGAATGGACCCTGCCCGCGCTCCAGGCGAATTTCGGAAGCTCGGCCGAATGGTATTGGCGAATTTGCCGCGGGATCGACGACCGCCAGGTGAAGCCCGACCGGCCCTACAAGTCGGTGAGCGCCGAGCGCACCTTCGACGAGGATTTGCGCGATCCCGATCGTCTTTCGGAGGAGCTCGCGCGGATCGCCGGCTATGCCTGGCAGCGCGTCGAGCGGGCCGAAGTCGTCGGCCGGACAGTGACGCTGAAGGTCAAATATGGCGACTTCACGATCTGCACTCGCTCGAAAAGCTTCACTGGCCCGGTGCCCGATTTCGACTCGTTCGCCGCGGCCGGCCAGCTGCTTCTGGCTTCGCTCCAACCCTTATCGAAGGGTATAAGGCTGCTCGGCCTCGGGCTGCATAACTTGACCGAAGTCAAGCAGGCCGCGCCCGCCCAGCTCGGACTCGCAATTTGAACCGCGTTCTGATATAAAACGGTTTCACGGGGCCGCGGGCGATTTCAGCTGCGGCCTTAATTCATAGGGAAGCCACTTAGGACTGGCTGGGGAGCCACGACCACAGGGTCGTTCATTGGGGGGCGGCACTTCGGTGTCGGGCTCTACTGCCGCATTTGGAAAGGTGAGCAATGGCTACAAAGGCGCTTAGCTTCGACGTCGGTGATTATGTCGTGTACCCCAAGCATGGCGTGGGCCGTGTCGTCGAGCTGCAAAGCACCGAGATCGCCGGGACGAGCCTGGAGCTCTACGTGCTCCGGTTCGAGAAGGAGAAGATGACCCTTCGCGTTCCCGTCGCCAAAGCGGATTCGGTCGGCATGCGCAAGCTTTCGTCGGACAAGACGATGAAGGACGCGCTCGAGACCCTGAAGGGCAAGCCCAAGGTGAAGCGCACCATGTGGTCGCGTCGCGCCCAGGAGTATGAAGCGAAGATCAACTCGGGCGACCTGACCTCGATCGCCGAGGTGACCCGCGACCTGTTCCGCCCGGACGACGCGCCCGAGCAGAGCTATTCCGAGCGGCAAATCTTCGAGGCGGCCTCGTCGCGCCTGGCGCGCGAGCTCGGCGCGATGGAGCAGACCGACGAGAAGTCGGCGCTCGCCAAGATCCTCGAGATCCTGAACAAGGCGGCGCTGATCCATCACAAGAGCAAGGAAGACGCATAAGCGTCCGCCTCGCCGCGAAACACCGAAGGGCGCCCCTCAGCGGGCGCCCTTTCTTTTTCCGGCATTGCGTCTCGACCTGCGAGTCTGTATTAGTGCATTAATACACTATGCAGGAGAGTCGCGATGGTCCGCCCACTCGAAATTCTTGACGCGTTCGTGTCGTCCTATCGCGCGCATCGTGAAGCCCACGACGGCCCCGAAGCCGACCGCGACTTCGAAGTCGGCGATTTCGACGCGATCGAGGTCGCCGGCCCATTCGACGTCCAAATAAGCACGGGCAAAGCGCCCGGCGTCCATGCTCACGGCCAGGAGTGGGCGCTCGACAGGCTCAGCGTGGAGCAGCACGGCGACGTTCTCGTCATGAGCTGCGAGGGCGATAGCGACGGGAGCGTCATCATCGAAGTGACGATGCGGGCGCTTCGGTCGCTCCGGGCATCCGGATCGGGGGACGTTTCGATCGACCGGGTCGAGGGCGACTGCTTCGATTGTGCAAGCAGCGGCTCGGGCGATCTCGTGATCAGCGCGATCGCAGCCGCAACCGTCAAGCTGTCCGGAGCGGGCTCGGGCGACATCCGCATCGACGAGGTGCAGTCGACCACGTTCGAAACCTCGCTCATGGGCTCCGGCGACCTCTCCGTCGATGCGCTCGAATGCGCCGAGTGCAAGCTCACCATGAACGGGTCGGGCGACGCGCGGATCGACGAATGTTGCGGCGACAGGCTGGAGTCGGCTTCGACCGGATCCGGAGACCTCGCCGTCGACGTGCTGGAGGTCGAAAGCCTCAAGATCGCGATTTTCGGATCGGGTGACGCCTGCATCGGCGATGGCAAGGCGAAGGCCGCCACGTTCGAAATCTCCGGCTCGGGCGACGTCGGCGCGACCGGCGTTGAAATCACTGACGCGAGCATCGCGATTCGGGGATCGGGGGACATCGCCGCGCATGTGACCGGAACCGCCGAGATCGCTGTCATGGGCTCCGGAGACGTGTCGATATCCGGCGGCGCCAAATGCTCGATCCGTGGCAACGGATCGGGGGATATCCGCTGCTCCTGAATTCAGGGTATCAACGGCGGGACAACGGAGGGAAGTCAGTCATGCACAAGTCCATTGCTGTGGTCACGATCGCCGCTTGTGCCGCGCTCAGCGGTTGCAACCACGCCGACGAAGACGGCGGCGCGACCGTCTCGCGCAATTACCAGGTCGGCAATTTCCAGCAGATCGAGGTGGCGGGACCATATGACGTAACGGTCCGCACCGGGGCCAACGCGGGCGTCTCCGCACAAGGATCGCAGAAGCTCCTCGAGCGCACCGTGGTCGTCGTGCAGGACGGCAAGCTCGTCATCCATCCGCAGGAAACCAAGGGCTTTCACTTCATGAGCTTCGGAACGCGGGGCCACGCGGACTTCACGGTCACCGTGCCGCAGCTGAACGCAGCGACCATCGCGGGATCGGGCGACCTCCATGTCGACAAGGTCCAGGGCGATCGCTTCGACGGCACCGTGGCCGGCTCCGGGAAGCTCGATGTCGACGCGGTGAACGTCGGCGCGCTCAAGCTTTCGATCGGCGGGTCGGGCAGCGCCAAGGCGGGCGCGGGCAAGGCGCAGTCGGCCGAATATTCGATTGCGGGCTCTGGCGACATCCACGCCGGGGCCGTCGACACCCAGCAGGCCAAGGTCACCATCGCCGGATCGGGCAATGTCGATGCCCATGCGACCGGCACCGCCGACGTCAGCATCATGGGATCCGGCGCGGTCGACGTCACCGGCGGAGCGAAATGCTCCGTAAGCAAAGCCGGTTCGGGCAGCGTCCGCTGCTCTTAAAGCGGTCTTAACCATGATGGGGGAAGGTGCGTTGATGCGCTCCTTCCTTCTTGCCGCGACGATGCTCGCGATCGCTTCGCCCGCCGGCGCCGCCACCCGCAATTTCGGGATCACCAGCTTCGAGAAGGTCCGTGTCGACGGGCCGTTCCGGGTCAAGCTGACGACGGGGGTCGCGCCGTTTGCGAGGGCGACCGGCTCCCCGGCTGCGCTCGATCGGGTGTCCATCGACGTCGAAGGCAACACGCTTGTCGTCCACAGCAACGTCGATTCGTGGGGCGGGTACCCCGGCAAAGAACCCGGCCCCATCGAAGTCGAGATTGGAACGCACGACCTCAGCGCGGCCTGGCTGATTGGTTCGGCTGCGCTCTCGATCGACCGCGTGAAGGGCCTCAGCTTTGGTCTTTCGGTCCAGGGCAGCGGCGCCGGGGAGATCGGCCAGGCCGACGTCGATCAGCTGACCGTCGGCGTGATGGGAAGCGGAAGCGCGCGTGTCGGCGGAAGGGCCGGGAAACTGACGGCCGCGATCCAGGGCATCTCGAGCCTTAACGCGGGTGCGCTGGCGAGCAAGGACGCGACTCTTGCTGCCAGCGGAGCGGCCACGATCGACGCGAACATCAGCGGCACGGTCAAGGTCGACGCGACGGGCCCGGCGACGGTGCGCCTCACGGGCGGTCCCGCCTGCACCCTTCGAGTCAGCGGATCGGCGAGCGTCAGCGGCTGCCGCTAGTTCAGAGCGGCAGCGCCCTCCACGCCTGACAGGAAGTTCCACAGCGCACCGGCCAGCTCTTCGCCCGCAGCGATAGCCTCTTCGCGCTGATCCTCGGGCAAGCGGTCGAGCAAAGCGCGGCACACGGCGCCATGCTCGACGTCGGCGCTCTCGTGCACGCGGAAGAAGCGCAGGGTCGGCTCGTCGTCGATCCCGTAGCGGTCGATCAGCCCCTCGACCTTCGCACTCGCCACGCCCGGGAACTGGCTCTCATAGGCATAGAGCGCGCCGAGGCCGGAAGCGTAGGAACGGCGCGAAAGCTTGCGGAAGGCGTCGATCAGCGCCTGCGTTTCGGCGTTCAGCGCCTGCGCGCGAACCGCGCCCTCGTCCTCCCCGAGGCCGCAGGCGAACATCAGCCACAGGGTGGCGTGATCCTGCTTGCCGGCCTCGAGCCCCTCCTCCTCGGCGAGGTTCTCCGCCAGCATCCGGCGTCCTTCGCGATCCTCGCAGGCGCTGTGCACCGCGCTAACGGCGCGCGGGAAGGCCTCGACGTGATGGAAATATTGGCGTGAGTAGGCGCGCAGCGTGTCGAGCGGCAGACGCCCCTCGGTCCATGCCTGATAGAAGGGGTGCTTCAGCATCGCCCGCTCCGCCACCTTGCCGTCGATCGCCGCCGATACCGTCATGTCGAGCCTCCCTGTCGTTCGGGGCCGCGTTACCGCCAGCGTCGAGAGTCGGCAAGGCGACGCAAGCGCGCGGCAACCGGGTGCGGGCCGGGGCGTTTCACTCCCGAGCGGCAGACAGGGAGAGACCTATGTATCTGGGTATCGGCGGCCTGATCCTGTTGATCATCATCCTGATCATTTTGTTCAGGTAGAGGGCCGAAACAGGCGCGCTCAGACGAGCGCAAGCGAGGCGAGCTTTCCGTAAAGCCGCGGCGGTAGCGCCCCGAGGCCGCTGCCGTCGTCCTCGCCGCTCGGCGCATCTGGGTCTTCGAGATAGCGCCAGCCCTGGTGCGCACGGCGCGGCGTCGGCGAGACGGCAATGAGCTCGGCGGAACAGACGATGTCGATCCGTCCGTCCTCGCGGTCCTCGAAGCGCAAGATCTCGATCCCGGCAACGAGCCGGTGCTTGACGATCCAGTAGAGATTTCCGCCGATCAGCTCCGCCGAGCGCTTCGGGCGCATTCGAGTCGCGATCCGCACCTCGCCAGCAGCGGCGCGGTTCGCGATCCGCTGGCGCAGCGAATCAACGTCGCGGCACGCGAACGCGACCTTGGTCAGGTGAAGCCTCGGCACGGGTTCCGAATTAGCGCAAACCCTCCTGACTTCAATGACTTCGGACGTGGCGTGCGAGCGGGGCTAGTGAACGAGGAAAATGGCGGCGAGGCCGAGAAAGCTGAAGAAGCCGGTGACGTCGGTGATCGTTGTGACGAACACGGCGGAGGACACCGCCGGATCGACCCGGAGCCGGTCGAGGGTCACCGGCACGAGGATGCCGCCAAGGCCCGCGGCGAGATTGTTGATCACCATCGCCGCGCCCATGACCGCGCCGAGCGCCGGGTTCTGAAAAATGAGCGCCACTCCGGCCCCGATGAGCAGACCGAGCGACACTCCATTTGCAAGCGCGATCGTCAGTTCGCGGCCGAACGCCCGCATGGTGTTCGATTCGGTCAGCTGGTTCGTCGCGAGCGCGCGCACGGCGACGGCCAGGGTCTGGGTCCCGGCATTGCCGCCCATCCCGGCAACGATCGGCATGAGCACCGCGAGCACCGCATATTTGCCGATCTCGCCCTGGAACAGACTGACCACGCTGGCGGCGAGGATCGCGGTGCCGAGGTTGATCACGAGCCAGAACAGCCGTCGGCGAACCGTGAGCCGCACCGGCTCGTTGATGTCGCCTTCGCCGGCGCCGGAGAGCAGCAGGACGTCTTCGCCGGCCTCTTCCTGGATAATGTGGACGATGTCGTCGACGGTGATCATCCCGACCAGCCGCCCGGCATCGTCGACCACCGCGGCCGAGACCAGCGCATATTTCTGGAAGCGGAGCGCGACGTCCTCCTGGTCCATGTCGACCGGGATCAGCGTCTGCTCGCGCACCATGATCGCACCGATCGCGGTCTTGCGCGGGGTGCGGAGGATCAGCGACAGCTTGCACGTGCCGACCGGGTGATGCGCCGCGTTGACGACAAAGACTTCCCAGAAATCGTCGGGCAGGTCGTCGGTGGAGCGCAGATAGTCGATGACCTGGCCGACGTTCCAATGCTCCGGAACCGCGCACAGCTCGCGCTGCATGAGACGGCCCGCGGATTCTTCCGGATAGCTCAGCGCCTCCTCGACCGCGGCGCGGTCGTCGGGCTCCATCCGCTCGAGCACTGCCTGCTGCTCGTGCTTATCGAGGTCCTCGATCAGCGCGACCGCGTCGTCCGTGTCCAGCTGGCCCGCGATGTCCGCGACCTGCTGCGGCTCGAGCTCGTCGAGCAGGTCCTCGCGGACGAAATCGTTCATCTCCGCGAGCACGTCGGGACTGACTATCCCCGCGAGCGCCTTCACGAGACCATCGCGCTCGTCGCGCCGTGCGAGCTCGATCAGGTCGGCGACGTCGGCCGGGTGGAGCGGCGCGACCAGCTCGCGCGCGGTCTCGTCGTCGCCGGACGCGACCGCGTCGAGAACCTTTCCGACGAAGCCAGGCCGCAGCCGGTCCTCCTCGTCCATCACCGGGATGGGGGGCGAATCCAGGCCTGAATCCTTTGGGGGCGCGGCGGCGATATGCTCGCTCTCGCTCACGACTTACTCCCTCGATTGGACCCGGTGCCGCACTCCTATGGGCGCGGCCGCTCTGGCGCAACCACCGGCGCCCCCCTAAATCGCCCGTCGCACCAAGCTTTCATATGGAGTTTAGAACCATGGCCGACGCCGACCGCCTTCACCTTTCCCTTTCCTCCGGCGGCGATGTCGTCATCAAGCTCCGTCCCGACCTCGCGCCCGGCCACGTCGCGCGCATCACCGAGCTGGCCAACAGCGGCTTTTACGATGGAGTCGTGTTCCATCGCGTGATCCCGGGCTTCATGGCGCAGGGCGGCGACCCGACCGGGACCGGCTTTCACGGCTCGGACCTTCCGGACCTCAAGGCCGAATTCTCGGGCGAGTCGCACAAGCGCGGGATAGCCTCGATGGCGCGCTCGCAGAATCCGAACAGCGCCAACAGCCAGTTCTTCATCGTCACGCAGGATTCGCCGTTCCTCGACAACCAGTACACGGTGTGGGGCGAGGTCGAGAGCGGCATGGAGCATGTGGACGCGCTCCCCGTTGGCGAGCCGCCGCGCGAGCCCGGCAAGATCGTCAAGGCTAGCGTGAAGAAAGCCGGCGAGTGAAGAAAGTCGCGCTCGTCACTGGCGCGTCGGCCGGCCTCGGGGTCGAGTTTGCGCGCCGGCTGTCGAAGCGCGGCCACCGTCTTGTCCTTGCGGCGAGGCGGAAGGAACGGCTCGACGAGCTCGCTACGGAGCTCGGCAATGCACGTGCCGTCGCGGTCGATCTGTCAGAAAATGACGCCGCGGCGAAGCTGATGGCGGACGTGGAGTCGAACGGCGAAACCATCGACCTCCTCGTCAACAATGCCGGCTTCGGGCTGATCGGCAAGTTCGCCGAGCTCGACGCGGCGCGGCTGAGGCAGATGATCGACCTCAACGTCGGCGCGCTCACCGACCTTTGCCGCGCCGCGGCGCCGGCGATGATCGAGCGCAAATCGGGCGGGATCCTCAACGTCGCCTCGACCGCGGCCTTCCAGCCCGGACCGAAGATGGCGGTCTATTTTGCGACGAAGGCCTTCGTCCTGTCACTGAGCGAAGCGCTGCACGAGGAGCTGAAGCCGCACGGGGTCAAAGTCAGCTGCCTCTGCCCCGGCCCGACCCGCACCGAGTTCGGCGACGTCGCCGGATTCGGCGGAAACGGCATGTTCGACAGGGTGGCGATGAACGCCGCCGAGGTAGTCGAAGCTGGGCTCAAAGGCTTCGATTCCAACCGCGCGGTGGTCGTGACCGGGCTCATCAACAAAATCGGAGCGGCAAGCACGCGTTTCGCGCCGCGCTCCGTTGTTCGTAAAATCGCGGGGGCGATCAAATATTGAACCACTGAGTGAACCCGCGCGGCGATGCCGCCGTTGCGCTATAGGGGCGGGCCCCCGGGACAGGAGAAAGAATGCCTGAAGCCGACACGATCGACCGAGTGACATCGCGCAGGGTCCAGGTTGCGAGCCTTCCGCCCGCGGACAGCGGCCGCGGCCTCGCCCGCCTACCCGACAAGCTGATGGACGAGCTCGGGCTCACCGAAGGCGACGTGATCGAGATCGTCGGCAAGCGCTCGACCGCCGCCCGTGCGATCCGGCCGTACGGCGAGGACGAAAATATCGACATCGTCCGGCTCGATGGCCTGCAGCGCGCGAATGCGGGCGTCGGCTCGGGCGATTTCGTCGAGGTCCGCAAGGCGCAGTCCAAGCCGGCGACCAAGATCGTCTTCGCGCCGGCGCAGCCGAACGTCCGGCTCCAGGGGTCGGCCGATGCCTTGAAGCGCACCTTCGCCGGGCGTCCGCTGGTCGAAGGGGACACCGTCGCCACGACCGGCCACCAGCGCATCAATGCCGACATGCCCGACCACATCCGCCAGCTGCTGAACGCACCCGCCTTCGCGCTGCAGGAGCTGCGCCTGGTCGTGGTCGCGGCGACTCCGAAGGGCATTGTCCACATCGACGAAAAGACCGCGGTCGAGTTGCTTCCGGAATATAAGGCGGGCGACGGCGAGCGGCGCGCCGACGTCACCTACGACGATCTCGGCGGAATGCGCGACACGATCGACGCGCTCCGCGAGATGGTCGAGCTTCCGCTTCGGCATCCCGAGCTGTTCCGGCGGCTGGGAGTCGATCCGCCCAAGGGCGTGCTGCTCCACGGCCCGCCTGGCACCGGCAAGACCCTGCTCGCGCGCGCCGTCGCCAACGAGAGCTCGGCGAAATTCTTCCATATCGCGGGGCCCGAGATCATGGGCTCCGCCTACGGCGAGAGCGAGCGGCGCCTACGCGAGATTTTCGAGCAGGCGGCGCAGTCGGCGCCGTCGATCATCTTTATCGACGAGATCGATTCGATCGCGCCCAAGCGCGGCCAGGTCACGGGTGAGGCCGAAAAGCGGCTCGTCGCCCAGCTCCTCACTCTGCTCGACGGCATGGAGCCGCGGCAGAACACCGTTGTCATTGCGGCTACCAACCGTCCCGAAGCCCTGGACGAGGCGCTTCGCCGGCCCGGCCGGTTCGACCGCGAGATCGTCGTCGGCGTTCCGGACCAGCCGGGCCGGCGCGAAATCCTCGGGATCCACACCCGGGGAATGCCGCTGGGGCCCGACGTCGATTTGAACGACCTCGCGCGCCGCACCTACGGCTTCGTCGGCGCCGACCTCGCCGCGCTTTGCCGCGAGGCCGCGCTCGAAGCCGTTCGCCGGATCATGCCGCGGATCAACCTTGCCGACGAAACAATCCCGACCGAAGTGCTGGACGCGCTCACCGTCGAGCTGCGCGACTTCGAAAATGCGCTGAAGCGAGTGCAGCCGTCGGCAATGCGCGAGGTGATGGTCGAGGCCCCGCAAATCCGCTGGGAGGACATCGGCGGCCTCGACGAGGCCGCAGGGCGGCTCAAGGAGGGAGTCGAGCTGCCCTTAAAGCACCCCGACGCGTTCCGCCGGCTGGGCATCCGTCCGGCCAAGGGCTTCCTGCTCTACGGACCGCCGGGCACCGGCAAGACCTTGCTCGCCAAGGCGGCAGCGCGCGAGAGCGAGGCCAATTTCATCGCGACGAAGTCGTCCGACCTCCTCAGCAAATGGTACGGCGAAAGCGAGCAGCAGATCGCGCGGCTGTTCAATCGCGCACGCCAGGTTGCGCCGACGATCATCTTCATCGACGAGCTCGACAGCCTTGTCCCCGCGCGCGGCGGCGGGCTCGGCGAGCCGCAGGTCACCGAGCGAGTCGTCAATACAATCCTCGCCGAGATGGACGGGCTCGAAGAGCTTCAAAACGTCGTCGTGATCGGCGCGACCAATCGCCCGACGCTGATCGACCCGGCGCTGCTCCGGCCCGGCCGCTTCGACGAGTTGATCTACGTCGGCACCCCGGACACCGCGGGACGGCGCCGAATCCTCGCGATCCACACGCGCAACATGCCCATCGCCGACGATGTCGATCTCGAGAAGATCGCCCAGCGGACCGACCGCTTCACCGGCGCGGACCTGGAAGACCTCGTGCGTCGCGCGGGCCTCACCGCGCTTCGTCGCGGGCTCGATGCCGCGAAGGTGACGATGGAAGATTTCGAGACCGCGCTGAACGAAACACGCGCTTCGGTGACTCCCGAAATGCTCGAGGAATATTCGCGCATTCAGGACACACTGAAGAGCGACGCGACGCGGCCACTCGGCGGAATCGGCTTCGTTCTTCCGGGAATGCTTCACCCCCGCGAAGGCGGAAAACCTTAGCGCCCCTTCGCTTGACCGCTTCCAACGGCCTTGGAACCTTGCCAACCGGCAGCGCATTTGCCAACGCTCCAGCCCTGCCTTTCCCGACGGAGTACCCATGTCGACTTCACCCGCGCGCACGCTGAAGGGTTCACGCCGACTCCAGCGCCGCCGCGACCGCCGCTCGCCCAGCCCCCAGTGGCAGTTCCTGCGCGGCTTCCTCAAGAACCCGGTGATGGTCGGCTCGATCATCCCCTCGAGCCGCGTGCTGATCGACAAGATGCTCAGCCCCGTCGATTGGGCGAACACCAGGCTGTTCGTCGAATATGGCCCGGGGGTCGGAACATTCACGCGCCCGATCCTCGACAAGCTCGGCCCTGATGCGACGCTGCTGACGATCGACACCAACCTGGATTTCACGCGTTATCTGCGGGACTCTATCGATGACCCGCGGCTGGTCACGGTCAACGGTTCGGCCGCCGACGTCGAGAAGATCCTCGCCGACCACGGCCACGAGTCAGCCGATTACGTTCTTTCGGGCCTGCCCTTCTCGACGCTTCCACCGGGCGTCGGCGACGACATCGCCGAAGCGACCGCGAAGGTGATCCGCCCGGGCGGCGCCTTCCTCGTCTATCAGTTCAGCCCCAAGGTCCGGGATTTCATCCAGCCCCACTTCGCGACCATCAAGCGCGGGTTCGAGTGGATCAACGTGCCGCCGGCGACGCTCTTCTGGGCGTACAAGGGCGAACGCCAAGCCTAGCGCCGGACGAAGTTCAGCCGCCTCGTGACGCCATAATCCATGACGTTCACGAGAAAATGCGACAGCGCCCATTTGCAGCGCCGCCACAGGCTGGATCGCCGCTTGTGCACCTCGTGCGTGATCCATTTGCAGTCGGTTAGCTCACGCTCGAAATAGCCGCGCATCGCGTCGGCGAAGCCGGCGTCCTTGATCCGGAGCATGATCTCCAGATTGATGTAGAAGCTCCGGTAGTCGAAGTTCGACGAGCCGATGTGCACGATGTCGTCCACGATCGCGAGCTTGGTGTGGAGCTTGGCGGGTTGATATTCGTAGAGCTCGACATGGCGCCGGATGAGGCGGCTGTAGCTGTGGCGCGCCGCCGCAATGGTCGCATTATTGTCCGACTTGGCGGCGTTGATGATGCGAGCCCTGCCGCGCCGCCCGACCCTTCCGATGCGCCGGATCATTGCTCCCGGCGGGGCGAAATAGGCGAAGATCATGTCGAGGCGGCGCGCGCGCTTCATGTCGCGCCCGATGCTCCGCCACCAGCTGTTGCGAACGCTCAAAGGTCCGCTGAACTTCCACTGCAGCGGCCCGCGCCACTCGTTAAATTCGGCGACCATCCGCTTCAGCGACCTTAGCTTCGAGCCGGGACGCTTCGACCAGCGGAAGAGACTGTCGAAATAGCGGGCGGGAAGCACCGCCTCGGGACCGTCCAGCCGAAGCCACAGGTCGCGCCAGTGCTTGGCGCTCCGATCGTCGAGATAGGTGGCGTCGATGTTGGCGCCGCCGATCAGGACCGTCGCCTCGTCGATGACGATCAGCTTCTGGTGGTTGCGCAGCAGGTAGCGCCGCCCGTAGCTCGGGTTGAACACGCAATATTGCCCGCCCGCCCGCGCGAGCTCGGTGAAGAACTCGGGCGCCGCCGCCGAGCCGAAACCGTCGATCAGCAGCTTGACGTCGACTCCGCGCCGCGCGGCATCGGTCAGCGCATTGCGCACCGCGTCGCCGTCGCGGTCCGGATTGAACATGTACATCAGCATCTTGATGCTGCTCTGCGCCGCCGCGATCAGGCTGAGGAGCAGGGCGAACCGCTCCTGCCCTGTCTCGATCAGCTCGAGCCGATTGCCCGCGATCTCGGCGCGGATTGGCGTTCTCGCGGAAGGAAGGGTGCCCCGGTCGGCCATGTCCTCCGCTTTCCTTGACTTTTCTCGACCCCGCAAGCTATTGGCGCGGCTCTCCTGAAATCCCATATTCCTTGCTTGGAACAGCCCTCCGGAGCTTTTGATGGCGCGCGTTACGGTTGAAGATTGTGTCGACAAGATTCCCAACAGGTTCGATCTCGTCCTGATGGCCGCTCAGCGCGCGCGCCAGATTTCGGGCGGCGCCGACCTCACCATCGATCGCGACCGCGACAAGAACCCGGTCGTCGCGCTGCGCGAGATCGCCGAGGAAACGGTGAAGCCGAAGCACCTCGAGGAAGCCATCGTCACCAACCTCCAGAAGGTCCGGATCGACGAGGAAGACGAGACCGAGGAGCTGGCGTCGCTGAGCGAGGCCGCCGAGGCGCTGCGCCTCACCGCCGCCGCGCCGCCGCGTCCGAGCCCGTCCGGCGGGGATTACGAATAATCCTCTAGAATGAGCCACGGCCGGCGGTTAGACCGGCTGCATGGTTCCCTTTTCGTTCGCAGGCGAAACGTTCGAGGCGACGCCCTCCGGCGCGCTGTTCTGGCCTCAGCGCCAGGCGTTGCTCGTCGCCGACCTGCACCTCGAAAAGGCAAGCTGGTTCGCTCGGCTCGGGCAGTTCCTCCCGCCCTACGATTCGCACGCGACCCTGACGGCTCTCTCCACCGAGGTGGAGCGAAGCGGAGCGGCTCGCCTCTACTGCCTTGGCGACAGCTTTCATGACACGTTCGGCTGCGACCGGCTTCCGGCCGACGCTCGTGAATTGCTGACGGAGCTCACGTCGCAACTCGACTGGACCTGGATCGTCGGCAATCACGACCCAGGATTCGCCGACCATTGCGGGGGGCGGATCGAGGACGAGGTCGAGATCGGCGGGATCACCCTCCGCCACGAAGCCCAGCGCGACGACCCGCGCCCCGAAATCTCGGGCCACTTCCACCCCAAGCTCCGAATGCAACTTAAAGGCCGCCGGGTTTCGCGCCGCTGCTTCGTCAAGTCGGCCAACAAGATCATCATGCCGGCATTCGGCTCGCTCACCGGCGGCCTCGACGCTCATCACCCCGAAATATTGCGCTCGGTCGGCACCGGCGCCGCGGCACTCGTCCCCGTCTCCGACCGTCTGCTGCGCTTCCCGCTCGCGGCTTAGTCCGCCGCCTTCACCTCGATCGCCATCGCCCCCGTCGGGCTGAGCACCAGCCGCGCGATTGCGGGCCGGGCCTTTCCGAAGGTCGCGGCCTGGAGCTCGTTGCGCGCGGCGTGGCGGTCGAACTTGAAGCCTTGCGCGTCCGCCGCAGACTTCAGCGTATCGAGATGCTCGTCGAGGCCGGGAATCCCCTCCTCGGGATCGAACTGCATGCAGACTTCGAGATCGCGCGGCATCTGCGACGATGCTTCGCGGCTGATGCGCCGATGCGCAAGCCCCGATTGCGCGCGCAATCGGCTGTTCCTAAACCTCGACCATGACGACGAGGCATTTCCTCCTGCTCGCGGGAGCGCTGACGATGATTTCGGCTTCGGCAAATGCGCAGTCGATCGATCCCGACGTCCAGGCGCGGATCGACCGCATCCTTAGAGCGACCCCCCTCATCGACGGCCACAACGACCTTCCCGAGCAGCTTCGCGAGAATTATGGGATGAGCGTCGACGGGCTCGCGAGCGGGACCGACAAGCGCGAGCATCCGCTGATGACCGACATGGCGCGGCTGCATCAAGGCCGCGTCGGCGCGCAATTCTGGTCGGTCTATATCCCGAGCGAAGTCACCGGCGACGCCGCAATCCGAGCGACGCTCGAACAGATCGACATCGTCAAGCGGCTGGTGAAGGCCTATCCCAACGAGCTCGAGCTCGCGCGCACCGCCGACGACATCGTGCGCATCCACAAGGCGGGCAAGGTCGCCTCGCTGATCGGGGTCGAGGGCGGTCACCAGATCGGCGGAAGCCTCGCCGCGCTTCGCCAGTTCTACGACCTCGGCGCGCGCTATATGACGCTAAGCCATTTCAAGAACAACGAATTCGCCGACAGCGCGACCGACGATCCCAAGTGGCATGGCCTTAACGACTTCGGCCGCACCGTGGTTCACGAGATGAACCGACTGGGCATGCTGGTCGATCTCAGCCACGTCTCGCCCGAGACGATGAGCGACGCGCTCGACGTCAGCAAGGCGCCGGTCATCTTCTCGCACAGCGACGCGCGCGCCCTGTCCGATCACCCGCGCAACGTCCCCGACGATATCCTGAAGCGCCTTCCCGCCAATGGCGGCGTGGTGATGGTCAACTTTTTCCTCGGCCACCTCTCCGAGCCCTATCGGCAATGGGCGGCGGAGGAGTCGGCGGTTACGGCCCGGCTCGGCGACCTCTACACCGGCCAGCCGGACATCAGGAAAGCAAAGCTCGCCGAGTGGGAGAAGGCGCATCCGCGACCGACGGCCGACGTCGGCCTGATCGCCGATCATATCGAGCATGTCGTAAAGATCGCGGGCCATGATCATGTCGGCCTCGGCGGCGACCTCGACGGGATCAACATCGAGGGCGCGCCGACCGGCATGAACAGCGTCGGCGGCTATCCGCTGCTGTTCGCCGAGCTGATCCGACGCGGATGGAGCGACGGGGATCTCGCCAGGCTCGCCGGCGGCAACCTGCTCCGCGCGATGCGTCGCGCCGAAGCGGTCGCCGCCGCGATGAAGGACGAGCCGCCGGCCATGGCGACGCTAAAGGCGCCTTCCGACGACGTGTGGAAATGACCCCGGCCGAGCCGCCGCTGCGCGCGGCAATCATTCCGGTCACGCCGCTCCAGCAGAATTGTACTCTGCTGTGGTGCACGAAGACGATGCGCGGCGCCTTCGTCGATCCCGGCGGCGACTTGCCGCGGCTCAAGGCCGCAGCAGCCCAGGCCGGCGTGACGATCGAGAAGATCCTGCTGACCCACGGCCATATCGACCATTGCGGCGGCGCCGGCATTTTCGCCGAAGAGCTCGGCGTCCCGATCGAAGGCCCGCACGAGGAGGACCGATTCTGGATCGACCGCCTCGCCGAGGATGGCGGGAAATACGGCATCGCCGGCCGCCCGTTCGAACCCTCGCGCTGGCTCGACGATGGGGACCAGGTGACCGTCGGCGACTTGACGCTCAACGTCGCGCACTGCCCCGGCCACACGCCGGGCCACATCGTCTTCCATCATGCCGAATCGAACCTTGCGCTGGTCGGCGACGTTCTGTTCCGCGGCTCGGTCGGCCGCTGGGACTTCCCGCGCGGGGACCAGCAGCAATTGATCCGCTCGATCACGACGAAGCTCTGGCCGATGGGCGACCACACCGCCTTCGTGCCGGGACACGGGCCCATGTCGACCTTCGGCCACGAGCGAGCTACCAATCCGTTCGTCGGGGATGCAGCGCTCGCCTCGGCCTGACTTGCGCTAGCGGACACTTTCGCTATAGGAGCCGCGGTTCGCGACGATCGGGCCGCCGCCGCGGGGCAACCCGCCGGGAATAGGCGCAAGATCGTCGCAATTTTTATTGATTTCACAGCTTTCAAAGGTGCCGCAATGGCTGTCCCCAAGAGAAAAACCTCGCCGTCGAAGCGGAACATGCGCCGCAGCCACCACGCGCTGCAGGCCAAGAGCTTCCAGGAATGCCCCAACTGCGGCGAGCTGAAGCTTCCGCACAACCTGTGCTCGGCTTGCGGCCATTATAACGGCCGCGAAATCGTCCCGACCGAGGCCTAAGCCACGTCAGGCCTCGCCATGGACGCGGGCCCACGAATCGCAATCGACGCAATGGGGGGCGACGGCGGTTCGTCGGCGATGATTGCCGGCGCGTCGCGCGCGCTGCGCAAGGATCCGACGCTTCGCTTCACCTTTTACGGTGACTCCAGCCAGGTCGGCGCCGAGCTCGAGCGCCACAAGAACCTGCGCACCGGCGCCGACGTCGTCCATTCGCCCGAGGCGATCGAGTCTAGCGAAAAGCCGAGCCAGGCGATCCGCCGCGCCCGCACGACCTCGATGGGCATGGCGATCAACGCGGTCAAAGAGCAGAAGGCCGATGCCGCGCTCTCGGGCGGGAACACCGGCGCGCTCATGGCCATGTCGAAGCTCGCGCTCCGGACCATGCCGGGGATCGACCGCCCGGCACTGGCAGCGCTCCTGCCGACGCTCGGCGAAACCGACGTCATCATGCTCGACCTCGGCGCCAACACCGAATGCGACGCGCAGAACCTCGTCCAGTTCGCGGTGATGGGTTCGGCCTATGCCCGCACGGTCCTCAAGCTCGCCAAGCCGCGCGTGAAGCTTCTCAACATCGGCACCGAAGAATTGAAGGGCACCGACGAGCTCAAGGCCGCGGCGGCGCTGCTGCGCGAGGCGGATTATCTGCCGCTTCGCTTCGACGGCTTCACCGAGGGCGACCAGCTCTCGCGCGGCCAAGTCGACGTCGTCGTCACCGACGGTTTCTCCGGAAACATTGCGTTGAAGACCGCGGAAGGCACGGCGCGCTTCGTCACCGACCTGCTGCGGCGCGCGTTCAAGAGCTCGCTCCGCTCCAAGGCCGGCTTTGCGCTGTCGGCGCCGGCCCTCAACCTCCTCAAGGTCCACCTCGATCCCAACAACCACAATGGCGCGGTCTTCCTCGGGCTCAACGGGCTCGTCGTGAAGAGCCACGGCGGCGCGAACCCCAAGGGCGTTGCTAATGCGATCCAAGTCACGGCGAGCATGGTCCGCAACGACATCACCCGAAAGATCGGCGAGGACCTCGACAATTTCCGCGCCCACGCCTTCGCCAACGGGAATGCGGCATGAGGCGCTCGGTCGTCCTCGGAGTCGGGAGCGCGCTGCCCAGGCGCGCCGTCAGCAATGAAGAACTCGCGCAGAGCGTCGACACGACCGACGAGTGGATCGTCGAGCGGACGGGGATTCGCAACCGCCACATCGCCGGCGATGGCGAGACGACCGCAAGCCTCGCCACTGATGCTGCGCGCCGCGCCCTCGACCATGCCGGCATTGCCGCAACGGACATCGACCTGATCGTCCTCGCCACGGCGACTCCCGACCAGACCTTCCCGTCTTCGGCGACAAAGGTCCAGGCCGCGCTCGGCATCCCCGACTGCGTCGCCTTCGACGTGCACGCGGTGTGCACCGGCTTCCTCTACGCGCTGTCGGTCGCCGATTCGATGCTCCGCTCGGGCAATGCGAACAAGGCGCTGGTGATCGGTGCAGAGACCTTCAGCCGGATCCTCGACTGGGAAGACCGCGCGACCTGCGTGCTGTTCGGTGACGGCGCCGGAGCGCTCGTGCTCAACGCCGAGGAAGGCGAAAGCGGAATTCTCGCAACCAAGCTGCACGCGGACGGGCGCCACAACGATTTGCTCTTCGTGGACGGCGGTCCCTCCACGACCGGCACCGTCGGCAAATTGCGAATGAAGGGTCGGGAAGTGTTCAGGCACGCCGTCGTAAACCTCGCCGGCGTGCTGAACGAAGTCCTTGCCGATGCGGGCCTGACCGCTGCGGATGTCGACTGGGTGGTCCCTCACCAGGCGAACGCACGCATCCTCGACGCTACAGCGAAGAAACTGGGCCTTCCGTCGGAAAAGGTGGTGGTCACCGTCGACCAGCATGCCAACACGTCGGCCGCGTCGGTTCCGCTGGCGCTTGATACCGCGGTCAAAGACGGCCGAATCAAGCGCGGCGACCTGGTCGTGCTGGAAGCGATGGGTGGCGGCTTTACATGGGGCGCAGCGGCGCTCAGGTATTGAAAGAATTGGAATTTTCGGCGATTGTCCAATTGCCGACAGGGCGATAATTAGTTACGAACGTGAATTGAAACGGCGGGGGGAGCACGCCGTCGACTCGGGAGAACATCATGGCCGATCTCGGGATCGCGCGGATCAGCAACAATGAAATGGACGCCGGCGGAACGCTCACGCGCGCCGACCTCGCCGACGTCGTCCATCGGAAACTGGGACTGTCCCGCGCGGAATCGGCGGGCGTCGTCGAGCGCGTGCTTCACCACATGTGCCATGCGCTGTCCGAAGGCGCGAACGTGAAGGTCTCCGGCTTCGGCACCTTCATCCTTCGCGACAAGGGCCAGCGCGTCGGCCGCAATCCGAAGACCGGCGTCGAAGTGCCGATCGCGCCGCGCCGAGTGATGACCTTCCGCGCAAGCCAGATCATGCGCGACCGGATCGCGCGGGGCTAGGCGCTTGCAAGCCGCCGGCCAAAAGGATCCCGGCGCCCTTCTGACGATCGGCGAATTGTCGCAGGAGCTGGGCGTCGCCCAGCACATCCTGCGCTATTGGGAGACTCGCTTCCCGCAGCTTCGCCCGATGCAGCGCGCCGGCAACCGCCGCTACTATCGTCCTGGCGACGTCGAGCTCGTCCGGCGAATCGACCGCCTGCTCAACCAGGAAGGCTATACCGTCCGCGGCGTGCAGAAGGTGCTTCGTGAGAAGGGCGAATCGGGCGCGCCGGAGCCACAGCTGACGCCGCATCTCGCAGCGGTCGCCGCCGCCACTGAACCCGCACCTTCAATGGACTCCGATCGCGAGGGAAGCGGCGTTGACGTCTTCCGCCTGATCGCGCTTCGCAACCGCCTCGCGGACGCGCTCGAAGATTAGACGAATTCCGGCGCCGAAGCTCTGACGGCGAGCCGATGCTCGACGCGCGCGATCGCTTCGTCGAGCGTAAGCCGTGAGATTGGCACTTCAGGCGGAAATGCCTTGAGCAGGCGCGACGGCATCGCGGCCGATAGAATCACGAATGCCCCGCAATCCCCCTGCCGGCGGATAAGCCGGCCGAACGCCTGGGCAAGGCGAGCGCGGACGACTCGGTCGTCGTAGGCGCTTCCGCCGCCCGCCATCCGCCGCGCCGCGTGAAGCACCGTCGGCCGCGGCCAAGGCACCCGCTCCATCACCACCAGCCGAAGCGATTCGCCGGGCACGTCGACTCCGTCGCGAAGCGCGTCGGTGCCGAGCAACGAGGCTCGCGGGTCGTCGCGGAAGATATCGACGAGCGTTCCCGCATCGATCGGATCGACATGCTGCGCGAGCAGCGGCAGCCCGGCGCGCGCCAGGCGGTCGGCGATCCGCGCGTGCACCGCCTTCAATCGCTGGATCGCGGTGAACAACCCGAGCGTCCCACCGTTCGCCGCTTCGATCAGCCGCGCATAAGCCCCGGCGAGCGAGGCGATGTCGCCCTGCTTCACGTCCGTGACGATCATCACCTCGGAACATCCGGCATAATCGAACGGGCTTTCTGCCTCGAAGCGCTCCGCCGGAAGGGCGAGATGCGCCGCGCCCGTACGCGCCTCGGCCGCAGCCCATTCCTCGCCGCCGCGAAGCGTCGCCGAGGTAACGAGCACACCGTCGGCCGGCGCGAGGACGGTCGCCGCGAGTGGCTTCGTCGGATCGAGCCAGCGCCGGTGGATCGCGACGTCGAGCTCGCGCCCGTCGATCCGCTCGACCGCGAGCCAGTCGATGAACTCGGGGTCGGCCTCGCCGCCGATCCGCGCGAGCAGGGCGATCCACGCCGCAAGCGTTTCGCGCCGCCACGACAGCCCACGGATCGCGCCCTCGACCCGCGCCCGCGCCTGACTGTCGAGCCAGTCGGGCACATCCTCGAGCACCGCTTCCAGGCGCCGTGCCAGCGCCGCGAGCGGCTTCTGAAGCGCTTCCAGCGACTGCATCGCCGCGGCCGCACCTGACACCAGCGCTCCATCCGGCTCGGCCAGCTCGGTCTCTAGCCCGTACCCCGCCTCCTGCGCCTTCGACCGCGCGTAAACGACACCGCGAACCTCGCCGAGCAGGGCTTCGATCGGCCCGAACGGCGAATCCTCGATCAGGCGCTGCAGCCATCCGTCGGACGGTAGCGCCCGCGCCGCCTCGATCGCGGCCTCCAGCGCCTGCGCGCCTTCCTCGTCGTAGGAGGCGACATCCATCAGCCGTGCGGCCAGCCCGCGTCTGCGCCCGCGCGAGCGGCCCTCGGGCCCGATCAGCCAGCGCCTGAGCTCGATCGCTTCCTGCCCGCCGAACGCCACCGCGAAGGTCGAATCGGCCGCGTCGAACAAATGATGTCCCTCGTCAAACAGGATCCGCCCCGGCGCGTCCTCGCGAGCGCGCGCGGCGTTGATCATCACCAGCGCATGGTTGGCGATGACGAGGTCTGCCTCGCGGCTGGCCCGCTCGGCGCGCTCGATGAAGCACCGGCGGTAATGCGGGCAGCCGGCATAGACGCACTCGCCGCGGCGGTCGGTGAGCGCCGCCGAGCCGGCGCGGCGGAACAGGCTCGGCAGCCAGCCCGGCAAATCGCCGCCGACCATGTCGCCATCCTTGGTATAAGCGGCCCAGCGCCCCACGAGCTGCGCCAGCAGCGCCGCGCGGCCCGCAAATGCGCCCTGCAGCGCATCCTCGAGATTGAGCAGGCAGAGATAATTCTCGCGGCCCTTGCGCACGACGATCCGCCGCGCGCGCTCTTGCGGGTCGGCGAACAGCTTCGGGCCTTCGGCGTCGAGCTGCCGCTGAAGCGCCTTAGTGAAGGTCGAGACCCACACGGTGCCGCCCGCCTGCTCAGCCCACAACGATGCCGGCGCCAGATAGGCCAGCGTCTTGCCGATCCCGGTCCCCGCCTCGGCAAGCAGCAGGTTGGGCGAGTCCTTCGTTCGCTTCCGCGCGAACACCTGGGTGACCGCTTCCGCCATCGCCCGCTGGCCCTCGCGCGCCTCGGCACGGCCGGTCAGCCGGTCGAGCGCAGCCCGGGCGTCGGCAGGATCGACGCCAACGGTTCGCGGCGGCGGCCGCTCGCCCGCTTCCTCCCATTGTTTCAGTCGCGAGAAGAGCATTCGCTCGCCCCGCTCCGGCCGCTCTAGTCGCGCGCCGACCAGCGGCGCCCATCCCCAGCCGAGCCGGTGGAGAGTCGCATTGGACGTCCAGGCCCCTTCGCGCTCGCGCCAGTCCGGGTCGGCGAGCACGGCCAGCAGCCGTTCCGCAATGTGCTGGAGCGCCGCGGCGGACTCCGTCTCGCTCGCCGGCGGCTCAATCCCGACCGCGCGGCTGAGCCCGGCCACCGTCGGCACCGCGAACCTCGCCGGATGGATGAAGGCAAACAGCTCGAGCAGGTCGAGCCCGCTCAAGTCCGGATAGCCGAGCCTCTGCCCGACCAGCGGCGCGTTGAGGATGATGTGCGGAGTCTCCGCGGCCCGCGCGATCGCTTCGCCCCGGCTCGCCTCGCGCACCTCTCCCTCACGCGCCAGCCAGATGCCGGCGTGGGTTGCGTGAAGCGAGGGCAGGACCAGCGTCATCTTGCCAAACTCGTACACGTTTCGTTCCATTGGGCCAGCGCATTTGCGATCATGCGTTTGTCGGCCCGGGCAACTGCCCGTAGAGGCACCCGCAACCGCCTCGGAGATGATTGCGAATGAGTGACTGGTCTCACGGCTACAACGTGTCGATGGGATACAGCTACGGCTTCTATCGCGAGATGGCGCCGGACTGGCTGGACTTCTGCGCCTGGATCGGAGGCTTCGAGCCGCCGCGGCGCGCGGGCCGTCCGCTTCGCTACCTCGAGCTCGGCTGCGGCCAGGGGTTCGGCCTTTGCCTTCTGGCGGCGGCAAACTCGGGAGCGGAATTCCTCGGCGTCGATTTTCAGCCCGAACATATCGAGCATGCGACCGGCCTCGCGGAAGCGGCCGGCCTCACCAATGTTCGCTTCGTCCGCGCCGATTTCCTCGATCTCGCTGCCGAGTGGCCGGCCGATTTCGGGACGTTCGACTATGTGACGATGCACGGGATCATCAGCTACCTTTCGCCGCCCCTGATTTCGGCGGTGATCCAGTGCTTGTCGCATTCAGTGGCTGAAGGCGGTCTTGTCTACGTCAGCTACAACGCGCAGCCGGGATGCCTCAGCACCGTGCCGCTCCAGCATATCGCACGTCGCATCAAGGAAATCGAAAACGCCGATGGCGCAGCCCCCGCGGAGGAAGCGATTGCGCTGATCGACGGCCTGGCGGCGGCCGAGGCCCCCGTGTTCCAGGTGATGCCGGCGCTGATGCCGCGGGTTGAGGCGCTGAAGACCCGCGACCGGAATTATCTCGTCCACGAATACCTGAGCGAGAACTGGAACTTGTTCTGGCATTCCGACGTCGCCCGCCAGCTTCGCGCAGCGCCGCTCGATTTCGTCGGCTCGGCGACGCTTGCCGACAATCTCGTCATGGAATTTCTGCCGCAGCCGCTTCGCGAGCCGATTCTCGAACAACCGGCCACGCATGTCCGCCAGGACTTGCAGGATTTCGTCATCAACCAGGCGTTCCGGCGCGACATCTTCTGCCGCGAGGCCAGGCCGCGAAGCGGCGGCGCCGGCAGGGACGCGATGCCGGTGCATGCGGCTGCCACGGTCCTGCCTGGGCGCCCACTGACCTTCGATACCGCCTTCGGCCAGATCGAGTGGGCGCCCGAGGTTTTCGCCAACATCGTTCAGGCCGTCAGCGACGGGCCGAAAACTCTGGGAGAACTCTTCCGGCTCCCGAGGGCGACGCAGTGGATGTCGCGACACGTCCTCCTGCTGGCGTTTCACGCCAACCTGCTTGCGATCGAAGCCGCGAGCCCGGGCGATCCGGCCACGGCCCAGCGATTCAACGCCGTCACCGCTCGTGGCGTGTGCGGCGGCGCGCCATACGATCATCTTGCAGCGGCGCGTCTCGGCTCAGGAGTTCGGGCCACGCAAACGGAAATGCTGCTGCTCGATGTCTGGCTCGAGTCGGGCGGCAGCGCATCGGTGAGCGATCTTGCCGATGGCCTCGAACGACGCTTGTCGAAGCTCGGACGCGATAGCGCCAACGCGGAGCCTCGAGCAGCAGCACGGACATTTGTCGAAAACACCATGCCGCTCTGGCGCCGGCTGGGGGTCATCGCCTGATCATGAGCAACGATCGCACCCACGGCTACAATACGTCGGTCGGCTATACCTTCGGCTTCTACCGCGAACTGGCGCCGCTGTGGCTCGACCTGTGCGTGCAGGCCGCCGGCTTCGAGGTCCCGCGGCGAAGCGGCTCGCCCCGCTACCTCGAGCTTGGTTGCGGGCAGGGCTTCGGCCTCTGTCTGCTCGCTGCCGTCAATCCGGCGTCCGAGTTCGTCGGGATCGACATCCAGCCGGATCATATCGCCCACGCGCGGCAACTCGCGGCCTCGGCGGGCCTCGCCAACGTCGGGTTCGTCGAGGCCGACTTCGCCGAGCTCGCGCATCGATGGCCCAGCGATTTCGGCACTTTCGACTATGTCACGCTTCACGGAATTCTGACCTGGGTTTCGCCGACGCTGCGCCAGGCCGTCGCCGATTGCCTGGTCCATGCGACCCACGAAGGCAGCCTCGTCTACGCAGGCTACAACGCGCAGCCGAGCTGGCTCGGCATGATTCCGTTCCAGCACTTCATGAAGCTGTTCGACAAGGAGAGCGGCAAGCCGACAAATGCCGTCATCGAGAACACGGTCAAACTTTTCGAGCGACTGCGCGACGGCAATGCTCCCGGCTTCCAGGTGCTCCCGGTGCTCAATGCCCGCCTGCAAATGATGCGGTCGCAGAGTGCAAGCTATCTCTCCCACGAATATCTGAACGACCATTGGCAGCCGCTTTGGCACTCCGAGGTCGCCAGGCTTTTCGCTCAGGCGGGCCTGCAATTTACCGCCTCGGCAACGATATCGGACAACCTCCTACCCGCCACCCTTCCGGCGAAACTTCGAAGCCTGGTTTCGAAGCAGGGGGACAACAGCCTGCGGCAGGACGTGCAGGATTTCGCAGTCAATCAGGGCTTCCGGCGGGACATCTTCTGCCGCGGGGAATTGCAACCGCTGAGAGATAGCTTCCCGCCGGATCGCGCGCGATTTGTCCTGTTGTCGCCGCCGGAACCTGGTGCGGATCTGGCAATTCCGTTCTCGTCTCAGCGGATTTCGCTTGCTTACCGGGAATTTGCGCCGGTGGTGGAAGCGTTGGCCGGAGGGCCGCGATCGGTTGCCGAGCTGGCAGCCATCGCCGGGCTCTCGAGTTCGGATTTCCGCCGGCTGATGGTTCTCCTGCAACAGGCCAACGTGATCGGCGTCATGGCCGACGAGCCCGTAGCGGTGGCGCCGGCCGCCAAGCTGAATGCCGCGATCGCGCGCGCTGTCTGCGATCGAGCACCCTACGAACAGCTGGCGGCGGCGAGACTGGGAACGGCGATCGCCGTCAGCCAAATCGAATTGATGCTGCTCGATGCCTGGCTCAACGCCACCGACAGGACAGACGCTAACGCGGTCGCCGAGGGTGTCTGGGAGCGAATGGCGCGCATCGGCCAGAAGCTCTACCAGCACGGCCGGCAAGTCGACGATGCCGTCGCTAAGCGACAGTTGCCCGGGGTAGCTGCCACCTTCATGCAGGACAATCTTGCACGCTGGCGGCAGCTCGGCGTGGTCGAATAAAGCTCGCTGCGCTAGACGCCCTCCCATGCTGGATGCCGACACGCTTCGAAACGCCGCGATGACCTCCAAGGCCTGGCCTTACGAGGAAGCGCGCAAGCTGTTGAAGCGCTGGCCCGACGGCAAGCCCGCGGGAGCGCCGGTCATCTTCGAGACCGGCTACGGCCCCTCCGGCCTGCCGCACATCGGCACCTTCAACGAGGTCGCGCGCACCACCTTCGTCCGCCAGGCCTATGCGGAGCTGACCGGCAATCCGACGCGGCTGATCGCGTTCAGCGACGACATGGACGGACTCCGCAAGGTGCCCGACAACGTCCCCAACCAGGCGATGCTAACTGGGCATCTCGGCAAGCCGCTGACGCAAATTCCCGACCCGTTCGGCGAGCACGAAAGCTTCGCGCATCACAACAATGCGATGCTCCGCCATTTCCTCGACCGCTTCGGCTTCGACTACGAGTTTCTCTCGGCCACCGATTGCTACACGACCGGCCGCTTCGACGACGTCATCCGCAAGGTGCTCTTGGGCTTCGACGCGATCATGGGCGTGATGCTGCCGACGCTCCGCGAGGACCGCCGCAAGACCTATTCGCCGGTACTTCCGATCTCGCCGACCACCGGCCGTGTGCTTCAGGTGCCGGTCGAAGTGGTCGATGCCGAAGCGGGCCTGATCGCCTTCGACGACGAGGACGGCAGCCGGGTCCGGCAATCCGCGTTCGGCGGCGCCGCCAAGCTGCAGTGGAAGGTCGACTGGGCGGCGCGCTGGGTCGCGCTCGGGGTCGATTACGAGATGGCGGGCAAGGACCTGATCGACAGCGTCATCCAGTCGGGCAAGATCTGCCGAATCCTCGGCGGCCGCCCGCCCGAGGGCTTCAATTACGAGATGTTCCTCGACGAGAAGGGCGAGAAAATCTCCAAGTCGAAGGGCAACGGCCTCAGCCTCGAGGAATGGCTGCGCTA
>Ga0207657_10001178_pt1 | contig 27749 bp, 19 predicted proteins | sample KBSC33metaG_FD_184316 | JGI IMG/M metagenome (GOLD analysis project Ga0207657, IMG submission 184316) | Corn rhizosphere microbial communities from Kellogg Biological Station, Michigan, USA - KBS C3-3 metaG (SPAdes) (version 2) | ecosystem: Host-associated > Plants > Roots > Rhizosphere > Soil ...
GGAGGAGGGCGGTGTCGATGGTGGAGAGCTCGACCGTCTCGAAGCGGTGGCCAGTCTCCATGTCGAGGAAGTGATAGAAGAAGCCCTTGTAGCCGGTGACGCCGGCGCGCTCGCGGCCCTGCGGCGCGGTCCAGAAGAAGCGCAGGGTGGTAAGAACGCGCGCACGAGCGGAGTCTCGGCTCACCCAGTCATGCTCCACGCCGATCGGGTAGGCCGTAAGGGCGAAGCCAACGGCGGCGACACTGGAGAAGGACTTCGACGGCCAGCGGTCCGGCGCGAGACCGTTGCGCGGGTTGGTGGTCTCCCAGAAGAAATCGAACGTGCGGCGGGAGAGCGTGTCGAGAAAGGCCTGCTCGGCAATGGAGGCGGACCAGGCGGGTGAAGACGTGGCGGGAGCTGGGGGCGCGAGCGACGCACAGCCGGTGGCGATGCTCAGGGCGAGCGTCGCCACCAGGGTGCGTGTCTGGCGCACGGCGGTTCTACCAGTCGTACTGCGCACCGAGCTGGAGGCGGCGAGCATCGGCGATCACGCAGCCACCGGTGCCGAAGGTCGGGTTCGGGGTGCGCACCCCATTGACGTTCGTGAACGCCACGTCGTTGTAGCAGCCGAAGTTGTTGAAGTTGAAGACGTTGAAGATGTCCGCCGTGATGCCGATGTGGCGGCCGCGCAGCGGCAGCAGATCCTTGCGCAGCCGCACATCCACGTTCCGGTATGCCCAGAGCTTTCCAGGAAAGAGGAATGAATACTTTTGCGGCTCGCCCGTGCCGCGTGCGAACACGGGCTGGGGACCGGAAAAGTCCTGGGAAGCAATGCGATTGCCGCTGCCGAGCGTGATCAGGGTGCTCGCCTGCACACCCCACGCCCACGGCAGATCGAGGATGCCGTTGACGACGACACGGTGCCGCTCGCTGTTGGGGATCTCATAGCGGGAGAATCCGAACGCCTGGACCCGTGGAAAGCTGAACAGATCAACGCCTTCGGATTCCGCCTTCGCCAGCGTGTAGGCGAGGCCCGCACCCCACCCTGTGCCGTTTTCGATCGCCTGGTAGGGGCGATCGAGCTTCAGCAGCATGGCATTGTACCAGGAGTGGATCGTGTTGTTCGCCACGAGCACGTTCCGATAGGCGGGAATGCTCATGCTCGCGCAACAGCTGCCATCCGGGTTGAGGCCGAAGTTGGCCCATTCAAAGCTCAAGCCGTTGAAGCTTCGCGTCCCCGTATAGGTGACGGCCGCGTTGAACCCACCGAAGTCGTGCCGCACACCGACATTGAACTGCGTGGAGCGAGGCGGCTTCAGGTCGTTGGGCAGGAGGAAGACTTCCGTCGGCGGCGCGTTGCCGCTCGCGAGCGCGGCGAGCAGGCCGGCCTTGCTGAAGTACTTCGGGTCCCACGCCAGCACGCCAGGGCTTGCCGTGGCCGCGAACTGGAACTGGTAGTTCGGATGCTGGCGCGTGAACGTTTCGTCGATCAGCGAGTTGTAGACCTGCCGATCGTAGAAGATCCCGATGCCGCCGTACAGAATCGTGCGTTGCGCTTCATCCAGCGCATACGAGGCGCCGAGCCGGGGCTGAATGGCACCGAGGAAAGTCTTGCGCTGCGTTCCGTCGGTGAGGTAGTTGTTCGCGTCGAACTTCAGCAGGAACTGGTTCTGATAGGCGAGGATGGAGTCGCGCACCGGGGTCGGCGTCACGTAGCTCGTGTTGAACATCTTCGACTCGTAATCCCAGCGTACGCCGGCATTGATCGTCAGCCGAGACGTGGGGGCCCAGTCATCCTGCGCGTACAGGCCGACCTCCGAGTTGTTCGTCTTGAGGTTCGGATTGCCGACGCCGATCAGCGCCTGAACGGGGAACGCATTGTTGTTGGAGTTGCTGAAGGTGAAAAAGGGATTCTCATTCAACTGCTTGTTGATGTCGTAGGTGACGAAGTCGTAGTTCGCGCCGATCTTGATGGCGTGCGCGCCCCCCATCGTGAACCCGGAATAGGAGTAGTCGTCACGTAGCGAGGTGCGCCCCTGGCGGAGATCCTGCCTGGTGTCGGCGCCACCGAGACGGTTGTTGCCATCATAGACCAACCCGACATCGGTGAAGTCCAGCGGGTCGGGGTTGTATCGGTACCACTGGTAGCTGAGCTGCGCCTCGTTCACCATGTTCGTGCCGTAGATCGTCTGCTTCACGCGACCGGTCGCCACCGTGTTGCGAAAGTTCTCGCCGGCCGAGTACGCGCGTTGGGCGTCCCCGAACTGCCCGCCGAAGCGGCGAATGTCGGTCTCGTGCCGATAGTCTCCGGTGAACTCCCAGAGCTGACTCTGGCTCGGGTTGTAGCTGAGCTTTCCGAACAGGAGATTCGATCGGAAGGGAGAGGTATTCGACTGTCCGTTCAGGGCGGTCACGCTGGCCGGCAACTGCGCCGGGTTTCCATTCACCCGGAACCGTCCCTGCCGGTTCTGATAGTTCCCCTCGTACGAACCGAAGAAGAACAGTCTATCCCTGATGATCGGCCCGCCGCCGCTCAATCCCACCAGGTAGCGACTGTAGTCGGGCCGCTCGAAATTCGGATTGGTCGCCTTCGCGGCGCGGGCGAAGGTATCGAGTGCGACGAAATTCTGATTCTGCACATCGACAAAGGCGTTGCCCGTCCAGGTATTGGTGCCGGATTTCGTGACGGCCGTGATGATCGCGCTCGTCGCCTTCTGATATTCGGCCTTGAAGTTCGACGTCGTTATACGGAACTCCTGGACTGCATTCCTGGGGAACGGATTGCCGCGACTGTCCTGCTGGCCGGCCACGCCGCCCACGAGGATATCGTTCTTGTACGAGGCGCCATCGACGAACACGTTGATCGCCTGCGGCGGTTGCGCCCCCGCGGAAAAGGTCTTGCTCGCACCATCCGCGCGGTCGGGATCGACCCGGACGCCGGGCGCGAGCGCGGCAAGATCGAGGAAGTTTCTGCTCGCCGTTGGCAGGTCGTTGATCTGCGCCTGGGTCACGTTCGTTGCGACCTCGGACGTCTTCCGCTCAGCGCGCGTCGAGGTGGCGGTCACCTGGACAGTGGCGAGTTGAGTGGCCGCCGTGCCGATGACGAAGTTCTGTTCGAGCGTCTGGCCGACCTGCACCCGAAGCGTATGCGTCGACGGCACGAAGCCGATGCGGCGGACGGAGATCTCGTAGACGCCGGGACGGAGACCGCTCAGCGTGTATGCGCCACTCGCCGATGTGATCGTGCCTCGCTGCTGGTTCGTCGCCGTGTCGCGCGCGGCGACCTGCGCGTCGCCGACGCCAGCGCCGTCCGCGGTGCGCACGTATCCTCGAACCGCGCCAGTGACCGTCTGGGCAGCGAGGGGCGCCGACCCCAGGACGGATGCAGCGACGAGAACGGCGACGATTCTCAACGCGGCGGCCACGATCGAGCTTGCGTGCGGCCGCGGCGGCCGGCTGACGCCGACCCGAGGCGTTCCGCCCCCATTCGGGTCTGACCGAGATTCGAACGAAATGGCGATCCTCATGGAATCTTGTCCTCGGTAAGGAAGGAGGGAACAACGGCAGGCACCGAAGAAGGACATGCAGCGCCGCAGGACGCACGTACGACAACGACGGTGGGAAGGATGTCGCGCCGTGGATTCCGGTGTGGGGGCGGACGCTCAGCGATGTCGCGGAGCAGCAGTGCCGCCCCTCGTGCGCCCAGCGCCGCGATCCCAACTCGCACCGTGGTGAGCGGCGGATTGAGGAAGCGCGCGATCGGGATGTCATCGAATCCGACGACGGCGACGTCAGCCGGTACGGGGATCTCCATCTCGCGCAGCGCGCTCAACACGCCGACCGCCATCGCGTCGTTCGCCGCGAAGATCACCGACGGCGGCTCGGGGCGCGCCAGCAGCTCACGTGCGCCGCGCCAGCCGCCCTCCTCGGTGAAGTCGCCCCGTACGTACAGCTCGGCATCGAATGCCACCCCCGCTTCCTGGAGCGCGGCGCGATAGCCGAGCTCTCGCTCCTCGGAGTCGGCATTGTCCACCGCTCCGGCGACGAAGCCGATCCGGCGATGGCCGAGTGCGAGGAGGTGGGTCGTCATGGCGTGGGCACCGCCGAAGTTGTCCACCATCACCGAGGCGGCAGTCACGCCGGGTGCACGGTTGAGGAGCACCACGGGGAGCCCGTCGGGGAGCGCTGCGTCGAGTGCCGCGGCTTCGACGTCCGGTGCCATCACGAGCAGCCCATCCACCCGCCCGCGCATCGTTCGCACCGCGACGCTCACGCCGTGCGAATCGTGATGGGAGCTCGAGACGAGCAGCGAGTGGCCGGCGCGCTGTGCTTCCTGATCGATGCCGCGCAGCAGCTCGGAAAAGAACTCGCCGTGCAGGTCAGGGAGGATGACGCCGAGCGCACCTGATCGGCGGCGGCTCAGCGTGCGCGCGGCGCCGTTGGGGGCGAAGCGCAGTTGACGAGCGACGTCGAGCACACGGGCGCGCGTCGTGTCGCGGACCGGGGCGCTTGCGTTGAGCACGCGCGACACGGTGGCGACCGAGACTCCGGCCAGGCGGGCGACATCCTTGATGGTGGCGCTCATCCGTGCTCCACTGGGGAAGCGAGCCGGACGCCCGACGTGGAGCGTTCGGCCGGATGAAAACGTTTACATTCGGGCGCCGCCCGTCAAGAGGAGACGCGTTTTCAGGGGACGTCGTTCCGGTACACCACCCCGCCCTTCATCACGAAGCGCGGCTTCTCCATCAGGGTGATGTCGCGGGTCGGATCGCCCGGGACGGCGACGATGTCAGCCCACTTGCCCGGCGCGAGCGTGCCGATCTGCTTGTCCCACCCGAGCAGCTTCGCCGCGCTGCTCGTCCCGGCGACGATGGACTGCATGGGCGTGAGTCCGCCCCAGGTCACCATGAGGGTGAACTCGTGGCCGTTGGCGCCGTGCTCGCCGACCCCGGCGTCAGTGCCGAGGGCGATCGGAACGCCGAGACGCTGCGCCAGGCGCACGGAGCTTCGCATCCCCTGCGCGGCGGCCAGCGCCTTCTCGGCGCGCAGGCCGGTGAGCCGGCCGCTCTTTGCGGCGTTCTCCACGAACTCGCCGGCGCTGATCGTCGGCACGAGGAAGGTGCCTCGCTGCACCATCATCCGCGCGCCCTCTTCATCGAGGAAGGAGCCGTGCTCGATGGATGCCACGCCGGCGCGCACGGCGAGCTTGATCCCCTCCGTGCCGTGCGCGTGCGCGGCGACCTTGCGGTCGAGCTTCGCCGCTTCGTTCACCACCGCCTGCATCTCCTCCAGCGTGTACTGCGTCGCGCCCACCGCGTCGCCCTCGGAGAGCACGCCGCCGGTCGCGCAGATCTTGATCACGTCGGCGCCGTACTTCACCTGATAGCGAACGGCCTTCCGCACCTCGTCCACGCCGTCGGCCACACCGGTGCGGTAATCGCGATCCTCGAGGCCCGGCGTGAAGCCGTTCTCGTCACAGTGGCCGCCGGTGATCCCGAATGAGTGCGCCGCCACCTGCATCCGCGGGCCGGGCACGACGCCGTTGGTGATCGCCTGACGGAGCGCAACGTCGTCGAAGTCGGGCGAGCCGAGGACCCGTATGGTGGTGAAGCCGCCCATGAGCGTCTTGCGCGCGTTGCTCACGCCGACGATCGCCGCATAGGCAGGGATGTCCTTCACCGCGGCGATGTCGGAGGCAGGATCGGAGAGCGGGCGTCCGATGATGTGAGTGTGCGCGTCGATGAAGCCCGGCAGCAGCGTCGCATCGCCGAGGTCGATGATACGCGCGTTGGCCGGCACCGACACGCTGCCGCTCGCACCGACGGCGACGATGCGATCGTCGGTCACGACGACGATGCCGTTCTGCACGGGTGCCGCGCCCGATCCATCGATGAGCCGCGCGGCGCGGATGACCACGGTGCCCTTCGCCGGCGCCTGCTGCGCGGCGAGCGGGAGCGGGAGGACGAGGGCGACGAGAAGGGAGCGCAGGCGCATCTTCACTTCACCCAGTTCTTCGGGTTGCGCCAGGGCGTCGGATCGAAGATCGACTCGTCGAGCGGGACGTCGGTGCGCATGTCGAAGTAGTCCTCGGAAAACACGAGCTTGCCGCCGTCGTAGATCTCGACGCGCGGCGAGATCCAGGCGTCGCCACGCGGCTGATAGTTGACGAAGCGGATGTCCTGCACCCGCGTCGAGTCACGCGGATTGGGCTCGAGCAGGCGAACGAACACGAGGCGTTCGGCGTCCACCCAGAACTGCTTGCGGCGAAGCTCACCGGTGTTGGCGCCGACGACGAGCATGGCGCGACCATTGAGCGAATCGCGGTGAAAGCGCGCGAGATCGAAGCCCTGCCGCCGAAGCAGCGAATCGGTGCGCGCGACGGGATTGGCGTAGACATCGAAGCCGAGCAGCAGCAGGTCGTTGATACCCGGCTCCGCGCGCACGATGCGGCCGTTGGCGGCGACGAACTGGCTGTCGCGCGCGTAGAGGACGCCGTTTCCCGCGCTCACCGGCTCGAAGTCGATGCGGAGGCGGCCCGGCAGCTCGAGCGCCTCGTACCAGGTCTGCTCGTCCCACTTTCCGGTGGGAAGCAGACGTGAGGTCTTCTGGCGGAAGGTGAGCGTACGATACCACCGGCCGGCGTACCGGTCGCGCATGGCGGCAACGACGTCCTCTCCGGTGGCGATCGTGGCGGCGCGGGAGGGCGCCGGCGCGGGGGTAGCAATTGGCGCGCGGGCGCAGGCGCCGGCGGCGGAGACGATGAGAACGAGCGCCGCGGCGCGCGCGGCGTGGGCAGGTGCGAGGCGCATGCCCAAAGCTTCTCCCGGAGCGCGCGTCGCGCAACGGGGGAGCGTCAGGCCACGGCGCGCTCGGCGGCGAAGGCGTCGTTCACGAACGTGATGAGCTGCGGCAAGGTGAATGGCTTGTGGAGCTGCGGGTGAGCGACCTGGCCGCGGCGTGACAGCTCGTCGGCGGAGAAACCGCTCATGCTGGCTACCCTCACCGCGGGAAAGCGCTCCGCAACGCGTGCCGCCAGCTCGTGTCCACTCATCTCCGGCATCATGATGTCGGTGAGGAGCAGCACCGTCGAGAGATCCGGCTCCTGCGCGAGGAGGTCGAGCGCCTGTGCGCCACCGCTGGCGCCGATCACGCGGTAGCCGGCGCGCGCGACGGCGCGCATCGTCACGTCGCGCACGGCCGACTCGTCGTCCACGACAAGCACGGTGCGTCCCACCGGACGCGATGGCGCGTGCACGGAGGGCGGCGGCGCGGCTGGCGTGGACGCCTGGTACGCCGGCAGGTAGACGGTGAACTCCGCGCCGAGCCGCGGTACGCTCTCCACGGTGATGTGGCCGCTGGACTGGAGCACGATGCCATGCACCGTGGCGAGGCCGAGCCCGGTTCCCTTCCCCTGCGGCTTGGTGGTGAAGAACGGTTCGAACAGCCGCTCGAGCACGTCGGCACGGATGCCGGTGCCACAGTCCTTCACGGCGAGGGTGACGTAGTCGCCCGGAGGGATGATGCCGAACCGATGTTGCAGGGGCGCGCGAAGCTGACGACGCGCCGTGCGCACGACGATGGCGCCGCCTGACGGCATGGCGTCACGCGCGTTGAGCACGAGGTTCATCATCACCTGCTCCATCTGCCCCGCGTCGGCGAAGACGGTCGGGATCGCGGGCTCGAGTTGCGCGTGGAGCCGCACATCGGTGCTGATCACCCGGCGCAGCAACCGCTCCATGCCGGCAACGGTGACGTTGAGGTCGAGTGCGCGTGGCTGGAGAACCTGACGCCGGCTGAAGGCGAGCAGCTGCCGGGTGAGCGTCGCCGCGCGGTCGGCAGCCTCGCGGATCTGGACGACGTCATCGTGGCGCGCATCGGAGGGGGCGATGGCGTCGAGGAGGAGCTCGACGTTGCAGCTGATGGCGGTGAGCAGGTTGTTGAAGTCGTGCGCAATGCCGCCGGCGAGCTGGCCTACCGCTTCCATCTTCTGCGCCTGCCGAAGCTGCAACGCGAGCTCGGCACGGTCGGAGGCGTCCATCACGGTGCCGATGCAGCGATACGGCGTCCCGTCGTCGCGGCGAAGCACCGCGCCGCGCTCGATGACGGGGACCCACCTGCCGTCGCCACGCTGGAAGCGGTACTCGGTGGACCACTGCACCGTGCCATCGGTGGCGTCGAGCGCGGCCCGGATCGCCGAGCGCACGCGTTCCACGTCCTCGGGATGGACCCGGGCGAGCCACCACTCGTGGGTGGATTCGGCGTCACGCCAGAGGAATTCGGTTGCCAGCGCCTCGCTGCGATAGAGCCCGCCCGTCACGAGGTCGTGGTCGAAGATCATGCTGCCGACTCGATCGGCAACGACGCGGAAACGTTCTTCGGTTGCGCGCCTCGCGCGTTCCATCTCGTGGCGATTCGTGACGTCGCTGAAGGTGCAGACGACGGCGCGGACGTGGCCGTCCTCGTGGATGGCGCTCGTGTTGACGGAGAGCCAGAGGAAGACGCCATCGCGACGCGTGATTCCCATGACGACGTCGCGCATGGGTGTGCCGGTGCGAAGGGTGACGTTCACCGGCAAGTCGTCGGGCGCCCAGTCGGAGCCGTCGAGCCGGATGGACCGCCACCGGTCGCGCTCACTGAAGCTCGCAATGAGCTCGTCTTCGGTGACCCCGAACAGCTCGAGCGCGCGCGCGTTGCACAGTTCCGTGGTGCCGTCCGCGTTCTGTACGACGACTCCTTCGCTCATCGTCTCGACGACGGAGCGGTAGCGGGAATCGGGGACGGGGGCCGGGGACATCGGGATAGGACGAGGGAAGCTTGGCAGGGGTTACCAGTCGATTGACTTTCCGGTAGTTCGTCTGCGTGGCCCGACCTGGGTGCTGGCCTGGTCCAAGGCACCGCTGGTCCCTCGCTCGGGACGAGCGATGCCATAGAAGCGGGATGAACGGAAAAGGCCGGATCTTGAACGGCGAAACGGCCAGATTCCCTCCTCGCACATGATGGCTCCATGCGCTACGGAGAATCCCGAGGCCGTTCCCAATTCAGAAAAGACTTTGGGGGTAGGCTGAGCCTCGGCGCGCGGAGCCGAGCCCGAACAGGGACAGATCCTGCCGTGTCAGGCCCTTCATCCGGCCTTTTCCGCTCTCCCGCCTTTTTTTCGCGCGCAAGCGGACCGAGCGAGGTGGTCAGCAGTTATCGTACAGGAGAATCGCTTCCCAAAAGTCTTCAGCCCAGCCGAGATCACGATGTCCGATCCGTCTTTCGTGCGCGGGATGTTCTCGGGCGCCATCCATGACTCGCTCCTCTTTCCCTTTCCGCCGCCACTCGAGGTGCGGGACCCGGAGGAAGCGAGGACGGTGCGGCGGCTCGTCGAGGCGCTGGAGGAAATGCGGCACGCTGGGCTCATCGACTCGGCGAGGTTCGACGAGGAGGAGACGATTCCCGAGGCCACCATCCGCGCGCTCGCGACGAGTGGGTGGCTCGCGCTCTCCATCCCGCGCGAGTACGGCGGGCTCGAGCTCTCGCCGTCGGCATACGCGCACGTCTTCGGAGCGCTCTCCAGCGTCGATGCATCGCTCGGCGTGTTGTGCGGCGTGCACTGCGGACTCGGCTCGAAGGCAATCGTCCTCTTCGGCACGCCGGAGCAGAAGGCGCGCTACCTCCCGATGCTCGCGCGCGGCGAGACGCTGGCCGCGTACGCGCTGACCGAGCCGGAGACGGGCTCGGACGCCCAGAACATCGTCACCCAGGCGCGGCAGAACGCCGATGGAAGCTGGACGCTCAACGGCCGCAAGCACTGGATCGGCAATGGTCACCGCGCCGGCGTGATCGCGACCTTCGCGCAGGCGCCGGTCCAGCGCGGGGACCAGACCGTGCTGCGTCCCACCGCGTTCATCATCCGCCCCGACATGCCGGGTTTCTCGGTGGCGGGCACCGTTCGCAAGCTGGGCATCCGCGGCTCGACGCAGGCCGAGCTGGTCTACGACGGCCTGCAGGTGCCGGCCGACCACGTGCTCGGTACCGTCGGCAAGGGATTCGGCGTGGCCGTGCGGGTGCTGAACGGGGGACGGATGACGCTCGCCGCCGGCTGCACCGCCGGCACGAAGACGCTGCTCTCCGAGATGGTGGCGTTCGCCGAGGACCGCGTCCAGTTCGGGCATCCGATCGCCGACTTCGAGATCACGCAGCGCAAGCTGGCGCGCACCGCGACCGACATCTACGCCGCCGATGCGATGCTCGGCGAGCTGGCGCGGCTGGCCGAACATCCGGAGGGCGAGTACGCACTCGAGGCGGCGTGCTGCAAGGTCTTCACGAGCGACATGCTCTGGCGCGCCGCGGACGAGATGGTGCAGATCGGCGGCGGTCGTGGCTACGTGAAGCCGTATCCGTACGAGCGACGGCTGCGCGACTCGCGCATCAACCGGATCTTCGAAGGGACGAACGAGATCCTGCGCCTGTTCATCGCGTTGAATGGCATCCAGCAGCCGGCGGCCGAGCTGAAGGAGCTCGGCAGCGCGCTGCGTCGTCCGCTGCGCAATCTCGGCCTCATCTCCGGCTTCGCCGCGTCGCGCATCGCGAGCCGGCTCGGCGCGACGCCCGACGTCCGGACGCCGTTACACGAACGTCTGCAGGCGCACCGGGAACACTTCGAGAAGCACGTGGCCGAGCTGAAGGAGGCGACGGAGCGATTGATTCGCGCCTACCGCAAGGAGATCGTGGACCGCCAGCAGGAACTCGAGCGCCTGAGCGACATGGCCATCGAGCTGTTCGCCACGGCGTGCGTACTGGCGCGCACGCAGCAGCTGCTGGAGGAGCGCGGCGAGGCCGGCTGCGCGCACGAGCTCGAGCTGTGCGACCTCTTCGTGATCGAGGCGGGACGGCGCTTTCGCAGCCACCGCCTGGCTATCCAGAGCCGGCAGGACGAGACTCGACGCGCCGTGGCGCGCGGTGTGCGCGAGGCGGGAGGATATGGTGTGACGAGCGCCATCCTTTCCGACAACGACACCGCGAGCCGCGCGCCATGATCAAGGAAGAGCTCCGCATCTACGACGTCTCCCTGCCGCTGAAGAGCGGCGGGGTGGTCTATCCCGGCAACCCGCCGATCTCCATCTCGCTGCAGCAGTCCATCGCGCAGGGCGGCAGCTCGAACGTCTCGCGCATCGACTTCGGGTCGCATTCCGGCACGCACGTGGATGCGCCGAGGCACTTCTTCGACGACGGCGCGGGCGTGGACGCGATCCCACTCGAGCTGCTGATGGGGCCGGCGCGGCTGCTCGCGTTCGGCGACACCGTGACCAGCATCGGCGAAGCGGAGCTCGCGGCGCACGACCTCACCGGCGTCACGCGACTGTTGCTCAAGACGCGCAACTCGAAGTGGCTGGCCTCGGGGAGCGCGGAGTTCCACAAGGACTACACCTACGTGGCGCCCGACGGCGCCGCGTATCTCGCGCGGCTCGGCGTGCGGCTGGTCGGCGTGGACTACCTGTCGATCGAACAGTTCCACTCGGGGCACCATCGGACGCACCGCACGCTGCTCGAGCAGGGAATCGTCATCGTGGAAGGACTCTTGCTCAACGAACCGCCGGCCGGCGACTACCACTTTCGCTGCCTGCCGTTGCGGCTCGTGGGCCTGGACGGCGCGCCGGCGAGGGCGGTGGTGGTGGGCTAGAACGGGATGCAGGGATGCGGGGAGGCGGGAGTCGTACGGCATGGTTCCTTGCCTCCCTCCATCCTCGCATCCACAGTACAGATCCTCGAATCAATGGAATACCAATGCAACTTGCGATGATCGGCCTCGGCCGGATGGGTGGGAACATGACCGAGCGGTTGATGCGCGGCGGACACGCCGTCGTCGTCTACGACCGCGATCCGGCCACCGTGAAGAAATACCAGCAGATGGGCGCCACGCCGGCGACCGATCTCGCCGAAGTAGTGAAGCAGCTTCCCGCGCCGCGCGTCATCTGGATCATGGTCCCCGCCGGGCAGCCGGTGGACGACACCATCGATGCGCTGCGGCCGCAGCTCGCCGCCGGCGACATCCTGATCGACGGCGGCAACTCGATGTACAAGGATTCGCGCGCACGGGCCGAACGGCTTGCCGCCGAGAAGATCAACTTCATCGACGCCGGCACGAGCGGTGGCGTCTGGGGGCTGGAGAACGGGTACTGCCTCATGGTGGGCGGCGACACGGCGGCGGTGAAGCACTGCGAGCCGATCTTTCTCACCCTCGCGCCGAAGGACGGCTATCTGCACGTCGGTCCGCCGGGCGCCGGCCACTACGTGAAGATGGTGCACAACGGCATCGAGTACGGGCTGCTCCAGGCGTACGCCGAAGGCTACGAGATCCTCGCCGCATCGAAGAAATATCCCGAGCTCGACCTGCAGGCGATCGCCGAGCTGTGGCAGCATGGCAGCGTGGTGCGGTCGTGGCTCAACGAGCTCGCTGCGGCGGCGTTCGCGCGCGATCCGAGACTGGACAAGCTCAAGGGCTACGTCGCCGATTCGGGCGAGGGACGCTGGACGGTTGCCGAGGCGATCGAGGAAGACGTGCCGGCGCCGGTGATCACGCTGTCGCTGCTCATGCGGCTGCGGTCGCGCCAGTCGGACACCTTCTCCGGCAAGGTGATCGCCGCGCTGCGCAACGAGTTCGGCGGTCACGCGGTGAAGGGATCGTGAACACGCCAGCCGCCGGCCAGGCGGTGCGCACGACCCCGCGCGTGAGCGGGCAGTATGGTGTCGTGCCGGGTGCCACCGAGCGCGCGGATCCGTGCACCATGGTGATCTTCGGCGCCACGGGCGACCTCACGCGGCGGAAGCTCTTCCCCGCCCTCTATCAGCTTGCCGCCGAACACCTCCTGGCGCCGCACTTCGCCGTGCTCGCCGTCGGGCGCGAGCCGGAGGAAACCGACGACAGCTACCGCGCGAAGATGCGGGCGGCGCTCGGCGAGTCCGATGAGGTGAAGCGCGTCGACGAGGAGGTATGGCGATGGCTCGCGCAACGCACCCATTACGCTGGCGGCGACGCCACCGACATCTCGGCGTACCACACCATCTGCGAGCGGCTGGACGAAATCGAGCACGAACGGCCGAAGGAGGAGCGCAATCGCTTCTTCTACCTCGCCGTGCCGCCGAGCGTGTTCGAGCCGATCGTGCAGCGCCTGTCGAGCAGCGGGCTCGTGCCGCGTCACGAGGACCCGAACACGCGGCCATGGGCTCGCGTCGTGGTGGAGAAACCGTTCGGGCACAGCCTCGAGACGGCCTGCGACCTCAATGCGCTCGTGCTGTCGCTGTTCGCCGAGCACCAGGTGTACCGGATCGATCACTATCTGGGAAAGGAGACCGTCCAGAACGTCCTCGTGCTGCGCTTCGCCAACTCCATCTTCGAGCCGCTCTGGAACCGGAGCCACATCAGCCACGTCCAGATCACGGCAGCGGAGGAGGTGGGGGTGGAGGCGCGCGGGAAGTACTACGAGGAAGCGGGCGTGGTGCGCGACATGTTCCAGAACCACCTCATGCAGCTCCTCGCGCTCACGGCGATGGAGCCGCCGCCGAGCATGACGGCCGACGCCGTACGCGACGAGAAGGTCAAGGTGCTCAAGTCGGTGCGCTGGTTCACGCCGGAAACGATTCCGGACCTGTGGGTGCGCGCGCAGTACGGGCCGGGCGAGATCAAGGGCAAGGCGGTGCGTGGCTATCGCGAGGAGCCGAACGTCGCGCCCGATTCACAGACGCCGACCTACGCGGCGGCGCGCTTTCACATCGACAACTGGCGCTGGCAGGGAGTGCCCTTCTTCCTCCGTAGCGGGAAGCGGCTGGCGAAGCGCGTGTCCGAGATCGCCGTGCAGTTTCATTCGCCGCCGCACCTCATGTTCGGCGGCGAAGCGAAGGAACACGACGAGCTGCAGCCCAACACCCTCGTCATGCGCGTCCAGCCGAACGAGGGTGTGTCGCTGAACTTCGAGGTGAAGGTGCCCGGCGCGGCGGTGGCGATGACGCAGCACGTGGAAGTGGCACCGGTGGACATGGACTTCAGCTATTCCGAGGCGTTCGGCGAGACGGCGGCGCCGGCGTATGAGACGCTGCTGCTCGACGTGATGATCGGCGAGGCGACGCTGTTCACGCGCAGCGACGAGGTGGAAGCGGCGTGGAAGATCATCGACCCGGTGCTGAACTACTGGGCCGCAAACCCGGCGAACCCGATGCCGACGTATCCGGCGGGGAGCTGGGGACCGAAGGAGGCCGACGAGCTCATCACGCGGTGCGATGCGCAGTGGCGCGCTCCGGAGGGCGACCACGCCGACTGAGCTGGTGGACCAGCTCAGTCGGCGTGATCGGGAGGATACGACTACTTCGCCTTCGTCCGCGGATCGTCCTTCGCGTGGACGTAGGTAATGGCGAAGGGTCCAGTGGAGCTGACGGCGACGACGGTCTTGCCGCGCGCCTGCGCATAATGGTGCATGCCAGCGGGCATCTCACCCGAGTCGCCTGGCTTCATCGACTTCATCTCGCTCGCCTTCATCTCGTCACCCATCCCGTACGTGAACTCGCCTGACTTCACGGTGATGCGCTCGGCGGTGGGGTGCGAGTGCGGCGCAATCCTGTAGCCGTTCGGGAACGACAGCTCGACGGTGAACGGTCCTGACTTCGTGGGGTCACCGCTCACCACGGCCATCATCGCGCCCTTCGGCAGGAAGTCCGGACCCTTCGTCCAGGTGAGCTTCTCGGACTTGGTACCCTGCATTGCGGTGTGACTCTGCTTCGCCGTGTGGCTCTGTTTCGCCACCTGGGCGATGGCGGGCATCGCGGCCAGTGTAGCGACGGCGGCGCTGAGCAGCAGGATGCGCGGCCGGTGGAACGTGGACAATGCGCGCGCGAACATCGAGACCTCCGTGCAAGGGTGGCACTCGTGCTCCGTCGGGATCTCGACGGCGAAATGAAGCTGCAGGCGGCTGGCCGCTCCGCAAGAGTGGGCGAGTGGCGGCGCTCAGCCTGGCGTGGCGAACTCAGGGATTCGCCTGCGAGATCCCCTGGAAATCCACGAATCCCTTCTGCGGATTGGTGGCGACGAGCTTCACCCGTACCCGCTCGCCGACATCCATGCCGTGCTCGCCGCGCACGACGCGTCCTTCCACCGGCGGCGAAAGCAGTCGCACGTAGGTGCCATCCCTGTTCACGCCGGTGACGATGGCGTCGTACATGCTCCCGATGCGATGCTCGAGCAGGATGGCGCCGGCCGCCTTGCGCGCGATGCGCTCGACGCGGTTCGCCGCGTTCTCGCGCTCGGTGCAGTGCGCAGCGATCGTTGCCAGCTCATCGTCGGAGTATGGTGCTGCCGAGCTGGCGATGGCCGCCTTCACGAGCCGCTGCGTGACGAGGTCGGCGTAGCGACGATTGGGCGCCGTGGCGTGCGAGTAGTCGTGCGCGGCAAGACCGAAGTGTCCCTGATCATCCGAGGGACCTGGCCTGTCCAGCACGTACTCGCCGGGTCCGAGCAGCTTGACGATGCTCAGCGAGAGATCGGGAAAGCGCAGGGGATCGGCGGCACGACGCGCAGCGAGGAAGGCGGAGAGCGCCTTCTGATCCGGCTCGGCGGGAAGCGTGACGCCGTACTTCGCCGCCAGCTCGACGATCCGGTCCCAGCGCTTGGGTACGCGCACGACGCGCCGGATGGCCGACCGCTGCTGCTCGGCGAGAAATTTCGCGATCGCGACGTTCGCGGCGATCATGAAGTCCTCGATCAGGTCGCGCGCGCGGTTCTTCCGCGTCACGGCGATCGCCGTGACCTTGCCATCGGTGCCGACGGCGGTCGCTTCCACCGTCTCGAACTCCAGCGCGCCCGCGCGGTCGCGCACCGTCTTGAGCAGGCTCGCTGCGCGATCCTGGAGCCAGAGCTGTTGCTGGAGCTGCTCGCTGTCCGCCACCGCCTGCGGCGCCGGCCCACGCCCCTCGAGCCAGGCCCCCAGGGAGTCGTACGCGAGCTTGGCGCGATTGACGACCATCGCGCGATAGACCTCGTGCGAGCGTGGTGAACCATCCTTCTCGATCACGAGGTCGATGACCAGCGCGACGCGCGCCTGTCCTTCGCTCAGCGAGGTGAGGTCAGTGGAGAGCTCCACAGGCAGCATCGGATACACGGCGACGCCGGTGTAGACAGAGGTCGCGTTGGTGTACGCGTGCTTGTCGAGCGCCGAACCCTTCGGCACGAGCGCGTCCACGTCGGCGATCCCGAGCCGGATACGAATCGCGCCGTCGGGAAGCTGCTCTGCCACTTCCACCTGATCGAGATCCTTCGACTCCGTGTTGTCGATCGAGCTCCAGAGGAGCGACCGCAGATCCCTGATGTCCGTCGAGAGTGGCGCCGGCTTCAGTCCTTCGAGCTCGTGGCGCGACGCGTCATCGAGGTCGGGAGTGAAGCCACTGTCGATGAGAGCCCGGCGAGCGACGGTGTCGAGGGTGGACAAGGTATGCTGCTCGGTGAAGGGTGAAAGCCGATGTCGTTACGCGGGGCTCAAGAAGCGGGATGGACGAAAAGGGCCGGATGAAAGGCCTGAACGGCCGGATCTGTCCCGTGTTGGGGCTGAGCTTCGCGCACTGCGGCCAGCTCCTACACCCCCAAAGGCATTGACCGAATTGGGAACGGCCTCGGGATCCTCCGCAGTGCATGGAGCCATCCCGAGCGAGGAGGGAATCCGGCCGTTTCGCCGTTCAAGATCCGGCGTTGTCCGTTCATCGCGCTGTTGCCGTTGCACTGCCCACGCCCGCGTCACCCCGTATTCCTGAGTCCCTGAGCGATCCCGCTCAACGTGGTAGCCAACACCGCGTCAACCTGTTGGTGCTCCGTCTCGCCGCGCGCCTCGAGCTCGCGTTTGCGGCGCATCAAGGCAATCTGGATCAGCGAGAGCGGGTCCACGTATGGATTCCGCAACCGGATCGCCGACTGCAGCACCTGATTCTCGGTCAGCAATTGCGTCGACTCCCGGATGCTGAGGATCGCGTCCACCGTGCGACGGTACTCGACCTCGAGCTGATCGAGAAGCGCTTCATCGCCGCCGAGCTGGCGGATGTACGCGCTGGCGATCTCGAGATCGGTCTTCGCGCAGACCATCTCGATCTTGCCGATCAGATCGTCGAAGAATGGCCAGTCGCGGGCCATCCGACGGAGGCGCTCGAGCCCCTGCTCGGTGCTCGCTTCGTCGGCGAGAGCCGAGCCGGCGCCGAGCCAGCCGGTGAGCATGAGACGGATCTGTGTCCAGCCGAAGCCCCACGGGATGGCGCGGATCCCGTCGATGCCCTTCGCCGCGCCTGGCCGGAACGACGGACGCGACCCGAAGCGCGCGTCGGCCAACTCGGCGATCGGCGTCACGCGCGTGAATAGCTCGAACAGCGCCGACCCCTCGTGCGCCGCGGCGCGATACACCTCGAGTGCACGCTTGCTCAACCGTCGCATCACGGCGCGATGCTCGGCATCCGCCTCGGGATCTGCCTCCGCGTCGGGGACGCGGAACTCCTGGAGCAGTGCGCCGCTGATCGTCACCTCGAGCGTCCGTTCGGCGAGTGGCAGCAGGCCGAACTGCTGGGAGATGATCTCTCCCTGCTCGGTGATCTTGATGCAGCCATCGACGGTTCCGGGTGGCAAGGCGGCGAGCGCGCGAGCCACCGGGGAGCCGCCGCCTCGACCCACGCTGCCTCCGCGGCCGTGGAAGAGGCAGAGCTGCACCCCAGCTTCGTGAAAGAGCCTCGCAAGCGCTTCCTGTCCTTCATACAACGCCCAGGATGACGTGACGATTCCCGCGTCCTTGCTGGAGTCGGAATAGCCGATCATCACTTCCTGCCGATTGCCACGCGCGGCGAGCTGGCGTCTGTACACCGGATCCTTCAATAGCACGCCCATCACGCGCGGCGCGTGCTCGAGGTCGTCGAGCGTCTCGAACAGCGGCACGACGTCGAGCTTCGACATCGGCGGATCGGCGGCGAGGTCCACCAGACCTGCCTCGCGTCCGAACAGCATCACCCGCAGCAGGTCCTCGGGACAGGTCGCCATCGAGATGATGTACGTGCACGCGCCACGTTCACCCACTTCCTCCTGGATCGTGCGCACGGCGCGGAAGGTGTCCAGCACGCGACGGGTAGCGTCGGCGAGGGGCATCCGGCGGTTGACGAGCGGACGCCGGCCCATCAGCTCGCGTCGGAGTGCCTCGCCGTCGAGCGGTGGGAGCCCGAGCTGGTGCGCGATGTCGTCCATCGCCGCGGCGTGCACGTCGGCGTGGTCGCGGATGTCCATCATGTAGCCGAACAGCCCGTGCGCGCGGACGCTGGCGAGGAGCGGGTCAACGGTGGTGCGTCGTGCATGCGCGGCACCTGCCGACACCAGGTTTGCACGCACGAGCAGCAGGTCGCGCTCCAGCTCGCCGGCGTCGCGATACGCGGCGGGCTCCTGCAGCGCGCGGCCCGCGTCGCGCGCCGCGGTGAGGCGACGCGTGGCCTCGATACGCGCCGCCATGAAGCTGAGCTTGAGGCGGAGGGGCTCGTCGGCGTTGCGTTGGTGGTTCGCCTCCCACACCCGCGGCATCAGCTCCCGGTCCTGCTCCAGCGATGCGCGCAACTCCTCCGACGGCGGCGCGAACTCCGCCGAGAGCGACAGCCGCTCGACGAGAGCGTCGAGCGCAACGTCGTACCGACCGAGGATGGCGTAGCTCGCCCGGCGCGCCGTGGCGACGGTGACGTCGGGGGTGACGAACGGATTGCCGTCACGGTCGCCGCCCACCCAATTGCCGAGGGTGAGCGGCACCACCTCCTGCAGCGCTTCGGACGACGAACCGAATTCCTCCTCGTACGCGCGCACCAGCGCATCGCGCGCCGCGGCGCCGGCGTCGAGCAGGCGGGTCTCGAGGTACCAGAGCACCGTGCTCACCTCGTCGCGCACCGACGGGCGATCGTGGCGCACCTCGGCGGTGAGCCAGAGAAGCTCCACTTCCCCGTCGAGCGATTCCTCGATGGCGCGCCGCTCCGCTTCCGGCACCTGCTCGCGCGCAAGCAACGCATCGGCAACGCGTGACTGCAGGCCGAGCAGGGTGCGACGCGTGGACTCGGTGGGGTGAGCGGTCAGTACGGGGCGGGCCTGGAGGGCCAGGACGGCGCGTTCGACGTCAGTCGCCTCGTGACCCTGCCGCTTGAGCTCACGCATCGTCCATCGCGCGGAGGCCGGCTGCGGCTCGGCGCTCTCGAGGCTGCGATACGACCGCGCGCGACGCACGCGGTGCACCTGCTCGGCGGTGTTGATGAGCAGGAAGAAGAGCGTGAAGGCGCGCGCGGTGACGGCGGCCAGCTCCACCGGTAGCGCCTCGACCTGCTGCAGAAGGTCGTCGAGCGAGGGCGAATCCGGATCACCGTGCCGGCGCGCGCGACAGGCGCGGCGGAGTGACTCCACCGTATCGAAGGCAGTCTCTCCTTCGAGCCGTCGGATGACGCGACCGAGCGCGGCGGCGAGCCAGCGGACGTCGTCGTGGAGCGGGATGTCGACCGGACGAACGGATGGATCCGGGCGCGCGCCGGACTCGCTCCGCTCATCGGGGTCGGTCAATCGGGAAGCGGCATGGCTGGTCAGTGGAGGCACCGTTCGCTGGTCACAGGAGGTTCGGGATGCGTGACGACGACTCGGCGACTGGACGCAAGACCGGGCCCGCGAAGGCGGAACCGGCGACGACGCCGTCCCTCGAGCCGCCGGTAGAGCAGTGCGACTGGTGCGGCTCGACCGATCTGTGGTGGCGCAACTGCAAGCTGCTCTGCCGGAACTGCTCGGCGATCGTGAAGAGCTGCGCGGACCTTTAGCCTACGCCACCCTCAGCAGTCCCAGCCTGAGCGCCAGCTTCACGTAATCCGCCCGCGTCGCGAGCCCGAGCTTGTCGTTCACGCGCTGCTTGTAGGTGTCCACCGTCTTCGGGCTGATCGAGAGCTGTTCTCCGATCTGGGGCGCGGTGTAGCCTTCGGCGATCAACTGCATCACCTCGCGCTCGCGATCGGTCAGCTTCTCGAACCGCTCCCGCTCCGCGGCGCGTTCGTCGCGCCGGTGGGCACCCTGGGCGAGCACCCGCGCCGCCGCCGGCCGCACGTACGTCTCGCCACGCGCGACGGCGCGCACCGCTTCCACGAGCTCACGGTCCGCGGTGCTCTTCACCAGGTAGCCTGACGCGCCGGCCGCGAGCACGGGCTCGAGGTACGATTCCTCGCTGTGCATCGTGAGCACGAGTACGCGCGCGCCGCAGCCGCCGTCGCGCGTGATGGTGCGGGTGGCCGTGATGCCGTCGCCCTCCGACATCGAGAGGTCCATCACCACCACGTCGGCCGGCGTGTCCGCGAGCAGCTTCACCGCCGCATTGCCGCCATCCGCTTCGCCCACCACGGTCATTTCCGGCACGGCGCCGAGCACGGCGCGGAGGCCGGCGCGGACGATGGCGTGGTCGTCCACCAGCATTACCCGTATCGACATCATTCCTCGTTCGGATCCCAGTGCTCGAGCGGTATGGTCGCCACGACGCGCGTGCCACGAGCAGGCGCGCTGGTCACGGTGAGCTTCCCGTTCACGAGCGACACCCGTTCGCGCATGCTGAACAAGCCCATGCCCGGCCGCCGCTCCTCGGCGCGCTGCACGTCGAAGCCGCGGCCGTCGTCGGTCACCTCCAGAGTGGCCGACGTCGCGTCGTGGCGCACCCGCAGCTCCACGTTCCGCGCCTCGGCATGGCGCGCGGCGTTGCGCAGCGCTTCCTGTGCTACACGATACAACACGGACGCGACCGGCGCAGGAATGCGCGAGCTGTCCGGGTCGGCAATCACACGGACGTCGAAGTTTTCCTGAGCGCGCGTCTGGCGCGCCAGCCATTCCAGCGCCGCGGCGAGCCCGAGGTCGTCGAGCACGCGCGGGTGCATGGTATGCGAGAGCGATCGCACTTCCTCCAGCGCGTCGGCGACGAGCTCGCGCATCGTTGCCAGGCTGTCGTCCAGCTCGGGGGGAATGGCCCCTTGCGTCGCGGCGCCGAGCTGGAGCATCACGGCGGTAAGTGTCTGCGCGGTTGAGTCGTGGAGCTCGCGCGCCACGCGGGCACGTTCCTCGTCCTGCGCGCTGATCACCTGCGCGGCGAGGCGGCGCATGCGCGCGCGGTCCGTCGTCAGCCGGTCGAGCAGCGTGTTGAGCGTGAGACCCACCCGTGCCATGTCGCGGTCGGCCAACCGGCTCGGTGGTACCCGCGCCGCGAGATCGCCCGACGACACCCGCTCCGCCGTGGTCTCGAGGTCGCTCAACGGGCGCAACGCCACGTAGACGAGCGCGAAGTTGACGACGAGGCTCATGCCGAGCGCGATGCCGAGCACGGACACTGCGGTGCCCGGCATGTGCAGGCGCTGCTCCGCCGCCACGCCGACGAGCGCGGCGAGCGCGATCAGGACGTTCGCGCCGGCGACCTTGCCCAGCAGCGGCACGCGCAGCAGGCGCTGCACGACGCCGAGCGCACGGCCTCCGCCAGCTCGCTCGTCCGGCGTGGCCGGAATGGCGAGCGGCGTCTCAGTCGTCGGCATGAAGGAAGGGACGTACGAGCGAATCATCACCGCCCACGCGCCAGCGTGCGAGGCCGCGGCCGAGCAGCGACCCGACGACGTTGCCGGTGCCGCAGTAGCCGCCGATGGTCCACACGCCGGGGCGCACTTCGCCCACGACGGGAAGACCGGTGGCCGTGTAGCCGACGGTGGCGGCCCAGCGATGGGTGATCGGCGCATGCACGCCGAGCTTATCGCGCAAGCGGCGCTCGAGCGCATCCTGCACCTCGCTCGTAGGCTCGGCATTCGTGGTCCACTCGCTCGCCTCGGCGAGGTCGCGCGCGCCGCCCATCGCAATGCTGCCATCAGGACGCTGCTGCCAGTAGTCGTAGCCCCAGCGCGCGTACACCGGGTGCGCCAGCTTCACCTCCGTCGTGGGCGCGGTGGCGAGCATCTGCAGCCGAGCCGAACGCACCGTGCCGGAGAGCTCAGGGAGAAGCTGCTCGAGCCGTCCGTCGACGGCGACGATCACGAGGTCGCAGTGCACTGCGCCACCGTCCGTACGCACCGCGCCGCGTTCGATGTTGGTGACGCGCGAACGCTCGTGGAGCACGGCGCCGGCATCGAGCGCCTGCGCCGCGACCGACCGGCAGCGCACGAGTGGCTGGAAGGTGCCGTCGCCGGGAATGAGCAGGCCGCGCCCCTGGTCGCCGTCGTACGGCTCCGCCGGAAATCCATCGGCGCGCATCGCGCCGAGTTGTCGCTCGCAATCCGCGAGCTCGTCGGAAGACTCGGCGATGCGGAGCGAGCCATGGCGCGAGACACCGGCAGGCGTCTCGGCAGCGATGCGGTCGAGCTCATCCATGGTGAGCGCATACATCGCGCGCGCACGCTGGCGGCCGAAGCGTTCGACGGCGTCGTGATAGAACGGCGCGAGGCCGGCGAGGAGGAAGCCGCCGTTGCGCCCCGCAGCCCCCCAGCCGACGCGGCCCGCGTCGAGTCCGACCACGCTCGCGCCGAGCCGGCGCAACTCGCGCACGCACGAGAGTCCGGAGCCGCCAAGCCCGACCACGCAGACATCGGTGCGCACGGTGCCCTCCAGCGGCGGCCGCTCGGGACCCAGCTCCACGTCCCAGAGCGGCGTACCTCGCGCGTCGAGCGCCATCCCTACTCGAAGTCGAGGGCGAGGTCGAGCGAGGGCGCTGAATGTGTCAGGGCCCCGACGGAGATCCAGTCCACCCCCGTTTCGGCGATCGCGCGCACCGTCTCGAGGGTCACGCCGCCGGAGGCCTCGGTGATGGCGCGATCGTTCACGAGCGCCACGCACTCCGCCATCTGCGCCGGCGACATGTTGTCGAGCATGATGATGTCGGCGCTGGCGTCGAGCGCGGCGCGCACCTGCTCCATGCGATCGCACTCCACTTCCACCTTCGTCCCCGCTGGCGCGAGGTCGCGCGCGCGGCGCACGGCCACGCCGACGTCGCCGTCCACGGCGGCGAGGTGGTTGTCCTTGATGAGGACCGCGCTGGAGAGGTTGAGCCGGTGGTTGGTGCCACCGCCGGCGCGAACGGCGTACTTCTCGAGCAGGCGCCAGCCAGGCGTCGTCTTGCGCGTGTCGAGGATCTTCGCGCGCGTGCCACGCACGGCGTCCACGTAGCGCGCCGTGATGGACGCGATGCCGGAGAGGCGCTGCATGAAGTTGAGCGCCACGCGTTCGGCGGCGAGCAGCGCGCGCGCGTGCCCGGAGAGGTAGAGCACCGAATCGGCCGGCTCGAGGCGCGAACCATCCTCATGGTCGATGCGGATGGTGGCCTTGTCGTCGAGCTGGCGAAACGCCTCGACGGCGAGAGGAACGCCGCACAGCACACCCGTGGCGCGCGACACGAGGCGTCCCCGCGCGTGGCGGTCGGACACGACGGTGGCGAGAGTCGTGAGGTCGTTGAACGCGCCGTCCTCGTCGAGCGCGCTCTTCACGAGCGCGCGCAGCTCGTCCTGACTGTACGGAAATCGCAGCGTTCCGACGCTTGGCACGGCGGGAGAGCTCAATGGCGTGATGGTTCGTGGCGCACGACAACGCTCGGGCGAGTGGTCGGACGGCTGCAGTTCCATGACCGCACCTCTGATGGCGGGCTACTCGCCCGGGTCCGCCGTGGTTTCGGGAACGGGACTGAGGGGCTGCTGCCCCCCGATCGCGATCATGCGCTCGATGGAACGTCGCGCACGCTGCGCGATGTCGGGCGGCACGGTGATGGGGTGCTGCATGTAGAGCAGCGCGTCGCGCACCTTGGGCAGCGTCGTCACCTTCATGTAGGTGCACACCGCGCGATCGTTCGCGGCGTAGAACGTCTTCGCCGGATTCTCGCGCCGCAGCCGGTGCAGGATTCCCACCTCGGTGGCGACGATGAACTCGTTCGTCTGCGTGAGCGCGGGACGCCTGATCATCCCCTCGGTGGAGAGGATCTGCACTCCCTCCGGATCCACGTCACCGGCGGACAGTGCCTCGAGCACGCTGGTGGAGCAGCCGCACTCGGGATGAATCAGGAACTCCGCGCCCGGATGCTGGGCGCGCTTGAGCCGGATGTCCTCCGGATCGATCCCCGCGTGCACGTGGCACTCGCCCATCCAGATGTGGATGTTCTCGCGGCCGGACAGGCGCTTCACATGCGCGCCGAGGAACATATCGGGGCAGAAGAGGATCTCGGTGTCCGCCGGAATGGCATTGATCACCTCGAGCGCATTGCCCGACGTGCAGCAGTAATCGGTCTCCGCCTTCACCTCGGCAGTGGTGTTCACGTAGGACACGACGACCGCGCCCGGATGCTCGGCCTTCCATGCGCGAAGCTGGTCGGCGTCGATAGTGGAGGCGAGCGAACAGCCGGCGGCGAGATCGGGGAGGAGGACCGTCTTGTCGGGCGAGAGCACGGCGGCCGTTTCGGCCATGAAGTGCACGCCGCAGAAGACGATGACGTCGGCTTTCGTCTTCGCCGCCTCGCGCGACAGGCCGAGGGAATCGCCGACGTAGTCGGCGACATCCTGGACTTCGGGTCGCTGGTAGTTGTGGGCGAGGACTACTGCGTTGCGCTCGCGCGCGAGGGTGCGGATCTCCCCCTGCAGGTCGGCGATCAGCTCCTCGCGGGAGCGGATGTGCGTGTCCGGCATCGACATGCATCAAAGCTAATCGGCCGGCACGGGTGACGTGAGCGCCGGCGACTCGCTGCCGGCTCGTGCATGCGCGGCAGCATGGTCGGGTTGTCCACGGCTCACGACAGCGACCTGGCTCGCATGACCCTTGCGGAACCGCCGCCCGCTTGCAGTATCGGCACCGTGCTCCCTCGACATCGCGGTGCCGGAGCCGGAGCAGTCATCCAATTAACCCCACCCCCCAGAGGAGACCGATGAGGCCTTCCCGTATCCTCGTGCGCGCGACTGTGGTGGCGAGCGCCGCCTTGCTGGCTGCCTGCGCCGGCCGCGACATCGCTGCGCCAGACCTCACCACCTCGGATGGCACCCACCTGCTCGTCCCGAGCGACGGGCCGTCGCGCAACGTGACGGCCGACGGCCAGCCGATCATCCGGATCGGCGTCGTGCAATCGTCGAACACCATCACGCTCGGCTCGGCGGCGGACTATGTGGTGCGGGACAAGCCCTCCGGCCTCGTGCTGTTCAGCGGCCACGCCGGCAGCGTCGCCGTCACGCTCCTCTCGGCAAACGTGCCGAAGTACCGGCTCCAGATCGTCTGCGGGACCACGGCAGCGGTGCAGGCGCTCAAGGATGCGGCAGAAGCACAGGGGGTGGCGACGTATACCGAGTACGTCGAGGCCGCGCACTGCACGCGTCTCTTCCTCGGCGAGTTCGCGTCGAACGCGAGCTTCTCGGTCAGGAATGCCTTCCGCAACCAGATGATCGCCGCAGGCCTCTCGGGCACCGACTCCTTCTGGAAGATCGTGACCGTGGCCGGCAACACGCTGTACGCCGTGGCGAGTGGCGGCACGACGAAGCAGAACACGAACCCCGTGACGATCACCTCGAGCGACGGCATCGTCACGATCAATGGCGCGCACTACCGCGGTCTCGGCGAGGCGCGGGTGAACTCCACCGCGACGCTCGCCGGCATCAATGAGCTGCCGATGGAGCAGTACCTCTACGGTGTCGTGCCGCGCGAGCTCGGGCCGATCGCCTATCCGGAGATGGAGGCGCAGAAGGCACAGGCCATCGTCGCGCGCACCTATGCCATCTCGGGTCTGGGGAAGCGTGCGTCGGACGGTTACGACCTCACCGCCACCACCTCCGATCAGGTCTACGGCGGCTACGACAGCGAGTACGCACTGTCCAACCAGGCGGTGGACGAGACGCGCGGCCGCGTGGTGACGTACCAGGGCCGGCTCATCTCCACCCTCTATTTCTCTACCTCGGGCGGCCACACCGCCGACAACGAGGAGGCATTCAACAGCACGGCTGCCGCGTACCTGCGCGGTGTGCCGGACGCCGAGCGTGGCAATGCGTTCGAGCATGTGCCGTCGCTCGCCGTGTTCATGAGCCACGCGAACCCGCAGTCGCTCCGCGCGACGAAGGAAGGTGACTTCGAGTCCGATTGGTCGCGCTACCATCGGTGGACCTTCGAGTGGACCGCCGCCGAGATCTCGAGCGTCGTGTCGGCCTTTGCCGGGATGCCGGTGGGCAAGGTGCTCGAGATCAACGCGCTCGAGCGCGGTCCGTCGGGCCGCGTGCTGACGCTGGAGTACGTGACTGAGGCCGGCCGATTCTACGCCTACAAGGACGCCATTCGCGCGTCGCTGAAGTACATCAACGCCTCGGGCACGCCGACCAACCTGCTCAGCACCCTCTTCTACATCGAGCCGGTGACGAACAGGAAGACGAAGGAAGTCGCCGGCTTCGTGGCCTACGGCGGCGGCTTCGGCCACGGCGTCGGCATGTCGCAGACGGGCGCGGTTGGCATGGCGCAGAAGGGTCACAGCGTGGACGAGATCCTGCACCACTACTACCAAGGTGTGGAGCTGGCGTCGCAGTACTAGACAGGGACGTCGCGCCGCCCGCGGGATCAGCGCCGCCAAACCATCGGACGTACCGGGTACCTCGTACGAAGTACCTGGTACGTCCGATGGTTTTTCGTTTCTGGGTGGTTCGTTCCCACTCGCCCCCTCAGCGGTCGGGAAGTAGACTCCACAGAGTCACCTCTCCACTCCCACAGGGGTTCCCCGATGGCTGGTATCGTACTCCTCATCATCGTCCTGCTGGCGGCGATCGTCGTCGCCAAGTCGGTCAAGATCATTGGCCAGGCGGAAGTGATGGTGGTCGAGCGGCTTGGTCGCTTCCACCGCATCGCGCGGTCGGGCCTGAACCTCTTCATCCCGTTCGTCGAGCGGCCGAGGCTGCTCGACGTTCGCTACTTCGAGAGCGACGTCGGCGGTACGAAGCGCGTCACCTCCGGCTCCACGGCGCGCATCGACCTGCGCGAGCAGGTGCTCAACTTTCCGAGCCAGCCGGTGATCACGAAGGACAACGTCACGATCGACATCGACGCCGTCCTCTACTATCGCGTCGCCGATCCGCAGAAGGCGACGTACGCCGTGCAGAACCTGCCCTACGCGCTCGAAACGCTCACCCGCACCACGCTGCGCAACATCGTCGGTGAGATGGAGCTCGACCAGACACTCGGCAGCCGCGACATGATCAACAAGCGCATGCGCGAGGTGATCGAGGACGCGTCCGTCGGCTGGGGCGTGGACGTCACGCGCGTCGAGCTGCAGGCGATCGAGCCGCCGCGCGACATCCAGCAGTCGATGGAGCTCGTCATGCGCGCCGAGCGCGAGCGTCGTGCCGCGGTGACGAACGCCGAAGCCGGCAAGCGCGCCGCGATCCTCGAGTCCGAGGGCCAGCGCGAAGCGCAGGTGCGCAAGGCGGAGGGTGAGAAGGAAGCCGCGATCCTGCGCGCCGAGGGCCTCGCGCAGGCGCGGCTCGCCATGGCGCAGGCCGAGGCAGAGGCAATCCAGCGAATCACTGCATCCCTGCCCGAGGGACAGGCGGCGATGTACCTCCTCGGCCTCAAGTACCTCGAGGCACTGCCAGCCATCACCAAGGGTCAGGGGACGACGATCTTCCTTCCCGCCGAGGCGACGGGCGTGATGGGCGCACTGGGCGGGATGAAGGAGCTGCTGAAGTCCACCGCCGGCGCGGGCGGCGCGATGGGTGGCACGAACCAGCCGGCGTACCAGCCACCCGCTCCGCGA
>Ga0207657_10001179_pt1 | contig 27739 bp, 27 predicted proteins | sample KBSC33metaG_FD_184316 | JGI IMG/M metagenome (GOLD analysis project Ga0207657, IMG submission 184316) | Corn rhizosphere microbial communities from Kellogg Biological Station, Michigan, USA - KBS C3-3 metaG (SPAdes) (version 2) | ecosystem: Host-associated > Plants > Roots > Rhizosphere > Soil ...
TATTCTAAGTATCTTATATATCATAGTTATAGCGTTAAGGATGATTTATATAGATATATCATCTATGGTATAATAGGGCATGGCCTTGAGCATCAAGAACGACGAAACTGAGCGCCTGGCACGCCAGGTGGCCCGAGAAACCGGCGAATCGCTGACCGAAGCCATTCGGAATTCGCTTCAGGAACGTTGGGAGCGGCTGAAAGCGAGGCGGCGCAGCCAGGTTTTAGCCGGCCAGGTGGAAGATCTGCTGCGGCGTGTCGATGCTCTTCCCAATCTCGATTCCCGGCCCGAGGACGAAATCCTCGGCTACGACGAAAGCGGGGCGCCGCGCTGATGGTGATTGACACGTCAGCGCTGCTCGCCATTTTTCTCGGGGAGCCCGAGCGCAAAGCATTGCTCGATTCCATCCTGCAGGCCGAAACCAGGATGATCTCCGCCGCCAGCGTACTTGAGACCGGGATCGTGCTGGAAGCCAGGCGCGGCGAATCCGCGGGACGGGAATTCGATCTCTTCGTGGTCCGCACGAATCTGCAGATCGTCGCCGTGGATGGCGAACAGGCTGAGATTGCGCGTTCTGCCTGGCGTAAGTATGGAAAGGGCCGCCACCCGGCAGCGCTGAACTTCGGAGACTGCTTCGCCTATGCCCTGGCGAAGTTTGCAGGCGAACCTTTACTGGTAAAGGGGAGTGACTTCGCCGCCACCGATATTGAACTCTGCTCCAAGGCTCAGAGTGGTTAGCGCAAGGCCTGACTCGCATGCCGGAACTGCCCGACATCGCCGCTTACATCAGCGCCCTCGAACCGCGCATCGTCGGACAGCCGCTCGAGCAGGTGCGGCTGGCCAGTCCTTTTCTGCTGCGCACCGTGCAGCCCCCGGTAGCCGCTGTGGAAGGAAAGATGGTTCGAGAACTGCGGCGCATCGGCAAGCGCATCGCGATTGGTATCGAAGGCGATCTCTGGCTGGTGCTGCATCTCATGATTGCCGGCCGCCTGCACTGGAAGCCCCCTCGCGCCAAGCTGTCCGGACGCAAGAACCTGGCAGCCTTCGATTTTCCCACTGGCTCGCTCGTGCTGACCGAAGCCGGCACCAGGCACCGCGCATCGTTGTCGGTCATCGCCGGAGAGGAGGCCCTGCAAGCCGTGGATCCGGGAGGAATCGATGTCTTCACCGGCGATCTCAACTCATTTCGCGATGCGCTCATGGTGGAAAATCGCACTCTGAAGAGAGCTCTTACCGATCCGCGCATTGTCAGCGGCATCGGCAATGCGTATTCGGATGAAATTTTGCACGCAGCCCAACTGTCGCCGGTTACCTTAACGCACAAGCTGCAGCCCGAGGAATGGCAACGGCTGTTCGATGCGACCCGGGACACACTCCGGTTCTGGATAGACCGTCTGCGCGCAGAGGCTCAGGCTGATTTTCCGGAAAAGGTAACTGCGTTTCGCAAGGAGATGGCGGTTCACGGACGCTACGGAGAACCCTGTCCAAGATGTGGCGAAAAGATCCAGCGCATTCGCTACGCGGACAACGAAACCAACTACTGCGCGCGCTGCCAGACTGGCGGGAAGCTTCTTGCCGATCGCAGCTTGTCCCGGCTGATGCGGTCAGATTGGCCGAGGACGCTGGAAGCGCTGGAGGCTCTTAAGCGGCGTTAGGACCGTCCTTGAATATGTGGGGCGGGCGCCCTCGCCCGCCGCCTTTGATCGTGATAATGAATTGTGGCTCGCGCGTTATCCCAAGTCTTAAGTCAAAAGCGGCGGGCGAGGGCGCCCGCCCCACACGGGCCGCTATTACTCTTCTTCTTCCTTTATGTCGCCGCGCGCGGCCTTGGCTTTCTCTACGATCTTTTCCTGCAGCATGCCTGGGACGGTATCGTAGTGATGCATTTCCATGTTGAAGCTGCCGCGGCCCTGGGTCATCGATGTCAGGTCAACACCATAGGTGAGCATTTCGGCCATGGGCACTTCGGCTTTCACCACCGTGTTGCCACCCTTGTTGTCCATGCCCTGGATGCGTCCGCGGCGGCTGTTCAGGTCGCCCATGATGCTGCCGGCGAAATCGTCGGGTACCGTGATCTCGACTGCCATCACGGGCTCGAGCAGCGTCGGCTTCGCGACTTCCATGGCTTTCTTGAAGGCGATGCGGCCTGCCATCTGGAATGACATGTCATTCGAATCCACATCGTGATAAGAGCCGTCGTACAGGATGACTCGGAAATCCACCACCGGAAATCCCGCCAGATAACCGCGCGCCGCCGCGTCTTTGATTCCTTTTTCGATGGCGGGAATATAGTTCTTGGGAATGGCGCCGCCGAAAATGTCGTTGACGAATTCGAACTCGCCGCCGCGCGGCAGCGGTTCCATCTTGATTTTGCAGTCGCCATACTGGCCGTGTCCGCCGGTCTGCTTTTTGTGTTTCCCCTGGACGTCGGCCTTGCCGCGAATGGTCTCGCGGTACGGAACTTTTGGAGCTTTCAGAACGACTTCCGTGTGGTACCGCTTCTTCATTTTTGAAACAACCACTTCGATGTGCTGCTGGCCGGTGCCCGCGATCAGGAATTCCTTGGTCTGGGGATCGCGGAAGAAGCGCAGCATGGCGTCTTCCTCCATGAGCTTGTGGATGCCGGGGCCCAGTTTGTCCTCGTCAGCACGGCTCTTGGGTTCGATGGCGAAGGTGATGGCCGGTTCCGGCAGATTGACTCGCGGATATTGAATCGGCGCTGACTTGTCGCCCAGGGTATCGCCGGTGAGCGTGTCTTTCAGTTTGGCCACCGCGCCGATGTCGCCCGCGTGCAGCTCCGCCACCGGTACCGCGGTCTTACCCTGCATGATGGAAATGTGCGCGAACTTCTCCTGGGAACCGCGGCTGAAGTTCAGCAGCGAGGCATCATTTTTCAGGACACCCGAGAAGACTTTGAAATACGAAATGCGTCCCGCGAAGGGATCGGAAACTGTCTTGAACACGTAGAGCGACACTGGTTCCGCGTCTGTTTCGTGGCGACGCGGAGGCTCTCCATTGCTGGACGATGCCGGATCGCCCTGCACCCACTCGTGTTCCGAAGGCGCGGGCGTGTAATCGACGATGAAATCCATGACCCGGTCGGCGCCGATGTTGCCCAGGCCGGAGCCAAAAATCACGGGGAAGATTTTGTCTTCGCGAATGGCGTTGTGCAGCGCCGGGATCAGGTCTTCTTCCGGAATGGTTCCCTTTTCGAAGAATTCTTCGAGCAGCGCGTCATTGCCCTCGGCCACCAGTTCTACCAGCTTCTCGTGCTGGGCCTGGGCTTCGTCTTTCATGTCGGCCGGAATCTCAACTTCTTTGCCTTTGCCATTGCCGCCCAGTTCGTAGGTATAGGCCTTCATGGTCACCAGATCGACCACGCCGCGGAAGTTTTTCTCTTTTCCGATGGGCAGTTCGAGTGGAATGACGGCGCGTCCGAACGCATTGGTCAGCGATTCGAGGACGCGGTCGGCGTCGGCGCGATCACGGTCCATGCGGCTGGCCACGATCAGGCGCGGTGTCTGATATTCCTCACAGTAGTTCCACACCCGCTGAGTGACCACCTCGACGCCGGCCACGCCGTCCACTACAACAATGGCCGCGTCCACGACCGGCAGCACCAACTTGGCCTCATGGACGAACATGTTAAAGCCGGGCGTGTCCACGATATTGATCTTGGTCTTGCCCCACTCGACGTGCGCCAGGCCAGCGGAAATGGACATCTTGCGGGCGATTTCTTCCTCGTCGTAATCGGTGATGGCGGTGCCGTCGTCCACGCGTCCCAGGCGCTGGTTTGCGCCCGCCGCGTACAGCATGGCGGAAACCAGCGAGGTTTTACCTGCGTGTCCGTGCCCAATCACCGCTACATTCCGGATGTTTGCGCCTTCGTAAGCCTTCACCGGTTCGCTCCTTGAAAAAAAGGCGGGCTCATAGGACTTATAGAAGAGGACAACTTATAGACCGAAGCCCAACTGCCTGTCAAAACCTAGGATGCTACCACAGCGGAATTTGGCCGCTCAAGGGAGCCAAAGTGTGGCGCGGGCGCCCCCGCCCGCGGCCTTTGACCTTGAATTCAAACCCTCGCGGGCGAGTCGCCCGCGACCACACTTGCTATTTAATGCCGACGACCATTGAGTCGGGGCCCAGCAGGTGTTCTACGCGGGTTTCGCGGAAGCCGGCTTCTTTCATCCAGCCCATGCAATCGGCGCCGGTGTAGTCGAAGCCGCCGGGGGTTTCGATCAGCATATTCAGGCTCATGAGCAGGCCGAATGCGTTTTTTGAACGGTCATCGTCGATGATGCCGTCATAAACGATCAGCGCGCCTCCCGGAGGAATCGCGGCATAGGCCTTTCCGACCAGCACTTTCTTTTCTGCGAGGTTCCAGTCGTGCAGGATGTGGCCCATCATCACGACATCCGCTTTGGGCAAATCCGCTTCAAAGAAACTGCCGGCGCGAAAGGTCACGCGGGAGCCGAGGCCGTTAGCGGCCACGTACTCTTCGAAAGTGGGAGCAACTTCGGCGAGATCGAAACCGATACCCGAAATATGCGGGTTGGCCAGGGCCACTTGCACGATCAAGTCGCCCTGGGCGGTACCAACATCAACCGCTGTTTTGTAATTCTTCCAGGGAAACTTGCTCGCGATAAGACGGTTCGCCCCGGTACTGATCCCGGTCATGGCCTTTAGAAAGCCCTTCAGGTTTTCGGGGTCGGAGTAGAGCGCGGCAAAGAAATTTGGGCCGCCGCCCTTGGCTTCGTTCTGCAATTCTCCCGTACGGAGCGCGGCTGTGAGATTGCCCCAGAAGTGGTAAAGCCGGCGATTCGCCATTTCCAGCATCCCGCCCACGTAGGTGGGCTTCCGCTTATCCAGAAATTTGTCGGTGGATGGCGTGTTCGAATACTTGCCGTTGACGCGCTGCAGGAACCCAAGCGCAACCAGCGCATCCAGAAAGTCACGCGCCGATCTGGGATGCAGCCCCAGCCGGCCCTGCAGGGAATTCAGGTCCTCGGCGCCGTGGGCTAGTTCGGTGAATACTTCCATCTCGATTGCGCTCAGCAGGGTCTTTGAGGCCCAGAATCCCAGGCCCACCTGCATGATGGCTTCTATGTTGGGTTCATTCATGTTGACGAATTTTATCTCAGATCAAGCGGTTGTGGCCGATTCGACCTCGCGGTACCGCCCATGCGTCATCCCGAGGACCTCAGTCCCGACGTGACGCCTGAGGCGCTAAACTGGAATTCCATGCGCGATGCCGATCCAGCTGCCCAGTCCACTAAGACCATTTCGCTTCTCGGAATTCCCTTCGACGCGAATTCTTCGTACCTGCGCGGTCCGGCGCGAGCCCCGCAAGCCATTCGCGATGAGGTGCACTCTGGCTCCAGCAATTTGTGGACCGAGGATGGCATTGACCTAGGGCGGCCAGGCTCCCTTCACGACACTGGCGATGTCGCCCTCCCGGACGACCCGGCTGCGGCTTTCCTCGCGATTGAATCCGCCGTCGATCAGACTCTGAAGCTGGGTCATCCGCTGATTTGTTTAAGCGGCGATCACTCCGTGACCTATCCCACCATCAGGGCCTTTCACGCGCACTATCCGGAGCTGACGATCCTGCACTTCGACGCTCACCCGGACCTTTACGATGTACTCGACGGCAATCGCCTTTCTCATGCCTGCCCGTTCGCGCGCATTATGGAGGAACGACTGGCCCGCCGCCTGGTGCAGGTCGGCATTCGCACCATCAACAGTCATCAGCTCTCGCAAGCCATTAAATTCAGCGTGGAAGTTATCACCATGCGGAACCTCGATCGCTTTCCCGCGTTGAAATTCGACGGGCCGCTTTTTATCTCTCTGGATCTGGACGTACTCGATCCCGCGTTCGCGCCAGGCATTTCGCACTACGAGCCAGGGGGAATGTCGGTTCGGGGGGTGTTGGACTGCATTCAGGGACTGAAGGCTCCAGTGGTGGGCGCTGACATTGTCGAGTACAACCCGACCCGGGACGTTCACGGACAGACCGCTATGGTATGCGCCAAGTTCGTGAAGGAAATTGCGGCCGCGATGCTTCGACAGAACGATGTCGCGCCCGGCAACTGGCCTTAGATTGATCGGAGGGAGAGCCTACGCTTTGGGCGCTCTCGCCTTATAGAAAGTCGAACTACCTTTTGCCGCTCCGGCGATCAGAAGCGCTCCACCAGACATGGCCAACGCCACAAACAAACTCGTCCACTCATTTCCGTTGTGTGGCGCCGCAGCCACTCTGGGCAGATGCACGATGAGCACCCACAGAAAGAACATGAGTCCCAACAGAATTGCCGACAGCCGCGCCGCTTTCTGAGCGGCGATAGAAAGGGCTGCGGCAACAAAGGCCACTCCGACAAAATATGCCCAGAACAGGCGGCCCGGAATCCACGCCGGCACCAGGGTTGCAATGAAGTGGGCATACAGAAAATGCTGGACCCCGAACACCAGGAGCGGCGCGGCAAACAGGATCCGCCCCAGTTTCTTTACTCCAGCCAGGACCAGCGCCGCGCCGCACAGCGCCAGAAGTTCAGAGCCGCTGGTCCACGGACCCGGATCGTGGATATTTGCGACCAGCCTGGGGACATAAGCAAGCAGCGGGCGAACCAAAAGCAGAATTGCCAGCGATATTGCCGAGCAACGTGCCAGAGTTGCGGTCGCAATACCCGCCGCCGCCGCGACCAGAATGATGGCGCTTACATATCCCGAAAAATGTGGCGCCGGGATCCATGGCGGGCCGAGCGCGGGTGCTGACGCGGCGAGGGCATGGATAAGATATTGAAGGCCGAACGCCGCCATCGCGGCGGCAAAGAATGCGCGACCCAGCCTGCTCAGATTTTTCATAATGTTCTTGGACAGTCCGTCAGCGAATTCCTGCCTTGACGGTCCGACTCACCAATTCCCAGCTCACCACTTCTTGAATATCACGAACACCGCCGCCACGAGCAGGACAAATCCCACGATGTAATTCCACTTGATCTGTTCGTCCAGATACAGCACGGAGAACACCGAGAAAACAGTCAGGGTGATGACTTCCTGAATGGTCTTGAGTTGGACCGCGCTGAATTCGTACGATCCGATGCGATTGGCGGGGACCTGGAAACAGTACTCGAAAAAGGCGATGCCCCAGCTGATCACAATGACTCTGAACAAGGGCGCCTGCCGGAACTTCAGATGGCCGTACCAGGCGAAGGTCATAAAGATATTTGAGATGGTCAGCAGGACGATGGTGGTCATAGTCGTCATGCTGCCTTAAAGGGTGGTCTTGTTTCCAGTTGCGCAATGAAAAATATGGCCGCCCAATGTAGGCGCGAGCGTCCCGCCCGTGCGGAAGGAGACTCAAAGCATGCCACCCGCAACCGCCGCACGAGCGGGGACGCTCGCGCCTACATCAACCGGGAAACATCAGGGAGACACTTGCGCGCGGGGCTTGCGTCCCCTATGCTTGGGGCCAGCAGTTGTGATCCGGCCATGTATCGCCTGACCGCCAGACTGATGTTGGTTTTTCTGCTCGCAGGGGTCTTTGTCCCCGTGGGCATGGCGATCTCTGTGCCTCTGCCCCATGCCTGCTGCATGCGGAAGGCAATGCACGATCATGGCTCCGGCGTCAGCGAAGTCCAGGCCGTAGGCGGACAAGATCACAATTGCTGCCCCCCGTTTGCCACTGCTCACTGGGCCGAACTGGGCCCGGGAATAGATTCCGGCACGGATCCTCTGCTGGCCTATCTGGCGCCAGACTCGCATCCGACATTGCGCAGCAACCTTATTCACGCTCTCCGGCCCGTCCGCGGCCCCCCGCTCAGTTGACCAATCTGCTCTGAAATTGCACCTGGATTGATTTACATCGGCTTGTCAGGTTGCCGTCTGTTTTTGCTTTCCAGGCGGAAATAGCGCTGGCATCCCCTGGCATCGGTCCTCGCTGGCAATCGGGAATGGCATGGTTTGCCCTTCCGGCGCGGGCGAGACGCCCGCGCGACAGCCGCCGGGACGGCGGCGCTACAAGAACGCTGTCGGATAAATACTCATGTCTCGTGTGCTCTGGGCTGGATTGATTGTCGTTCTGCTGCTGGGGGCTGGATTCTGGGTTTCCGGCCTGGTTTCGCATTGCTGTGGCGCGCGACAGACTCCCAGCCGGGTGGAAGCCGCTCTGGCACGGCGGTTGCGCTCCTGGTCGTTGCCGGCGGGCGCCGCGCAGCGCCGAAATCCGGTTACCACGTCGCCCGAGGTTTTGCAGGAGGCGGCCCGGCACTTTGCCGATCACTGCGCCTCCTGCCATGGCAACAAAGGCGACGGCAACACCGAGATTGGACAGAACCTCTATCCGCCTGCGCCGGACATGCGGCTGCCGGCCACCCAGCAACTCAGTGATGGCGAGCTTTATTACATCATCCACAACGGCGTTCGCTGGACGGGCATGCCGGCATGGGGTGAGCCCGGCAATGACAACGACCAGGACAGCTGGAAGCTGGTGATCTTCATCCGCCACTTGCCCAGCCTGACCGCGGACGAACTTCACGGCATGGAGCGTTTTAATCCGAAGAGCGATGCTGACCGTGAAGAAGAGAAGGAAGAGCAGGAATTCCTGAACGGAGGGCCTTCTGGTGATCAGGCCCCGAAATCCCGATGAATAACTCAAGGAGACAAACGTGAAAAAGCTGGTGCTGATGGTAACTCGGATTCTGGTTTGCACTCTGCTTTTGGGCTCGCTGGCCTTTGCTCATGGCGGCATGGAGCACATTCTGGGAACGGTCACGGCGATCACCGACCATTCTCTATCGGTAAAAACCCGTGAAGGAGCGGCCAGGACGGTGGAGTTCGATGGCGAGACCAGGTTTGTGAAGGGCAATGTTCCGGCCACCATCAAGGACGTTCAGGTGGGAAGTCGGGTTGCAATTCATGCCCATAAAAATGAGAACTCGATGCATGCGACGGAAGTCAGGGTCGGCACCGATGCAGCTAAAGGCCAGCGCTAGATATGGATATGGAGGACGGGCGTCCCCGCGCGTCCCGGCCTTCGAGACGGGCGGGACGCCCGTCCTCCATCGGCGTTGGGAGAAAGCTATGACTTACAAGAGAGCTTTGGTTCTTGCCGGGCTGCTGTTGAGCAGCCTCTTTGCCTTCGCCACCATTTTCGGCACGGTCAGTGGCCTGATCCACGACCCGCAGCACCGTCCGGTGCAGGGGGCGCAAGTCACACTGCACGCGGCCAATTCTGCCTGGACGAAGTCCGTCAGCAGCAATGACTCTGGCGAATTTCGATTCGACAGTGTGCCGCTCGGCGAGTACTCCTTAACCGTTGAATTGGCTGGCTTCGCCAGGGAAGAGCAGAAACTCGTCCTCAGTTCGGGCCGCGATATCCGCACCCACTTTTCGCTTACGGTTGCCCAGGCCAAAGAGACGGTTGAGGTCAAGGACGAATCCGTCGCTGTGAATCCCGAGTCCTCTACGACAGCAACCTTGGTGAGCCGACAGCAGATTGCGCAAACTCCTGGCGCCGATCAGACCAACAGCCTGAGCATGATCACAAACTACGTTCCCAGCGCCTATATGGTCCACGACCAGCTCCACATCCGGGGCGGGCACCAGGTCTCATGGCTGATTGACGGCGTGCCCGTGCCCAACACGAACATTGCCTCCAACGTCGGGCCGCAGTTCGATCCCAAGGACATTGACTATCTCGAAGTGCAGCGCGGCGGTTACTCTGCGGAATACGGTGACCGAACCTACGGTGTCTTTAACGTTGTGACCCGCTCCGGTTTCGAGCGCGACCGCCAGGCCGAGCTGGTAGCCAGTTATGGCAGCTATAATCGCACCGAAGACCAGTTCAGCATCGGCGACCACACCGACCGCTTTGCTTATTACGCCAGTATTTCCGGCAATCGCACGGACCTGGGACTGGAGACGGGAAGCACCGAGATACTGCACGATCTCGGCGCCGGGCTCAGCGCTTTCACCTCCCTCACATTTAATAAGACCCCGAAGGACCAGCTTCGCCTGGTCGCGTCCTCCCGCGGCGATCACTACCAGGTTCCCAACGATCCTGACCAGCAGGGCCTGGGTATTCGTGACGTAGAGAACGAGCGCGATGATCTGGTCAATTTTTCCTGGCTGCATGTCGTCAGTCCGTGGACCGTCCTGACGGTGTCGCCCTTCTACCATTTCAACCAAGCCCATTACATTGGCAATTATGTCGGTCAGCCCAATCCCGACGTGGTGGTTCCCGAGGACAACCGGGGCTCGAACTACATGGGGGGCGTGGTTTCTCTGGCCGTCAATCACGGCAAGCACAATTTTCGCGGCGGTTTTCAGGTCTTCGGGGCGCGTGACAACCAGCTCTTTGGAGTGGTCACCAGCGATGGCAGCAATCCGCCCTTGAGCCAGCGCGAAATAGTGTGGGGGGACGTGGAAGCGCTGTTTCTGGAAGATCAGTACAAACTTACCAACTGGCTGACCATCAACGGCGGAGTGCGGCTGACACATTTCGGCTCAACTGTCAGCGAAAATGCGCTCGATCCTCGCATTGGCGCCGCCATCCGCGTGCCCCGCCTCAACTGGGTCTTCCGCGGCTTCTACGGACGTTACTACCAGCCGCCGCCGCTGCTTACTGTGAGCGGTCCGCTGCTGGAGCAGGCGGCGCAGCAGGGGTTTGGTTTTTTGCCGCTGCGGGGCGAGCGCGATGAGCAGCACGAATTCGGTTTGACCATCCCCGTGGCGGGATGGACCTTCGATCTCTCCAACTTCCGCACTGGCGCAAAGAACTTTTTCGACCATGACATTCTCGGCAATTCGAACATTTTCTTTCCCCTCACCATCGAGCGCGCCCGCATCCGGGGATGGGAAGGCACGATGAACTCGCCGCGCATCGCAGGACGTGCCCAGTTCCACGCCGCCTATTCCTATCAGTACACGGAAGGCGCCGGCGCGGTAACCGGCGGCCTCACCGATTTCGAACCGCCGGAGGAAGGCTACTTCTTCCTCGATCACGACCAGCGCCACACACTTTCTACCGGGGTCAACCTCACGCTGCCGTGGCGCGCCTGGGCTGACTTCAACGCAAACTACGGCTCCGGTTTTGTCGATGGCGAAGGACCCGAGCACTTGCCCTCGCATGAAACTTTTGACTTGTCACTGGGGAAGTCATTTGGTGAAAAATGGGACGTGCGCCTGACTGGGCTCAATTTGTCCAATCACCGCTATTTGCTGGACAACAGCAATACATTCGGGGGAACGCACTACGTGAACCCGCTAGAGATCTCGGTGCAAGTGAAATACAGGTTTCGTTTTTAGGGGCTGGCGTCAGACCTCGGGCGCTGGGGACGTCGGACCCGGACCGCAATCTTGCACGCGAGCAGAAAGTAGAGTAATGGGTCCACAAAAAGCCGCGAAGCGGCGCAAGAATAGAGCCCACGGCGCCAGCCGTGGGCGAATATTGGACCGCGTGCGAGCCCTGAAGGGGCGAAAGAAGGGTTGTGACACAAATCTCTTCAGCCCGGCGCATCCGATGCGCGGGATCGATTGGTGGAGAACAGGAGCAGATGAGATTCATTCTGGTTTTGCTGGCTGTCGCCGGTATTGCGGTTTCCGCGATGGCCTTGCGCGAACACTATCGCACTGACACTTCGCCCTGCAGCATCAATGAGAAGTGGGATTGCGGGATCGTGAACCACAGTCCCTACGCCGTACTCTGGGGCGTGCCTGTGGCGACGATTGGGATTGCCGGCTATCTGCTGCTGGGCGCGCTGGCGCTTAAACGCTGGTATTCGGTTTTGCTGCCGCTTGCGTTGGGAGCGCTGGCGTTTTCCCTTTATCTGGCCCACATCGAAGCGCACCTTCTTGGAGTCTGGTGCATTTACTGCGTGGCATCACTGGGTGTGATTTCAGCTTTCAGCCTTCTGACGTTAGGAACAGTTGTAAACCGGGGCCGGCGCAACAGGGCAAACCACTGAGGACAACCACGGCATCAAGAAATTTCCACGGGCAAAAGCGCAAATTTCGATCTATGGCTTTTCTTCAGCCTGCCCCACCGATCTTTTTCAACGCTGCCAGTAGTTCCTCGTTATTCGGCGCCTGGTCCAGCGGGTAGATCCTGGCGAATGCAATCTTCCCTTTCTTGTCCACGATAAACACGGCGCGCTCGCTGATGCCGGGGAATGGCTGATCCTTGCGCAGGATTCCGAAACGTTCCGAGACCTGGCCGTGAGGATAAAAATCCGCGCACATGGGCGTCTGCATCAGGCCGATTTCTTTTTTCTGCCAGGCAATCTTGCTGGGAATCGAATCCACGCTGATGTCCACGACCTGGGCGTCGAGGCCCGCGAATTTTTCGCGGTCGGCGTCGAATGCTGGAACCTGCGCTGCGCATGTCGGCGTCCAATCCAGCGGATGAAAACTCACTACTACGTTCTTCTTCCCGCGGAAGTCGCTGAGTTTTATCTTCAAATGGCGTTCGCCTTCGACGGCGGGCAATTCAAAATCCGGTGCTGAGTCTCCCACCTTCAGGGGCATTTTTCTCTCCTGTGCTCATGTTAACCCAACGGGTCCGCGGCCAACGCGCCGAATCACCTTCGCGTTATCAGATTGCGTCCCGGCAAAGTCCCTCAAAATTAACATTCCTTTAACAACTTCCGAAACTGTCGCAGACTATTATTTCGCGATGCCGCAGGACCCTCTCGTCATAGAAGATGTCCCTGGGCCAAAGGAAGGGCAGCGCATTCTGCGCCTGACCGGGCCTCTGACCATGACCACACTGTTTGATTTCCAATCCAGAGTCCGTGCCGATAATTCGCGCGCGCTGCTGCTCGACTTCAGCAACGTTCCTTACGTTGATTCCGCTGGGATTGGGGCGCTGGTAGGCGCTTATGTCACCCACCAGAAGGACGGGCACAGTCTGTACCTGATCGGCGTGAACGATCGGGTCCACAGTGCGCTCAAAGTCACTCGGGTGGAGCAGTTCTTCCACTTTGTCGATTCGGTGTCGGCGGCGGAGCAGGCGCTCGGGGCATAGAGGACGCTCCTGTCGCCAGGCCTTTTCATTTATTATGGGACATGGTTCTTCGTCTGCTCGCCGCTCTTTTGGTGTTTTCGACTACCTCCTTCGCTGGCATCAGCGACGATGTGCGCGCGGCCCTGGCGCAGAATAACTTCTCCGCCGCCGAAACCCAACTGCAGAACTATCGCGGACAGCGGGGCGCGACGCCGGACTACGTGGAAGCCCTTTCCTGGATGGCCCGGGCCAGCCTTCAGTCCAACAAACTGGATCGCGCCCAGACCTATGCCCTCCAGACCGAGAGTCTGTCGCGGCAATTGCTGACCAAGCGCGCCCTCGATGCGGAGCCCCACCTGCCAACTGCTCTGGGCGCCGCGATCGAGGTCCAGGCCCAGGTGCTGGCAAACCGGGGCGAACCGGCCCAGGCGGTCGCTCTCCTCCGCCACAGCCTGGTGGCCTACCGCAACACCTCCATCCATGCCCGATTGCAGAAGAACCTCAATCTGCTGGCACTCGTCGGACAGCCTGCGCCAGCTCTCACCATCGCGACCTACCTGGGCCCAAAGCCTGTGACCCTGGCCGAACTCAAGGGCTCGCCTGTGCTACTTTTCTTCTGGGCGCACTGGTGCTCGGACTGCAAGGCGGAGGGTCCGATCATTGACCGCATCCGGTCCGAGTTCGGGGCGCGCGGTCTGATTCTGCTGGCGCCCACTACCCTTTATGGATACAAGGCGCGTGGCGAGGATGCTGAACCAAAGGAAGAATTGCCGTATATCGAGCGGGTCTGGCACCAGTTCTATCCCGGCCTGCAGGCCGCTCCCGTCCCGGTCAGTAAGGAGAATTTCAAGGTTTACGGTGTTAGTACCGTGCCCACCATGGTTTTGATCGACCGCTCAGGCCACGTGGCGCTCTATCATCCCGACGTGATGCCCTACGAGGAACTCCGCTCAGCCGTCGAAAAAGTGGTTCGCTAGACTGAGAACCGGGAACGCCTAACTGAAAACTGGCAATTCCTTCCCTTCTCCAGGTCCCAGTTTCAGGATCGCAGTTTCAAGATTTTCTCCCGCCATCTACAATCTGCAATCGCATGGATGAAGCCCGCATCGCGGAACTCCTCGAGCCATTCCTGAGCGACTACAGCCGGCCCACGGCGGTACTCTTGTCCGCTCAAATACGGCTTATATCGATGTACATCGATTTACTCCTGCGCTGGAACGACCGCGTCAATCTCACCGCGATACGGGCGCCGGAAGAAATTGTCACGCGCCATTTTGGCGAATCCATCTTCGCCGCCCGGCAATTGTTCCCCCTGCCCGGAGTTGAGGCGGGTGCGACAGCGCATGTGATCGACGTTGGTTCCGGAGCAGGCTTCCCCGGGCTGCCAGTCAAAATATGGGCGCCGCACCTTCGCCTGACGCTGATCGAGTCCAATCAGAAGAAGGCCACATTCCTGCGTGAGGTGGTTCGCCATCTGGGTTTGGCGAATGTCGATGTTTTTGGCGCGCGGGCTGAGACTTACCTCGGGAGCCGGGGCGATGTGGTTATGTTTCGGGCTGTCGAGCAGTTCGAATCGGTCCTCCTGCATGCTGCCGGGTTGGTACGACCCGGAGGATGCCTGGCAGTTATGGTCGGACGATCCCAGTTACATCGATGCCGCAAGCTCCTGCGTGGATTTCAGTGGAAATATCCGATCAGCCTTCCCATTTCATCCAATCGATGCCTGATCATTGGAAGTAACGAACCAGGATAGTTACTGGCAAGTATATTTGTGGGACTAATAGGTGGTTATGGGCATGTTGGTGGAACATTCTGCCGCTGTGGATAGCATTTGTGGGAATTCTATGCCTCTTGCTGGTAGTTGGCGGTAGCATCGGGTGTTAAGAACATCGATTATAAACATGTGTAACCATATCAGTAATAAGTGGTAAATGAACCCTCCTGACTGTTAAATGCTGTCACTGCGGCGTCCTCTCTGTGGTAGAAGTGGGATGAATGTAGCCATTCGTCTAGGTTGCTGAAGCCGTCCGGAATTGGATGCCGCGGTTAGTGCGGATTAATGTTCCACGTGGAACACAGTCGATTGCGAAGACAGTCAATGCAGCATACCCAGCACAACTTCGGATAGGCTAGAGCGCAACGATTGATACTGGATCTCCGAGGCTTGCTCGGATTGGACGGGGTCGGAGACCCGTCCCCACACACTCCTGGCCGACGACTTGCGACAGGCGAAAGAGATCGCCGCTGGTGTTCCACGTGGAACATCAGCCTCTGTGGTTCCGATCCAAAATGTTCCACATGGAACATTCCTGTGGAAGTTGCGCCTTGATTATCCCGCAACCGCCTCATTGCTCAATGCGATGATGTCAGCCCACAGTTGCACCAAAATACGTCATTGCAATCGAGCATCGCTTCGGCCTATTCTGCGAACATCTCTGGATTCTCTAAAATTTAAATGGGACGCATCATTGCCGTAGCCAACCAGAAGGGCGGCGTCGGGAAGACTACGACCGCCATCAATCTGGCCGCATCTTTCGCGGCCGCTGAAGTTAACACCCTGCACGTGGATTGCGATCCCCAGTCCAATGCCACCAGCGGACTTGGCCTAGTGAGGGACCCGGAGCGCATTTCTACCTACCACTTGCTGATGGGAGCGGCCGGTCCCGAACAGGCGGCGCAGTCGACTGAGATCGAGCAGTTGTGGCTGGTGCCGGCGCACAAGAACATGATCGGCGCCAATATCGAACTGGTGGACGCCGAGCGCAGGGAGTTTCGGCTGCGCGATGCCCTCTCCTCTTGCAAGGAGCGCTATCAGTTCATTGTTCTCGATTGCCCCCCTGCGCTCGATCTGCTCACCCTCAACGCCCTGGTCGCCGCAGACGCGGTGCTGATCCCGATGCAGGCGGAATATTTTGCGCTGGAAGGCATCAGCGAGTTGATGGATACCGTGGAACGCATCCGCAGCAGCTTCAATCCAGAACTCACCATCGAGGGCGTGGTCCTGACCATGCTCGATGAGCGCACCAACCTGGCGCAGCAGGTGATGGCGGAGTTGAAGCGGTTCTTTGGCGAGAAGCTCTGTGAGACCACAATTCCGCGGAATATCCGCCTGGCGGAGGCGCCCAGCCACGGGCGGCCGGCGCTGCTGTACGATCCGCGGTCAAAGGGAGCGGAGAGTTACATCCGCCTGGCCAAGGAGATCATCGCGCACCACTTGCCGGTGGAAGCCGCGGTGCCGGTACAGGAGATGGACAAGACAGCCTAGTAGATTGATGATCATCTATATTTTAGATTGATGTATATCTATTTACTTCGCGCGCGAGCCCGGTAGCCGAGCTTTGCTCGGCCGGACAGCCGAGGGCGGTCGTCCCCACGCGGGCGCCGCCAGGATTCGGGGGAACATGACAACTACAGCAGAGAAGGTGAACGAGGCAGAGAAGGCTGCTCCCGACAAGCGGCGGGCTTTGGGAAGAGGACTGGACTCTTTGCTGCCGGGCGGGCCGCGGGTGGTTTCGCCTACAACCATGAACCCTGCGGGCGCGGCGGCACAGGCTCAAGCGGGCGGGGCGCCCGCTCCACACATACCCGCCATGTCCGATGCGCGGGATGCCGTCGTCCAGATTCTGCTGGAGCAGATCGAGGAGAATCCCTACCAGACGCGCAGTCACTTCAGCCCGGAAGCGCTGGAGGAGTTGGCGAACTCGATCCGCGCGAATGGCGTGGTGCAGCCCGTGGTGGTGCGTCCGGGAACGGACGGACGTTATCTGCTGATTCTGGGCGAGCGGCGCTGCCGCGCCTCGAAGCTGGCGGGGAAGACAACCATCGCCGCGATCGTGCGGCGGGTTTCCGACCAGCAGGCAGCGGAGATGACGGTCGTAGAAAACCTGCAGCGGCAGGACCTGAACTGCATCGAGCAGGCAGCGGCGTTCTCCAAGCTGAGCCGTGATTTCGGATTGACTCAGGAGCAGATCGGACAGCGGGTTGGAGTTTCGCGCGAGTCGGTATCGAATTACATGCGGCTGCTCAAACTCCCGGCCGCGGTGCTGCAGCACCTGCAGGAAGGACGCCTGGGATTCAGCGAGGCGCGGGTGCTGCTGCAGTTGCTTGATCCCGACCTGATCACGAAAATCGCCGACGAAGCAGTGCGTAAGCACCTGTCGGTGGCACAACTCGAAGAACTGGTGGACCAGACGAATGTCCCCATGCTGAAAGAGGAGACTGCGCACCGGGCACGCTGGGTCGATCCCAATGTGCGCGCGGCGCAGACCGAGATGGAGCGCGCCCTGGGAATGCGAGTCCGCATCCGCGACCGCAAGGGAAAAGGGAAGATCGTGATCGAATACTCCACGCTCGAGGACTTTGATCGCGTGGTGGAGATGTTGAAGGGAAGGTAAGACTAGTTTCTGGAATTCTTCAGCTCGGAATGGTTGGACGCCAGCCGGGAACGCTCGCACTCCGCCCGTCCCTGTAGAATCGAGACTTGCGACTCAATATCGAGAAGATGGTTTATGGCGGGGACGGGTTGACGCGGCTTCCCGCCGACGATAGAGGTCCCGGCAAAGCGGTATTTGTGCCGTTTGTTCTGCCCGGCGAAGCTGTGGAGGCAACTCTTCGGGAAGAGAAGCCCGGATTCGCACGCGCCCAGCTGGACGGAATCCTCGCCGCGTCTCCCCGGCGCGTCGATCCGCGATGCCCCTACTTTCAGCGGTGCGGCGGATGCCACTATCAGCACACCGACTACGAACATCAGCTTGAGATCAAAGCTGCCATCCTGAAAGAAAATCTGCGCCGCATTGCCCGCCTGGACCTGAATGCCGAGCTGCGCGTGCATCCTTCTCCACCCTGGAATTATCGCAATCGCTCCCGTTTCAAAGTGCAGACCGCGCCCCAGTTCGCTCTGGGCTATTACAAGTTCAATTCCCACGAATTGCTGGCGGTGGAAGAGTGCCCGATCAGTTCGCCCCCGATCAACCGCGCGCTGGCCGCCATGTGGCAACTGGGACGCGCCGGCAGCGTTCCACCTGGGGTGCAGGAGATCGAATTCTTCGCCAATAGCGACGACACCGAAGTGCTGGCGGAGGTTTACTGCTCGCCTGAAACCGCGGCCGAACCATTTACGGCGGACCTTAAGGCTGCGCTGGCGGAAGTTTCCGGCGTCGTATTTTTCGCGGCTCGGCCGGCGAAAGCGGAGGGTCAGGGCGAGCCGAAGCAGCTCGGCGGAAGCGGCCACCTTACTTATTCCACTCGCCTGGCTTCTTACCGCGTCAGCGCAGGCGCATTCTTCCAGGTCAATCGTCATCTGGCGGATGAACTGGTTGATATCGTTACTGGTGAGCGGGGCGGCGGGCGAGGACGCCCCCCGGACAGCCGGCGGGACGCCGGCGCTACGGGGACTGCGCTTGATCTCTACGCAGGGGTGGGGCTTTTTTCTTCCGTCCTGAATCGGGAATTTGAAAGAGTGATTGCCGTAGAGTCGTCACCGACTTCTCATGCCGATCTGCTATACAATTCGCCCGCGAACGTAAAAGCGGTTCGCGCCACTACGGAGCATTATCTGGAAAATGTAGCGGGCAAATTGCGCCCCGAGTTAGTGATGGTAGATCCACCGCGGAGCGGGCTGGGCGAGAGGGTGGTTAAGGGATTGGTGAAATTGGCGGCGCCTCGCATCACTTACGTGTCCTGCGATCCGGCGACTCTTTCGCGCGATCTCGCTCGCCTGCTCCAGTCGGGATACCGGGTGGAGGAAGCGCACCTGGTGGATTTATTTCCTCAGACCTACCACCTCGAGAGTGTGTTCCACCTCGTCCGCTAACGTGCCCACGTGGGGACAGCCGCCCCCGGCTGTCCGGCGGAGCGAAGCTCTGCTTGCTATTCCCAGCTAACCGGGTCGAGCCGCGCTCGACTGAACAGCCCGGGACCTGCCCTGAGCGCAGTCGAAGGGGGCTGTTCCCACGTGAGTTGTGTGACTACAGAATTCAGATCGACCTCGGGTGGGCGGCAGCCATTGCTGTGGGCTGCGCTGGCCTTTGCCGCGGGAATTGCCGTCGGAGCTCACGCCTGGCGGCCGCCGGTGTGGTGGGTGGCGGCATGGATTGTCTTCGCCTTGTCGGGCGCATACCTGTTCCGGCGGCGTGGCCCGCCGGCGTTCATCCTGGGACTTGGGGCGCTCTTCTTTCTGGCAGCGCTCATGGTGCAAGTGCGGGTCCCGGATGATGCCGGTTCCCGCTTGCTTCGCTTTGCCGACGGGGCCGAAGTCGTGGTTACGGCCCACGTCACCAAGGAGGGAATCCCGCAAGAGGACGGTCCGGGCAGCGTCCGGCAGAGGCTGGAGGTCGAGACCGAAGAGATCGCCCGGGGCGACGAGAAGTTTGCGGTCAATTCCGGCTTGCGAATAAATGTCTATCAACAGCATTTGAAAAACGAAACTCGGCAAGCGGCCAGCGCCGCACGGCTGTTCCGCTACGGCGAGCGCATTCGATTTCCCGCAAAGATTTCCGCGCCGCGCAACTACCGCAATCCGGGGGCGTTTGACTACCGGGGATACCTGGCGGAAAGCGGGGTCGTCGCACTGGCCTCGACCAAAGCCGCGAGCGTCGAGATCCTCCCTGGCTTTGCCGGCAGCCGGGCTGAATTCTGGCGGGCGCGGGTCCATCGCAGCATAATCGACAAAGTCCACGCCCTGTGGCCGGCGCGGGAAGCCGCACTGATGGACGCCATGGTGATTGGTGAAGAGGCGTTCATCAACCGGGCCAACCGCGTGGACTTTCAGCGCTCGGGCACTTATCACGTGCTGGTGGTCTCGGGAATGAATGTGAGTATTCTCGCCCTGGTCGCGTTCTGGTTCCTGCGGCGGCTGCGGGTCAGCGATCTGCTGGCGGGCGCCATTTCGGTAGCGCTCATGCTGGGCTATGCCTGGCTGACCGCGCTGGGCGCCCCAGTCTGGAGGGCCACGCTGATGCTGGCGCTCTATCTCGGGGCGCGCCTGCTCTATCGTGAGAAATCCATGCTCAACGCCATCGGGGCGGCGGCGCTTGGTCTGCTGATCGTGAACCCGCAAGTCCTGTTCGGAGCCAGCTTCCAGCTGACATTTTTGTGCGTGTGGCTGGTGGCGGCCGTCGGCATACCCGTTCTGGAGCGGACGACGCAACCCTTTGTCCGAGGCTCGAGAAATATCGATTCCATGTCCTACGATTTTGTTCTGCCGGCAACAGTCGTGCAGTTTCGCCTGGATATGCGAATGATCGCAGGGCGGTTGCGGCGCTTTGCCGGCCGCCGCACGCCCTTGCCGCTGCTGGCTGGGATTGCGCGCATGTTGCTTGGCGTGGGTGAACTGCTACTGATCTCGGTGATCATGCAGGTCGGGTTGGCGCTTCCCATGGCCTTCTACTTCCATCGCGCCACGGTGGTGGGACTGCCGGCCAACATGCTGGTAGTGCCGCTGATGGAACTGCTGATGCCGGCGGCGGTCGCAGCCATGGCGCTGGGCTACGTTTCGCACGCTCTGGCCAGGATTCCTGTGCTGATTGCCGGATTCGCCCTCGAGGGTATTGCGGGCACGGTGCGCTGGCTGGGCGGGTTACGGATCGCCGATCTGCGGGTGCCCACGCCAGGGACTGCGGTGATCTTCCTCAGCGTCCTGGCCATCGTGCTGGCCATGGCCCTGGCGCGGCGCCGTCCCTGGATCGCCGCCACGGGATTGGCGGCATTGGTCGCGAGCGCTCTCTGGATCTCTGCAGTCCCGCCGCGTCCACAGTTTCGTTCGGAGGTTTTGGAGATGACAGCGATTGATGTAGGCCAGGGAGACTCGATCCTGCTGGTAACTCCGACTGGCCGAACTCTGCTGGTGGACGCCGGAGGCCTGCCGTACTGGGTGCACTCGGATCTGGATATTGGCGAAGACGTAGTGTCGCCCTACCTGTGGTCGCGTGCCATCAGCCGTCTCGACGCGGTGGCCATCACGCACGCGCATGCCGATCACATGGGCGGGGCCGCGGCCATATTGGCCAACTTCAGGCCACGGGAGTTGTGGCTGGGCGATCCCTCGGACCCGGAGATGAATGGCCTGCTGCAACGGGCGCAGGAGCTGGGAGTGCGCGTGGTCCAGCACCAAGCGGGTGATGAGTTCGACTTTGGCGGGGCAGAGGTGCGAATCCTGGCTCCCGGCGCCCAGGACCTGGCCGCACGGCGTAATGATGAATCTCTGGTGATGAAACTGGTTTACGGAAAAACATCGGCCCTCCTGGAAGGAGACGCAGAGAAACGCTCAGAACAGGAAATCGCGGAGGAGAAGCCGGAAGCCGATCTGCTCAAGGTGGCCCATCACGGCAGCGCAACCTCGACCACTCCACTGCTGCTTGAACGGGTGCATCCCCGATTCGCAGTGATTTCCGTGGGAGCGCGCAATACTTATGGCCACCCGCGCGGAGAAGTTCTGACCCGGCTGGGAGACGCCGACGTGATGACCTACCGCACCGATCTTGACGGAGCAGTCACGTTCTACCTGGACGGCAAGACTGTTATCCCTGGTCTTCCTCGGGCGGAAGTCCACTGATATCAATTTCCGCGGTTTCATCGCTGCCCGGCGCCTGGCGATATTCTTCGATCACCCGCCGCGCCCGGCCGGCATCCTCTTCGCGCACCAGAATAATGGTGCCGCCTACTCCCGGCAGAATGTCCTGCTGGGCATCGATGGATGTGATGTCGGAATCGATCCCGGTGGACTCCAGCAGGCCGTGCACGACCAGGGCTTCGGACTCCTGTTCGGTGTCAAAAACCCGCACCAGTTTTTCATTGGGATTGGGGCGCACAGCGGGACGTTGATTCATAGCTCCTCCGATCGAGGCGGCAGGCGGCGGCACCGAATCACATACCACGAATCACATAAATGGATCAGCCCGCTTCGGTCTTCCGTCTGTCTTGCAGTACAGTGATTGTACCCCGGTTGGCAGGGGTAACCGAAGTCCTACACCCCGGAGATGTTGAATTCCCTCCCGAAAGCTCACAGAATAGGGGAATCGGGATGAGCGCAACGCCCGGTTGCGGCAGCGCATCGAAAAATACTGGAACCCAGTATTGGTTGTAGGTCCTGAACAAGTCCGGGGGACGTAATGAGTGCACAGGAGCGGGCTGAACGGTCCGCGCACCTGACCGAGAAAGAACAGGAAGCCAGAAACATCCGGCGGCTGCAGCTCATGATGAGCATGGTCATGTCAGTGATCAGCCAGGACGCCAACCTCACCGTGGAAGAAGCCTCAGAACTGGTAGCCGGCGCCAGGCGCGCGGCTCTGGCCATGTTTCCCGACAAGGAACTGGCCTACGACATCCTCTATAAGCCCCGATTGCAGCGCCTGATGAACGAACGCTTCCGGCTGCAATGAATCCCCAAGCGGCCAGTTCCGGAAACTGGAAACGAGAAACCGGAAACTAGAAACGGCCCTTATTGTCCGGGGAAGCTAGCTTCCGGCTGAGAATCCACCCACATTCGCGACCGTGAGCCGCAAGTATTTGTGGGGATTTACCGGGGTGTCATTGATGCGCACTTCGTAGTGGAGGTGCGGACCGGTGCTGCGGCCGCTCTCACCGACGAATCCGATGGTGTCGCCGCGATGCACGTGCTGGCCTGTCATGACGGCAAAGTTCGCCAGATGGCCGTAGCGGGTGGTAATGCCGTGGCCGTGGTCAATCATGACGGCCCGTCCGTAGCCGCCCATGAAATCTGCAAAAGTGACCACCCCATCGGCTGGCGCCACGACGGGCTGCCCGTCAGTGGATCCGATATCGATGCCGCTATGGAAAGCGCCTTCGCCGTTGAACGGATCGATGCGTTCGCCAAACGAGCCGGTCACGGGACCTTCAACCGGCCAGAGGTTGGGAGCTGAATTTGCCCTCAGCCAGTCCGCCGTGGTCACGTTACGGGTAAGTCCCAGGGAAAGGCCGGTCATGGTAGCGCCGGTCAGAGCGGAAGTCCTGAGCGCATAAAGCTGGTCCAGGGAAGAGACGAACTGAACCCCAGCCACGTTCTCTGAAGAGGCCGTTACCAGGTTGGGATCCGACTTCAGGCCATACAGCGAAGAAACTTCGCCCGCCAGCGACCCCAGCGAGGCCACCTGAATATCGCGCTCCTTGGCCACCTGCTCCAGCCGGGAATAACGGTTACGGAGGTCTTCCCGCTCGGTGCGGAGCTCGTTGTAATGCGACACCTTCAGCAGCATGCGCAGGTATGAACTGGCGATGCCGGTCAGGCTCAGGCCCACAATCGAGGCGCCCACCAGAAACACGTACAGGTAGTGAACGGGGATTGGGATCTTGCGCAACTGACCGTCGTCACCGCGTGCCACGAAAAGGATGTAAAAGCGTTTTTGCAATTTATTCCTTCCGTATAGTCGATCAGGATCGGCCCAATGTGGGCGGCTCGCGGTTACGAGAGCCCCATTGCCATCCTGAATCCGGGCCAGCTCTGAATCTTGCAACTCCAGCTGTTTTTACGCGCCCGAACCCTACCGGAACCGGGATGACCGAAACCCGTGTCTGCAATCCCTACTGAATGCAGCACTTAGTTCGGCCACAAGTGTTTGGACAGCTTCGCAACGGTAACAAAGTAGGTTCCCCCCTGTCAACGTTGGCGGCCTTACCAACGCCGGGTATGGAGGACTGCCCGAAGGGACCTGTTACTCAGTGGTGACTTTGGGAGGGAGGGTAACGTGACCGTTGTGCCAGTCGCAAGAACGGTGTGGGGACGGGTCTGTGACCCGGCCGAGTCGAGCGAAGCTCGACAGCTCGGTGCCTGAAAATGGATGCTCAACTCAACAAAGGAGCTTGCCGAGCTATGCTCGGCCGGCCGGGTCAGAGACCCGGCCCTGCACGGTTGTATATGATTGCGGCGTGCCTTTGCCTGAGAGAGCGCTCATCCGCCGGCTTCGCGTGCACGCTGCAAAGCAGCGTGCCGGCTTCCCTGGCATCGGCATCGGGGACGATTGTGCCGTGGTTCCCATCCCTCGCGGTCATCAAGCCCTGGTTACGACTGATTTCAGCCTGGAGAACATCCATTTCAGACGGGCATGGCACCCGCCCGAGAGTGTGGGACACCGTTGTCTGGCGCGCGGACTCAGTGACATCGCTGCCATGGGCGGGATGCCGCAAGCGGTATTTCTTTCGCTCGCCCTGCCAGGCAGTTTGCCGCAAGGTTGGGTGGATGGCTTCTTCAACGGTCTTCTTAAGCTGGCTGACCAGTTCAAAGTTGAACTGGCCGGAGGCGACACTGCCGAATCTCCCCGTGGAATTCTGGCCGATATCGTCGTGCTGGGCTCGGTGCCGAAGGGCAAAGCGGTGCTGCGTTCGGGAGCCCGTCCGGGTGACCGGATCTACGTGACCGGTGAGCTCGGTGGTTCAGCGGCAACGCTGGATTTGCTTTCCCAAGGAAAGAAACTCCGGCCGCTGGACTTTGGCCGGCACTTTTATCCAACCCCCCGAGTTGAGGCTGGCCGCTTTCTCCGCGAAAAGGGATTGGCTTCCGCCATGATCGATCTCAGCGACGGGCTCTCTACCGACCTCAGCCATGTCTGCGAGGAAAGCGGAGTGGGCGCCGAGATCGAAACCGACGCCATTCCACTTGCCAATCTGGGAAAGACGGGGCGAAGGGTTGATCCTCGCTTTGCCCTGCATGGCGGGGAAGATTACGAGTTGCTGTTCACCGTGCCCAAGGGAAAAAGGGTTCCGCCGCGCATTGCAGGGGTTGCTGTCCGGCAGATTGGCGTGATCCTGCGGGGCCGGAAGGTTTTCTTGCAGAACAGAAAGGGTATGAGACAGGAATTTTTGCCGCAGGGCTGGGAGCATTTCAAGAAATAGCCAGGACCGATGGACCACAGACTGTGTGGGACCGGGTCTCCGACCCGGTCAGGCCGAGCAGAGCTCGGCGGGGTCGCGCTGGGGCCGACCGATCGCAATGGTAGCCGAGCCTGGCTCGGCCCGGCCGGGTCGAAGACCCGGCCCCACACGAATTCCGCTCTGCACCTATTCTGTCTCTACTCTCGGCTTACGAACAGGACTAGAGTAGATCCATGCAGTCTCCATGTCGTATAGGTCTGATTTTCGGCGGCATCGTACTGTCACTTATTGCATCGGCTCAGCAGGCACACCCGCCCGCCGCCGCGGTGGATGATGACTTCATCCAGAAGCAGTTTGGATCGACTTGCAAGCTCATGCCGGGACCGCTGCCCATGAAGGGGGACCTTAATGGCGATGGCATTGAGGATCTGGTGGTCGCCGCCCGCTGCACCAATCCACTGGGAGACCAGGCTGAAGACAATTTTGAGGTGATCGATCCTTACAACCACTTCTTTGGGTACGGAAGCCCCAAGGTCACCAGCCAATTTGCCTCGGAGGACCCTGCCACCCGGGGTCTGGTGCTGCTCGTCATTCATGGTGCAGGGGACGAAGCCTGGCGCGCGGCTGTGCCCAAGGCGAAGTTCGTGATCATCAATCTCCCTTTCAAGCAGGTCGCGGTGAAAAAGCTGATGGTGAAAAAGAAACCGATCATGGCCATTTATGCTGAAGAAACCGGCGGCGACCGTATGACCTCCGCGACTTTTTGGGATGGCAAGAAGTATCGCTACCAGCCGATCGGCTCCAGCCTGGGGGATTGAACCGGCGTCGGGCGTCGGACCCCGGACCTCAGCAACCCTGCTTTTGACGTTCGAGGTCCGAGGTCTGACGCCTGACGTTCGAGGTCTGCGATGAATCTTGAAGAGAAGCTGGAAGAGTTAAAGAAGCGCGACCGCCTGGCTGCCGAGGGTGGCGGCGAGCAGCGCCGAGAGCGGCAGCATAAGGAAGGCAAGATGTCAGCCCGCGAGCGGGTGGAGTTTCTGCTCGACGAAGGCACGTTCGAAGAGACCGACAAACTGGTTACCCACCGCTCGAACGACTTCGGCATGGCCGAACAGAAGTACTATGGCGACGGATTCATCACCGGCTACGGACGCATCGAGGGCAGGCTGGTGTTCGTCTTCGCTCAGGATTTCACGGTTTTTGGCGGATCGCTTTCCGAAACCAACGCCGCCAAGATCGTCAAGATCATGGACCTGGCCGCCAAGATGGGCGCGCCCGTGATCGGCCTGAATGACTCCGGCGGCGCCCGCATTCAGGAAGGCGTCGTGTCGCTGGCGGGATACGCCGACATTTTTCTGCGCAACACGCTGTACAGCGGAGTGGTGCCGCAGATTTCCGCCATCATGGGGCCGTGCGCGGGCGGCGCGGTTTATTCGCCCGCCATCACCGACTTCATCCTGATGGTGGAAAACACCTCGTACATGTTCATCACCGGGCCGGACGTGATCAAGACGGTCACGCACGAAGAAGTCACCAAAGACCAGCTGGGCGGCGCTCACACTCACAACGAAACTTCAGGCGTAGCGCACTTCATGGCCCACGACGACGCGGAATGTCTTTCCATGGTGCGCGAGCTGCTGAGTTTTCTTCCCTCGAATAATGTTGATGACCCGCCTCGCCGCCCGTGCACCGATCCTATCGACCGTGCCGACGCCGCCCTCGACCGCATCGTTCCGGATGAGTCGAACCTGCCCTACGACATCAAAGACGTGATTCACGCCGTCGCCGACGACGGCTATTTTTTCGAGGTGCAGGAGCACTACGCCAAGAATATTGTTGTTGGCTTCGCCCGCATGGATGGACGTCCAGTCGGCATTGTGGCCAACCAGCCGGCGTTTCTGGCGGGTACGCTCGACATCAACGCCTCCACCAAGGGCGCGAGGTTCGTGCGTTTCTGCGACTGCTTCAACATCCCGCTGATTACGTTTGAAGATGTGCCCGGATTCCTGCCCGGCATCACCCAGGAGTACGGCGGCATCATCAAGCACGGCGCCAAGCTGCTGTTCGCTTTTGCCGAAGCCACGGTGCCGAAGATCACAGTAATTACGCGCAAGGCTTACGGCGGAGCGTATTGCGTGATGGCGTCAAAGCACATCCGCACCGACGTAAATTACGCCTGGCCGACGGCGGAAATCGCGGTGATGGGCCCGGAGGGCGCGGTGGACATTGTGTACAAGCGCGAACTCGACCGCGCCCCCAAACGCGAGAAGCTTCGCAAAGAAAAAATCGAAGAGTTCCGCGAAAGGTTCGCCAATCCCTACGTCGCAGCGGAACGGGGCTTTGTGGACGCCGTCATCCAGCCGCGCGAGACGCGCAAGAAACTGATCCAGGCGCTGGCCATGCTGGAAACCAAGCGGGACAAGAACCCGTTGAAGAAGCATGGGAACATACCGCTGTGAGGCGCGCCAACTATTGTGTAACCGTCTGTAAGTATGGCAGAATCAGTCAGACATATAGCGAATAAAAAGCGAATTAGAGAGGCCTCCGTGCGGATTGAACGACATGCCAAACGACGATGCATTAGCGGCGTTCGATGACGGTCGAATTTGTCCCGAGGTTGGGGCATGGACTGAAGAGAAACATCGGTACATATCGTTGTATTCGACATTATTTTCGTCCGGGATGAAGGACAAATGGCGCAAACGAGTGTACTTGGAGCTTTACGCAGGGGCTGGTTTTAGCAGGATTCGCGGAAGTTCAAGGTTGATAGTGGGCTCTCCTCTAATTGCGTTGAAACTTCGGGAGCCCTTTGACAAGTACGTATTTTGTGAGGAAGATCCCGAGAAACTCGATGCCTTGAAGTTCCGCGTTAAACAGGTTTCGCCCGCCGCTGACGTCACTTATGTCCCTGGCGAC
>Ga0207657_10001182_pt1 | contig 27722 bp, 28 predicted proteins | sample KBSC33metaG_FD_184316 | JGI IMG/M metagenome (GOLD analysis project Ga0207657, IMG submission 184316) | Corn rhizosphere microbial communities from Kellogg Biological Station, Michigan, USA - KBS C3-3 metaG (SPAdes) (version 2) | ecosystem: Host-associated > Plants > Roots > Rhizosphere > Soil ...
TTACGTATTAAACCTGAAATGCATGACGTCGCCGTCGGCGACGACATATTCCTTGCCTTCCAGCCGCAACTTGCCGGCGTCGCGGGCGCCGGCCTCGCCGCCGAGCGCGACGTAATCGGCATAGGCAATGGTTTCGGCGCGGATAAAGCCCTTTTCAAAATCGGTGTGAATAACGCCGGCGGCGGCGGGCGCCCTGGTGCCGCGGTGGATGGTCCAGGCCCGCGCCTCCTTCGGCCCGACGGTGAAATAGGTGATGAGATCCAGGAGCTGATAGCCGGCGCGGATCAGGCGATCGAGCCCGGCTTCCTCGAGCCCGAGCGTGTCGAGAAACTCGGTGCGCTCCTCGCGCGACAGCGTCGCGATCTCGGATTCGATCTTGGCGGAGATGGCGACGGCGACCGCGCCTTCCTCCTTGGCGCGTTCGGCTACGATTTTCGAAAACTCGTTACCCTTGGCGGCGGAAGCTTCCTCGACATTGCAGACGTAGAGCACCGGCTTGGAGGTCAATAATCCGAGCATGCCGAAGGCGCGTTCTTCCTCGGGCTTGCGCTCGAGAAACCGCGCCGGCTTGCCCTCGCGCAACAGTACCAGCGCGCGGTTGACGAGGTCGAGCTGTTCCCTGGCCTCCTTGTCGTTGCCTTTTGCCTTTTTAGTGAGGTTGTCGATACGCTTCTCGAGGCTGTCGAGATCGGCCAGCATCAGTTCGGTCTCGATGGTCTCGATATCGGCCAATGGTGCGATCTTGCCTTCGACATGGGTGATGTCGGAATCCTCAAAGCAGCGCACCACGTGCGCGACCGCATCGACCTCGCGGATGGTGGCGAGAAACTGGTTGCCGAGGCCCTCGCCCTTCGAGGCGCCGCGCACCAGGCCGGCGATATCGACAAAGGTCAGCCGCGTCGGGATGATCTGCGCCGACTTGCCGACTTCGGCGAGCTTGTCGAGCCTGGGATCTGGCACCGCGACCTCGCCGACATTCGGCTCGATGGTGCAGAACGGATAATTCGCCGCCTGCGCCGCCGCGGTTTCGGTCAGCGCATTGAACAGCGTCGATTTGCCGACATTGGGCAATCCGACGATACCGCATTTGAATCCCATTTCGTCCTGATCCTTCGCGCGACACCCGCAGCGAGTGAGTTGGTCTGAGGCGTCATGCGCGGGCTTGACCCGCGTATCCATCTCCTTTGAAAAGATGGATCGCCGGATCAAGTCCGGCGATGACGCGGCGTGCTTTATTTTTCGTCCTCGTCGTCCTCGTCGAAAAATCCCTTGCCCTGCATCGCCAGATGCACCTTGTTCTGGAACGTCGAATCGCGGCCGGACGCAAGCAGTCCGGCGCTATCGGCAACCGCTTCGAGCAATGCCTGCACCCACGGACGATCGTCCTTGGCGAAATCGGACAGCACATGTCGATGTACGACATCTTTTAGACTGGGATGACGAGGTCCCAACCAGTCGCGGGGATGTCCGACGCCGAACCGCACCCGCTTATACTCGTTACCGACATGCGACGAGATCGAACGCAACCCGTTATGGCCCGCGTCAGATCCTCCGACTTTCACGCGTACCTTGGAGGGTGGCAGCTCGATTTCGTCGTGGAAGACGACGAGGTCAGCCAGGTCGAGTTCCGAATATTGAAGGGCTTCCTTAACCGCCCGTCCCGATTCATTCATTGAAGTCAGCGGGCGGAGCAACATCACCCGCTCGCGATCGAGCGTGCCTTCCGCGGTCTCGCCCTGAAAGCGGCGGCGCCAGGGTGCAAAACCATGACGCCGCGCAATTTCTTCGACGGCCATGAAGCCGATATTGTGCCGGTTATGCGCGTACTTCGAACCGGGATTGCCGAGACCAACAAAGAGTCGCATGACGCGGCATCCCGCGGCTAGTGTGATGGTTCAGAAGTTCTCTTCACTTTGGCCGCGAGTCCGTCAAGAGAACTTCTGAACCATCACACTAGAAAACTTAAGGCTTCCAGTGTCCTTTCGAATCCGAAGTTCGCAAAGAGGTTGCCGCAACGGCGGGCGAACTTCGGATTCGGGACACTGGTTACTTCTTCTTGTCGCCGCCGGCGGGCGCCTTGGCGCCGGCCGCGGGCGCCTTCGCAGCACCCGCTGCGGGAGCAGCGCCAGGCGCAGCAGGCGCCGCGGGAGCAGCGCCAGGCGCTGCGGGCGCGCCAGGCGCCGGAGCGGCACCGAGGACCGCCGCCGCAGCAACGGTACCGGCAGCAGCCGCGGCAGCCGCAGCCGCCTTCTGTTCTTCGGCGTAGCCGGACGGCGGCACGATGGTCACCAGCGTGACGTCTTCGCGCAACAGCGACTTCACGCCTGATGGCAGCGTGATGTCGGACAGATGCAGCGAGTAGCTGATCTCCAGGCCGCTGATGTCGGCGTCGACAAATTGCGGAATGTTGTCGACCGAGCATTCCAGATCGATGGTGTGGGTGACGATGTTGACGGTGCCGCCGCGCTTCACGCCCGGCGCACTTTCCGCGTTCACGATATGGAGGGGAACGCTGACGCGAATGGTCGCGCCTTCGCCGAGCCGCATGAAATCCACATGGATCGGAAAATCGCGCACCGGATCGAGATGGAAGTCGCGCGGAATCACGCGGTGTTTCTTGCCCTCGAGATCGATGTCGTAAATCGTGGTGAGAAACCGCCCCGCCAGAATGCGCTGGCGCAGGTCGGTATCGTCGACCGAGATGGTCACGGGGGGTTCGTGGTTGCCATAGATCACTCCGGGCACTCTCCCGGCGCGACGCTCTGCCCGTGCGGCCCCCTTGCCGCCTGCCGGACGCGCGGTCGCCTTCAATTCCTTGACGGTCGCCATCTTCTTAAGTCCTTGTTTTCTAAAAGTTAAAGGCCGCATCGCGGCCCGGTCACGGTCCACAGCAAGCCTCCAGGGGTGCGGGGGCTGCGGACGTGGCGGGGTTCTAGCCCCAAAGGCCGGAAATGACAAGGAAATGCGGGGATTTTCTTATCCCTCCCCCTCGTGGGGTCGAGACGAGCGAAGCTCGCTCTTGGGTGGCTGGCCAAAGGCCAGTCGGGTGGGGGCTGCCTTCGCAAAGTGATTGTTCGCGCACTTCCGTGCGCTACCCCACCCCAGCGCTACGCGCGACCCTGCCCGGATCAAGTCGAGCATGACATCGAGTGGGCTGGGGTGCCTCACCCATCCGTCTTCAGGCTGCCATTGTCCGGCGCCGAGGCGGAAACGCCGAGCTTGGCTTCCAGCACCGCGATGCGCGCCTTCAGCGCCTCGTTCTCCTCGCGCGCCAGCCGCGCCATGTCCTTGACCGCCTCGAACTCCTCGCGCTTGACGACGTCGAGGTCGCGCAGGAATTTTTCGGCCTGATTGCGGACCACGGTGTCGACCTCGCGCTTGACGCCCTGGGCGGCGCCGGCGGCGTCGTTCATCAGGCGCCCGATCTCGTCGAAAAACCGATTGCTGGTCTGGGTCATCGCTAAAAATCTCCGGTCGGCTGCGAACTGTTGGCTCAACCAGACAATGGCGATCCCCAAGGCGCGGTTCAAGGCCGGTGTTTGGCCTCTCACGGGTCAAGTCGCCTTGTCAGGTCCTGGTTTCCTTGCAATCGTATTGACGCTCAGCGCCAACCAGAATCGCAACAGGTAAAGAAACGCCATGATCGACCAACAGATCGAGATTCCGACCAAGGACGGCCACACCACCACTTTCATCACCCATCCCGAGCGCGGCGGCCCGCATCCCCTGATCATTTTTTACATGGACGCGCCGGCTATCCGCGAGGAACTGCGCGACATGGCGCGCCGGCTGGGCACCTCCGGCTATTACGTGATGCTGCCCAATCTGTATTACCGCTCCGGCGTGATGGAGCTGGGGCCGCTGCCGGCCGACCCGGAAGCGCCCGAGCGCAAGCGCATGTTCCAGCTGATGGCCTCGATCAACATTCCCCTGGTCATGGAGGATACCAAGGCGCTGCTCGCCTATGCCGACGGTCAGGCCGCCGCGCGCACGGACATTGTCGGCGCCGTCGGCTATTGCATGAGCGGACAATACGCCGTCAACGCCGCGACGCATTTTCCCGGACGCGTCAAGGCCGCGGCCTCGATCTACGGCGTACAACTGGCCACCGACCGGCCCGACAGTCCGCATCTCGCCGGACAAAAGACCGGGGCCGAACTGTATTTCGGTTGCGCCGAGACCGATGTCTACGCGCCAATGGAGATCGTCGAGAAAGTAAGGCAGCAAATGAAGGCCGACGGCGTCAATGCCGAAGTCGAGATTTATCCCGGCGTCCATCACGGCTTCGCGTTTCCGAAGCGGCCGGTTTACAATCGCGACGCCGCCGAGCGGCATTGGGAGCGGCTGCTGGCGCTCTATCGCCGCAATCTTTCGTCATAAGCCGCAGGCCAGATGCCCTTCCTCACCATCGCCTTTCCGGTCTTCGATCCCATCGCCATCGCGATCGGGCCGATCGCGATCCGCTGGTATGCGCTGGCCTATATCGGCGGCATCGTGCTCGGCTGGCTCTACGCCCGCGCGCTGATCAGGAGTGAAAGGCTTTGGGGCGGCCCGGCGCCGATCTCGCTGCCGCAAATGGATGATTTCATCCTCTGGATCACGATCGGCATCATCCTCGGCGGCCGCACCGGCTATGTGCTGTTCTACAATCTGCCGTTTTTCGTCCAGCACCCCGCCGAGATTTTTGAGCTGTGGAAGGGCGGCATGTCGTTTCACGGCGGCTTTTTGGGTTGCGTGGCCGCGGTGATATTGTTCTGCCGCAAGCACGACCTTCCGATCCTGTCGCTCGGCGATATCATCACCGCGGTCGGCCCGATCGGGCTGTTTCTCGGGCGGCTCGCCAATTTCATCAACAGCGAGTTGTGGGGCCGGCCGGCGGATTCAAGCGTGCCCTGGGCGATGGTGTTTCCCAATGGCGGGCCGCTGCCGCGCCATCCCAGCCAGCTTTACGAGGCAGGGCTCGAGGGGATCGTGCTGTTTACGATCCTGGCGATCATGATCCGGATGGGCGCCTTGAAGCGGCCGGGGCTGATCCTCGGCAGCTTCATCGCGATTTACGGCATGGCACGTATCATCGGCGAGTTCTTCCGAGAGCCCGACCCGCAGCTCGGATTTTTGTGGGGCGGGCTGACCATGGGTATGCTGCTGTCGGTGCCGATGATCATTGCAGGAGCGATCATTATTGTCGTGGCATGGCGCCGCAAGCCGCCGAACCCGATCTAGTGTCCCGAATCCGGAGTTCGCAGCAACCTTGCAGCGCGCGCTGTGGCAAACTCGGATTCGGAAAAGACACTGGAAATCTATTGTTCTAGTGTGGTCTCGGTTCGCAGCGCTAATGAAGAGAACTTCTGAACCGAAACCGCACCTGGGCAGGCCGTGACCGAGTATTCGCCGCTGCAGTCCGAGCTCAAGAAGCTGATCAGGTCATCCGGGCCGATGCCGGTCTGGCGTTACATGGAATTGTGCCTGACGCATCCCCAATACGGCTATTATGTTTCGCGCGATCCGCTGGGACGCGAGGGCGATTTCACCACCGCGCCCGAAGTGAGCCAGATGTTCGGCGAATTGCTCGGGTTGTGGACGGCCTCGGTGTGGAAGGCGATCGGTTCACCACCGCTGCTGCGGCTGATCGAACTCGGACCCGGCCGCGGCACCATGATGACGGATGCACTGCGCGCGCTGCGGGTGCTGCCGCCGCTGTATCAGTCGCTCAGCATCCATCTCGTCGAGATCAATCCAGTGCTGCGCGACAAGCAGAAGGCTGTGCTGTCGGGCGTGCCCAACGTCGCCTGGCACGACGACATCGACGAGGTGCCCGACGGTCCCGCGGTCGTTCTGGCCAACGAGTATTTCGACGTGCTGCCGGTTCATCAAGTGGTGAAGCGCGAGAACGGCTGGCACGAGCGCGTGGTGGAAATCGACGGCAGCGGCGCGCTGGTGTTCGGCGCCGCCGCCGAGCCGATGCCGCGTTTTGAAATGCTGCTGCCGCCATTGGTGCGCGCCGCACCGGTCGGCGCGGTGTTCGAATGGCGGCCGGATACCGAGATCATGAAGATCACAACCCGGGTGCGCGATCAGGACGGCGCGGCGCTGATCGTCGACTACGGCCACCTGCGCAGCGACGCAGGCGATACCTTTCAGGCCATCGCCCGCCACAGCTTCACCGACCCCTTGAAAAATCCAGGCCAGGCCGACGTCACCGCCCATGTCGATTTCCAGGCGCTGGTGCGCGCCGCCGAAGATCTGGGCGCGCGCGCCCATGGCCCGGTGTCGCAGGGCGAGTTTCTCAAACGGCTCGGCATCGAAACCCGCGCGGCGACCCTGATGGCGAAAACCACGCCTGAGATTTCAGAGGACATTTCGGGCGCGCTGAAACGACTGATCGGCGGCGGCCGCGGCGGCATGGGGTCGATGTTCAAGGTGCTCGCGATCTCCGGACCTCATCTCCCCGTGCTGGCGGGGTTTAGCGACGAGAGGCAGGACGCCGGGGCCGAAGTCCCATGAAGTTGGGATCGCCGATGCTTTCGGCCATTCCCGGCCTGCGCCACGCTTTCTTTACGCGCGAGGGCGGGGTGTCCGATGGCATCTACCAAAGCCTCAATGGCGGCCTCGGCTCGAACGACGATCCCGCCAATGTCGCGGAAAATCGCCGCCGGATGGCGGACCAGATGGGCGTCACGCCCGAGCATTTTCTCAGCATCTGGCAGGTCCATTCGCCCGATGCCGTGGTGGCGTCAGGACCCTGGGACGGCGCGTCGCGGCCGCGCGCCGACGCCATCGTCACCCGCACCGAGGGTCTCGCCGTCGGCGTCACCGCGGCCGATTGCGGACCGATCTTGCTGGTCGATCCGAACGCGCGCGTGATCGGCGCCGTTCATGCGGGGTGGAAGGGCGCACTGACGGGCATTGTGGAATCCACCGTCGAGGCGATGGAAAAACTCGGCGCCGAACGCGGCGGCATCCTCGCCGCCATCGGCCCCCTGATCCGCCAGCACAGCTATGAGGTGGGCGGCGAATTCGTCGAGCGGTTCATGCAGGCTGACGCGGACAATGCCTTGTTCTTCATCCCCTCGGCGCGCGAGGGCCATGCGATGTTCGATCTCGCCGGCTTCATCCGGATGCGGCTCGAAGACGCCGGCGTATTGATGATCGACGACATCGGTGTCGATACCTATTCCGACGAGCGCTGCTACAGCTACCGCCGCTCGGTGCATCGGAAAGAGCCGGACTACGGCCGCCACGTCCATGCGATTGTGCTGGAGCGCGAATAGCTGTTTCCAGTCGATGCGCTGCGGTCGGCAAGTAGCGATGCTACCGCACCTTCAGAACGACCTTGCCCCGCGCCCGCCCGGCCTCAAGATAGATCAGCGCGGCCGGCAATTGTTCGAATGCGAATTCGCGATCGATCATCGGCCTGATGGCGCCGCTATCGACAAGAGTGGCGATGTCGCGCAACTGGTCGCCGCTCGGCTCGGTGAAGAACCAGCAATATGCCGCGCCGGCCTTGGCGCTCGCCGCATAAACCTTTCGTCCCATCAGCCAGACCGCAACACGGACGAGCAATCCCGCACCCTCGCGCCGCGCGAAATCGCGATCCGGCGGACCGCTCAGCGAGATCACAACGCCGCCGCGTTTCACCACCTTGAACGCATCGACCGTGAACGGCCCGCCGAGCGTGTCGTAGACGATGTCGTAGTCGCCGCCCTGCTCAAGATAGTTCTCGCGGTCGTAGGCGATGACGCTGTTAGCGCCGAGCGATTTGACGAAATCCGCGTTCTTCGAACTCGTCGTCGAGGTAACGTGAAGGCCGAGATGCCTGGCGTACTGCACCGCGAAGGTGCCGACGCCGCCGGAGCCGGCGTGGATCAGAATGCGCTGGCCTGCGCGCGCGCCGGCACGGGCAAAACCCTGCAGCGTTGTCAAACCCACCAGCGGCAGCGACGCCGCTTCCAGATGCGAAATTGTGGCCGGCTTCAGCGCGACAAGATTTTCGGGAAGCGCAATCTGTTCCGCGAAGGTGCCGATGGTGTCGCGCGACGCGCGGACATAAACCGCGTCGCCGGGCTTGAACCTGGCGCCGGCGCCGACCGAAATCACCATGCCGCTGGCATCGAAGCCGAACGGCCGCGGCAGTTTATATTTCGAGATCCGCTTGAGATCGCCGTGCACAGTCTTGAAGTCGATCGGGTTGAGGCTGGCGGCATGAATTTCGATCAGGACCTTGCCGGAGCCAGCAACCGGATCGGGAATTTCCGTAAGCCGGACATTGTCCGGCATTACGCCATAGCCGGTCAGAACGAACGCGCGCATCGGTGAATGCTCCGGAGGTATCTGAAAAAATTCAAGTAATTCAGACCGGGAGTGGAGGTCCGGCAAGCACCTTTCGAGGCGCGACGGCTCCCTGCCCTAGACCTTAACGCATTTTAACGATATCGCTCGGCGTGATGAGGGATTTCCCAGCAACTCCATTCCGGGCCAGCCGGACCGCGCCGCGCGCCGCTGTTGCCGCGGTGCTGCTGGCAATCGCGTGCGGACTCGGCGGCTGTGCCAACGGCGGCGCCGGCAGCGGCTCTTTTGCGATGGCCGGCGCTGGTTCCACCGTGGCCTTCGAATCGATCGATGGTCCGCCGCCCCAGGTGTTCGATCGCATGGTCAATGTGCTCGACAGCGAATCGAAGCTTCGCAACCTCTCGATCGTGTCGCGCGAAGGCGCGGCCACCTACCGGGTGCGAAGCTATCTCTCGGCCCAGATCGCCCGCGGACGCACCGCCATCGCCTGGGTCTGGGACGTCTACGACCGCGACCAGCAGCGCGTGCTGCGCCTGAGCGGGGACGAACCGGCCAGCAGGGCGGGGCGCGACCCCTGGACCGCTGCCGACGATCTGGTGTTACGCAAGATCGCACAGGCCGGATTGAGCGGGCTCTCGGGCCTGGTCAACGAAGCGGCGCCGGATGCGCCGCCGCCCGTCCCCGCGCCAGGCAGCCCCGCGGTGGCGAGTGCGGAGCAGCCTTCACCCGCTAGGGGTGCATTCAACGTCAGCGCGCTCGGTTACAGCGCCCGTTAACGATACAAATAATCCTCCGAGCGTTGATTTTGGGCCGGAAAACCTGACGCGACGGGTTGCCATCCGGACCACCTCCTTGATATCACCTCGCTCGTCGAAACGCGCTGGTTCTGTGGATACCCAGATATGCTGAACATTGTCTCCAGCAGGGCGCGGGGAGAGGCGTCGATGTCGGCCAAGAACGGCTCCATCAAGCTGGTCGCCGGCAACTCCAATCCTGCCCTGGCGCAGCAAATCGCTGGAGGGCTTGACCTGCCGCTGACCAAGGCCGTGGTCCGGCGCTTCGCCGACATGGAGATCTTCGTCGAAATCCAGGAAAACGTCCGCGGCTCCGACGCCTTCATCATCCAGTCGACGTCGTTTCCGGCCAACGACCATCTGATGGAACTCCTGATCATCACCGACGCGTTGCGCCGCTCATCCGCTCGCCGCATCACCGCGGTGATTCCCTATTTCGGCTACGCCCGGCAGGATCGCAAATCCGGCTCGCGCACGCCGATTTCGGCCAAGCTGGTGGCCAACCTGATCACCCGGGCCGGCGTCGACCGCGTCATGACGCTCGACCTGCATGCCGCGCAAATCCAGGGCTTCTTCGACATTCCGACCGACAACCTCTACGCCGCGCCGGTCATCGCGCGCGACATCAAGGAACGCTTCGACCTCGGCAATGTCATGGTGGTGTCGCCCGACGTCGGCGGCGTGGTGCGCGCCCGCGGCCTTGCCAAGCGCATCAACACGCCGCTCGCCATCATCGACAAGCGCCGCGAACGCGCCGGCGAATCCGAAGTCATGAACGTGATCGGCGATGCCGCCGGCTATACCTGCATCCTGGTCGACGACATCGTCGATTCCGGCGGCACGCTGGTGAACGCCGCCGACGCGCTGCTCGCCAACGGCGCCAAGGACGTCTACGCCTACATCAGCCACGGCGTGCTGTCCGGCGGCGCCGCCGCGCGCATCACCTCTTCCAGGCTGAAGGAACTGGTCATCACCGACTCGATCCTGCCCACCGAAGCGGTTCGCAACGCGCCCAACATCCGCACGCTCTCGATCGCCTCCCTGATTGCGGAAGCCATCGGCCGCACCGCTTCGGAAGAGTCGGTGTCGAGCCTGTTCGATTAGGACGGGCGTTCTCTCCGCGTCATGATGAGCCTATGGGCGGCGGGCGCGGATGCGCGCCGATGACAGCGCCTCCGGTCTACCTGATGAGCGACCGGATAGCGGACATGGCTGGAGCTCCGGTCGTGCCATTTCCGGATTAGTGCGCCGCAGCGAGGTGAGTCCTATTCGATCACCTCGTCGGCCAGCGTTAGCAATGTTGGTGACACGCTGATGCCAAGCTGCTTTGCGGTCCGGGCGTTGACGACCAGAGTGAACTTGCTCGCCTGCTCGATCGGGAGGTCTCCCGGTTTCTCGCCGCCAAGGATTTTCGCGGCATATATCCCGGCGCGGCGAAAGTCGTCGAGCAGATCGGCCGAATAGGACATCAAAAGCCCCGCACGACCCCATTCGGGATAGGTGCCAACCGTTGGTTTTCCCGACGCCATGACTGATGGCAGCACGCGCGCCATATTGTTGTACAGCAGTGGCTCGCCCGAGACATAAAGGGCGCCCACATCATCCTTGTTGCTCGATACAACGGCGCTCTCGATGTCGTCTAGCCCATGGATGGCGTGGTGCACGATTTCAAAGCCGAAGTGACCGGCCACGCTTCGAAGCGCGTTGAGCTCTGCCACGGCCAATATCGACGTTGCCGTCCCGATGAAACCGAGCCGCTTCAGGTCCCGCACCAACTCCTTGAACAGTCCCATGCGCTTTTGGGTCAGGGCTTCCTCGCCGCCAACGGCATTCATCACGTTTCCGGTGGTGTTCCCGCCCGGATGCACATAGCTCTCCGCAAAACCCGCCTTGATCGGGTCGGCGGCATACGAGGTAAAGACCATCGGCAAATCCGGAACGACCTTGTGAACGGCAGTGGACGCAGCCGCCGAGGCAACGATGACGCGCGGCTTCAGTGCGGCCAACTCCAGGGCGAGCCCCGGCAGCCGATCGAAGACGCCGTCGGCAAAGCGCAGTGCGAACGCATAGTTGACGCCCTCGGCGAGGCCTGCCTCCTGCAAGCCCTTGCGCACCGCGTCAATCCTCTGCCTCGCGAGATCCGCTGTCCCCGGTACGAGCACCGCGACAAGCGGCAAGTCTTTTTGGGCGAACGCGGGCCATGGAAAGGCGATGGCCGTCACGCCCGCTGACTTCAAGAATTCCCGTCGCCTCATTCGATCCCCAGCCGGCACTATCTTCAACCGGTTCATCTGATCACAGACAACGCCTGTCGGCCAGCGCACTGAATGGCGCGAGAGTCTGCTCCGGTCATTTGCGGGCCCTGGGGCGCGTCCGAGCCTAACACGGCAACGGTCGTTAGCAACGTGCGAAACGCGAGCGACTTATCTCGCGCCCGAGGTGGATGAGTTGCTGCGGGATACCGGCACGAACGGATCTTGGGAAGCGTCTGACCTATGTCCGTTCACCCGGACACGCCTCGCGCCCTACCGATGGCAGGGGCGATTAAAACTGTAAAACCTCAAAACAAAAAAGGATTGACTGAAACGACGATCTTTCCATCCGCTGTCTGTTTCACCTTGAATTCTACCTCTTTTTGCGCAGTCGCATCCGCAACGGTCACATACAATAGCCCACTGCAAGTAACCTCTTGTGCTGCACGATTTCTTGAATTCATGAGTATTGTGTCATCCAACCTATATATCGCGCCTTGTCTCGCTTTTTCCCAAATCCCTAATTTTTCAGCTTCCGATCTCGTTTCACCCATCATTGCCGCAACCGAACTCGAATTTTTGGCAGCGTAATTCACAAGTGCATTATTTTTATCATCCGAAACGATCTTAACTACTGAATTGCGGGTATCCAAAGAACCACACTCAGGCCCTGCGCTTCCACAATTGCTCAATAAGAGCGAAGCAGAAAACCACCATAAAACTAACCATTGTTCTTTCCTAAGCAGCTTCATGCTCACGATGTCTCCCTACTCCCACAACCAACGCCTTCTTCTGCTTGCCTTGGTTCTTCGTAAGGTCAGTTGTCATTGTTCGATTTGTGGTGTGCCCGTAAAATCGAGCATCTGAACTGACGCGCCCATATTGCGCGCTAACGCATATTGATATGCCTTCATGCAGACTAAATTGAGTTAGCTGAAGAAGCTGCTTTGATCGTCTTTTTCGACAATGAAGAGGAAATCTTCGAGCGTATCGACTTCGGGGTGGAGCTTATAGCTAACCCCGTCCTGCGGGCTCATAGATCGACAGCGTTGGCGGTCGTCCGCTTTAGTGCGCATTCCGGACTCAAGTCGGACATCGCGCGAGGTCCGAAAAGTGCCACCTTCGGACTCGTGCACCGCAGCAAACAAGTAAAATCATTCGATCACTTCTTATAGCTTTGATGTCCGCCTTCAGTAAGGTCAACGAACTGAAGGACAGCGTTCGAGGCCTGCAGCCAGCGACACATAGCCGCGCGGGCCATGCCAAAATCAAGGGAGCCGTCGGCCAGTCTCGGGCAACCAAACAGACATTTTGGCGTTTAGCTTTAATGTGCCTCTGAACTAAGGGAGGTTTTCATGTTCAGAAAAACTCTTATCGCGTTCGTTGCTACTGCAGCCGTTGCGCTCGCGCCGACGAGCGCTTCTGCGCGTGGTGGGTTCGGCGGTGGTGGCTTTCATGGGGGCGGTTTTCATGGTGGGTTCGCAGGAGGTGGCTGGCGCGGCGGCGGCTGGCGCGGCGGATTTGGTCCCGCTCTCGCTGGCGGATTGATCGCGGGAGCCGTGATCGGAGGTGTAGCGTCGTCCGCATATGCCTGGGGGCCGGGCTACGGCTACTACGGTGGGTATGTGCCTGGGTATTATCCGGGGCCCGGCTACGGATACGGCTGCCCTGAACCCGGGTACGGGAAATACTACGACTGCGGCGCCTATGCTGTGCCCGGTTACGGCGGGTATGCACCTGCATATTACGGTTATGGGCCCGGTCCTTGGTGAAATCGCGAACTCGCCAACGTTCGGGCGGTTGACCGGGAGATAACCTCGCAGACGCAGTCCGAGCGGGGCGCGGCCGGCGCGGCGGAGAGGGACTCTTTTCTGTAGCGCGAAGCGTTCGATACCCATGCCTAGGGGTGCTTAGGCTCGAAATACCTGCTGGGTTGATTGTAAGCGCCGACGAGGCGATCGAATGAGGCTGCGGTGTGCGACACTGCATAGGAGCGACGCCGGCGGGGCCAAAGCCCCGGCGCGTGGAAGCCGGGTTGTAACGCTTGGCGCCCGTTGCCCGCCGCGGCAGACACGCTGCGAGGTCCGAGGAGGGTCAGATTTGGACTTCGATGTTCGAAGCCGTGAGGTCCGCTTTACCTCGGCCCTCCGTGAACGGACATCGTCAGCTTGGGCACCCAGGTGCGTTTGGTGCCATTGCCGGAAATCGCGGCGAAGCAAGCGTCTCGAAAGATGGACACAACGCCTGGACTCGCGGCCATCCTTCGAGACGCGCGCAACGGCGCGCTCCTCCAGCGACAACGGCAAAGCCGTCGCGCAGGGATGAGGTGGGAGATTTGTTTCACAGCCGCGCGCGCGGGGTATCCGCTATTCCACCGGCGTCAACGATAGAGCCGAAACGCCAGCGTCGCTGCCGACCTTCACTGTTTAGGGGCGTCGTATAATGGCTTGTCTTTATCGACGATGTGCACTGATAAGTATTTTATCGGCCCCTGCGGCTCAGATCGGAAAACCGCCATAACCAGACTTGGCGCAGGTTGAAATGGACTGAGAGCAGCACTAGGATTGAGCCAACTACTTTAGAGTATTTGACATAGATCGACGCGTCGGAAGGAATTCCATTGTGCGTTCGACATTGATTTTTCCCATAGTTGCAGCAATCATTTCGGCGACCTCTGCGCACGCATTAGAATCAAGCTTGTCGGCGCGGTCGTCACTGCCACCGGCCGAACTCTGGGAGAAGATCGGCGATTTCTGCGGAATGACGGCGTGGGACCCAGCCGTTGAGCGGTGTGATCTCAGCGAGGATGGAAAGCAGCGCACGATCCTGTTTTTTGGCGGGATTGGCCGTGCTGTCGCGGTGCTGGAACACTGGGACAACTCCAATCGCAGCTTCAGCTGGACGAGTAGTTTCGCGCTGGCTCCGGTTTCAAATTCTCGCGCAAGGGTCAGTGTGATCGCAGACGGCCAGACTTCAATACTGAAGTTGACCGCGAGCTACGAGGCTAAAGGCGTCTCGGATGCCGAAGCCAAGAAAATCATCGATGGCGCGATTTATCGGGGTCTCTGCTTGAGCAGCCCGCTTCGGTGCTCCGATGATCAACGCCCCCTCACACCGGCAGAAGTAGTCGAGTTTGAGGGTCTGTCCATTACATCCGGACGACTCGCGTTGCGGGGCTATCTTCGACGTCCAGATACAGCGGGGCCCTCTCCGGCCGTGGTGCTGCTGCATGGATGCGGGGGCTTCCCCGAAGCCCTCGATGAAAATTGGGGGGTAAGAATAGCGTCGTGGGGATACGTCACTTTGACCGTGGATAGTTTCGGTTCGCGCGGGCTAAAAAATACCTGCGGTCGTAGTGCTGCGGCAGCGGACACGGCCTTTGATCCTTATCAGGCTCTGAAGTTCCTTGCTAAGCAACAATTCGTCGATCCGCAGCGGGTCATAGTTGTCGGTTTTTCCCAGGGCGGCTGGCTAAGCCTTTCGTCCGTTGAGCGCGGTCCGATCGAAAGCGTCGCCGACAACAAGTTTATTGCGGCGGCAGCGTTTTATCCGGTGTGCCGCGCGATAAAGGGACCTATGACGGTTCCGACTTTGATTCTGACGGGTGAGAGCGACGATTGGACCCCCGCAGATGCTTGTCGCAAACTGGCCAACGGCGAGGACGAGTTGGGAATGTCTCGGCAAAAAGGCGAAGGCGCCCCGATTCGGCTCATCGTCTATCCGAACGCCTATCACGGGTTCGACCTTTCGAATCTTCGAGAGCCGGTCACGTATTTTGGGCACCATCAAGAGTACAACAAAGAAGTTACGGATCAGGCCAGCGAGGCGCTCCGAGAGTTTCTAAAGTCAGCGGTCCAGGGCAGCAGGTAGTTGTCGCGACCGCGGCCACGTCCGCTGCCAGCCAAATACCAGACATCGATCCCACCAGGCAGCAATCAACAATCATCGCCACTGTTTGGCTCGTGCGAACGCGAGCGGTATCTGTCCCCGCGGCGCCCATGAACCGCATTCGCGCAAGCCCGCTCAGTTCAACCGCAGCTCGGTAATGTGCCGCGGATCCGGGCTCAGCTCATTACGTTCCACGCGCTTGACGATGTCCGTCAGCACGGCATTGGCGCTGCACGTGAGGCCGACCTTCTCGCCCTCGCGCACCACGAAGCCGTTGAGGAATTCGATCTCCGTGCGCCGGCCCTTCTGCATGTCCTGGCCCATCGAAGGACGCTGCTCGGAGGAGGTGCGCTTGCCGTCCTTGAAGCGCTGCTCGTCGCAGGCGCGCATCGCCGCCTCGTCGCCCTCGCCCGCACGCGCAATCGTCTCGGGCGGCAGATGCAAAATCTCCTCCAGTTGATAGCCGTGCGCTTGCCCGACGCGGATCGCTTCGCTCCCGAGCCGGGTGGAGAAGCGGCGGATCGGCTCGCTTTGCAACATCTGTCCGCCGGGCAGGCCGGTGCAGGCTGAGAGTCCGTTGCCCATGGCGTTGGCGACCAGTTTCGACCAGCGCTCGCCCCACAGATTGCCGGTTACCTTGGCGCTGTCGGCATAGCCGACCAGGCGACAGATTTCTTCCGCCCGTTGCGTGATCCGGCCGTGCACTTCACCGGCGCGAAACACGGTGTGCGCCGCGCCACCCTTGCCAGCGCCCCGGTGGATGTGGCCGGGCTCAGGCAGGTTGACCGTGATGCTGCTGGCAATGCACCCAAGCGTCTTGCCCCAGCCGACGATGCCGGCGATCGTCTCTTCATTCATGCAGTTCTGCAACGACACGACGTAGCCCTCCGGCGCCAGATACTGCTGGATCAGCGTGGCGGCCCAGGCGGTGTCGTAGGACTTCATGCACACGAAGGCGATGTCGACCGGCGTCTCCCTGGCTAGCTGCTGTGCGTCCGTGACGTGCAGCGCGCGCACCGGAACCGAGAATTCCGCGACGTCCCTGGCGTGGGTGACGCGCAGGCCGTGCTTCCTCATGTGCTCGATATGCTCGGGCCACGGATCGATGAACGTCACGTCCTCGCCGGCCTGCACCATATGGGCGCCGGCATACCCGCCGACGGCACCCGCTCCGACAATAGCTATCTTCCGACCCATGCTTTCCTCCCGGCATTGCTGGCAGCCGAAGCTAGCGCGCCGGCCGGGCTCATCACAACCGTTGAACCGCGTCGCCGGAGCGCCGTGGCCGTCTGGTCGGCGGTACCGCGCGGCGCTGCCTGCGGAGCGGATGTCGGCGTCGATGAAGGCCGACCATCAGCTCCAACCTTGAACTGCACGCCAAGGTCGCATAGGCTTGGCTGCCAAGAACGCCTGCTGAGCAATTTTCAACAAGAAGCGGGACATCCCCTCCATCGATGCGGTCCACCGAGCGGCGCCCCTTCCCCCACCGCCGGGGCCTGATCATCGTCACGACATTGGCCACGGCCTATGTCGCCAGCCATTTCTTCCGCGCCTCCAACGTCACCATCGGCCTCGACCTGATGCGCGACCTGGCCATCGGACCGGAAGCGCTGGGTGCGCTTACCGGCGCCTTCTTCTTCGGCTTCGCCGCCATGCAGATCCCCTGCGGCTTCTTGTTCGACCGTTTCGGCCCGCGCCGCAGCGTGGCCGGCATGCTCATCCTCGCCACCACCGGCGGCATCATCTTCACCCTGGCGCCGAGCTGGCCAATCCTGCTCACCGGGCGTGTGCTGATGGGCGCCGGCTTCGGCGTCATGCTGATCGGCTCCATGGTGGTGATCTCGCGCTGGTTTCCGCCGGACCGCTTCTCCACCCTCACCGCCATGGTCATGTCCATCGGCCTGCTCGGCAACCTGGCCGCCACCACCCCGCTGGCCTGGGCCTCGCAAGCCGTCGGCTGGCGCGCGGTGTTCGGCGCCGCTGTCGTTTTCACCGCGCTCGCCGCCATCATCGTCTGGCTGGTGGTGCGCGACGCTCCGTCCGGCCACCCGTTCCTGGCCCGCACCCCGGAGCCACCACGCCAGATGCTGAAAGGCCTGATGGAGGTGCTGCGCAACCCCCGCCTGAAGCCCATCCTGGCGCTTAATTTTTGCAACTATGCCTGCACTTTCACCGTGCAGGGCCTGTGGGGCGGTCCGTTCCTGCGCGAGGTGCATGGCCTGAGCCCGATCGAGGCCGGCAACGTTCTGCTTATCGCCGTCATCGCCTATCAGGTTGGCATCCTCGCCTTCGGCCCGCTGGACCGCCTGCTGGACACGCGCAAATGGATCGCCACAGGCGGCAGCCTGGTGATCATTTCCATCCTCGCCACCCTGACGCTCGCGTCTGCCCCGCCAATCTGGGTGCCGATCGGCGCCATCGTCGGCATCGGCTTCTTCAGCGCCTCCAGCACCATGGTGATGACGCATGGCCGCGGCATCATCCCGGACCGGCTGATCGGGCGCGGCATCGCGACGATCAACACCTTCGTGATGCTCGGCGTCGCCTGCATGCAGACGCTATCCGGCATCATCGTCGGCGCTTTCGAACCGCTGGCCGACGGTGCCCGCACCGAAACCGCATACCGCGCGCTGTTTGGAGTGCTCGCCGTGGTGCTGATCGTCGCCGTCGCGATCTACAGCCGCTCGCAGGACGTCAGGCCCAGCGACGAAATGCGCGCCCGTCGGCAACAATAACGGAGGCGAAGTTCTCGAAAGAGTTTTATTTTCCAAAGCAAAGTTGCTCCAGCAACCGTCTTCCATCGCGTGTCGTTCGACTTGAGCGTTGCTGGATTTTGCGCCAGCCACACCGACGATGACCATTTCGCTCGCCTCGGAAAGCCGGCAGGCATTAGCAGCGAGTTTTTAAGCGCCAGATTTATGAACAAAGACGAATTGCGCCAGGCACTCGACGCAGCCTCGCTGTCCGATTTGGCAAGCGATTTGGATGGTGAACGCCGCGACGCGGTTGACCATGTTATCGACCAATTTCGCAGCATCGACGCCGTTGTGAGGCTACCAAAATAGGCGCTCGACAAAGGCGATAATGCCGCCGCCGAGTTGAGTGGTCAGCCTGACAAGCGAAAACGCAATAATGCTTCCAAAAATAAAATTAAAAACGACGTTCACCCAGGTGCACACGATAGCGTCTCCAACCGGGGGGCCTAAGAGCGCAGCCTACAACCACAAGTGGACCCTGGAAACGAAGGACAATTTTAGTAGCTAACGGGGCGTTTACGGGCTCACAGAAACTATGAGACCAATTAAATTTGGGTCGTGGGACACTCACTACGAAGCTCTCACTAGCGATTGCGCCGATGCGGCCAGCAGGCCTTGCGCGCCCGTGCGACCGGTCGCCCATACGGCGGCGCAGCGGTTCATGTTCGGTGGCTTGCCAGATCAAACGCCGCTCAGCGAGCCCGATGTCCGCTTGAGCGCGCATTGCAGACTCAAGTCGGACATCGCGCTGAGTCCGAAAACCTTCACAGACTCGGACGTCGCGGACTAGCTGCGGGATGTCCGCTCTACCCACGATTCGGCCGCCGGGCCGGGTCACGCGCACCATCTCCCTGGCGACATCAAACGGCTTTGGCGCGAACATGGCTCCAAAGATGCTGACGACGAGGTCAAAGCTATGATCCTTCAGCTCGTGCAGATTGGACGCATCGCCTTCCTGAAACCTGCAATTGGTGAGGTCTTGCTCCTTTGCGCGCCTGTTCCCCGCCTCAACAAGATTTCCGGCGATATCGACGCCCAACACGTCAGCTCCAAGTTTCGCCTCCGGCAATGCCGTTGTCCCGTCACCGCATCCGAGATCGAGAACCTTGAGCCCCTTGGTGACTCCGAGGCCCTTGACGAGCGCCTCTCCGCTCTCCCTCATGCTCTGCGCAATGCGTGTAAAGTCGCCTTTTTCCCAAAGTGCCTTGTTCGGATTCATCGCCGTCACTCCCCTCGATGAAAGCAGCATACCAGCTCAAACGCGTGTAGATAGTAGCCGGAATCGGTTTGGCGACTGCAACATGAAATGCCGGTCGATGGCGCAGATGGGTCAATTGGCGACATATGACTGTTGGCGTATAAAGAAAGAGGCCGCCGCCGATCATCAGGGGTGCCAATATTTCCTTCTGAGGAACACGTCGAACAGAATAACCACCATGGCCTGGTGTCAGCAGAACAATACGGGGGAAGGCGCTTCATGTGGATGCAAAACCAGAGCTTGCTGCCTGGCATGGCGGTCATAGCATTTGCGACGGTAACCGCGATCTCTCACTTCACCCCGGCTTCGGCTGCTGATGGTACGGTCAAGATTGGCCTGATTGTCCCAATGACCGGCGGTCAGGCCTCGACCGGCAAGCAGCTCGACAATGCGGTCAAACTGTACATGCAGCAGCATGGCGACACCGTGGCCGACAAGAAGATCGAGGTCATCCTGAAAGACGATGGTGCAAATCCAGAAAACACGAAACGAATTGCGCAAGAGCTGATTGCCAACGACAAGGTCGATATCCTTGCGGGCTTTGGCATCACGCCGACCGCGCTGGCTGTGGCGCCATTGGCGACCCAGGCGAAGATACCGGAAATCGTCATGCTTGCCGGCACGTCGATCATCACCGAGCGTTCACCCTACATCGTGCGCACCAGCTTCACGCTGGCTCAGTCATCTACCATTATCGGGGACTGGGCTGCCAAGAATGGCATCAAAAAGATTGCGACGATGACATCCGACTATGCCCCCGGCAATGATGCCCTGCAATTCTTCAAGGAGCATTTTAGCGCCGGCGGCGGTGAGATTGTCGAAGAGGTCAAGGTGCCGCTGGCGAATCCGGATTTTGCGCCATTCCTGCAACGCATGCGGGATTCCAAACCCGATGCGATGTTCGTGTTCGTGCCGGGTGGGCAGGGCGGCAACTTCATGAAGCAATTTTCCGAGCGCGGTCTGGACAAGAGCGGGATCAAGGTGATCGGCCCTGGTGACGTCATGGATGACGATCTGCTCAACGGCATGGGCGACGCAGCTCTTGGTGCGGTCACCGCGCACATGTATTCCGCCGCGCACCCTTCTCAGAAGAATAAGGATTTTGTGGCGGCCTATAAAAAGGCCTTTAATTCGCGTCCTGGTTTCGTGGCGGTCGGAGGCTATGATGGCATTCATATGATTTACGCGGCCTTGAAGAAGACTGGCGGCAAGGCAGACGGCGATCTTCTGATCGCCGCGATGAAAGGCATGGCATGGGAGAGCCCGCGCGGGCCGATCTCGATCGATCCGGAAACCCGCGACATCGTGCAGAACATCTATATCCGCAAGGTCGAGAGGGTTGACGGCGAACTCTACAACGTCGAATTTCAGACGTTTGACGCCGTGAAAGACCCCGGTAAAACCAGGAAATAATTCGCGGCGCAGGGCGCCACTGCGCGGCCGGTTTGCAAGGACGGAGCGGCGCGGCGTTTAGTTGCCGTACGCCCGTCAGCCTGCCGTAAACGAGATCGTGGCTTGATCGTAATCGCCCAGGCCCATTCGGCCCTCCGGAAAGATGCCGTGCTGCTCGATCCAATCGAACGACTGCTCAAACACCTCGCGCGAGTAGGGCTCGAAGACAATCCGCTCGCCGGGACCCCACCGCTTCGTGTCCATCGCGGCGTGGAAACGATCCGGAAATTCGTTCTTGTAATAATGCGTATAGAGCTCAGGCCGCAGGTCTATGTCACGCTGCGCCCTTCTCAAGGCGCGGAAATACCGGCGGATGGCTTCCGGGTCCGGCGCGCCCTTGATCATGGCGGCGATCATGAACGTCGTGTCGATCACCTTGCGGAAGCCAAGCTGCTCGGCCAGATAGTATGGCCCGTTGAAAAGCGCTGCCGCCGCGCTTTTCCCCGTGATCAGCAGCTCCATGCGGCGAAACAACATGCCGTCCTCGAATGTCAAATTAATCTTGTCCGGCGGCATGTACTGTTCGAGCGCCTGGATCGTCGAATAGTGGCTGCCGGACTGGAACCCGACCGAAATGGGAACACCAGCGAGATCGGCCGGCGTTCGCACAGCGGAATCGGCGGCAACGAAAATGCCTGAAGGAGCAACGGAATACGCGTCGGCGTAAAGCTTGGTGTGTCCGTTCGAGGCCGCAACGTTCACCGTCCAATGGCATGCGCAGCTCACATCGGCCTCACGCCCCTTCTCGATGCTCTGGAAGGCGCCCTCGTTGACCTTGTTGTGGTGCTGACCTTCTGTCGAGCGGATCAGCTCCTGGAACTCATAATCGAGGCCTTCGGCGAGATAATACCCCTTCTCCTCGGCGACCCATTCCTGCAGGCGAAAGTGCGGTTCTATGATGAATTTGCTCATGGCGCGCCTCCAGATATTTTCAATAAATTTGGCAGCAGGATATCGCCTGATGGTCATTAACACCATGCCGAAACTGGAATAACGTTGCGGGACTTGCGGGTGCTGCGCGTCCTGCTTCAGGAACGCAGCATTACTAAAGCCGCGCTGGTGCTGGAGACGACGCAGCCGGCGATCAGCAAGACCCTGGGGCATCTCAGGAACGATTTTTCGGACCCGCTTTTCGTCCGAAACGGGCATGCGACGCTGCGACCTTGTCTTCCTTATCGGCTCCGCGCGCCACGATCTTCAGCGCGTCATCCGGCAGAGGCCGCTGCAGCGCCTTCGCTTCATCCCACGGCGCGCGCATCCAGACGTCGCGTTCTTCGGGCGTCGTCAGGATGACGGGCATGGCCTTTGGATGTATCGGCTCGACGACCGCATTCGGTGTCGTCGTCAGGAAGCCATAAAGGCCAATGAACTCGCGCCGTCTCATCCTCCCCCAAATCCTCACGAGCCCTACCGTAACAATCTAGATTGGCATTCTAGAGGGGGACCAAAGGCAGGCTCAATGTCTCAAATGGGGTCAAAAGCGGAAGTCGAACAGCACCCTGCCCTCGCCCGCTTTCCCCTCAACAGCTGACATTGCTGCGCCCGCCTTCCAGTTCGTCAGTCAAATCCCGGCCGCGGCACCATGTTCATCAGCATATTGACGTAGCCGCCATCGACGGTGATCTCGTCGCCGTTGACATAGGACGACCGGTCGCTTGCCAGGAACAGGATGACATCGGCGATATCTTGCGGCATGCCGATGCGCCTGACGGGGACGACCGCGGTGCGCCGTTCGGTGACCCGGGCGTATCGTAAAAGGATTGGCTCATCGGCGTGATGACCATGCCGGGGCTGACGACGTTGCTTCGGATGCCGTGCGCTCCGCGCGCATCGCCTCGAGGCCGGCTCGTCGCGATCGATGGCGGCGACATGGGCACCGGCCCGGGCGAAACTTGACGCGACGGCCCGGCCGGTGCCGCCGCCGTCACCACGCAAACCCGGCCTGACAGGCCAAGCCAGTCGGATGTGTTTTGTACGGTCATCGTTGATTGCTCCGATCCAGCGGGGTGTCGTCGCTTCCGCCCCGACGCAGCGGTTGCAAGATCGCCGGGTGCGGAGGCAAGAAAGGCTATTCGACGTGTCGGATATGTACCCCGACGTTCGTCCTCGGGACATACATCGGCAAACAGTCGGAACCAGAACCATGATGCAACAAAGCGGAACGGCCGAAAGTCAAATCAAAGCGCTTATCGAAGCTTGGGCGGACGCCGTCCGCCGGCATGATCTTTCCGGTATCCTCGCCCATCATGAGCAGGAAATTGTGATGTTCGACGTCCCGCCTCCGCTGCAGTCGCGAGGAATGGATGAGTACAAGAAAACATGGGATCTGTTCTTCAGGTATCACAAGCCGTCACAAGCGTTCGACATAGAGGAGCTTGCAATTACCGCCGGCGAAGATGTCGCCTTCGCCGTCGCCATCGTGCGGTGCGGCTCCGGCACGTTCAGTGGCCCTCCGGAGCAAGGCGGGTTCCTGTTTAGGCTGACAATTGGACTGCTTAACATCGATGGCGACTGGCGTATCGCGCACGAGCATCACTCCGTGCCGTCGACAGACTAGGGTGGGGTGAGATTAGGTTGAAGCAGCAGCGGCGAGCGATCACTTCTCCCTCTCCCCCGCTCTTCACGGGGTCGAGACGAGCGAAGCTCGCTCTTAGAGGGTTGGGGTTAGGGGCTGCTTCCGCAAATTCTCAAGACCAAGTGCCCGCGGTGAGTCCCCCTCACCCGAAATTCTCGCGATGCGAGAATTTCGGCCTCTCCCCGCAAGCGGGGCGAGGTTTAAGGAGTTCACGCGCGCCGCCAGTGCCTCCGCTTACCCAATCCCGGCCGCGACCTGACCGCGCAGCCGTTCCAGACTGAGCAGCGTGTTGGCGCAGGCCTCCGCGACCTCGACGCCCTTGGTCGCAAAATGCTTGCGGAAAAACTCGAAATGCGCCGCGCTCTCATGGAATTGCTGCGGCGTCAGCACCGCGGAGAATACCGGCACTTCGGTGCGCAACTGCACATCCATCAGCGCCTTGATCACGGTGTCGGCGACAAACTCATGACGGTAGATGCCGCCATCGACCACGAGCCCCGCCGCGACGATCGCGGTGTAGCGCCGCGTCTTGGCGAGCAGTTGCGCGTGCAGCGGGATTTCGAACGAGCCCGGCACCTCGAACAGATCGATGCGCGCGGGCGCGATGCCGCGTTGTTCGATCTCGGCGAGGAATGCGATGCGGCATTCCTCGACCACCGCGCGATGCCAGGAGGACTGCACGAAGGCGACCCGCTGCGGTTTTGCAAATCGCGGGTGCGCGGGAACCGGTGGACGATCGATCGTTTGGGGAGGGTCTTTCACTTCGGGAGCATCTTGCAACATCTGATTCATGGCTTTCCTCTTTCAGGACCAGAATCAGGGCATACGGAACGACGCGCCGCGATGGACATGCAGCTGTCGCGACCGTTCTCTTTCATCCGGACTTTAACCGTCGGCCTCGGAATCGCACCGAATCTGCTGACCCTTCCTCAAAGGCTTAAGGAAGGCGCTCGCGGGCTTGGGCTACGTCACCCTTACCGCCGGTGGGGACTTTCACCCCGCCCTGAGAACATCAGCCGCCCGGTATGAACGGCCAAGGAGAATTATGGCGAACGGCGGCTCCGCCAGCAAGGACCTTCGCTATGGGGATTTGGCATGTCCCCATGTCGTCAGGGCGAAACTCCGGGCCGGACGGGAACCGGGAAATTAACGATTAAGGCACGCCAACCGGCGCGCGCGGGGCGAATACCGCGTGCCGGACTCGGCCCGCGCGAATCCGATTCCGGTTTGTTCTCATGGCAAAAGTTAACGCATGAGAAGAGCTGTGGACGAGCGCCGCTTTGCCTGTGGATGGACTCCTCGTGACGTTGCGCGGATTCCGCAAATCACATCACTTGATCCCGGCAGGCCTTGATCCCAAGCTCCGGGTCATCAGGGGATTGCAGTGGGCAGCGGGCGTCAGGCAAGCGCGTGTCGGCGTGCTGTGTGCGTATCAACCATCGTATCTGTATCCAGAAAAACAAGGCCGAGACGGCATGTCCCTCCTCGAAGGCATCATCGATTCCCGGAACAATCCGCTCGCGGTAGTCGAGGACATCGCCGCCGATCACAACTGGTCGTTCGAACGTTCCGGCGAAGACGAGGTGACGATCGTCTCCAAGGGCAACTGGACCGATTACCAATTGTCCTTCACCTGGATGACCGAGATCGAGGCGCTGCATCTGGCCTGCGCCTTCGACATGAAAATTCCCGGTCCGCGCCGCGCCGAGGTGCAGCGGCTGATCGCTGGAATCAACGAGCAATTGTGGATCGGGCATTTCGATATCTGGACCCACACCGGCATGATCATGTACCGGCAGGCGCTGGTCTTGCCCGGCGGCATCACCGCTTCGACCGCGCAATGCGAGAGCATGCTGGTCGGCGCCATCCACGCCTGCGAGCGCTATTATCCAGCGTTCCAGTTCGTGGTGTGGGCCGGCAAATCCGCGCCCGAAGCCATGAGCGCGGCGATGTTCGACACCGAGGGCGAGGCGTAGGCGGTCTCGCCTCGGCGTTTCACCACACTCGGCGTCGTCCCTGCGAAAGCAGTGACCCCAGCGTGAGCGCAATTGCGCTCATCGCGGCGCCCTGACACCAGCGTTCGGGTAAAATGCTTGTGGCCTGTCTTTCGCTTCACTAGAAACGCTGGTGGTTATGGGTCCCTGCTTTCGCAGGGACGACGAGTTGTTTGTGGTGACGGCTTTGAACTCCAGTAATGCCCTGAACGATATCAAAGGCACCATCGTCCTCGCCGGCGCGGGGAAGATGGGCGGCGCGATGCTGTCGGGCTGGCTGGCGCAAGGGCTCGACCCGCGCCTCCTCGGTGTGATCGAGCCGCACCCCTCCGCCGAGATCGGCGCGCTGGTGACAACAGGCGTTCGCCTCAATCCAACCCCGAAAGAGATCGGCGCCGTCGCCACCCTGGTGGTCGCGCTGAAACCGCAGATGTTCCGCGAAGCTGGCCCGATGTTACAGCGCTATGCCGGATCATCGACGCTGGTGGTCTCGATCATGGCGGGCACCACCATCGCATCGATCACGGAGGCCTGCGGCGGCAGCGTGGTTCGCGCGATGCCCAACACGCCGGCGGCGATCGGCCGCGGCATCACGGTCGCGGTCGCCGCGAAAAATGTCAGCCCCGGGCAGCGCGCGGTCGCCGACGCGCTGCTCCGCGCCACCGGATCGGTCGAGTGGGTCGATGACGAGAATTTGATGGACGCGGTGACCGCCGTCTCCGGTTCCGGCCCGGCCTATATTTTCCTGCTCGCCGAGGAACTGGCGCGCGCCGGCGTCGAAGCCGGGCTGCCGCCTGATCTTGCAACCAGGCTGGCCCGCGAAACCGTCGCCGGCTCCGGCGAATTGCTGCATCGCTCCGACCTTCCATCGGCCACGTTGCGCGAGAATGTGACCTCGCCCGGCGGCACCACGGCCGCGGCGCTGGAAGTGCTGATGGGACCCGATGGCATGCAGTCGCTGTTGACCCGCGCGGTCGCCGCGGCGACCAAGCGATCGAAAGAGCTGGCGAAGTAATTTTTCGCTCCGACCGTCATGCTGAGGTGCGAGCCTCTTTCGGCGAGCGTCAAAGGATGACCGAGACCGGGGCAAGCGGCCATCCTGCGAGGCGCGCAAAAGCGCGCACCTCAGGATGACGGCGAAATGCGCGGCTGTCGTTAGCTCGTCCCAAACCGCTTGTTGAACGTCGCGAGATTGACCAGACCGCGGGCGTGGCCGCCCTCGCCGATCTTGCGCTCGCCCTCAAAAGCTTCGACCTCGAAACGGATCACCCGGCGCTCCACCGCGATCACCCGTGCCGTGGTGCGCACCAGCGCGCCGACCGGCGACGCCGCGAGGTGGCGGATGTCGACCTCGGTGCCGACCGTGACCCAGCCCGGTTCGAGATAAGGGTTGACGGCATCGGCAGACGCCATTTCCATTTCCATGATCATCATCGGCGTCCCGAACACCGCCGGCATCGTCGGGATGACGTGCCTGACGGTGCGATCGGGCGTCACCGTCAAGGTGCGCTCGGCGCTCATGCCGACCTTGATGATTTCGCGTGCGTCCATGGAATCGTCCGAGAATGCCTCACATCACCGCGTCGTCCCGGCGAACGCCGGGACCCCTACCGCGTGATGTCGCGTTGGGGCAGGAAGGCCGACGCCTTCCAAACAATCGACGCCAGTGGTTATGGGTCCCGGCGTTCGACGACCCGGGTCAGCGCTACTTGCTCTGCGCCGCCCTGCGCTCGACAAAAGTCTTGCCGCCCTTCATCTTGTGGGCCAGCGGCGCTTCGTTGATCTGGATCACGACGGCGTCGGCCTCGACGCCGAGGTTCTTCACCAGCGCCTGCGTGATGTCGCGCATCATGCCGGCCTTCTGTTCATCGGTGCGGCCGGCGGCCATGCTGATGGTGATTTCAGGCATTGTTGTCACTCCCTTTTCTCTTGCTGCTTGCCACAAACACGATCCTCATCCTGAGGAGCGGCCCGCTTGGCCGCGTCTCGAAGGATGCGCCTATTGTCCCCATGGTTCGAGACGGCGCAAGAGCGCCTCCTCACCATGAGGTTATTTCCACCTCACGTCATGCAGCAAAAGCAGCTCGCGCACTGTTTTGACAAGCTCATTTTCAGGAACCTTGCGTTGCGCTCTTGCCTGTCTCTCCAAATAGTCGTCGCGAGCTTTATCCAGCTTCGCTAATTCTGCACCGACGATCAGATCCTTTATGACCACCTGTGGGCCCGCGGGATCGTCCTTCTCGTCCGAGCCCTGAATGATCACACACGGCGAATTGCGCCTGTCGGCATATTTGAGCTGGTTGCCCATGTTCTTGGGGTTGCCGAGATACAGCTCGGCGCGGATGTTGGCGTTGCGCAGGGCCGCGACCATCTTCTGGTAGTCGGCGACGCGCTCGCGGTCGAACACGGTGACAACGACGGGGCCAAACTCCGGCGTGGTGTCGAGCTTGCCGAGCATCGTGAG
>Ga0207657_10001185_pt1 | contig 27703 bp, 29 predicted proteins | sample KBSC33metaG_FD_184316 | JGI IMG/M metagenome (GOLD analysis project Ga0207657, IMG submission 184316) | Corn rhizosphere microbial communities from Kellogg Biological Station, Michigan, USA - KBS C3-3 metaG (SPAdes) (version 2) | ecosystem: Host-associated > Plants > Roots > Rhizosphere > Soil ...
AGCCATGAAGCAAGGCGACGTCGCCCGGCTCGGCGGTCTTGAGCGCCGCGATCATGTCCTCGAAGCGGACCACGCCCTGGCCGCGCTCGTAATAAGGATATTCGACTTGCTCGAGCCCGACCGCGCGGATGATCGGCGGGTGGTTCGGCCAGGTCGGCGTGCCGACGAACACCCGCGCCTGCTTGTTGGCGCGCGCGATCAGCTCGAACGCGAGCCGCAGCGCGCCGCAGCCGCCGGGCGTCTGAAGGCCCGCGATGCGGTCGTCGTCGGCATGGCGGCCGAGCAGGATCGGGCGCAGCAGCTCGGCGAAGCGCTTGTCGCCGGCGCTTCCGAGATAGGCCTTGGTCGTCTGCGTATCGTGCAGCCGCTGCTCGGCTTCCTTGATGACCTTGAGGATCGGCGTGTTGCCGGCGCCGTCGCGGAACACGCCGACCCCGACGTCGATCTTGTCCGGCCGCGGATCGGCGTCGACGAGCCCGATCAGCGCGATTAGCGAATCGTTCGCCACGGGAGGAAGATCGGCAAGGCTTCGCGCCTTGGCATCGGTACGGGTCAGCATGGACAGGCGGATAGCCGAGAACTCCCCTCCCTGAAAGGGAGGGAAGCTAGGCGTCGTAATCCACGGCGACTCCGTCTCCGACGGGCACCGACTGACACGTCAGCACATAGCCGTCGGCGACTTCCTCGTCGGTGAGGCCGTAGCGCGCCGCCATTTCAACCTTTCCGCTGGTGACCTTCGCACGGCAGGTCGCGCACACGCCCGCCTTGCACGCGAACGGCGCCGGAAGCCCCGCCTCGCGCGCGCTGTCGAGGATATTGCCCTGGGTGAACGGCACGCGCCGCGTCCGGCCGTCGAGGGTGACGCTGACGGTGACGCCTTCCGCTTGCGTTTGCAGCTGCTCCATTTCCCGCACCACCGCCCCCGCTGGCCGGTCGGCGGTGAAGCGTTCGATGTGGATCCGCTCTTTCGGCACGTTGCGGTCGAGCAGCACGCCTTCGGCCGCGTCCATCATCGGGCCGGGGCCGCAGATGAACCAGCCGTCCACCTCGGCCGCATCCGGAACCAGCGCCGGAATCGCGGTCTCGAGCCGCTCGCGGTTGAGCATGCCGTTGAACAGTTCGATGTCCTGGTCCTCGGCATCGAGGAAATGATAGATTTCGAGCCGGCCGAGATATTTGTCCTTCAAGCCGGCGAGCGCTTCGAGGAAGATGATCGCGCTGCTGTCTCGGTTGCCGTAGAGCAAAGTGAAGCGGCTTTCCGGCTCCTCCCGCATCAACGTGCGGATCAGCGACATCACCGGCGTGATCCCCGACCCGCCGGCGATACCGACGAGGTGACGCGAGCGGCTCGCGTCGAAATCGGTGGTGAAGCTGCCGTGAGGCGCCATCACCTCGACCGTGTCGCCTGGCTTCAATCGGTCGCCGACCCAGTTCGAAAAGAGGCCGCCACCGATCCTTTTGACGGTCACCATCCAGTCGGATTCGGCGGGCGCGGTGCACAGCGAATAATTGCGCCGCACTTCATCACCGTCGATTGTTGCGCGCAGCGTCAGATGCTGGCCGGCCTTGAACGCGAATGCCTCGCGCAATTCAGGCGGCATGGCGAAGCGGATCGAATTGGCTTCGGCGGTTTCGGGGACGATCTCGGCGATGGTCAGCCGATGGAAATGGACCGACATCACCAGGCCGCTTGCGGGTAGGTACGCGGCAGAAACTGCATCACCGCGAGCAAATGGCCGAGGTGCTCGCTGTGGTGCCCACGGCGGCCGCCGAGGATCGGGCGCTGGTCGGCCGGAACTTCGAGGTGGGCTTCGGCGAGCACGGCCCCGATCGCGGCGCGATACTCGTCCTCGAACACGCGCGGGTCGGGTGCGTTCCCGGCGTCGATCGCGGCCTGCAGCACGTCATCAACTTCGAACAGCTCGGGGACGAAGCGCCAGTTCCATTCGAGCCCTTCGGCCATGCGCCGGGCGCTCTCGTCGGTGCCGTCGCCGAGCCGGACCGTCCAGTCGCGCGCGAGCTCGACATGGTAGGCGACTTCCTTGACCGCCTTGTGCGCGAATTCGCTGAGGAACTTGTCGCTGGACTGAGTGAGCCGCTGCAGCAGCAGGTGCTGCCAGGTCGTGTAGAGCAGGTGCCGGGCGATCGTCTGCGCGAAATCGCCGTTGGGCTGCTCGACCAGCAGGCAGTTTTTGAAATCGAGCACGTCGCGGTGAAAGGCGAGGCGGTCGCCGTTGCCGTCTTCCGCCGCTTCACCGAGCAGCAGGGTCGCCTGCCCGATCTGGTCGAGCGCAAGGTTGGCAAGACTGATGTCGACTTCGAGCACCGGACCGTGCCCGCACCATTCGCTGAGCCGCTGCCCAAGCACCAGCGCGTCGTCGCCGAGGCGCAGGAGGAGGTCGGTGCGGGGATCGACGGTGATGGTCGCCATCATCTGCACCCCTGCGCAGGCAGGGGCCCACCGAAAGACAAGAGTCTGGGCTCCTGCCTTCGCAGGAGCACAGTCCGCTTCATATATGCTTCACCTCGTCGGGGATGTCGTAGAAGGTCGGGTGGCGGTAGATCTTGCTTGCCGCCGGTTCGAACAGCTCGCCCGCCTGGTCAGGGTCCGACGCGACGATCTCCGCCGATGGCACCACCCACAGGCTCACCCCTTCTTGCCGCCGCGTGTAGGTGTCGCGCGCGTGGGCGAGCGCGAGCTCCGCGTCAGGAGCATGAACGCTGCCAACGTGGCGATGCGCAAGCCCGCCTTTAGAGCGCACGAAGACTTCCCAAAGCGGCCAGTCATTTCCGGTCATCCTAACTCGTCACCCCCGCGGAAGCGGGGGTCCCGCTTGCTTGAATGCAAATAGAGGAAGAAGCGGGATTCCCGCTTTCGCGGGAATGACGGAGCGGAAAAATCACGCCGCCATCCTCTGCTTGCGCTTGGCTTCGTGCGCGGCGGCGGCCTCGCGCACCCAGGCGCCCTTGTCCCATGCTTCACGCCGCGCCTTCATGCGCTCCTTCGCCACTGGGCCTTCGCCGCGCACGACGGCGTAAAATTCGCTCCAGTCGATCTCGCCGAAGTCATAGCCGCCCTTCTCCGCGTTCCACTTAAGGTCCGCATCGGGGACCTTCAGGTTTAGGAAATCCGCCTGCGGCACGGTGATGTCGACGAACTTCTGCCTCAGCTCGTCATTGGTCTCACGCTTGATCCGCCAGCGCATCGACTGCGCGGTATGAGGGCTATTCTCGTCGGGCGGCCCGAACATCATCAAGCTCGGCCACCACCAGCGATTCAGCGCGTCCTGCGCCATCCTTTTCTGCTCGTCGGTGCCGTTCGCCATGGCGATCATGATCTCGTAGCCCTGGCGCTGGTGAAAGCTCTCTTCCTTGCAGATGCGAACCATCGCCCGCGCATAGGGGCCATATGACGTCCGCTGCAGCGGGACCTGGTTCATGATCGCCGCGCCGTCGACGAGCCAGCCGATCGCGCCGATATCCGCCCAGGTCAGAGTCGGATAATTGAAGATGGTCGAGTATTTCGCCTTGCCGCTGTGCAGCGCCTCGATCATTTCCTCGCGGCTGGTGCCGAGCGTCTCCGCGGCGCAATAGAGATAGAGCCCGTGTCCGGCCTCGTCCTGGACCTTGGCGAGCAGGATCACCTTGCGGCGCAGCGAAGGCGCGCGGGTTATCCAATTGCCTTCGGGGAGCATGCCGACGATCTCGCTGTGCGCGTGCTGGCTCACCTGCCGGGTCAGTGTCCGCCGATAGGCTTCCGGCATCCAGTCCTTGGGCTCAATGAACTCGTCGGCCGCGACCCGCGCCTCGAACGCCTCGAGCAGCTTGGGGTCCTCGAGATTCTCGATGCTCGCCGTCTTCTGAAGCTCGGTCGTGTACATGGGGCCGATGTAGCCACTGGCGCGCCGCGGTTCAAATGAGCGAGATCATATTGCCGAACCCAGGCGCTGCTCCCTCGTTTCATCAGTGAACGAAGCAATCGAAGGAGCAAGGCGATGGCGACGGAAGCGCCAGCAAGCGGCGGGTGGCACGTCCCCGCCCACAATTGGGGCTGGTTCATGCTGCGCGGCATCCTCGCGCTGCTGCTCGGGATCGGCGCGATTGCCTTTCCGCTAAGCGCCGTGTTCGCCTTCACGATGGTGTTCGCGGCTTATTGCCTGGTCGACGGCATTGCCTCGCTGATCGCCGGAAGCCGCGGCGCACATCAGCCGGGCCACCGATGGGGCGCGATGATATTCAACGGCGTGATCGGGATCCTGATTGGATTCCTGTTCCTGATCATGCCGATGATCGCCACCTTTACTTACGCGTTCCTCGCAGTGGTGATGCTCGCCGCCTGGTCGATCATCACCGGCATCCTCGAAATCGCCGCCGCGATCCGGCTGCGAAGGGAAATGGAAGGCGAGTGGCTGCTCGGCATTTCCGGCGCGATCTCGCTGATCCTCGGAATCGCGATCATCGCTTTGGTGATTCCCAATAGCGCGGCGACGATCCTGACCGCGGCATGGCTGATCGCGATTTTCGCCTTCGCCAGTGGAATCATCCTCATCGCCCAGTCGCTGCGGCTGCGATCGAGAGCAGCAGCGGTTGAGCGCCACCGTTGATCGATCCCGCACATTGCTGAAGAATGCGAGTCCTGCCTTTCTCCGCGCAAGGACTTACAAATGCGTGCTTTGCCCCTCATCTTGCTAGCCCTTGCATCCGTCTCGGGACCGTTAGCAGCGCGATCCTTACAGACGGTGACCGACTATCCCCCCGAGGCCTTGAGAAACGGATGGCAAGGAGATGTTGTGGCTGATTTGACAGTCAGCCCTGCCGGACGCGTCAGCGCGTGCCAGATTGTCGAAAGTAGCGGCCACAAGGTACTGGATGATGCGACCTGTGACCTCCTGAAGCGTGCAGTCTTCACGCCCGCGACGGATTCAAATGGAAAGCCGATTGAGGACCATGTCCGGACGCCGCCCATCAAGTGGCGGCTCCCCTGATTAGAATTCGACCACCGGTCCGCCCAGCGTCCGCGAATAGCCGGTGAACTCGGCAATGATTCGGCCATCGGCAGTCCGGATCGAGACGCGCGTGACGCCGGCGCGACCTTCCCGCGCGACCTCCTCGGCCTCGGCGATCAGGGTCTCGCCTTCCTGGACTTTGTCGAGGAACACGATCGAGGCCTGTGCGGCCATGCTCGCGTGGTTCGCGCCGTTGCAGACATAAGCGAACGCCGTGTCGGCGAGCGCGAAGATCATCCCGCCGTGGGCAAAACCGTGGCCGTTGAGCATATCGGCGCGGACGACCATCGAGACCCGCGCATAATCCTCGCGCGCTTCCTCGATCTTTATGCCCCAGGCGGGACCGGTGCCCTCTGCGGCCAGCATGTGTCGCGCGACGCGGCTGGCGAGTTCGTCGGGGGTCATTCCACTCTCCATTCGTCATGCCGGGCTTGACCCGGCACCCGCCTTCTTCTCTTGCGGCACTAAGAACAGGCGGGCCCCGGCTCAAGGTTGGGGCGACGGGAGTGCCGCATGCCCTACCAAACCATCCTTTTCGAACCCGGCGCCGTCGCCCGGATCACGCTCAAACGCCCCGACCGGCTCAACAGCTTCACCGCGCAGATGCACGAAGAGCTGCGCGACGCGCTCGCCAAGCTCGGCGATGCGCGGGTGGTCGTACTGACCGGCGCGGGCCGCGGCTTCTGCGCCGGGCAAGACCTCAACGACCGCGCGGTTGCCCCGGGAGACGTGGTCGACCTCGGCGAGACTGTCGCGAAAAGCTGGAACCCGCTGATCCGCACCCTGACTTCACTGCCGCAGCCGGTGATCGCGCGCGTCAATGGCGTCGCGGCCGGCGCCGGGGCCAATATCGCGCTCGCCTGCGACATCGTCGTCGCCGCCAAATCCGCCAAGTTCATCCAGAGCTTTTCCGCCATTGGTTTGATCCCCGACAGCGGCGGCACCTGGGCCCTTCCGCGCCTCGTCGGCCAGGCCCGCGCGCTCGGTCTCGCGCTCACCGGCGAGCCGCTGCCGGCCGACAAAGCCGCCGAATGGGGGCTGATCTGGAAAGCGGTTGAAGACGAGCAACTCGACGCTGAAGTCGATTCGATCGCGGCCAAGCTCGCGTCGCTGCCGCCGCTCGGCCTCGCCGCAATCAAGGAGATGATCCGCGCGAGCTGGCAGTACAGCCTCGACGAGGAGCTCGAGCGGCAAGCGGGCGCGATGCGCCGCCTCGGCTTCACCGAGGATTATCGCGAAGGGGTGGCGGCGTTCCTCGAAAAGCGGCAGCCCAGGTTCACCGGGCGCTAGCGCATGGCGGAGCCTGACTGGAGAGAAGAGCGCCGGCGCGGAATGGCCGTGATCGCGGCCTCGATCCTCGTCAGCGTCGTCCTGTGGTTCGCCTTGTATCATCTCATGCCGCCGCTCCGCGGCATGGAGGATGTCACCGCGCGCATGGTCGTGGCGGTGAAGTGTCTTGCCGTGGCGGTCTTGTTCGCGCTGGTCGCGGGCGTCGAGGCGGTCGCCCACGAGCGACTCCAGAGCGATGCCTTCGACCCGCTCGCCGGGCATGAGACGAAGCGATTGCGGGTCAATTTGCGCTATCTCCAGAACACGCTCGAGCAGACCGTCATCTTCGCCGCCGGCCTGTTCGGCCTTGCCGCTTACCTGACCAGCGGCGAGTCGATGCGCGCGCTTCCAGCCACGACAATCGTATGGGTGCTCAATCGCTACGCCTTCTGGATCGGCTACCACCGCAGCGCGGCAATGCGCGGCCTCGGGGCGCCGAGCATGGCGATCGGCCTGATCATGCTGCTCTACGTCGTCGCGCGGATCGGCGACGATCTCGCGGGCATAGCCGGGGCGGTCGTCGCCATTGGCCTGTATCTCGCGGTCGAAGCGGTGCTGTTCTGGAAGACGCGCTAGCGGCGTTCGCTGCAACCGTCCTGCCGAGTCGCTCGTTTCGCCAGCCGAACAACGAACAGGAGGCCAGCCATGCTTGGCACTATTGTCATTATCATCCTGATCCTGCTGCTGATCGGCGCGGTGCCGCGCTGGGGTTACAGCCGGGGCTGGGGCTACGGCCCGTCGGGGCTGCTCGGCCTGATCCTGATCATTGTGATCATCCTCGCGCTGATGGGTCGGCTCTAACCGGCGGCGCCGGCGCGCTGCGCGAAATTCCACGCGGCCGCGGCGAGCATCGGCACGCGTGCGGCCATTTTCGCGGCGTGCGCGTGGCTCGCGGTGCCGTCGAGTACGCGCTTCTTGATGCCCTGGACGATGCCGGCGAGCCGGAACAGGTTATAGGCGAAATACCAGTCGAGCTGGCCCGAGACAGGGACGCCCGAGCGCTCCGAATAACGCGCAACGGTCTCGTCGAGCGCCGGGATGCCGAGCGCGGCGAGATCGAGGCCCGCCAAGCCGGCGCCGCCGTCGGCCGGCATTACCCATTGCATTGCGAGGTAAGAGAAATCGGCGAGGGGATCGCCGAGAGTCGCAAGCTCCCAGTCGAGCACGGCCGTCAGCGTGCCGTCGCCGTCGTAGACGACATTGTCGATGCGATAATCGCCGTGCACGATGGCGGTGCGCGACTGCTCCGGCAGCGTCTCGGGCAGGAAGGCGATCAGCCGCTCCATCTCGGGCAGATAATCAGTCTGCGAATCGCGGTACTGGCGAGTCCAGCGCGCAACCTGCCGCTCGAAATAATTGCCGGGCTTGCCGAAATTTTCGAGGTCGGCGGCCGCGGGGTCGATGCAGTGCAAGTCAGCGAGTGTGTCGACCAGCTGCTCGTACATTCGGCGCCGGGTGGGCGGGTCGAAATCGGGCAGCGACCCGTCGGCATAGGGCCGCCCCTTCGCCAGCTCCATGACATAGAAGATCGCGCCAATGACGCCCGGATCGTCGCACATTGCGAGCGGCTCGGGCACCGGAAAGCCAAGCGGATACAAGGCAGCGAGGAGCCGATATTCGCGGTCGACCGCGTGGGCCGACGGCAACAGCTTCCCGAGCGGCTTGCGGCGAAGAACATACTCGCCTGAGGCTGCCGTGATTTTGTAGGTCGGGTTCGACTGGCCCGACGGGAACTTGGCCAGGGTGAATGGGCCGGCGAAGGCTTCGATGTTAGCTTCGAGCCAATTACCCAGCGCCGCTTCGTCGACCTGCGCCTCGCTCATCGATGTTTTTTGAACTCCAGCCGCGCGATCGCCCGGCGATGCACTTCGTCGGGTCCGTCGGCCAGCCGCAGCGTCCGGATCGAGGCATAGGCATGCGCCAACCCGAAATCGTTGGACACGCCGGCGCCGCCAAACGCCTGGATCGCATCGTCGATCACGCGCAGCGCCATGTTGGGCGCGGCGACCTTGATCATGGCGATCTCGCCCTGCGCCGACTTGTTGCCGGCGCGGTCCATCATGTCCGCGGCCTTGAAGCACAGCAGGCGCGTCATCTCGATCTCGATCCGCGCATTGGCGACGCGCTCTTCCCACACGCCCTGCTCGGCGAGCGTCTTGCCGAAGGCTGTGCGCGACATCAATCGCCGGACCATGGCGTCGAGCGCCTCTTCCGCCGCGCCGATGGTGCGCATGCAATGGTGGATGCGCCCAGGCCCGAGGCGTCCTTGCGCGATCTCGAAGCCCCTGCCCTCGCCGAGAAGGATGTTCGACGGCGGCACACGCACGTTCTCGAGCCTGATCTCCATGTGCCCGTGCGGCGCATCGTCATAGCCGAACACCGGCAGATAGCGTTCGACCGTCACGCCGGGCGCGTCGAGCGGCATGAGGATCATCGACTGCTGCTTGTGCTTGTCGGCGCCGGGATCGGTCTTGCCCATCAGGATCGCTATTTTGCAGCGTGGGTCGCCCGCGCCGGAAGACCACCATTTCCGGCCGTTGATGACATATTCGTTGCCGCTGCGCTCGATCCGGCATTCGATGTTGGTCGCGTCGGACGACGCGACGCCGGGCTCGGTCATCAGGAAGGCCGACCGGATGTCGCCGTCCATCAGCGGCTTCAGCCATTCGTCCTTCTGCTCGCGGGTGCCGTAGCGGTGCAGCACTTCCATGTTGCCGGTGTCGGGGGCCGAGCAGTTGAACACCTCGGAGGACCAGCCGACCCGGCCCATTTCCTCGGCGCAGAAGGCATATTGGAGATTAGAGAGCGAAGGGCCGTCGAAACGAAAGCTGTCGTCGGCATCGGCTCCGCCGTGCGATGGCGGCATGAAAAGGTTCCACACCCCTTCCGCCTTTGCTTTTTGCTTCAGCTCCTCGACGATCGGCAGGACCTTCCAGCGCTCGCCTTCGCGCTGCTGCGCGTCGTAATCGGCAACACGCGGCCGCACATGCTCATCCATGAAAGCGCGGACGCGGTCGCGCCACTCGCTTTCGCGCTCGCCGAGGCTGAAATCCATGGGCTCCGGCCTACCAGCAAGAGTGTCAGTTGGCTATGAGCTGGGCGATGCACAGGCTCGAAGGCAAGGTCGCGATCGTCACCGGCGCGGCATCGGGGATCGGCAAGGCAACGGTCGAGCTGTTCCGCGGCGAAGGCGCGATCGTGGTCGGCGCGGATCTCGGCGACGGCGCCGACGTTCGCTGCGACGCGGGCAACGAAGACGAGGTCAAACGGCTCGTCGAGCGAGCCGCCGATCGGCACGGGAGACTCGACATCTTCTTCGCCAACGCCGGCATCTCGGGCGGGTTCGCAACCATCGCCGAGCAGAGCGCCGCCGACTGGGCCGAGATCCTGCGCGTCAATCTGATCGGGCCGTTCCTCGCGATCAAATATGCGGCGCCGCTGATCGCCAAGATCGGCGGCGGATCGATCATCTGCACAGCGAGCGTCGCGGGCTTGCGCAGCGGCGCCGGCGGCGCGGCCTATTCCGCGTCCAAGGCCGGAGTGATCAACCTCGTGCAGACGGCGGCGCAGCAACTCTCGGGCTCCGGCGTTCGCGTCAACGCGATCTGCCCGGGCCTGATCGAGACCGGGATGACGCGGCCGCTCTACGATGCCGCGCGCGCTTCCGGACACGAGGACCGGATTGGCGAGCTCAATCCGCTGAAGCGCGGCGGAGAACCCGAGGAAATCGCCCGCGCCGCTTTGTTCCTCGCGTCGGAGGAGTCGAGCTACGTCAATGGGACGGCGCTGGTCGTCGACGGCGGCCTTGCGAGCAGCCATCCGACGACGCGCCGCTTCGACCTCAGGATGCTCTAGGTCGGGTTCGGCACTTTCGGAGCTGGCGCGGCGCCGCACTGGCCGCTGACGCTCGAGACCACCTTGGGCGCCTTGCCCGGACCCTCGGAGGTCACGTCCGTGCGGCGGGTGCAAGTCTGCGTGCCGTTGCTGGTTGTGACGATGGTGACGCTGTTCGCGCCCGCGGGTGCATTGCCGTAAGCCGCGACATTCAATCCGGGCACGCCGGCGACCGGTTGCCGCGCGACCTGGTCGACCTGGCGCATCATCGCGTCGATCTGCCGCTGAATGTCATAGGCGCTGCGGTCGAACATGCCGAACGGCGCGAAGATCGAGGCCATCGGAGCCGGCGTGACGCTCACCTTCGGCGCCACGTTGCCAACATATTCAATCTTCGCGATCGAGCCGTCGGGCAGCGATACGTTCATGACGTGCGTGTCCTTGCTCGCGGCGGCCGCGGCACCCGTCAACGCGAAGGCGCCCAGACCAGCCAGGATGAGCGCAGAAGCTTTTCGCATCGGACGTTCTCCATGGTTACACAGGATCTGAGGCCTGCAAGCTTATCGGCCGAGTCTGAACCGCAGCTTTCAGCTGTAAGCTGGCTCGTCAGACTTGATCCGCGACAAGTTCGCAGAATCTGCCGAGATCGATGTTGCCGCCCGAAACCACGCAGACGATCGGCCCCTCCCCGGCTTCGCCGGTCAGCGCCGCGGCAAGCGCGAGTGCACCGGCGCCTTCGGCGATGGTGCGCGACTTCTCGGCGATCAGGCGCATCGCGTCGCGCGTCTGGTCGAGGGTCACCGTGATTGCTCCATCGGTGACGGCCTGCATCCGCTGCCACATACGCGCGGTGACGCTCTGCCCTCCGGCGCCATCGACGAACGAGGGCTGCCAGTCGGGAAACTTGCTCGGAGCGCCCTGTCGCAGCGACAAGGCGTAAGGCGCCGCGGTCTCGGGCTCGGCGCCGAGCACCCGCGCGTCCTGCCGAAGCGCCCTGATCGCGCTGCCCACGCCTGTGATGAGGCCGCCGCCGCCGATTGCGCAAATGACGGTGCGCACCTCGGGACAATCCTCGACGATCTCGAGCCCCATCGTGCCGTGGCCGGCAATGAAGTCGTGGTTGTCGAAAGGGTGGATGAACGTGCCGCTTAAGCCTTCGAAGGCATGTTCCTCGGCGGCAACCCACGCGCGCTCATAGGATACGGGGACGATCGCGGCGCCGAGCGCGCGCATCCGGTCGAGCTTGGTCTGCGGCGCCGTCTCGATCGCCACGACGGTGCAGGGAATGCCGAACGCCCGCGCGGCATAAGCGACGCCCTGGCCGGCGTTGCCGGCGCTGATTGTCCAGACGCCCTTGGCGCGCTCCGCGTCGGATAGATGGGCCACCGCGTTGGCCGCGCCACGGATCTTATAGGCGTTGGTCGGCTGAAGGTTCTCGAGCTTGAGCCGGACGTCCGGCGCGCGCGGCCCAAGCTCTAGCTTGACGAGCGGGGTGCGGAGGATCGTTCCTGCGATGCGCTCTCGGGCCTGCTTGATATTATCGATACCGATCGGTCGTACCGGTGGAATCACCGCCGCCTCCCCGAAAGCTTCGACTTCTTCTACGAAGGCTGCATGCCAAGTCCAGAAGCGCCTCGAGCAGATGACCGATTGAGCGCTCAGGCACGCAAGTCACTCGTCGTCGTCGTCGTCCTCATCGCGGCGGCACTGGCGCTGACTCTTCCGGCGGCCCTCTCCTCGCCGCGCCTCAACGACAGTTTCTGGATCGACTGGGTGTGGCTCGACCAGTTCGCGCGCGAGTTAGCGAGCGGCCATCCTTATCCCCGCTGGCTGGCGCAATCGCACGGCGGCCTCGGCGCACCGGATTTTTATTACTACCCGCCGGTCGCATTCTACATCGGCGCGCTGTTCGTGTTTGCTGGGCTGTCAACCTACGCGGCGCTGATCGCGACATTCCTGTTCGGTTATCTGCTTTCCGGAGCGGCGACCTACGCCTGGCTCAAGAACGAAGCCCCGCGCCCACTGCTCGGCGCGCTGGTCGCCATGGCCGCGCCTTACCATGCGCTCAATTTCTACATCCGCGGCGCACTGGCCGAGTTCATCGCGACTGCGATGCTGCCCCTCGTGATGCTCGGGCTGCGACGCCTGTCGCGCGGTGAACGCGATGGCTGGGCAATTATCGCGGTGACCTACGGCCTCCTGATCGCAACGCATCTGCCACTTGCGCTGCTCGCCTCGATCTTCCTGTTCGGCCCCTATGCACTGTGGCTAACGCGCAATCGCCCATCGACGCTCGTTGCAGCCGGGGCCGCATTCGCCGCCGGAATCGCGCTCGCCGCCATCTACCTTGTGCCTGCGCTCGCTCTCGAGCCGTACCGCGATGCCGCGAAGCTGTGGCAAAACCCGATGTTGCAGCCCGGCAATTGGTCGCTGTGGGACCCCGCATTCTGGACCCGCCACAATTATGACGGCGTGCTGCTGATCGCAGCGACGCTCGGCATCCCGCTGTTGGTGCTCACGTTCCGGCGCAGCGGCTGGGCGTTCTTCGGCCTTGTCTGCCTCCTGATTGGCATTGGCGCGGTCCCGCTGATCTGGTCGGTTCCGCTGCTGAGTTCGGTCCAGTTCCCATTCCGCCTGCTGCCGGTGGCCGAACTAGCCCTCGCCGCTGCCATCGCCTTTGCGACGATTCGGCCATTGTTCGTTGCCGTGGCCTGCCTGCCGTTGCTCCTCGTCACGGGCCAGATCGCGACCGCGGCACCCGGGCGCGAGTCGGTGTCGTTCGCGGAGCTGCGGTCGGCGCATCCTGACGTCCCCGAAAACCTGCCGCCGGGCGAACGGCCGTACAGCTGGCCGTCGCGTTGGGCTCTCGAGATCGCGCGCAGCCACCGGCAACCCGAGACGACGGGCGGCATCACGGTCGAGCCGGTCTTCTATTTCCCATCATGGCAGGTTCGCTGCGGCGGCTCGGACGCGCCCACCTTCGCCGATGCCGAGACGAAGCTGCTCGCGTATCGCGGATCCGGATGTGAGCGGCGGCTCGGCTGGACCGCTGCGGAACGCGCTGGCGCAGCGATCAGCGTTGCCGCCTTGCTCGTCCTGTTCGGCAGTCTGCTCGCAAGCTGGTTGCGCGTACGCTCGCGCCAACGCAAAGGCTGGGGCGGAAAGACAGGCTCATGAAAACCCCACAGCTTCTCAACTACGAGCGCGACCGCTGGATCGCGGGCGACGGCAATCTGTCGGAGATTCCGAGCGCGATCGATGGCGCTCCGGTAGCAACCGCCGGTTCGGGCGGGCTCGATTTCGGCGCGATGGTTACCCATGCCCGCGAGGTTGGCGGGCCGGCGCTGCGCAAGCTCACCTTCCATCAGCGCGCGCGGATGCTGAAGGCGCTCGGTCTCGCCATCATGGCGCGCAAGGAAGAGCTGTACGAACTCAACTACCAGACCGGCGCGACCCGCAAGGACGGCTGGATCGACATCGAGGGCGGCGCCGGAACGCTCTTCTCCTTCTCGTCCAAGGGGCGCCGCGAGCTGCCCGATGCGCACGTTCTGCTGGATGGCCAGCTCGAACCTCTGTCGAAAAACGGCACCTTTGTTGGCCAGCACATCTACACGCCGCTTCAGGGCGCGGCGGTGCACATCAATGCCTTTAACTTTCCCGTGTGGGGAATGCTCGAAAAGCTCGCCCCGACGCTGCTTGCGGGCATGCCGGCGATCGTGAAGCCGGCGTCGGCGACGGCCTATCTTGCCGAGGCGGCGTTCCGGATCATGATCGAAGCTGACGTGCTGCCCCCCGGCGCGATCCAGCTGATCGTCGGCGGCGTCGGCGACCTGTTCGAACACCTCACCGGCCAGGACGTGGTCAGCTTCACCGGCTCGGCATCGACCGCGCTCAAGCTCAAGTCGCACCCGACGGTCGTTCGTGAATCCGTGAGGTTTGTGGCGGAACAGGACAGCCTCAACGCCTCGCTGCTCGGGCCGGATGCGGCGCCGGGCACGCCCGAGTTCGACTTGTTCGTCAAGGAAGTCGCGACCGAGATGACCGTCAAGGCCGGCCAGAAATGCACGGCGATCCGGCGGGCGATGGCGCCAGCCGACTATCTCGACGCGGTCGAGCAGGCGCTCGCCGAGCGGCTGGCGAAAACCAGAGTCGGCGACCCCCGCGCCGAGGACACGCGCATGGGTGCCCTAGTCAGCCTCAGCCAGCGCGACGACGTGCGCGAACGAATCCGGGAGCTCGAGACCGCCGGCGCGCGGATCGTCGCCGGCGACCCCGACGCCGAGCCGCCGGTGCCGGGCGGCGCGTTCCTCCCACCGGTTCTTCTTCGGACCGACGACCCATGGGCGACCGGAGCGGTCCACGATTGCGAGGCGTTCGGGCCGGTTTCGACGATCATGCCCTATCGCGACATCGCGGATGCGATCGCGCTTGCTAACCGCGGCAAGGGCAGCCTCGTGCTGTCGATGTTCAGCCATTCACCCGACGCCGCGCGCGAGTTCGTCCAGGGCGCTGCTGCATACCATGGCCGAATGCTGGTCATCGACCGTACCAACGCCGCGGAATCGACTGGCCATGGCTCGCCCCTCCCGGTGCTGGTTCATGGCGGCCCCGGTCGCGCCGGCGGCAGCGAGGAGATGGGCGGCGTGCGCGGCGTCAAGCACTACATGCAGCGAACCGCGCTCCAGTCCTCGCCGGCGATGGTCGCCGCGATCACCGAGCAATATATCCCGGGCGGGCCGAAGCACGTCATCACGGTCCACCCATTCCGCCTCAGAATGAGCGAGCTCCACATCGGCGACACGTGGAAGACGGAAAGCCGAACCGTCATCATCGAGGACATCGAACATTTCGCCGAGTTCACCGGCGACAAATTCTATGCCCACATGGACGAGGAAGCAGCGAAGGCTTCGCCGATCTTCGAGGGTCGCGTCGCCCACGGCTATCTGCTGCTGAGCTTCGCCGCCGGCCTGTTCGTCGACCCCGATCCGGGACCGGTGCTGGCGAACACAGGGCTCGAGAATTTGCGCTTCCTGACGCCGGTCTATCCAGGCGATTCGATTCGCGTCGAGCTCACCGTCCGCGCCAAGTCGATCAAGTCGGAAGAGACGGGCCAGGTGCGCTGGGCGGTCGAGGTCTTAAACCAGCGCGATGAGCTGGTCGCGACCTACGACCTCCTGACGGAAAACACGCCGTAAGAGGCGGAACGGGCCTCTCCAGCCGTTCGTTTTCGCGGGCGGGTTTCCAAAGGAGAGCGACGATGAAAGTCAGCGAAGTGATGACGCGCGACGTCCAGACGATTCGCCCGGACCAGAGCGCGCGCGACGCGGCGAGCTTCATGCTGCGGGCCGACGCGGGATCGATTCCCGTGACGGACGGCGATCGTCTGGTCGGGATGATTACCGACCGTGACATCGCCGTGCGCGGGGTCGCAGAGGGGCGCGGGCCCGACACGCCGGTGCGCGACCTGATGACCGACGATGTGGTGACGGCACGGATCGACGATGACACTGACGATATTGCCGCGCGGATGTGCGACGCGCAGGTGCGGCGTTTGCCGGTCATCGACGATCAGGAGCGGCTGTGCGGGATCGTCAGTCTCGGCGACCTCAGCCGCGAAGGCGACGACAGCGCCGCCGACCAGGCGCTCGAAGGGGTGAGCCAGCCGGGTGGCCGGCACCAGCAGTGATTCCATCCTCCCCACGATTTCGTGGGGAAGATGTTACTTTACGATTTCCTTGATGGCCTGATCGACCACCTTGGCGTCGGCCGCGGCGTCGTAGCGCTGGCCGATCAGCTTGGCGGCGGCCTTGGTCGCGGCGTCGGCGGCCGCGGCGCGAAGCTGCTCGACTGCGGCGCGTTCCTCGGCCGCGATCTTGTCCTCGGCCATGCGCGTGCGGCGCTCGACAAGCGCTTGGGCATCCGTTTTCGCTTTGGCGACAATCTCGTCAGCCTCGTGCCGCGCGCGCTCGAGCAGCGCGTCGCGGTCCTTGTCCGCGGACGCCGCCTTGGCTTCATATTCGGCCTTTAGGGCCTCGGCTTCCTTCCTCAGCGCTTCGGCCTCGGAGAGCTGATCGCGGATTACACGGATCTTTTCGTCAAGCGCGCGGCCGACTGCGGCCGGGACTTTCTTCCAGATCAGCAGCGCGAAGACGATCAGGACCGCCAGCGCGACCCAGCCGCCCGGGTTGAGCCCGAGAGAGGTCGCCTCGGCATGCTCGCCGCCGGTCGGCTGCTGGACAACAGCCTGGGTGGCAAGTTCAGACATTGAGTTCCGCCTTCACCGCGTCGGCGGCATCCTTCTTGTCGACACTGATGCCCGTCAACCGCGCAACCAACTCCTGCGTCGCTTCGGCTGCGACGGCTTCGATCTCGGTCCGGGCCGCATCCAGCGCGTCGCGGATCTTGCCTTGGGCCGACTCAACCTTGAGATTGATCTTGTCCGCCGCGGCCTTGACCTGTGCCTCGCTCTCGCGGCCGCTCTCCGCTTTTGCTTCCTGCGCGAGCCGCGCGGCTTCAGCGCGCGAGGCATCCATGCGCTGGCGCCACTCGGCTTCGGTCGCTTCGGCTGCGGCGCGTGCCGCCTGGGCAGCCTCGAGGTCGCCGGCAATGCGCTGCTCGCGCGCATCGACGGTCGCCTGGATCTTGGGGACCATGCCGCGCGCGATCACGAAAAAGATGAAGCCGAGCGCCACCGCCAGCCACAGGAATTGTGACAGGTAGACGTCGGAGAGCTGCGAAAGTTGAGGCATTTAATGCTCCCGGGAACCGGCCCCGTCTCGCGTTCGGCTTAGAAAGCGAACAGGATGAGCATGGCGACGGCGAACGCCATCAGGCCGAGAAGCTCGGCGGCGGCGAAGCCGATGTACAGACGGCCCTGCTGGCCGTCCGACGCCGCCGGGTTGCGAATCGCGCTCTGGAGGAACGATCCGAACACGAATCCGACACCGACGGATGCGGCGCCGACGCCAATCGCCGCGAGACCAGCGCCGATGAGCTTTGCAGAAGCGAGATCCATTATTGAACTCCTTTGGAAAAAAACGACGGTTTAGTGAAGGTTGACCGCCTCGCTGATGTAGAGCGAGGTCAGAATTGCGAAGACGTAGGCCTGGATCGCGGCGACCAGCAGCTCGATCATGCTCACGAACATGATGAAGCACATCGACAGCAGCCAGATGCCGAAGCCGCCAGCGCTGTGCGCATTCAGCGACTGCACGACGAAATTGCCGAAGACGTCGAGCAGCACGTGGCCGGCGAACATCGCGATGAAGGGCCGCAGCCCGAGGCTGAACGGGCGAACGAGGAAGCTGACGAACTCGATCGGCGCAATCACGAATTTGAACGCGAGCGGCGCGTCCTTGGGTACGAACAGCGAAAAGAAGTGCAGCCCGTGCTTCCAGAAGCCGACGCCGAGCACGATCGCGAACGTGATCAACGACATGACACCGGTGAAGGTGAATTGAGCGGTGATCGTGAACGGGTGGGCACCCGGAATGATGCCGATCGGCATGTTGCCGATAAGATTGGCGAACAGCAGGAAGACGAACGAAGTGAACACCCACGGCAGATATTTCTTGCCCTCGGGGCCGATACTGACGTTCACCATGTCGTCGACGAAGGCGATGAGCCCCTCGACCGCAACCTGCCAGCGCCCGGGGATCAGCTCGCGCTTCATGCCGCCGAACATGAACAGCCAGATCACGCCGAGGACGATGAGGGTCCACAGCGCGCTGTTGGTGAAAACGAACGGATTCGCATGCTGGAAAGACCCCGCGATCGGCTCGATCACGAACTGGTGCATCGGGTCGATTTTGCCGTCGGCGGCCACGTTGCTTTCCTACTCCCGTTCGCCCGAAGCGGCCTTGCGGGCCTGGCTCTGGGCGTTGTTTGAAATCCGAATGACGTTCCAGACGCCGACCGCAAAACCGAGAAACAGCATCACCAACATCAACCACGGCTTCGTGTCGAACCAGCGGTCGAGCAACCAGCCGATGATTCCGCCGCCAAGCGGACAGCCGACGAGCTGACTCAAGACCAACTGGCCCGCCTGATAGGCGACATCAGGCTGCCGTTTTGCGCTCCTCTTGGCTTCTGCCTGCTGCAAACGATCGAGCCGCTCATCGAGCGATTCGAGCCGTGCGTCTGGCGGAAGCTTCGGGACCTCGTCGGTGTCGTCCTCAGCCATGTCTCTCCCCTGTGCGTCGCCCCTCAGCATTTCACCGCGGGCCAGCCAGGGACGAGGAACATGGCGGAAAAGCAATACCGCCAAGGCGCGGCCCCTTTATGAACGAGCCAGAAGATAGTCAACCGCGCGCTACGCTTGTAAGGCTCCGGTTCGTGAAGGTCGCGGTCACCGCTGTTTGCCTGCTTGCCGTCAGCGCGGGCGCGCATGCAAGCGCGGTCAAGATCGAGCGCGACAGCCCGGTCCTCAAATTCACTTACGAGTGGCCGGCCGCCGCCGTCGCGATTCGCAAGCTCGACCGGCGCTTCCGCGTTGAAGCGGCGAAGGAGTATCGCAGGCACCTCAAGCTCGGCCGCGAAGACAAGGCGACTTACCAACAGCAGCAGCGTGGATCGGTCACCGACGAATATTTCAAGCGCTGGACCACGGCGGGCGAAACGCCGCGCCTGCTCTCGCTGCAATATCAGCACAGCACCTATACCGGCGGCGCGCATCCGAATGGCGAAGCCGGCGCACTCCTGTGGGATCGCAAGCTCGATCGGGAGATCGCTGTGTCCAGCCTGTTCCGTCATCCCACGGCTTTCGCGAAGCTCACGCGTCCAGTTTACTGCAAGGGCTTGGATGACGAGCGGCAGAAGCGCCGAAAGGACTGGAAGCCGGACCTGCCGGACTTCAATGCCTGTCCGCCCTACGCCGACCTTGCGATTTCACCACTGGACAAGAGCAAGGACGGACGCTTCGACGCGATCGCCTTTGTCGCTTCGCCGTACGAGGCGGGACCCTATGCCGAAGGGGAATATACGATCGAGGTTCCGGTCACGTCCAAGCTGATCGCGGCGATCAGGCCCGAGTATCGCAATTCGTTCGAGCTTCAGCGGCAGTAATCGGGAACCGGCGCCGGCTGACCTGCCGCGCGTCGCCGCCAGGCGCCGTCTTTCAGCATATAGGCTTCGCCGATGCCGACCCGGCCGAGCAGTTCGCAAGCCGTGGCGATGCCCACCGCCTCGGGCGTCACGTTCCGGCGCGCCGCAAGCTCGATGTAGAGGTTGCGGCGCCGGAGGTTGATCGCCGCGACTTGCCGCCGCACCTCGCCAGAGGGCACGTTGACGAACCCCATGTAACCGTCGAAGCGCTCGCCGACCTGGCCGGCTCCGATCGCCGAGGCGAGACCCGGCGACTGCCCGGCCGCGGGGGCCGCGGCAAGCATCGCCCCGATCAGCACCAAAAAAAAGCGCAAGGTCACGGCCTCGTCGGCGGCGCGGGGAACGCCTGCGGGTTCTTCTGGATCATCTGCTGCACGTCCTGCTGGAGCCGGACCAGCACCTCCTGCTTGATGTCGACGTTTAGATTGACCTCGATCGGCTTGTCGGGCGCCTTGACCGTGATGCAGCCGGCGAGCGGCAGCATCGCGGCAATGCCGGCGAGCAGCCGCGCCTTCCTCATGATTCGTTTCATGGCTTCTTGCCTCCGGGTGGTGGGAACTGGGTGGGCGGCAGCGCCTGAGGCGGCGCGGGCGCGGTGTGTTGCTCTTCCTCTTTGTTCGAGTTCAGCACCTCGACCTTGAGCGCGGGCGAATCGATCGGGAACGGCATCACGGGCGCGATCGTCTGGGTCGGGTCCTTGAACGCCTTGGCCATCTGGATCAGCGCGCGGAATGGCCCGTTGATATTCACGTTGAGCCGCAGCGGAATTTGCGAAAACACCCGGTGTACGATGCCGGCAACGAGACCGTGGGTCGGCCCAAGCGACGGCCCCTCGATCGTAAGATTGGTCGCGAACTCGCCGGCGAGGTCGCCGTTTAAGCGCACGATCATCGACTTGTAACGGATGTCGCTGAACAGGTCGAAGACGATGCCCGGCATCATGCCGCCAGGCCGTGTGCCGTGATATTTGAGCTCGCCGCCCGGCGGCCGCGAATCGAGCCGCCCGCCGACGATCCGCCCGCCATTTTCGTCGAAAATCATCGGCAACACGCCGTCGAAGGTGCCGGTGAGCTCGATTCCCTGGAAGCCGAGGCTGTCGACGAACTGCTTGGCGTCGAAACCCTGGAGCTCGAACGTCAGCCGCTTGGCGCTTGGGCTGCCGAAATTGAGAACGGTTTCGTCGAGGACCAGCTTGCCGCCCATGAACGGCCACTCGCCGCGCTCGATCTTCACGAGATTATTGGGCAGCAGCTGATAGCGGATCACGCCATTGTTCACGAGGATGCCGGGATTGACGGACGCGACCGTCGCGACCTGGTGCGGTGCGGTTTCGAGCCCGAGCAAGTCGGTGAAATGGATCGTCGTGCTTAAACCCGTCACCGGGCCGAAGGGGGCCGCGAGGTCCATGTTGCGGGTCGAGAAATCGCCGGTCGACGTGACCTTGCCGCTGCCGCTCCAGTCGATCCGGCCCTCGCCTTGGATCGTGCCGTTAACGAGGGCGACGACCCCTTCGGTCAGGCGCGTGATCTCCTCCGGCTGCAAATTGGGCCCGAAACTGAGGCCCGGCACGTCGAGGAGGGCATGGCCGGCGCCTGTCGATAGCCGGTGCTCGATATTGACGTCGGTCACGAGCGTGCCCGTTGCGGGATGCCTGAGGGCGCCGGTCGCGCGGATTTCATCGCCGGCGATCGTCAGGTGAACGTCGTTGGTGCGCAAGGGATAGAAGCGCGGGTCCGGCGCCTTGTCGGAGACGGTGAGCGCGCTGTCGACGGTGAGGCCGCTCTTGCCGTACGTCCACCGGCCCGACGCATCGCTGAGCAGCAGCGGAACCTTGCCGATCGAGGCCGTCGCGCCGGAGAAGTCGCCGGCGAGGGCCTTGCCGGCGAAATTTCCGGTCAGCCTGGCAGCATCGAACAGCACCGGGGAGGTCGAGCGCCCGAGGCGCATGCCGAGCCGGTCGAACGCGAATTGCTGGCCGGTGAGCTGGCCGCCAGCCGCCTGGAGGTGGAATGGCGAGTTGCCGAGGCGGCCGTCGAGAACGGGATTATCGAGTCGCGCCCTCACCAGCACGGGGCCATTGGGGCTCTTGGCGATGATCGCCGGCCCGATCGGGCACACCGGCAGGCGCGTCGGCCCGAGCTGCAACGTGCTGAGCTTGAGGTAAGCGAAGCTGACGACCACGCACGATTGGCCGAAGGCGAAGCCGCCGCCGGGCCCGATCTGCCCCGTGATCGGCAGGCGGAGCGCCTGGACGCGGCCGTCCGGGAACGGCCCGTCGAGCTGGACCACGGTGCTGACCGCGGTCGCGCCGCCCGGAGCCGGACCGAAGCGAATCGGGGCAAGGGTCAGCCGCTGGCCGTTGGCGGAATAAGGCGCGAGATCGGCGACCCCGCTCATCGGCGACCGCGCGGTCGGCTGGCGGAGGATCACGCGGCCCTGCGGCAGGCCGCCGCCGCCCATGTCGATGGTGCCGTCAATTCTCAAACCGCCGGAGGGCCAGTAGTAGGTCACGCCGCTGCCCCCGAAGACGCGCGCCCGCGCGCCGCCCGGCCCCTGCACGTTGGCGTCGGTGATCCGCACCGCGCCGCCGCCGGGAAAGTTCACGACCTTCAGATTACCGTTCGAGTTGAACTGCTTTGCCGTGCGCAGAATGGCGTTGCCGATGCTGCTCGCGACCGGGCCGATCGGCGTCGATTTGGCCGCCGCGAGCGGACCGGTGATCCCGGCGATCATTTTCTGATCGAGCGAACCGCTGGTTGCCGCATAGTCGCCGACAAGGTCGAACGTGCCGAGCTTACCGTTGAGATGATAGGCGCCGTCGAGGTTGGTACGCTCGGCGTAAATGGTCCCGACGCGCGATTTCTGCGCCGACAGCTTCACGCGACCGCTGACCCGATTGAACTTGCCGCCGTAGGTGATCTCGCCGACGAAGTTGGCGAGTCCGTTTGCGCCCGCGACCAAAGTGGGTATCGCCATCCGCCCACTACCGTCGACGCTGGTGAAGCTCTCGTTGAAGCTCGCCTTGGCGTCGAACAGTGGGGAGGTGATGGTGAAACGGCTCGCCGGGCAGGCGAAGCGGTCGAGCGCGAGCGGGCCTTCGACGTGCGGCCGGCGCGCGACCACCGACAGGGCGAGATTGGCGTGCAACCCGCTGGCGGCGCAACGGCCCGGCACCAGCTGCGGACTGACGATCGCCACCCGGCCCTTGAACCCGCCGCTCAATTTGCCGTTGCCCTGGAGCGCGATTCCCAGCGGGCCGAACGGAGTGGCGAGCGAGATGCTGCTGTCGGCCACATCGAGTACGAAATCAGGCAGCGCGAACGGCTTGTTCGACGGCGGCGGCATGAGCTTGTCGATCTGGCCCCAGCTGATCTTGCCGTGGAGCAGCCGTCCGCGCAGCCGCACGCCGCGCGCGACGATCCGATACACCTCGAAACTGCCGTTCCAGGTTAGCCGCGTCTCGATATGCGCGTAACGCGCGACGAGGTCCGGGTGCCTGGGGTCGCCGATGACAAGATTGCTGACTTCCTGGGTGCGGAGCCCGACACGGTCGAGGTGATAGCTGCCCTGCACGCCGCGCCGCTCGAGCTCGCGCTTCAGATAGTGCGTCGCGATCGGGCGGCGCTCGATCCAGGCGATCGCGATGACGATGATCAGGAGGACGACGATGCCGAGCGCGACGAACCGGGCGATGCGCCCCCACCGGCGGCTGCGGTGGCTGACCTCGGCGCCGTCCGGCACCTCGCCTCCTTCGTCTGTCCGCCGCTCGTCCATGGCTTTCACTAACCCATCCCGCCGTTGACCGTTCCAGAAGCGGCATGACCGCTTCCCAACGCGGCCCCTCCTGTGCTTCAACTGCAACGGCTCGGACCAACGCCAGCGAGGGGCGGCATGGACGAGCGCGTCGGCAAAATCGAGGACATCGGGTCAGCCGGGCACCGCGCGCGCCTGCGGACGCGGTTGCTCGAGGCCGGGCCTGCCGCTCTCCACGATTATGAGCTGGTCGAATATCTGCTCGCGCTCACGATCCCGCGCGTCGACACGAAGCAGCACGCGAAGCGCCTGCTCGACGATTACGGGGGCATCGGCCCGCTGCTCGGCGCGAGTGCCGACACGCTGCGACGCGAGGGGCTCAGCGAGGCGACGATCGGCGCGCTAAAAATCGCCGAAGCGACCGCGCTACGGTTGCTCGAAGCCCGGATCGAAGAGCAGCCGGTGCTGTCGAGCTGGGACGCGCTCGGCGACTATCTCCACGCCAAGATGGCGCACCGCCGCACCGAGGAAGTCCGCATCCTGTTCCTAAACGCCAAGAACCGCCTGCTCGCCAACGAGGCTCTGTGGCAGGGTTCGGTCGACGAGGCATCGGTCCACGTGCGCGAGGTGATCGCCCGCGCCATCGCCCTCGGCGCGACCGCCTTGATCATCGTCCACAATCACCCGAGCGGCGATCCCACGCCCAGCCAGCAGGACATTCGCCTGACCCGCGATCTCGTCGAGGCCGGGCGGCACATGAAGCTCGTCGTCCACGATCACGTCATCGTCGGCGCGCAGGGCCGCACGAGCATGCGCGCGATGGGACTGATTTAAGGGCTAGACTTCGAGGTGGTCGCCCTCGCGCGCGACGAGCGTGTACAGGGCCGGCATCAGGAAGATGTTGATTAGCAGGCAAGTGACGAGCCCACCGACGATCACGATCGCGAACGGTCGCTGCGTGTCGGTTCCGACGCCGGTCGCCAGCGCTGCGGGCAAGAGGCCGAGCGCGGCGACCAGCGCGGTCATGGTGATCGGGCGCAGGCGGAGGATCGCCGCTTCGTGGATCGCCTCCGCGAGCGGCGTTCCCCCGATGCGGAGCTCGTTCACGTAGGAGATATAGACCAGCGCGGTCTGCACCGAGACGCCGAACAGCGCGAGGAAACCGATGCCCGACGAGACCGAAAATGAGGTCCCGGTGAACCACAAGGCTAAAATTCCGCCAACCGGCGCGGACATCAGCACGCCCACGAGCGCGATCGCCGGGAACTTGAGGTTGCGATAAAGCACGAACAGCAAGAAAAAGATCAGCAGCAGCGTCAGGGGAACGATCGCGGCGAGTTGCGCCCGCGAGGCCGTGTATTCGCTATATTCGCCGCCCCAATCGAGGCGATAGCCCTGCGGCAACTGCACGTTCCTTGACACTTTCCCCATCGCTTCCTGCACCGCGCCGGCGAGGTCGCGGCCTTCGACAGAGAATTGGACGCCGATGAAACGGCTGTTGTCCTCGCGGTAGATGAAGGACGCGCCATTGCTCACCTGGATATCGGCGAGCTCCTTCAGCGGGACATGCTGGCCGCCGGGCGTCGCCACCAGGATATTGCCGATCGCGACCGGATTGTCGCGGTACTGGCCCTGCAAGCGCACGACGAGGTCGAATTCCTTTTCCTGCTGGACCACCTGCGTTGCAACGTCGCCGCCGATCGCGGTCTGGATCAGGGCGTTGATGTCGTCGACGTTGATCCCGTAGCGCGCGGTCTTGGCGCGATCGATCCTGATGGTGAGGCTTGGCTGGCCGAGTTCCTGAACCAGCGTCACGTCGCGAATGCCTGGCACGCGCTGCAGCACGTCCTTGATCGCTTTGCCTTTACTTTGCAGCGTATTCAGGTCGGGCCCGAACACCTTCACCGCGAGCGCGCTCTTGAGCCCCGTCTCGGCCTCGTCGACGGCGTCCTCTGCCGGCTGGGTGTAGTTGAAGGTGATCCCGGGGAACGACTGCAGCTTGTCGTTGATCGCGGCGATCAGCTGCGCCTTGTCGCGATGCGAGTGCCACTCAGAATAAGGTTTCAGCCCGACGTAGAATTCCGCGTTGAAGAAGCCGGTGGGGTCGGTGCCGTCATCCGGACGGCCGTGCTCCGAAGCGACCGTGGTCACTTCCGGAAAGGACGCGATGATCGACCGGATCTGGGGCACGATCCTGGCCGATTCATCAAACGAGATCGTGTACGGCATGGTCGCGCGGACCCACAGCGCGCCCTCGTCGAGGTGAGGCATGAACTCTGCCCCGACATCGGCCGACAGCAGGAGCGCGGCAAGGAGCAGTCCGGCGGAAACGGCGACCGTGGCGCGGGGCCGTGCAAGGCTGCGGTCGAGCCCGCGGATGTAGGCCGAGCGGAGGCGCTCGAAAATTTCATTGCGGCGCTCCCGAACGCCGCTGCGCATGAGCCATGAGCAGAGCACCGGAAGCAGGGTGAGCGTCACGATCAGCGATGCGATCAGCGCGAAGATCATCGTATCGGCCATTGGCTTGAACAGGACACCCGACGGCCCGGTCAGGACATAGATCGGCAGGAAGCTGACAACGATGACGATGACCGAATAGAAGAGCGGCCGGTCGACCTCGGCCGCTGCGTCACGAATGATTCCCAGCAGCGCTGGGCCCGACGCATCGGGCTCGGCGGCCGCCAGTCTTCGGTAGATATTCTCGACCATGATCACGGCGGCATCGACCAGGATGCCGAAGTCTATCGCGCCGATCGAAAGCAGGTTTGCGGAAGCGCCCTGCAAATCGAGGCAGGCGAACGCGAACAGCAAAGACAAAGGAATCGTAAGGGCGACGATCAGTCCGGAGCGAACGTCGTAGAGAAAGAAGATCAGGACGACGATGACGAGCAGCATGCCTCGCAGGAGGTTGCCCTCGACCGTTATCACCGTCTGGTGGACGAGATCGGAACGGTCGTAGAAGGGCACGACCTTGACGTCCTTGGGGAGGATGCTCGTGTTCAGCTCGCGCGTCTTCGCCTCGACCCGCTTCAGCACCTCCTGTGTCTTGTCGCCGGTGCGGAGCATGATGACACCCTCGACCGCGTCATTCTGCTTGCCGATTCCGAATTGCCCGAGCCGCGGCGCGATCCCGGTCGTGACCTGTCCGACGTCCTTGACCAGCGTCGGGATCCCATCATGCACACCGACGACGACGTTGCCGATATCGTCGAGCGTCTGGAGGCGGCCGAGCCCGCGAACGTAGAAGAACTGGCCACCCTCGGAATAGAACCCGCCGCCGCCGTTGCCGTTGTTCGCGGACAGGGCGCTTTCCACCTGCTGTGGAGACAGACCCGCGCCAGCAAGCCGATACTGATCGAGCAGCACCTGATATTGCATCGTGCCGCCGCCAAAGCCGGAATCGTCGGCAACGCCCTGAACCGACCGGAATTGGGGCTCGACGGTCCAGTCCTCGAAGGTCTTGAGCTCGGTTGGCGAGCGGTCCGGGCTCTGCAGCGTGTAGCGATAGATCAGGCCCGACGGCGAGGTGAGCGGCGACACCGACGGGGCGATGCCTGTTGGCAGGCTCATGTCGCCGAGCCGGTTGAACACCTGTTGCCGCGCAAAATGGCGGTCGGTGTCCTGGTCGAACGTAATGTTCACATCGGACAGGGCGTAGAGCGAGATCGAACGGACGGTGTTTTCCTTGGGGATCCCGTTCAGCTCCCGCTCGATCGGCACCGTGATCAGCCGCTCGACTTCTTCCGCCGAATGGCCGGGCCATTGCGTGATGAGCTCCACCATCGGCGGCGACAGGTCGGGATAGGCATCGACCGGCAAACGGTTCCAGGCGCGCACGCCGGCCCCGACGAGGAGAATCGCGAGGAGCAAAACGAGGAGCCGCTGCTCGAGACTGATCGCGACAATTCGATTGATGAACGAGGATCCAGTCCGCGGCGGCTGGGCCGGATCGTCGCTCATTGGCTTTGCATGAACTGGAGAAAGATCGCGCCGTTCGCGACGACTTGGTCGCCGCTACGAAGCCCGGTCGTCACATCGTAATTCCGGCTGTCGCGGTAGCCCAATGTGACATGCCGCCGGGCGAAGCTGCCGTCGGACAGCGCGACGTAGACGAACGGCAAATTCTCATCGTCGCGAAGTACGGCCGAGACCGGCACCAGCAGGCCGGTGCTGACGCGCCCCGATTCGATCGAGACCTGGACGTACATCTGCTTCTTCAGAAGGTCGCCGGGATTGGGCGCCACGATCCGAGCCACGATCGCGCGCGTATTCGGGTCGACCGCGGGTGAGATATTCTGGACGGTGCCACGGAACGGACCGGTCCCATTCCCCGGATCAATCCGTGCCGCATCACCGACGCCCACCGATGCAAGGTCGCTCGGCGCGATCTGGGCCAAGACCCAGACCTGGGAGAGGTTGGCAACCGTGAACGCCGGCGTCGACCCGGCCTGAAGCAACTGGCCGGGCGTAATCTGCTTGTCGGCGACGATGCCCGACACGGGGGCGCGAATCACGCCGAGGGCACCCGCCGCCGGATTGCCCGCGAGCGCCCGCGCGATGGTCCCGCGATCGACCCCCATCGACAGCAGCGCCTGCAGCGCCGCGTCGCGATCGGCTTCGGCGCTCGCCGCGTCCGTCTGGGCCTGCGCGGCCTCTCGCGCGGAGATGCCGTTATGCGC
>Ga0207657_10001187_pt1 | contig 27680 bp, 24 predicted proteins | sample KBSC33metaG_FD_184316 | JGI IMG/M metagenome (GOLD analysis project Ga0207657, IMG submission 184316) | Corn rhizosphere microbial communities from Kellogg Biological Station, Michigan, USA - KBS C3-3 metaG (SPAdes) (version 2) | ecosystem: Host-associated > Plants > Roots > Rhizosphere > Soil ...
GTCAACTATCAGATGTTCATGTATCCGGGCACCAGCCACGGATTCCACAACGATACGACACCGCGCTACGACGAGGCCGCGGCGAAGCTCGCGTGGTCGCGAACGATTGCCTTCCTGAAGGAACACCTGAACGCCTGAAGAGGCGGCTTTAGGATGCGCGCCCCCGCGCGGCGATGGTGGAGCTGGTGAGCTCGGCCGCCCGCGTGGGATCGACGAGCGATACGTAAGGCTGGAACTTGCCGCTGGGGTGCGCTGGAAAGCGCTCGACCAGCGTCAGCTCGAACGGAGTGCCGACGCCGAGAATTCCGCGCACCATGCGCCGCACGCGCTCGATGTCTTCCGATCGCGGCCGGTTGCTCGGCCGGATATCGAGGCGTATCGCACCATCGGCGGTCTGGACGATCTGGTGCTGCGCCACCCATGCTGCTTCGCGCTCAGCCAGATGCACGGTGATGGCGTACGGGTGGACCCGGCGCCCTTGCGGCAGGCGCAGGTAGTCGACCACCCGCCCGTGGATGGCGCGCAGCGTGGAAAACGGCTGCCCGCAACCGCACACGTCGGGGCCGCGGACCGCGAGATCGCCGGTGCGATAGCGGACGAACGGCATCGTGTACGAGTGCAGCGCCGTTGCGACGACTTCGCCGATCTCCCCCGCCCGGACCGCCCGTCCGTCTTCGCCGACGATCTCGATGAGCACGTTGTCATCGCAGACGTGATAGGCGCTGCCGTTCGGACATTGCCACGCCAGCAGGTTGAATTCGTGCGCTCCATAAAAATCGACCAGCGACGCCGAGAACGCGCCCTCGATCGTGCGGCGCGCCGCCGCGTCGAGGACCTCGCCTCCGCTGAAAATCAGCCGCGGCCGAATCCGGCGCCTTTCCGCGTCCATCCACGCCGCAACGTGGCGCAGCGTCGACGGGTAGCCGCCGATGACGTCGGGCCGGTGTCGTAGCAGGCTTTCGGCGAGCTCGTGTGCGGGCGCAAGCGCATCGAATCGTTGCACCCGATGGATGCCTATCATCTGCCGGATGCGCCCGGGCCAGCGGCGAGGCTCCTCGTCGAGGGAAAGCTGGCTGAAGCGCGCGATGCGGTCGAACGGCCGCAAACCTGCTTCGGCGCACGCCCGCAAGCGAAACAGATTCAAAAGATGCTCTTCGCGAGGCCCGCGGTAGATGTTGAACGGCTGGCCCGATGACCCGCTGGTCGTATGCCGCACCAGCCTTTGCACGTCCGCGCCGTCGACGAGCGTCTCGGCCACCGTGCGGGCGCGCAGATCGTCCTTAGCTATCGTCGGCAACGCCTGGAGGTGTTGCGTCGTCGCGATGTCCGCCGGTTCGAGCTTCGACGATCGCCAGTGCTCGCGGTACGCCGCGACGTGCGTGCGACAGTGCGCCAGCAGCACCCGCAGCTTGCGCAGCTGGAACTGCCGCAAGGCTTCGGGCTCGGCATGGGCGTGCCGCCAGAGCCGGCGCAGCGTATCGGCGTGCTCGAAGCCGAGGACGCTGCGCTCCCGCAAGCTGAGCGTCAAGGCGAGGCCTGCCCCCCGGGACGTCGCGCCCGCGACGTCCGTCGCACCCGGTCATCCACCTCGATCACCTCAACCTTTGGGGCCCGGCACCGGGGGCAGGCGCCGGTTGATCTTGCTGACCGTGTAACGCGTCACCTGCGCTGCCCACTGCGAATCGACCGTCGGCAGACCGAAGATCGTCCCCAGGTCGAGCACCAGATTGGTGACCAGCACCGACTCACCGCTGAACACCAGGCTGGCCGGGAACAGCAAGCCTCGCGCTGCGCCCTTGGCGTCGATGCCGTCGAAGTCGCCCAGCTTGGCAATCGCCTTGCCGGTCGGATCGATGACGACGATCTCGTCGGACTGGTTGGCGACGACCCAGACGTTGTCGCTCGAATCGACGGCGACGCCGTCGGCGCCGTTGATGCTGTACGCCAGGACCGAGGCCGTTCCGGCCGAGCCGCCCGATACCGGAATTTTCACCACGGCGTCGTTGCCGGTGTTGGCGACGTAGAGCAGCGTGCCGCTGTTGTTGAACGCCAGTCCGTTGGCGCCGAACGGGGGGACGCCGGTGGTCGAAAGAAGCGGATCGCTCGCCCACGGCACCGCCGCGCCACCAGCCGGCCCCGTTCGCCAGATGATGCCCTGGAACGAGTCCGAGATATAGACGTTGCCGGCGGCGTCGAACGTCAGCGCGTTCAGGCCGGACGTCGGGCCGATGTCGGTGAACACTTGCGAGGCGCCGGACAGCGGGTCGACGCTCAACACCTTCCCGGCGCCGAAGTCCGCGACCAGCAGCGCCTGCGTCGACGGATGAACGCCGAGACCGAGCAGATGCGGGCTCGCGCCGGTGACGACGAGTTGACGCAGCAGCTTGCCGTGCGAATCGAAAACGACGATCCGCCCCGGATCGCTGGACGCGGCGGGGTAGGGAAAGCCGAACGTCGAGACATAGACATTGCCGCTGGCATCGACGGCGATTCCTTCAGGCGGCGTCGCACCCGCCGGCAGCGTCGCAAACGTCGTCGCCGGGCTGCGGATCCAGGCGCTCGAAGGCAGCGAGACAACGGCGAGCGCCAACAACACGGATAGGGTAAACAAGCGTTTCATCGATGGTCTCCTCCAGATGGGCCACGTCGCGCGCGCTCGCGCACCCGGCAGGCGAGTCCGCAGTGCCGCCCGTATGACGAGAGTCAACTTGCGCGGCCGTAAGTTCATCCGTCCTACGGCCGGTGCGCGCAGGCCGCCGCCAAACGGGCAGATCAAATCATCGGCGCATTCGGCGATGCCGGCAAGGCTACAGTCGCGACTTGCCGGCACGCGTCGACGTATTGTTCGGTACCATACAAACTTGACAGTCGAGGCTCCGGCGCAGATAAACTTATTTTCGTTCCGCCACTGCATGAACGCCACCTACCGATGTCGACCGTCAGCGAGAACTTCGTCCCCTACGCCCACGCCGAAAGAGAGCTCTGCGATATCGTCGGACCGTTGCTGGCCGACGTGATCAAGGAAGTGGAGCAGCGCAACGGGATCAAGATCAGGGAATTGCGGGTGACGGTCGAGCCGTCGACGCCGAATGCGCTGTGGACCGGCCCGAACGTGGTGATCGTCCGCTAGCCCAGCATCCGGTCGTAGACGTTCTTGTTGATCTGATAACAGGTGCACGCCGCACCTTCCAGACCGCGCCGGTTGAGCACCGTTACTACGCCGCGGCGGTAGCTGATCAGCTGTTTGCGTTGCAGCGCGGTCGCTGCCCCGGTGACGCCGACCCGGCGCACACCAAGCATCCAGGCCAGGAACTCATGCGTGACGCTGAACGTCTCCGCGTGCGCGCGATCCTGCGTCATCAGCAGCCAGCGCGCAAGCCGCGCCTCGATCAGGTGGTAGCGCGTGCACGCGGCCGATTGCGCGAGTTGACTCATCAGCACGTAAAGGTAGCGGTTCAGCGCGCGCTGCAATGCCGGGCGCGCTGAGCATTCGCGCCGGAAAGCACGCGCACTCAGACGATAGGCCGGACCGGCGCCCTGCACCAGCGCATGCAGCGGCGAGGCGTCGATTCCCAGCACCAGCGAGACGCCGTGCATGCCTTCGTCGCCGATGAGCCCGACCTCGAGACTTGCTTCGCCGGCCGCTTTGGTCACCAGCGAAACGTAGCTGTCGACCGGGAAGTACACGTGGGCGATGCGCTGGCCCGGCTCGTCGAGCACCTGACCGAAGCTGAGCTCGACTCGGTCGCAGCGGGCAATCAGCGGCTCGCGGTCCTTCGCGGGCAAAGCCGCCAGCAGGCGATTTGCCGCGACGACGCGGCGGGCAGGCACCATTGTGATCTCCTACGATGTTGGGTCGAACCCAACACGCGGCACAAGGCGCCCAGATCAGCGATTCCCGATGACGTATGTTGTCGTTGTGATTAGCGGGTCAAGACGATCGATTTTACGCTTTAACAAGCGCGATCGCCTCTCGGGGCGACGTTTTTATCGCCCCTACTGCCACAGGGTCAAGTGGCGCATCTCGGGTGAGAAAGCGAGGTGCGCCGATGCGGACGCAGGTCGAGCTCAGTCCGCCGAGTAGGCGCTCTTGATGCAGGTCGGAAACTCTGCTGCCGACAGATTGCGGCACAGCTTGTCCATTTCCGCATACCGCGCGGCGAGCTGCGCCCGGCAGGCTTCCTGTCCGGTCCCCTGGCGCGGATCGCAGGGTCCGCGATCTTCCCGGCTCGCGCGCACTTCGGTCGGCGGCAGGCGCTGCGGTTCCTCGGCAACTCTGCTGGACGCCGCCGCGTTGCTCTCCGGCGGAACGGCCACGATGAACCCCTGCGACGGCTCGGTGCTGTTGACCGGCGGGCCCGCCGTGACATCAGCGCGGACTGCGGCCGCGCACACGGCGAGCGCAATCAGCGTCAGGCTTCGGATCGATGTGCGATTCATGCCATCTCCTCAGCGGTTGTCGAACAGATCTTCATCCTGGGCCGAATGCGTTGCGGCCGCCATCGGCGCGGGTCTGGTTCGCGCCGCTGACTCTGTCGCGATCCGCCTAGGCCTGCGTCCTACGTCGCTCGAAGAACGAGTGCGCCGTCACTCCTACGCGCGAATCAGAAGCGGTCCGATACTGGTCGGCGTGCTTTCGGTGGATAGTGAGTGGGTGGCAAGCGGGCCGCGCCGAGTGGCCCGGGAAGCCCAATCCCTGAAGGAGAATCTCGATGACCAGTCACCCCTACCAATTCCTGCTGGGCGCCAGCCTGGCATTGCTCGTCGGCGCCGCCGGCGCGCAAAACGCTCCGGACAGCAATTCGCGCATGCCGGCGGAAAAAGGCACGATGACGACGACGCCGGCCCAGCCGTCGGAACAGCCGACCGACAAAATGGCGGCCGATCCGAACGCCACGTCGCAGGGCACGGCCGCGCCCAAGGCGGACACTGCGCAATCGGCGCCGGCGCGGCACGCGCACAAGTCGGCTCCGCGTCAGCATGAAGCGGTGTCGCCGGAGGAGAAGAGCTACCGGCAGGCTTTGCGGCAATGCGTGCAGGAGCGCGATGAATCGCAGCGCGACGCCTGCATCGACAACGCGATCGGACAGCACCAGCCGAACAGCTGACCCTTCGTGCTCGAAAAAAAAACCCCGCTCGCGCGGGGTTTTTGTTGCGACGAGCGCGAGGCCGCCAGATCAGGCGCGGGCCGCCGTCTCGCCGGTCAGCGTGCCGCTCTGGTAATCGCGTACCGCCTGCTCGATCTCCTCGCGCGTATTCATCACGAACGGTCCGTATTGCACGATAGGCTCCAGCAGCGGCCGTCCGGCGAGCAGGATGACCCTGCCGCCCTCGGGCCCGCCGGAGAATTCGACCTCGTCTCCGTCCGACAGAATGCCCGCGTGATGCGTCGCGAGGACTTTCTGCGCGCCGTTCGCGCCGACGGCGACCGAGCCCTCGAACGGGTAGATGAACGCGTGGTGGCCGGCAGGCACCGCGTGGCGGAATCTCGCGCCGGCCGGAAGCTCGACGTCGAAGTACAGCGGATCGGTCGACAGCCCCTGGATCGGGCCGGGCGTGCGCTTGCCGTCGGTATCCAGCGTTCCGGCGATGACCTTGACCCTCCCGCCATCGTTGAGCTCGACCACCGGGATTTCGCTGCCCTGGATGTCGCGATAGGCGGCGGCCTTCATTTTTTCCTTCGCCGGCAGGTTGATCCACAGCTGGAATCCCCGCATACGCCCCGCTTCCTGCTGCGGCATTTCGGAATGGATGATGCCGCGTCCCGCGCTCATCCACTGCACGCCGCCGGCCTTCAGATCGCCGGTGTTGCCGAGGTGATCCTGATGGCGCATGTGGCCGTCGAGCATATAGGTCACCGTCTCGAAGCCGCGATGCGGGTGCGCCGGGAAACCGGCGATATAGTCATTCGGATTGTCGCTCGAAAAATGATCGAGCATCAGGAAGGGATCGAGGCGGGCCCAATTCGATTGGCCGAGGCTGCGTTGAAGCTTGACGCCGGCGCCGTCCGAGGCGGGAATGGCGGCGATGACGCGCTGCAGGGTGCGTGTAGACATGGTCGTGGTCTCCTGAACTGCGGATATGGGGGCGGCAAGGCCGACGTCAAGTGCTCTCCATAGCCCTCGCTTGCCTCCATTTGCCCGCGCCGCGCCGAGCGGCCTTCACGGTACCATTGGGTGATGACTCGGTCGACCGCCTGGCGGCTGGTACCGGCGCTCGGGGCGACCCAGATCGTCTCGTGGGGCACGCTGTACTACTCGATCGCCGTGCTGGGCGCCAGCATGCGCGACGAGCTCGGCGTCTCGGCCGCGATGCTCTTCGCCGCCTATTCGCTGGCGCTGCTGATCTCCGCGCTGACCGCGCCCTTCGTCGGACGGGCGATCGATCGTCACGGCGGCCGCGCCGTCATGAGCTTGGGTTCGGTCGCGGCCGCCGTCGCGCTCTTCCTGATCGCACACGTGCATTCGACGATCGCGCTCTTTCTCGCCTGGTCGGTGGCCGGCGTGGCGATGGCGATGACGATGTACGACGCCGCGTTCGCCACGCTGTCGCAGCATTCGGGCACCAGCTATCGCAAGGCGCTGACCGCGCTGACCCTGATGGGCGGCCTCGCCAGCACCGCCTTCTGGCCGGCATCGCTCAAAGGGCTCGAGTGGTTTGGCTGGCGCGATACGCTGCTCGTCTTCGCGGCGCTGGAGCTGATAGTCTGCCTGCCGCTGCATCTCTGTTTCATTCCGCCGAGCACCGGTGCGCCCGATCACGGCAAAGCGGGTGCGGCGGAAGGGAGCGGGGCACTTCCGTCGGCCAAGCGCCGCGCCGCTTTCCTCTGGCTGGCGACCGCGTTCGCGTTCAACGGTTTTATCGTCTCGGTATTGACCGTGCATCTGATCACCATTCTGCAGGGCAAGGGGCTGACCCTTGCCACGGCGGTGTGGGTCGGCACGTTCTTCGGCCCGATGCAAGTCACCGGCCGGCTGCTCGAATTCGCCATCGGCCGGCGCTTCGCTTCGCGGTCGATCGGCCTTGCCGCGCTGTCGCTGCTCGTCGTCGCGGTCGTCGTGCTGCTTGCGCTGAACGGACAGATTGCGCTGGCGCTGCTGTTCGCCGTTCTCTTCGGCGGCAGCAACGGCGTGGTCACGATCGTCCGCGGCACGGTGCCGGCCGAATTGTTCGGGCGCGCCGGATATGGCGGCATACTTGGCAATCTCGCCGCGCCGGCGCTGTTCGCGCGGGCGATCGCACCATTCGCTTTCGCCCCGCTCGCCGTCGCGGAATCGGCGATGCTTGCCGGCTTGCTGGTTCTGCTTGCGATGGCCGTGCTATCGGTCGCCAGTTTCGGCTTCGCCGTGAAGCGACGCTAGGAACGCCGGCTGCCGCCGGGCCTCCAATCGTTGTGCCGAGGACGATGACACCCGGCGCGCTGCGCTCGGCTATGATCCGGACGTCCGACCCATTTCTCGCATAAAGGCGCCTCCGCATGACAACGCCAGATCTTCCCTATCTTCCGCTGACCGAGCTTTCGCGCCGCCTGGGCGCGGGCGAAACCTCATCGCACGCTATCGTGGCCGCGTGCCTGGAGCGCATTGCCGCGCTCGATGGCCACGCGCACGCGTTCGTCGAGGTCTATCGCGAAGCCGCGCTCGATGGCGCGGCCGCGGCCGATCTCGAGCGCAAGGCCGGGCTCGCCCGCGGTCCGCTGCACGGACTGCCGATCGCGCTGAAGGATCTGCTGCACGTCAAGGACCGGGTGACGACCGCGGGTTCGAAGAGCTGGCACGGACGCGTCGCAACCGAAACGGCCACCGCGGTCGAGAAGCTGATCGCTGCGGGAATGATTCCGCTCGGCAAGACGCACATGGTCGAATTCGCATTCGGGGGATGGGGACGCAACCAGCCGATGGGCGCGCCCTGGAATCCGTGGGATACGCGTGTCCACCGCGTCGCCGGCGGCTCGAGCAGCGGATCCGCAGTCGCCGTGGCCGCGGGCCTGGCCCCTGCCGCCATCGGCTCGGATACCGGCGGGTCGATACGCATCCCCTCGGCGCTTTGCGGACTGACCGGGCTGAAGCCGACCTACGGCACGATCAGCCTCGCCGGCGTCGTGCCTCTGGCGAACACGCTCGATTCGCTCGGACCGCTGGCGCGCACCGTCGACGATGCCGCGCTGCTGACCGCGGCGATGGCCGGACCGGATCCGCGCGACGCGTCCACGCTGACCGTGCCCCGGCTCGATTTCGACGCGGTGCTTGCCGGCGCCCCCGACGTGCGCCGGCTGCGTATCACTGCGCTGCCGGCCGAGCAGCTGCCGCCCGATACGCTGCCGGATGTGGCGCGCGCGTTGCAACACGCAATCGCCGTGCTGCGCGAGCACGGCGCGCTGGTCGACGAAGTCGCCGTGCCGATCGACTTCGAGGACCTGATGATGCGCAACGGCAGGATCATCGCCGCCGAGGCATGGGCGCTGCACCGCGACTACATCGAAGACCCGAAGCTGCCGATCGATCCGTGGGTGCGCAAGCGAACGATAGGTGGAAAGATGATCAGCGCCGCCGACTATATCGACGAGCTCGCGCGGCGCAAGCGCGCGGCTGCCGCGTTCACCGACTGGATGCGCGGCCGCGACATCCTGCTCACGCCGACATTGCCGATCACGGCCACGCCGGTGGACGAAGTCGACGAGGTCGCGACTCCGCTCGCCACGTTCACACGGGTCGCCAATTACCTCGGAATCTGCGGATTGTCGCTGCCGGCGGGCATGTCGGCCGACGGGCTGCCGGTCGCCGTGCAGCTGCTGGGCGCGCCGTTCGCCGAGCCGACGCTCGTTCGCGCCGGCCGCGCGTTTCAGCAGGCCACCGACTGGCATCTGCAGCGGCCGGATCTCTCCGCCTGGGAAAGCGCGCTGCCGCACAAGCGTGGTGCCTCGCATACCCCTGCTGCAACGCGATAGTGCAGCCGCGACACCGCGTCAAGCGCTGCCACTGCGGCAAGTCTCTGTTCTTTGAGATCTTCGTCGATCGGCGCTGGCTGGCACGCCGTTTGCGGACAGAACTCGCATGGAGGTGTGCCGGCAGCCAGGAGCATGATGATTGCCGAAGGAATCGAGCGTTCGATCCGGCTCGTCGCAGCGGCCGCATTGCTCGCGTTTTTTGCCCGTCGCCGCGGCAAGTCGCCGCGCGAGTCGCGGATCGACCGCAGCGCACGACAAGCTCCGCGATGCGACGACGCGTCGCGCCAGACTTCCAACGATCGCCGATGGGGACCGTTAGCCGATTTCGCGTGGTCGGCGGTCGTTCTGCTGCTGTTGAGCATCGTCGTCTACACCGCGTGGCACGGTGCCGACGTGCTGGCCGAGCTGGACGATCTCAGGCTGGTTCCGGGCTCCTATTGAGCTCGGCAATTCAAAGCGCCAGGGCTACCCGCGTGCCCTGATCGATCGCGCGCTTGGCGTCGAGCTCCACCGCCACATCCGCGCCGCCGATCAGCCTGGGACGGATGCCCATCGCTTCGAGCGCGCCGACCAGATCGCGGCGCGGCTCCTGCCCCGCGCAGATCACGATGGTGTCGACGTCCAGCGACTGCGGCTCGCCGTCGACGCGGAAATGCAATCCGGCATCGTCGATCCTGTCGTACTCGACCCCGGCGATCATCACGACGCCGCGACGCTTGAGCAGCGTGCGCCGGATCCAGCCGGTCGTCTTGGCCAGTCCGGCGCCGACTTTGCTTTGCTTTCGCTGCAGCAGCCACACCTGCCGCGGCGGCAGCGGCTCGTGCGCGGGCTTCAGGCCGCCGCGCGCGCCGTATCCGGCATCGATGCCCCATTCGTCGCGAAATGCCGCGATCGCCGGATCGTCGGCGCCTCCGTCGCTCAAGTGACCGTCGGCCGGCGCGCCGGCGGTGAGGAGCTCGGCGACGTCGAAGCCGATGCCGCCGGCGCCGACGATCGCGACGCGCCGCCCCGGCTGGCGGCGTCCCTCGACGACATCGACGTAGCTCGCGACCTTGGCGTGCTCGATGCCGGGAATCGCCGGCGTTCTCGGCAGAACGCCGGAAGCCAGAATCACTTCATCGTAACCCTCGAGGTCCTGTGCGACGGCGCGATGATCGAGCCTGAGCCTGACGCCTGCCTGCTTCAGCCGCACGCGAAAATAGCGCAGCGTCTCGGCGAATTCCTCCTTGCCCGGAATACGGCGCGCCAGGTTGAACTGTCCGCCGATCTCCGCCGCGGCGTCGAACAGACTCACGTCGTGCCCGCGCTCGGCCGCGGTCAAGGCGCAGGCCATGCCCGCCGGGCCGGCGCCGACGACGGCGACCTTGCGCCTGGCCGCGGCCGGCGTGAAGACGAGCTCGGTCTCGCGGCAGGCGTACGGATTGACCAGGCAGGTCGCCGTCTGCCGCTCGAATATCTGGTCGAGGCAGGCCTGGTTGCAGCCGATGCAGGTATTGATTTCGTCGGCGCGGCCCGCGCTGGCCTTGGCGACAAAGTCGGCGTCGGCGAGAAACGGCCTTGCCATCGACACCATGTCGGCGTCACCGCGCGCGAGCACCGCTTCGGCGGTCGCGGGATCGTTGATGCGATTGGTCGTGATCAACGGAATTTTCACCGCGCCCTTCAGCCGCCGCGTCACCCAGGCGAACGCAGCGCGCGGAACCATCGTCGCGATCGTCGGGATGCGCGCTTCGTGCCAGCCGATGCCGGTGTTGATGATCGTCGCGCCCGCGGCTTCGACCGCCTGCGCCAGCGCGACGACCTCGTCCCACGAGCTGCCGCCCTCGACCAGATCCAGCATCGACAGGCGATAGACGATGATGAAATTCGGGCCGACCGCTTGTCGCGTGCGGCGCACGATGGCGACCGGAAAGCGTATGCGGTTGAGAAACGAGCCGCCCCAGTCGTCGTCGCGCAGATTGGTCTGCGGCGCGACGAACTGGTTGATCAGATAGCCCTCCGATCCCATGATCTCGACGCCGTCGTAACCGGCGCGCTGGGCCAGCACCGCGCAGCGGACATAGGCGGCGATCGTGCGGCGCACACCCCAGCCGGTCAGCGCGCGAGGGCGAAACGGCGTGATCGGCGACTTCAGCGCCGATGGCGCGACGGCGAGCGGGTGGTAGGAGTAGCGGCCCCCATGCAGGATCTGCATCGCGATCCTGCCGCCGGCGGCGTGCACGGCGTCGGTAATCGCGCGGTGCTTCGCGACCTGCCAGGCGAAGGAAAGCTGCGAATGGCGCGGATCGATCCGGCCGCTGAAATTCGGAGCGATGCCGCCGGTGACGATCAACCCGACGCCGCCCCGGGCGCGCGCGGCGTAGAAGGCAGCCAGCTTGGCGAAACCGTTCGGCGCCTCTTCGAGCCCGGTATGCATCGAGCCCATCAGCACGCGGTTCTTCAGCGTGGTGAAGCCGAGCGGGAGTGGCGCGAGCAGGTGCGGGTAGGAAGCCATGGATGCCGGTCTCGACGCAACGCGCCGTCAAGGCCGACAGCGTAATCGATTAGCCGTCATCCCGGCGCAGGCCGGGATCCAACTGACGGCAGCCCGCCCGGCGAGGATCGCTGATTGGGCCCCGGCCGGAGCCTGCCCCCGAATGCCTGAATCGGGGGCCGGGGCGACGCCTACACGACGCGGCGCAGCAGCCCCGGATCGCGCGCCGCGCGCGTCCAGACCGACGAGCGCATCCAGGCGACCAGGTCCGTCGCCATCACCGGACGGCTCAGCAGGTAGCCCTGGACCATGTCGCAGCTAAGGCCGCGCAGCCGCTCGACCGTCGCTTCGTCCTCGACCCCTTCGGCGACGACGACCAGGCCCATGTGGTGCGCGAGGTCGATCGTCGAGCGGACGATGACCGCATCGCTCGTGTCCCGCGCCATGCCGAGGATGAACGTCTTGTCGATCTTGAGCTCGTGCACCGGAAGGCGGCGAAGGTAGGCGAGCGACGAATACCCGGTGCCGTAGTCGTCGATCGCCAGCCGGCAGCCCAGCGCGTGCAGCCGCCGCAGGTTGTCGATCGCGTGATCGGGATCGTCGAGAATCGCGCTTTCGGTGATCTCGAAGGTGATCCATTGCGCCGCGCAGCCGTGCTTGTGCAGCAGCGACTCGACCCGGTCCGGAAGCTCGAGGTCGACCAGGTCGCGCGCCGAGATGTTGATCGATACGTTCATCGGCAGGTCGTCGCTGCGCCAGGCCGAGCATTGCGCGATCGCGTGCGCCATCACCCACTGCGTGATAGCGCGTATGTAGCCGGTCTGCTCGGCAAAGGCGATGAACTCGACCGGCGAGACCAGGCCGCGCGTCGGATGCCGCCAGCGCACCAGCGCCTCGGCGTGCAGCTCGCTGCCGCCGCGCAGCGCGATCTTGGGCTGGTAGAAAAGGACGAGCTCGTCCTCGTCGACGGCCTTGCGCAAGCCGCTCATCAGCGACAGGCGCTCCTTGCTGTGCAGGTCGTAGCGCTCGTCCCACAGCGCGATGCCGAGGTTCCTGCGCTTGGCCGCGTACATCGCGGCATCGGCGTGGCGGAGCAAGGTCGAGCGTTCGCTGCCATGCTCGGGATAGATGGCGATGCCGATGCTCGCGCGCACGTCGACCACGTGCCCTTCGGGCGTCATCGGCATCTCCAGCGCATGCAGCAGCGCCTTGGCGACGCGCTCGGCCTTCGCCGCGTCGTCGCCGGGCAGCAGTATCGCGAACTCGTCGCCGCCGAGGCGCGCGACGGTGTCGGTCGGCCGCTTGAGCACGAGCTCCAGCCGGGACGAAACCGCGCGCAGGATCAGGTCTCCGATCGGATGGCCGAGCGAGTCGTTGACGTCCTTGAAATGATCGAGGTCCATCAGCAGCACCGCGACCGGCATGCCCAGCGCCGCCGCGGCGGACAGCGCCTCGTCGAGGCGGTCGTTGTACAGCGCGCGGTTCGGCAGCTGGGTGAGTCCGTCCCGGTAGGCAAGATCCATGATGCGCGATTCGCGGCTCGCGATGTCCTGCTGCATGTTGCGGAAGGCATGGGCGAGATCGCCGATTTCGTCGGTGCGCGATACCGGCGGTGCGGTCGAATAGTCGCCGGCGGCGATCCGCAACGCGACGCCCGCCAGATCGTGCACCGGACGCGCGATGCCGCGGGCGATGGCAATGCTGGCGAACACCGAAATGATCGCCCCCAGCAGCGTGATCAGCATCATTCGCTGCTGCAAGCGGCGGAACGGCTCGAGGGCGGGATACAACGGGTCCTGCAGCACGGCGACGACGCTCGCCTCGGCCTGCGTCGGCAGCTGCACCACACGGGTGATCGCGCCGTCGCCATAGACCGCGTTGCCCTCGGAGTCGGTTTCGGCGAATCGATCGGACGCCATGTCGGCACGCAAGCCGGGGCGATCGGCGAGCGGCAGCGTGCTCGCCTGGAGCTTCCAGCCGTCGTTGGCGCGACGGCTGAAAAAACTGACGTCGAGACCGGTCAGCCGCTGCAGCTCGTTGGTCAATGCGTCATTGACGCGCAGACCGACCACCGCCCAGGCGATCGGCACCGGGGCCAGCACGGGAACGACGACCAGCTGGTAGAGCTCGCCGCGCAGCACGACCATCGCCGATGCCTGTTCCAGGGCTTCCGCCTGGTCGAGCAGCCGCGGCAGCACGAAGGGCTTCCCGGTGCCGCTGCCGATGGTGTCGCCCAGAACTTTCTGGTCGAGCCCGACGATCATCACCAGCGGCGCATCGATGCGCTTGCCGTAATTGACGAGCACCGAGCCGATCGTCTCGCGATCGCCGGTGGCGATCACTTCACGAAACGCGTAGTCGGCCGCCATCAGGCGGGCGCCCTGGACCAGTCGCTGCGCATCCTGCTCGAGCAGGCGGTCGAACACGCGTGCGCCGGCGGCGACTTCGGCGCCGACGGTGCTGCGCGCCGAATTGCCTCCGACAGTATTGATCAGGACGAAGCCGCCGACCTGGACGAAAAGGATCAGCAGCAGGAACAGCCCGAGGATGCGCGCCTGCAGGCTGCGCATCGGCAGCGCGCGCAAGCGCTTGAGTGTCATCGTCATCGCAAGCCCGGCCCGATGCGGGCCGGCGTCCGGCCGTCCCGGGTCGTGGCCACCCCGCAACGACTGCCGCATCCCGGCACATCGACGACCAAGCGGGTCGCAGCGCCGCCGCAAAAAATGGACGGCGCCGGGTCTTTCGACCCGACCCGTCGTCGGACAGGGCGTTTTATAATCATATTATTCAATAAGTTACAAATATCGCCCGCCTCGTTCAGCCCCCCGGCTTCCCGCTCGCATCAAAAATGCTTGTGCACCACGCGTTGCGAGCCCACGAATAAGCAAGTTCCCTGCCGCCAAAACGATGGATGCCCAGCCGAGCGTGCCCCCCGCACGTCGCCCCCGCGACGCCGCCCGCGCTCGCGCGGCGGCCTGGGCGCTGGCGATGCTGCTGTGCGGCGCAGGGCAAGCGCGCGCCGAATGGTTCTACGATGTGCGCGCCGGCGGCCTGTATGACGACAACCTGACCCGGGCGCAGAACGCCGCGGATGAGCGCGGTGACGGCGCGGCAACGCTGGCCGCCGCCGGAGGATGGTTCTACGCGCCGTCGGGCGGCGACGGCATCACTCTCACCTTCGAGGCGAACAGCGAGGCCTACGCGCGCTTTCGCGGGCTCAATCTGGTCTCGATCGGAGGCAGCGCCGCTTACCGGCACAAGTTCGGCCTCGGCCGCGATGTTCCCTGGGCGTCGATCACCATCAGTGCGGCACACGACGACTATCGCAGCGATATCCGGGACGGCGATCGCCTGGAAGCCCGTCTGGAAGTCGGCCGGCGCCTGACCGACAATTTCGACGCGTCGTTCGGCGTCGCCACCGACCGGCGATTCGCCCGCAACGACCGGCCGGTCGTTCCCGGGATCTCCGGCAAGGCATTCGATTTGCGCGGGCAGAGCGTATTCGCGCGCGCCGCCTACGACATCACCGATCGAGTGCAGGTGGGGGGACGGGCATCGGTGCGGCGCGGCGACGTCGAGTCGACCACCCGGCAGAATCTGGACATCTTTCTCGCGTCCGACGCGATCGCCGCCGATCCGACTTTCGGCAGCGACTTCTTCGCTTACCGTCTGCGCGGCACGACCGCCACTGCCAACGCGACACTGAGCTGGGCCTTGTCGGAACGTTCGTCGCTGAATGTGAGCTATGCGGTAGCCCGAACCAGCGCCTACGACGACCTCAACTACCTCAGCCGGATCGGCACGATCCTGCTGGCTTTTCGCTACTGACGCCGCCAGTCGACGACGGAGACTCTCGCATGCGCATCCTCCTTGGCCTCGCCCTGATCGCCCTGACCGGGCACGCGGCGCTGGCGCAACACGAAATCTTCGCCACGATCGTCGACGACAAGGGCAAGCCGGTGGCCGATGCCGTCGTCGTCGCCGTGCCCGCAGACGGCGGCCTCCGCCTGCCGACGCGGCGCGATGCCGTCGTCGACCAGGTCGACAAGGAGTTCACACCGAAGGTCAACGCGATCCTCGTCGGGACGCCGGTAATCTTCCCCAACCACGACAACGTCCGCCACCACGTTTACTCGTTTTCGCCGGCCAAGCGCTTCGAGCTGCCGCTCTACGCCGGCGTGCCGACGCAGCCGGTCGTGTTCGATACGCCCGGTGTCGTCGTCCTCGGTTGCAATATCCACGACTGGATGGTCGGCTACATCTACGTGTCGGAATCGCCGTATTTCGCCAAGACCCGCGCCGACGGGAAGGCGGTAATCGCCGATCTGCCGGCGAAAAGCTACGTCGTGCGAGTGTGGCATCCGCAGCTCGAGGGCGGTGAGGCGGCGACCAAGAGGAGCGTCGACGTCACCGGCAAGCGGCGCGTCGACGTCGAATGGACACTCAAGCTCAAGCCCGAATTGCGCGTGCGGCGATCGCCCGTGGGCGAACACAACGGTCACTATTGACATGCGTTCGCCAAGCTACCAAACTCGCGCCCCGATGAAATGCAGCGACCGGAAAGGCTGACGATGGACCGCAGGCTGGATTGGATCGTCTCGAATGGCGTGCTTGCCGCAGGCTTGTACTTCGCGATCGTCGCGCAGGTCGGGTGGGCGCAGTACGCGATCACCGCATTCACCTGGTGGACGCTGGCCAATTGCGCGACCGCGCTGATCGGCGGCCCGGGCTCGCGGCCGATCACCCTCCCGACCGCGCCGCCGCTGCAGGCGATGGTCTTCGACCTCGGCGTGCTGGCCGTGATGTTCGTCGCGCATTGGTACTGGACCGCGTTCGCCTACGCGATGATGAGCGGATGCGCGGTCCTGATCCGGGAGCGCACGCCGAGCAAGCGCTGACGCTGCCTGGCTGCGGCCGCCTCGCGCGGCATTGACGCGATCCGCGTCACGCGAAACAATCGGGAGCAGCGCTTGGTTCGTTGCCTGTCGATCCCGAGGAAATCCCGATGTCGCCGATCTCAGCGGCTGCCCGCCGCGATCAGTCGTTCCATCTGCATCCATCGACCAATCTGCGCTCGGTCCTGAACGACGGGCCGCTGGTCATTACGCGCGGCGAAGGCGTCTATGTCTACGACGACCAGGGACGGCGCTATCTCGAAGGCATGGCCGGGCTGTGGTGCGCGTCGCTCGGATTTTCCGAACGGCGCCTCGCCGACGCCGCATACCGGCAGATGTGCGAGCTGCCGTTCTACCACAGCTTCGGCGGCAAGGTTCCGGCGATCAGCACCGAGCTGGCCGAGCGGCTGATAGGCATCGCCCCGGCCGGGATGGGGAAGGTCCTGTTCGCGAACTCGGGCTCCGAGGCGAACGACACGGCGATAAAACTGGCCTGGTACGTCAACAATGCGCTCGGCCGTCCGCGCAAGAAAAAGATCATCTCACGGCAGCGCGCGTATCACGGCGTGACGATCGCGACCGGCAGCCTGACCGGACTTGCGTTCGCGCACGACGACTTCGACTTGCCGATCGCGCGCATTCTGCACACCGATGCGCCCTATTATTATCGCGGCGCGCGACCGGGCGAAAGCGAGGAAGCGTTCGCCGAGCGCCTGGCGGCCAGCCTGGAGGCGTTGCTCGTGCGCGAGGATCCCGACACGGTAGCGGCGTTTTTCGCCGAGCCGGTGATGGGCGCGGGCGGCGTCATCGTCCCGCCTGCGACCTACTTCGAGCGCATCCAGCCGATCCTGAAAAAATACGAGATCCTGTTCGTCTGCGACGAAGTCATCTGCGGATTCGGCCGCACGGGAAACCTGTTCGGCGCGCAGACGTTCGGGCTGCAGCCGGACATCATCACCGTTGCCAAGGCGCTTTCGGCCGGTTACCTGCCGATCTCCGCCACGATGGTTTCCAATGCGCTGTACGAAATCCTGCTGGCGCAAAGCGACAAGCTCGGCATCTTCGGCCACGGGTATACCTATTCGTCGCATCCGGTCCCGGCCGCCGTCGCGCTGGAGACGCTGAACATCTATGCCGAGCGCGACATCGTGGCCGTCGTCCGGCGCGTCGGTCCGCGGCTGCAGGCGGCGATCCGCAGCTTCGCCGGGCATCCGCTGGTCGGCGAGGCGCGGGGGATCGGCCTGATCGGCGCCGTCGAGCTGGTGCGCGACAAGGCGAGCCGCGAGAGTTTCGCGCCCAAGGCCGGCGTCGCCGCCTACCTGGTCCGCCGCGCGCAGCACCACGGCGCGATCCTGCGCAACATGCCCGGTGACATCGTCGCGTTCAGCCCGCCGCTGATCATCAGCGAAACGGAGATCGACGACATGATGGGCTGCTTCGGCAAGGCGCTCGACGATACCTGGTTGATGGTGAAGGAAAAAGGGCTCGCCTAGCGGCGCCCCGGGCCGGCCGCGTGGCCCGCGTTGACCGGATGGCCAGCAAGGACCGATGATTGCCCATTCGGGGCCCTCCGCATGAAACCGTCCGAACCCATCGTCCGCTTCGTCGGCGTTGAAAAAAGCTACGATGGCGTCACCCGCGTCGTCGACGATCTCGATCTGGATATCGAGCGGGGCGAGTTCCTGACGTTGCTGGGGCCGTCGGGCTCGGGCAAGACGACGACCCTGATGCTGCTCGCCGGCTTCGAGACGCCGACCGGAGGGGAGATTCTGCTCGAGGGCAAGTCGCTGTCCAACCTGCCGCCGCACCAGCGCAACATCGGCATGGTCTTCCAGAACTACGCGCTGTTCCCGCACATGAGCGTGGCCGACAACATCGGCTTTCCGTTGTCGGTTCGCGGTGTGCCCCCGCCGGAGCTCGCCGCGCGGGTCGAGCGCGCGCTGGACATGGTGCAGCTGTCGGGTCTCGGTGCCAGGCGCCCGGCACAGCTCTCCGGGGGACAGCAGCAGCGGGTCGCCGTCGCCCGCGCGCTGGTGTTCGAGCCCAAGCTCATCCTGATGGACGAGCCGCTGGGCGCTCTCGACAAGCAGCTGCGCGAGCAGATGCAGCTCGAGATCCGCAGGCTGCACCAGCGCCTGGGCGTCACGATGGTCTATGTCACCCACGACCAGTCGGAGGCGTTGACGATGTCGGACCGGATCGCGGTGTTTCATCGCGGCCGCATTCAGCAGCTGGACACGCCAAAGCAGATGTACGAGTACCCGAAGAACGCCTTCGTCGCGCGCTTCATCGGCGAGAACAACCGCCTCGTCGGCAGCACCGAGTCGACCACCGGCGATCGCTGCACGATCCGCATCCGGGGCAGCGATACCCGGATCGAAGGTACGCTGGTCGAGCCGGTACCGGACGGCGGCGCGGTCACCGTTTCGCTGCGGCCGGAGCGAGTGCAAATACAGTTGGCCGGGCATACAATCAACGGAAGGCGGGGCTGCAGCCTTGCCGGGACGTTGCGCGAGATCGTCTACCTCGGCGACCACGTCCGGGCGCGCGTGGCATTGAACGGCAGCGAGGAGTTCACGGTAAAGCGCCCGATCGGCGAGGCGCATGCGATACCCGATGTCGGCGCGGCGGTGGAGATGGTCTGGGAGCCGGAACACTGCCGCGTTTTTGCGCAGGAAAACTAGTCAGTGGAGGGCACCATGCTCAGCAACAGACTTATCACCGTTGCGTTCGCCGCCGCGGTATCGATGCTGTCGGCCACGGCGCTGGCGCGCGATCTGGCGGTCGTGTCGTGGGGCGGCGCGTACCAGGATGCGCAACGCGAGGTCTATTTCAAGCCGTTCATGGAGAAGACCAAGGTCAAGATGACCGAGGAAAACTGGGATGGTGGCGTCGGTACGCTGCGCGCCAAGATCCAGGGGGGCAACAACAACTGGGACGTCGTGCAGGTCGAGTCCGAAGAACTGCTGCTCGGCTGCGAGGAAGGCCTGTACGAGAAGATCGACTGGGCGAAGCTCGGCGGCAAGGACAAGTTCCTGCCCGATGCGGTCAACGATTGCGGCGTCGGCGCGATCGTCTACAGCTTCATCATGGCGTACGACGGCGACAAGATCAAAGGCGACACGCCGAAATCCTGGGCCGATTTCTGGAATGTGAAAAAGTGGCCGGGCAAGCGCGCGCTGCGCAAGGGCGCGAAGACGACGCTCGAGATCGCGCTGATGGCCGACGGTGTCGCGCCGAAGGACGTGTACAAGACGCTCGGCACGCCGGCCGGCGTCGATCGCGCATTCAAGAAACTCGACGAGATCAAGCCGAACATGGTCTGGTGGGAAAAGGGTTCGCAGCCGCCGCAACTGCTCGCGTCCGGCGAAGTGGCGATGACCGACGCGTACAACGGCCGCATCGCCGCAGCCAACGAAAAGGACAAGAAGAACTTCAAGATCGTCTGGCACAACAACCTGTACACGATCGATTCGTGGGTGATCATGAAAGGGTCGCCGAACAAGGCGCAAGCCGAGACTTTCCTGCAGTTCGTCAGCGATCCGCAGTATCAGAAGAACCTGCCGGAAAAAATCACCTATGGGCCGACGACCAAGGCATCGACCGCGATGATCGACAAGAAGGTGCTGCCGGAGCTGGCGACGGCGCCGCAGAACATGGCCTCGGCGCTGCCGATCAACGACAAGTTCTGGCTGGAGAACCTGGACAAGCTTTCGCAGCGGTTCAACGCCTGGGTCGCCAAGTAGCCGGCTGACCGGGTCGGCGCGGGAAAGCGATGCTGCGCGGCGCGGCGGCGGCGGTCCACGCCGCGCTGGCGAGCGTCGACCCCGACGCCGCCGACCTGCGCCGGGCGCTGCGCAGGAGCCGCCGCCGGGAGCAATGGCGCGCGGCAGCGCTGGTGCTGCCGCTGTTCGTCTTTCTCGCGGCGTGCTTTGTCGTGCCGATCGCCGCGATGCTCGCGCGCGGCATCGTCGACACCGACGTGGCGCGCATCCTGCCGATGGTTACCGCGGCGCTCAGGAGCTGGGACGGCAGCGGCCTGCCGGCGGAGTCCGCCTATCAGGCGCTGATCGCCGACATTCGCAGCGCGCGCGCCGCGGGCACGCTGGCAAGCGCCGCCACGCGTCTCAATTACGACGAACCCGGCTTTCGAACCTTGCTGTTCACCACCGGCAGGCAATTGCCCGACGAGCTGTCGGCGCCGGCGAAGGAAACGCTGATCGGCATCGATCCGAAATGGGGTGAGCGCGAAAACTGGGCCGCGATACGCCGCGCCGGAGGCCCGGTCACCGATTTCTATCTGCTGGCCGCGCTCGATCTGCAGCGCGACGCCGACGGCTCGATCACCGGCGGCCCGATAGAGCAGCGCGTCTTTCGCGACGTCCTCGGACGCACATTGTGGATCGCGGCGATGGTGACGCTGATCTGCCTCCTTCTCGGCTACCCGGTCGCTTATGTGATCGCCGCGCAGCCGCCGGGACGCGCGGGGATATTGCTGTTCCTGGTTCTGCTGCCGTTCTGGACGTCGTTGCTGGTGCGCACCGTCGCCTGGGTGGTGCTGCTGCAGAAGGAAGGCGTGCTGAACAGCCTCTTCATGTCGCTCGGGCTGGTGCACGAGCCGCTGAAGATGATCTACAACCGCTTCGCCGTCTACGTGGCGATGGTGCACGTGCTGCTGCCGTTCATGATCCTGCCGCTGTACAGCGTCATGCGCGGCATTCCGCCGTCGTACGTGCGTGCCGCATCCTCGCTCGGCGCCAAGCCTTTCACCGCGTTCCGGCGCGTGTTCGTGCCGCAGACCTTGGCGGGCATCGGCGCCGGCTGCCTGATGGTGTTCATCCAGGCGCTGGGCTACTACATCACGCCGGCGCTGGTCGGCGGCGCCGAAGACCAGATGATCAGCTACTTCATCGCCTTCTACGCCAGCAAGACCGTCAACTGGGGCATGGCTGCGGCTCTGTCGATCATGCTGCTTACCGCGACGCTGCTGCTGTACGCGGTATACAACCGCATGGTCGGGGTCGAGCGCATGCGTCTGGGCTAAAGCAGCATGCGCAATCCCACCGCCACCCCGGGCGAGCGCGCGACCCGCCTCGGCCTGATCGTGCTGACCGGCGCGGTGCTGCTGTTCCTGGTCGCGCCCATCCTGACCATCGTACCGCTGTCGTTTTCGTCGGGATCGTTCTTCTACTATCCGCTGCCGGGCCTGAGCCTGCGCTGGTACGAAGACTTCTTCACTTCATCGTTCTGGCTGTCGTCGCTTAAGAACAGCCTGATCATCGGCATATCGGCGACGGTGCTGGCCACTTTTCTGGGGACGATGGCGGCGCTCGGCATCTGGCGCGCGCGCTTCCCCGCGCAGGCGCTGGTGCTGGCGATGCTGATCTCGCCGATGGTCGTCCCGGTGGTCATCATCGCCGTCGGCGTCTATTTCGCTTTCGCACCGCTCGGCCTCACCGACGGCTACCTCGGCCTGATCCTCGCGCATGCGACGCTGGGGGTGCCGTTCGTGGTGATCACGGTGCTGGCTACGCTTTCCGCGTTCGACCGCACGCTGCTGCGCGCGGCGGAAAGCCTCGGCGCTTCGCAGCTCGCGACGTTTCGCCGCGTCATGCTGCCGCTGATCCTGCCGGGCGTGGCCTCCGGCGCGGTCTTCGCGTTCGCGGCGTCGTTCGACGAGGTCGTCGTGGTCCTGCTGATGGCGGGACCCGCGCAGCGCACGCTGCCGCGGCAGATGTTCGCCGGCATCAACGACAACATCAGCCTCACGATCGCCGCGGCAGCGACGATGCTGATAGCGATTTCGCTCGCGCTGATGATCGCCGTCGGCGCGCTGCAGCGGCGCAGCGCGCGGATGCGCCAGGGGGTCGGATAACCGCGCACGCCTCGGAGCAAAACCAGCGCCGCGCCTGCCGATGCCGGCCGTCCGAGCGCCGTTAGCGCTTGGACGACAGCTCGGGTGGTGTGCGGTGCGCTGGGACGTTGCTCCGCGCTTGCTCGCTCTCCTTGGCCTCTTGCATCAAGCCGCGGCAATCGGCGTCCTTGCTGCCGCCGGGGTCGATCAGCGGCAGCAAGGCGGCGAGCGGATTCAGCGCGCCGAGCGCGAGCGAACTCGCGACCCGCGCGGCGATCGGGCCCGCCGCCGGGTGCACCTGCGGCGCGCTGAAACTGCCGTCGACGACGATCGGTCCGCGCAAAGCCAGCAGGCTCGGGCGTTTCGACTGGGCGCTGAGCGTCAGATCGTACCGTTCCTTCGCAAAATCGATGCTGCCTGCGCCGAGGATTTTCTCGGCATCGGTGTCGATGACGAGCGTCTTGGCGACCATGCGCCCGTCGTCGGCGACGAAGTCGGCCACGACGCAGCGGATCGCCGCTTTCTCATCGCCCTTCAGCAGCAGCTGTGCGGCGCGCGCAAGGTCCAGATTGGTCAACACGACCGAGAGCTCGCTGGCGTCGCCGCCCCAGCTGATCAGCGCCGCCTCGCCGTTGCTCGTGGCCAGCATGTCGGCGATCGAATTGCCGGTCGCGATAAAGTGCGCCTGGCCGCCGACCTTGCCCGCGCTGCCCTGCGGCGGCTTGAGCTTGGGCAGGACCTTGCTGAGCTCGACATTGCGCACGGTAACCTCGCCCCTGGTCTTGAAGATTTGCTCGCGCGCGTCCATCACCAGGGTGGAGACGACGTGCCCGCCGCCGACGCCGAAATCGAGCGGTTGCAGCGTGAGCACGCCTGCGTGCAGGTCGAGCACCGCGTTCAGATTGTCGAGCGGCAGCTCCGAGGTCATGAACCGCTTGCCCTTCAGATGCACTTTCGCGTCGATCGCGCGCAGGTGGTCCGGATCATAGGGTTTGGTCGGCAGGGCGCGGCCGGTTTGCGCGCGCTTGGCCGTCTCCTTTTTCTGCGCGGCGCTTTTTGCGCTCGGCGTCTGGGTGGCGGGAGGAAGACCGATCAGGCCGCCGAGATCCTTGTAGTTCAGCGACTGCGATACCAGATCGGCGTCGACCAGCAGTCTTGTTCCACTCTTGTCCACGTTGAATCTGCCGGCAAGGTCGCTGTCGCCGACCTTGCCGCTGAATTGATCGAACGACCATAGCGCGGTGCCGTGCTTGAGCCGGCCGTTCAGCCGATACGGAGGCGTCCATGGAAACGGCACCGGGATGATCGGATAGAGCTCCGACAGATCGCGTCCCTGCAACATCAGCAACCCGTCGACGCTGTCGAGTCTGGCCGGGATGACGGTGCCATCGAAGTGGGCGCTGGTGTCGCCCGCGCGCGCCTTGACGTCGAGTCGATACGGTTGGTGACGATCCTCGAGCGCGAGCAGAGATTCGGCGTTGCCTTCGATCGTGAACGCACTTTTGCGCAGACGTCCGGACCCGGAGAAATGCACTGGCGTGGCGCCGCTCGCTGAAGACGCCGCCGACGCGATGTTGACGCTGACGTCGGTCCCCGCGCCCGGGTCGCGGTAGCGCACGACGCCATCGTCAATCGTCAGACGGCCCGGCAGCGGCAGGGCCGGCGGGCCCGCGCCGCCGACTTCCCAGTTTTCCTTTCCGTCCGAGCTCTTTTCGAGCAGCAGCCGCGGCCGCACCAGCCTCGCTTCGTGCAGCACGAGGGGCCCCCACAGAAGCGAGCGCAGGTTCAAGCGGACGTTGACGCGCTGTGCGTTCGCCATCGTCGGTTCGCTTCCCCACGGCGCGTTGCCCACCGTCACATAATCGGCGGTCAGCAACGGCCGGGTCGACAAGGCGACATGCAAGTTGCCCTCGATCCTGACCGGCCGCCCGACCTTGGCGGAAAGGTAGCTCGCCAACGGACCGCGCAGCCAGTTCCAATCGAAAAACGCCAGCGTAATCGCGATGACGGCCGCGAGCGCGGCGAAGACCCAGACTTTTTTCGGTATCTGCATCACGCGTTCCGTGCCGTGGCTTCGTCCAGTCGATTGCGCCGAAACCATCGTACGGTATTTCGACCCGTTTGGATTGACCGGCAGCGCAAAGAGAAATTCCGTTTCATTCGCCCGCGACCGTCCTCGGCCTGTCTGCAATTTTTACATTTGCAGCGGAGAGCGATATAGCGATCGCGCGCGGGTGTGTCGGGCGCGTGGCGATCGCCAATTCGGATGCCGCCTGGGATCCGTACGCGCACGCGGCAATCGCCGAGGCGCATCGTGCCGTCGGCGAGTGCGCTGACATCGAGCCGGAATCCCCGTCCTACAGCCTCGCTCCGGAAGCGCGATCGAATAGATGGAGTGCGTCCGCAGCGAAGTGCAAATGCACTGCCTCGCCCTCGCGGACTCCCGGGCGATGCTGCGTCCGGACCTTGACCAGCTGCTGGCCGACTTCGACATTGACGATACTGCTGTCGCCGAGGTCCTCGACCAGGTCGACCCGGCCCGGCATTCCCCGATCGGCGAACGAAAGCGCTCCGGGGCGCAGTCCCACCGTCACCGGGCCGTCGCCGATGCCCTCGCGCCCAAGCGCCGACTCGAAGGCGCCCACGACCACGCTTCCCCGCTGGATCGTGCCCGGCAGCAGGTTCATCGGCGGGCTGCCGATGAACGCCGCCACGACGATCGACGCCGGATGCTCGAAGACGTCGTTCGGCGTGCCGATTTGCACGATGCGGCCTTCGATGAACACCGCGATGCGATCGGCGATCGTCATCGCTTCTTCCTGATCGTGCGTGACGTACACGGTCGTGACGCCGAGCGCGCGCTGGAGCTTGCGCAGTTCGACCCGGGTCTCCAGCCGCAGCTTGGCGTCGAGATTCGACAAGGGCTCGTCGAGCAGGAACAGCTTGGGCTTGCGGACGATCGCCCTCGCCAGCGCGCACCGTTGTTGCTGGCCTCCGGAAAGCTGGCCGGGTTTGCGCTCGAGCAGATGATCGATGCGCACCTTCGCGGCCGCGTCGCGCACGCCGAAGTCGACCTCCGTTCCAGGCGTGCCGACCATCCGCAACGGGAACGCGATGTTCTCGTACACGCTCATGTGCGGATACAGCGCATAGCTCTGAAACACCATCGCGACATCCCGCTCTCCGGGCTCGCGGTGGGTGACGTCGACGCCATCCTGGATGACTCGGCCGGCATCGTGCGGCTCGAGGCCTGCGAGGATGCGCAGCGTCGTCGTCTTGCCCGAGCCGGACGGACCGAGCAGCGCGAAGAATTCGCCGGCGGCGATCGCGAGATCGATGCCGTGCAGCACCGTCAGCGCTCCGTGTCGCTTGACGATGCCTTCGAGCCTGACGGTCCCCGCCGCGCTCATCGCCGTCCTCCGCCTTTGACGGCGCCGACGGTGAGCCCCTTGACGATGTGACGCTGTGCCAGCAGCCCCAGGAGGATGACCGGCGCCATCGCGAGCACCGCGCCTGCGGCGAGCTTGGCCCACAGCGTCTGTTCGACCGAGATGAAATTGAACATCGCGACCGTCACCGTGCGAACGCGATTGCCACCGAGCACGACCGCGAACAGGAATTCGTTCCACGCATTCAGGAACACGAAAATGGTCGTCACCGCGATGCCGCCGCGCACCTGCGGCAGGATCACATGCCAGAGGGCGCGCAGGCGGCCGGCGCGATCCAGCAGCGCCGCCTCCTCCATCTCGCGCGGAACGTCCTCGAAATAGGACACCATCAGCCAGATCGCGAACGGCAGCGAAAAGGTCAGGTAGATGACGACGAGGCCGGAATAGGTGTCGAGCGCCGCGAGCTTCTGCAGCGCCAGATAATAGGGAATGATCAGCCCGACCGGCGGGAGCATTTGCGTCGCGAGCACGTAAAAGCCGGTCCCATGCTTGGCGGGAAACTCGAGCCTGGCCAAAGCGTACGCCGCCGGGACCGCGATCAGCATCGCCAGCGCCGTCGCGAAGCTCGCCACGATGAAGCTGGACCACAGGTTCGGCAGCAGACTCGCCGACCCGAACAGCACGTCGGTGTAGTTGGCGAGCGTCGGCGCGAAAATCAGCTTCGGCGGATAGGCCAGCACGTCGCGTTCGGTCTTGAACGAGGTCAGCAGCGCCCAGAGCACGGGGAAGGACCAGACGACGAGGATCACGGCCGCCGCCGCCGTGATGAAGGCTTTGCGCAGCTTCATCGGGCTTTGCGCAGCGTAAACATCGCGAAGGAAATCAGCAGCGTTATCGCCAGGAGGACCACGGCGAGCGAGGCGCCATAGCCCAGGTTGAGTTCGCTGAACGACGTGCGATACGCGTAGAGATTCAGGATTTCGGTCGCGGTCCCCGGGCCGCCGCCCGTGGCCGCAAAGATCGCGGCGAACGCCGACAGCGCGATCATCGTGCGCATGATCAGCACGATGACGATCGCAGGCCGGATCAGCGGCAGGGTGATGCGCCAGAAACGCTGCCAGGCGCTGGCACGGTCGATGCGCGCCGCCTCATAGATGTCGGGCGGCAGCGCCGCGAGGCTTGCCAGGATCACCAGGAACGCGAAGGGCGTCCATTGCCAGGTGTGAATGGCAATCACCGACATCAACGCGAGGCGCGGATCGCCCAGCCAGTTGTGACTGCCGAGACCAAGCCAGCGGGTGACGAGATCGACAATCCCGAAATCGGGCGCAAGCACGAACGTGCGCCAGAACAAGCCGACGACCACCGGCGCCAGCACGATGGGCAAAATGGCCGCGACGCGAAGCGCGCCCTGTCCGCGCGGAATCTGCATGACCAGCAACGCCAGCAGCAGTCCGATGAAAACCTGCATCACCACGGTGGCGCCGGTATAGATCAGCGTCAGCCAGAGCGAAGCCCAGAATCGGGGATCGCCTGCCATGCGCGCGAAATTGTCGAGACCCGCAAAGCCCGACAGCGCCGGCATCGACAAGTCGACCCGCTGCAGGCTCATCCACAACAGGTAGAGCAGCGGCGCCGTCGTCGTCAGCACAAGAACGACCAGCGCGGGCGCGAGCAGCATCAGCGCGAAGCGCCGCTCCCGCTGCGCTATCGTCGGCAAGCCTGGCCTGCTCACGCCTCGATGTCGGGACGATGCTTCGCGGGAGTGGCGGTCATGCCTTGAGAATCTGCTCGATCCGGGCCTGCGCCACGTCCAGCGCTTCCTTCGCCTTCGCCTGACCGACCAGCGCCGACTGGATCGCCGTGCCCATCGTGTCGCCGATGGCCGGGTATTGCGGCACGCGCGGCCGCCAATCGACGTCGGTATCCTGCTCGAGCGACTCGAGCGCGGCCTGGACGAAATTGGTGCCTTGCGCCTGCATCGTCTGCACGAAGTCCGGGGCCTTCCACAGCGAGGTGCGGTTGACTCCCGAGCGCTTGTTCGCGCCGGCGAATTTCCATGAGGTTCGCGCCTGGGTTTCCGCGGCGGCGGCCCAGGTGATGAACAGCCAGGTGGCCTTCT
>Ga0207657_10001189_pt1 | contig 27647 bp, 30 predicted proteins | sample KBSC33metaG_FD_184316 | JGI IMG/M metagenome (GOLD analysis project Ga0207657, IMG submission 184316) | Corn rhizosphere microbial communities from Kellogg Biological Station, Michigan, USA - KBS C3-3 metaG (SPAdes) (version 2) | ecosystem: Host-associated > Plants > Roots > Rhizosphere > Soil ...
CAGGACGACGGAGACGCGGCGGCAACGGCCTCGCCTCCCGAGTGCGACGGGACCGAGTGACGATCCCTGGCCGGTGCGCTCCGCCGCTGCGGAGGGCCTCGTCGTTCCATGTATCATCCTGATCTCATCCGACATCCCGATAATTGCCCGGCATTGGTGTTGAACGCCGATTATACGCCGCTGTCTTATTATCCGCTCTCGATCTGGCCGTGGCAGACCGCGATCAAGGCGGTGTTCCTCGAACGCGTCGACATCGTCTCGCATTATGAACGCGAGGTGAGAAGCCCGACGAAGAGTATCAAGCTGCCGTCGGTGATCGCGCTCAGGCAATTCGTGAAGCCGTCGGCGCATCCCGCCTTCACGCGGTTCAACCTGTTCCTGCGCGATCGTTTCTCCTGCCAATATTGCGGCTGCGCCAGCGATCTGACCTTCGATCACGTCATCCCGCGCGCGCAAGGCGGGCGTACGACGTGGGAGAATGTCTCGACCGCGTGCGCGCCGTGCAATCTGCGCAAGGGCGGCCGCACCCCGCGGCAGGCGCGGATGAACCTCGCCGAATGGCCCTATCGCCCAACCTCGTGGCAGTTGCAGGAGAATGGGCGGAGCTTCCCGCCAAACTATCTGCACGACTCCTGGCGCGACTGGCTTTACTGGGACATCGAATTGGAAGCTTGAAGCTTCATACACAATTCGATGGAGTAGACCGTGGGCGCTTCCGGCGCGTTCCAATGGGACGATCCGTTGCTGCTGGATCAGCAGCTCGGCGAAGAAGAGATGATGATCCGCGATACCGCGCGGGGTTATGCGCAGGGCGAATTGGCGCCGCGCATCCGCGAGGCTTATGCCAACGAGCATACCGACCGCGCGATCTTCACCGAAATGGGTGCGCTCGGCCTGCTCGGCGCGACCTTGCCCGAGCAATATGGCGGGGTCGGCGCGAATTATGTGAGCTATGGCCTGGTCGCGCGCGAGATCGAGCGCGTGGATTCGGGCTATCGCTCGATGATGAGCGTCCAGTCGAGCCTCGTCATGTATCCGATCCACGCTTACGGTTCGGAGGAACAGCGCATGCGCTGGCTGCCGAAGCTGGCGAGCGGGGAACTGGTCGGCTGTTTCGGGCTGACCGAGCCCGAGGCGGGCTCCGATCCGGGCGGCATGCGCACCCGCGCCGAGAAGATCGACGGCGGCTATAAGCTCTCGGGCGAGAAGATCTGGATCACCAACTCGCCGATCGCGGATGTCTTCGTGGTCTGGGCCAAGTCCGATGCGCATGACGGCAAGATCCGTGGCTTCGTGCTCGAAAAAGGCATGAAGGGTCTCAGCGCGCCCAAGATCGAGGAGAAATTATCGCTCCGCGCCTCGATCACCGGCGGCATCGTGATGGAGGGGGTCGAGGTTTCCGAGGACCATCTCCTGCCCAATGCCCAAGGGCTCGGCGGGCCGTTCGGCTGCCTCAACCGCGCACGCTACGGCATTGCCTGGGGCGTGATGGGCGCGGCCGAGGATTGCTGGCACCGTGCGCGCCAGTACACGCTCGACCGCCGCCAGTTCGGCCGGCCGCTCGCCGCGACCCAGCTCGTCCAGAAGAAGCTCGCCGACATGCAGACCGAGATCACGCTTGGCCTTCAGGCGGCCCTCCGCGTCGGCCGCCTGTTCGATGAAGGCAAGATGGCGCCCGAGATGATCAGCCTGATCAAGCGCAACAATTGCGGCAAGGCGCTCGATATCGCCCGCGTCGCGCGCGACATGCACGGCGGCAACGGCATCACCGGCGAATATCACGTCATTCGCCACGCGCAGAATCTCGAAACGGTCAACACCTATGAGGGCACGCACGATATCCACGCGCTGATCCTCGGGCGTGCGCAGACCGGTCTGCAGGCGTTCGGCTGATGGCTGCGGATCCACACGTCCTGTTCGATGCCTGGTATGCCGAAGCGCGCCAGAGCGAGCCCAACGATTCGAACGCGATGGCGCTGGCGACGGTTGACGCCGACGGTCAGCCCTCGGTGCGGATGGTGCTGCTCAAGGGCCACGATCCGCGCGGCTTCGTCTTCTACACCAACCTCAACAGCCGCAAGGCGCGCGCGCTGATCGACACGCCAAAGGCGGCCTTGCTGTTCCACTGGAAGTCGCTGCGGCGTCAGGTGCGGATCGAAGGGCCGGTGAGCGGCGTCTCGCTCGACGAGGCCGATGCCTATTTCGCATCGCGTCCGCGCGATTCGCAGCTCGGCGCCTGGGCCTCGGACCAATCGCAGCCGCTACCCTCGCGCGAGACGTTCGAAGCGCAGTTCGAAGAGGTGAAAGCGCGCTTCGAGGGGCAGGACGTGCTCCGCCCGCCGCATTGGTCGGGCTTCCGGGTCGAGCCGCGGCGGATCGAATTCTGGCAGGACCGCGCGCACCGCCTGCACGAACGGCGGCTCTTCACGCACTCCGGCGACGGCTGGAGCGAGGGCCTTCTTTACCCGTGAGCGGGCTGCCTTTCTGGCACGTCGACGCATTTGCCGACGGACCCTTTACCGGCAATCCCGCCGCCGTGATCCGGCTCGATCGCTGGCGCGACGAGGATGCGCTGCGTACGATCGCGCGCGAGGTCAACCTGCCCGCGACCGCCTTCGCCGTCGCGGCGGAGGGCGAGGCGGATTTCGAGATTCGCTGGTTCTCACCGCGCGGCGAAATCGGCCTGTGCGGCCATGGCACGCTCGCGGCTGGGCATGCGCTGATCGGCGACGAGCAGGCGATCTGCTTTGCCACGCGGACGGCGGGGCTGGTCCGCGTTGCGCGCGAGGGCGATCGGCTCAGCCTGTCGCTGCCCGTAATCCACGCGGTGCCGCAGCCATTGCCCGATGCGGTCGCAATCATTGGCGGGGCGCCGATCGAGACGCTGTGGCACGAACGCGGTTACGGCATCCTGCTTTATGCGGAAGAGGCGGCGGTGCGCGCGCTCCGTCCGGATTTCGCCGCGCTTGCCGGATTAGGTGACGTCCAGTTCAGCGCGACCGCCCCTGGATCGAACACCGACATCGTCAGCCGCGTCTTCACCTCGCGTGGCGGCGAGGATGCCGTGACGGGATCGGCGCATTCGGTGCTGACGCCCTATTGGGCGGACAAGTTGGGCCGTGACGCCTTCACTGCCTTCCAGGCTTCGGCGCGGGGCGGCTGGCTCGATTGCCGGCTGGAGGGTGAGCGCGCGGTCTTGAGCGGTCGCTGCGTGACGGTGATCGAAGGCCGCTTCGCCGTTTAGCGGCGCTTCGCCGGATCTAAGCGGCGATCGCGCGCGTGAAGCTGTCGCTATCGGTGATGATCGTGTCGCCCGCGAACCGGAGCGCCTCGACTGATCGTGCCGCCGCTGCCGCATCGCCGCTGCCGCAGGCATCCTCGATCAGGATCGGCACGAAGCCCTGGTCGGACGCGTGGCGGAGCGTCGGCTCGATCCCGATCTCCATCGCGATCCCCGCGATAGCCAGCCCGGTAAGACCCGCGTCGCGTAGCGCAAAAGGCAGCATCGTTCCTTCCAGCGCCGACATAGCGACTTTGTCGAACACCAGATCCTCGGCGCGCGGCGCGAGCTCCGGCACGATCTGCGTTGCGGGCGCGTCGCGCAGGAACCAAGGTTTCACCAGCGCGGGGTCATCGGTGCGCTGCCACGCCATCGCCATGCGCATCTGGGTGACGCCCATCCACGATCGCGACAGCGAAAGGTGCCGCGAATAGGCGATCCGCATGCCGGCCAACCGGGCCGCATCCAGCAGTCCCGCGATCCGGGCGATGATCGCGTCCGCCCCTTTGACCTGCCGTGCGATGCCGACCTGCATGTCGTAGACGAGCAACGCGGTACGCCGGGGATCGGCGATATCGGCCAGGCATGTCGGAATATTGAGCGCGCCGTGTCGGACGACGGGGCGATCCGCCTCGCTCGTCATGCCGCCTCCATTTCGGCGGCGATGGTTTCCTCGATCCAGCCGCCGCCCAGCACCCGGTTGCCCTGATACAGCACCGCCGCCTGGCCCGGTGCGACGCCATATTCGGGCATATCGAAATGGACCGCGTCGCCATCGAAGCGCGCCGGCACCGGCTTGGCGAGCGAGCGTACCTTGACCGAGAGGTCGCCGCCAAGGCTCTCGCCCAGCCAATTGACGTCGCTCAGCCGCGCAGCGCGCACCGCCAGCGCCTGGCGCGGACCGACGACGAGGCGGCGTTCGGCAGCCTCGATCCGCACCACGTAAAGCGGTTCGGGCGTACCGCCGATCTCGATTCCGCGGCGCTGGCCGACCGTGAAGCCTGTGATGCCACGATGTTGGCCGATCACGCGACCACCAAGGTCGACGATCTCGCCGGGCGCCGCCGCCTCGGGCCGCAGCTTGCGCACCAGCGCGCCATAATCGCCGTCGGGCACGAAGCAGATGTCCTGGCTGTCGGGCTTGGCCGCGACCGCCAGCCCCCGTTCGGCGGCGATCGCGCGAACGCGATCCTTGGGCATGCCGCCCAAGGGAAAACGCAGATAATCGAGCTGGTCGCGCGTGGTCGCGAACAGGAAATAAGACTGATCGCGCGCGGGATCGTGCGCGCGATGCAGTTCCGGTCCGTGCGCGCCCATCATCCGCCGCACATAATGGCCGGTCGCCAGGCAATCCGCGCCGAGGTCACGCGCGAGCTTGAACAGATCGGTGAACTTCACCCCCTGGTTGCAGCGCACGCACGGGATCGGGGTGCGCCCCGCGACATAGTCGTCGGCGAAGCGGTCGATCACCGATTCGCGGAAGGCGCTTTCATAATCGAACACATAATGGGCGATGCCGAGCCGTTCGGCGACCGCGCGCGCATCGGCAATATCCTTGCCCGCGCAGCAGCTGCCCGCGCGACCGACCGCGGCGCCATGATCGTAAAGCTGGAGCGTGACGCCGATCGTCTCCGCGCCGCTCGCCGCCGCGAGCGCGGCCACGACCGAGCTGTCGACCCCGCCCGACATGGCGACGACGATGCGGCGGCTTTTGGCCGCGGAGCCCAGCTGAAACAGGTCTTCCATTATTTACGCGCTCTTAGTGGATCCGGTCCAAAATGAACACATGGCTAAAGATCGCCTCTCCGCCACCGTCAAAGGGGTAGGACGATGGGAGCGCGAACGACGTGAAGATACATCTGGACATGACGGGCAAGCCGCTCGCCAAACCGGACTTCGCGATGCTCCGCGCTGGGCTCACCGCTGCGCAGGCGATCACGCCGACCGCTGCGGCGAGCGACAAGGCCCATGCCCGTCTCGACCTCACCGAGGCCTTGATCCGTTTGTTCGGGGACAATGCCGCGGACGCGAAAGAGGCAGGCGCACTGCACGGGAGCTTCAATCCCGCGTCGGTTCGCGACGAGGAAGAGGCGGAAAAATGACCAGGACCTTTACCTTCCGGTTTCAGCCTTCCTTCAAGCGGCGCCGGTACGACGGATGCACGAGGGGGATCGGTGCCCGCTAGGGCGAGCGCGAGGATGACAATGATTGAGAATCAGAAAATCAGGCCGGCGCAGGTGGTGGGTCCCCTCGGGGAGCCGCTGACCATCGATTCGTTGCCCCCGCCGGGGACGACGCGATGGGTGGTGCGCCGCAAGGCCGAGGTCGTTGCTGCCGTCAATGGCGGTCTGCTTTCCTTTGACGAGGTTTGCGAGCGATACGACATCAGCCTCGAGGAGTTCGCCTGCTGGAAGCGGGCGGTCGAGCGTTCGGGCATGCCGGGTCTGCGCGTTACGCGCATCCAGCACTACAAATCGCTGTACGAACGCCAGCAGAAATACTGATCCGAACCAAAGATCTGGGGCGCGCGCCGGGAACAAATTTTGTTTCCGGCGCGTATCCGTATCCGACCGCCGCGTGCTTATTGATTGTATCGCGGCGAACAGGAGGACGGACATGGGACTCATTCTTTGGCTCGTGATCGGTGGTATCGTCGGCTGGCTCGCCAGCATCCTGATGCGCACCGACGCGCAACAGGGCATCGTTCTGAACGTGGTCGTCGGTATCGTTGGCGCCTTCATCGGCGGCCTGATCTTCACCGGCGGCTCGATCAATTCGAGCGGCCTCTCGCTTTATACATTCCTGACCTCGCTGGTGGGCGCGATCGTCCTGCTCGCGATCGTCAATCTGGTTCGCCGCGGCTCCGTCCGCTGAAAGTGCGGGCCTGATTCACGCCTTCGTCGGAGGCGATCAGGTCCGGAAGCGAAAGCCTTCGTCGCGCAAAGGGCCGCCCCGGAAAACCGGTGCGGCCCTTTTCTTTGCGTTCTTTTTTCTGTCATGCCAGCGCAAGCCGGCACCCATCTCCCGACCGTCGCACTGGCAAGGCAGTCAGTTTTCGCTGGGTGACGCTCCCCGATTCTGGGTTAGTTGAGCTCGAACGTCACCGAAAGGCTGACCGCCAGCTCCTGCTCGCCCGCTTCCACCGGCGTCGAATCGGCCCGCTTCGCCGCCATCATCGCCATCGGGCGGACGATCGGAGGCGCTCCATCGCTCTCGCTGATCCGCACGATTCGGCGCACGGTGAGGCCGGCGGCCTTGGCATAAAGGTCCGCGCGGGTGCGGGCCGTCGCCAGCGCCTTGGCGCGGGCTTCATCGAGCGCGGTTTCGGGATGCTCGACCGACAGCGTCGGCCCGTCGATCTGGTTCGCGCCCGACGCCACCAGCGCATCGATCACCCCGCCCGCGCCCGCCATGTCGCGGATCCGCACCGAAACGCGATTGCTTGCCTGATAGCCGGTCAGCACCGGCGGCTGGTTGTCGCCATAGCGATATTGCGGCTGCAGGTTGATCGACTGGGTCTGGATGTCGCGATCCGCCACGCCCGCGCGCTTCAATGCCGCGATCGTCGCGCTCATCGCCGTGGCATTGGCCGTCATCGCATCGCGGGCTTTGGCCGCCTGCGTGACCACGCCGGCGCCGATCGTCGCGATATCCGGCGCGCGGGTCGACGTGCCGGTTGCCTGGATGTCGAGCTCGGTGCCCGCGATCGGGGTGGTGGTGATGTCGGCCAGAGCCGGTGCGGCGATGGCGAGCGCGGCTAACGGCAGCAGCAGGGTCTTCATGGGTCAGTCTCCTCTGGGGAGGGCTGATCGACCAAATGCACTGCATGTGCGATGAATATCTTCGTCATCCCAGCGAAAGCTGGGATCTCAGGAGATGGCCAGCGCCCCATCCTCACGAGATGCCAGCGTGCGCTGGCATGACGGATGTGAATTGTTGTGACCTACCCCGCCGCCGCGACGATCCGGTTCCATTCGGCCTCATCGATCACGCGCACGCCCAATTCCTTCGCCTTTTTCTCTTTCGAGCCGGCGCCAGGCCCCGCAACCACCAGGTCCGTCTTGGCCGAAACCGAGCCTGAAACGCGTGCGCCCAGCCCCTCCGCCCGTGCCTTGGCCTCATCGCGGCTCATCGTCTCGAGCGTGCCGGTGAAAACGACTGTCTTCCCGCTCACCTCGGACTCGCGGACCTCGTGCACGAAAGGAACGGGATGGCATTCGCTGAGCAGATCGTCCCACGCTTCGCGATTGTGCGGTTCGGCGAAGAAATCGACCAGAGCCTCCGCGACGACGGGTCCGACGCCCTCGACCGAGGTTATTTCCGCGCGCGCGCCCTCGTCGGTCGCGGCGGCGGTGGCGACTTCCGCAATATGTTCGACCGTCCCGAACGCTTTCAACAAATCGCGCGCGGTGATCGATCCGACATGGCGGATGCCGATCCCGAACAGGAAACGCACGGGATCGGGGTGACGCTTCTCCTCGATCGCGGAGAGCAGGTTCGCCGCCCAGACGCGGCCGTCCTTCTTGCGCGGGAGCAATTGTTCTTCGGTCAGCCGGAAGATGTCGGCGGGCGAATGGATCAGGCCGTCGTTGAAGAAATCCTCGATCTGCTGGAAGCCGAGGCCACGGATATCGAGCGCGCCGCGCGAGCAGAAATGGATCAGCCGCTCGACCCGCTGCGCGGCGCAGATCAACCCGCCCGTGCAGCGATAATCGACCTCGCCTTCCTCGCGCTCGGCGGCGCTGTCGCACACCGGGCAATGCGTCGGGAAATGCCAGGGCGCGCGCGGCTCGTCGCGCGTGAGATTGTCGACGATCTGCGGGATCACGTCGCCCGCGCGCTGCAGCACGACGCGGTCGCCGGGACGCACGCCCAGCCGCTCGATCTCGTCGGCATTGTGCAGCGTCGCGTTGGTCACGACCACGCCGCCGACCGTGACCGGCTCCAGCCGCGCGACGGGGGTGAGCTTGCCGGTGCGGCCGACCTGGATGTCGATCGCGCGCAAGGTGGTCTGCGCCTGCTGCGCCGGGAATTTGTGCGCGATCGCCCAGCGTGGCGCGCGGCCGACCTGGCCCAGCCGATCCTGCCAGTCGAGCCGGTCGACCTTATAGACCACGCCGTCGATGTCATAATCGAGGTCGGCGCGCTGGCCCTCGATCATGCGATAGCGCGCGAGCGCGGCTTGCACGTCGGGGCAGCGGACACGCAGCGGCGTGCCGCCGAAGCCCCAGCCGCTGATTGCGTCCATCACCTCGGTCTGGGTCGTGCCGGGCAGGCCCGAATGTTCGCCCCAGCCATGAAAGATGAAGCACAAGGGCCGGGTCGCGGTGACGGCGGCGTCCTTCTGGCGGAGCGAGCCCGCGGCGGCATTGCGCGGATTGGCGAACTGACGCGCCTTGCTCTCGTCGCCCGCCGCGCGCGCCTCGTCGAGCAGGCGCTGGTTCAAGGCGGCGAAATCGTCCTTCGCCATGTAGACTTCGCCGCGCACCTCGAACAGATCGGGCGCGGTCGGCGGCAATGTCTGGGGGATGCCCTTCACGAACTGGACGTTGGGCGTCACATCCTCGCCGATCGCTCCATCGCCGCGCGTCGCGGCCTGCACCAGGCGGCGGCCCTCGTAACGCAGCGAGCAGGACAGGCCGTCGATCTTGGGCTCGGCGGTGAGCACCACCGGCTCATCCGCGCCCAACCTGAGGAAACGGCGCACGCGCTCCACGAATTCGGCGACATCCTCGTCCGAAAAGGCATTGTCGAGGCTGAGCATCGGCCGTGCGTGGCGCACCTTGGCGAGCGGGCCGCTGGGGGTTGCGCCGACCACATGCGACGGACTGTCCTCGCGCACCAGATGCGGGAAAAGCGCCTCGATCGCGGCGTTGCGGCGCACCAGCGCGTCATAGTCCGCGTCCGAAATCCCGGGCGCGTCCTGATCGTGATAGAGGCGGTTGTGGTGCGCGATCTCGGCGGCGAGGCGTTCGAGTTCGGCGGCGGCTTCGGCTTCGGTCAATTGCGCGGGGTCGGCCATGATGCCCTCGCTATCGCGACGCGCGCTCAGCTGTCCAGCGCCCATGGCGCCTTGGCGAAGCGCTTGGCGAGAAACTCGATCAGCACGCGCACGCGCGCCGGCCGCAGCGTGTTGGGCGGCGTCACCAGGTTGAGCGCACGCGGCGTCCGTGTCCATTCGGGGAGCATCTCCTCGACCTTCCCCTCGGCCAGCGCGCGCCAGATCATGAAATCGGGCAGCATCGCGATGCCCTGGCCCGCACATACCGCGGGCAGGAAGGCATCGCCGCTGTTGGAGCGGATCCGCCCGTGCAGCGGCACCGCATATTCGCCCTGCGTGGGATGGTGGAGCCGCCACAGCTCCGGGTTGGGAACGCCGGTGTAGATCATCGTCCGATGCTCGGCGAGTTCGCGCGGGTGCTGGGGCCGCCCATGCCGATCGAGATAGGCCGGAGCAGCGACGATCGGCGTCCGCACCGGGCACAGCCGCCGCGCGCGCAGGCTCGAATCGGCGAGATTGGTGATGCGCAGCGCGATATCGAAACCATCGCCGATCAGATCGACCATCGCATCACTCAGATGCAGGTCGAGATCGACCTCGGGATATAATTCCAGGAATTCGGGCAAGGCCGGCGAGAGATGCTCCATCCCGAACGACATGGGCGCGGCGATGCGCACCATCCCGCGCGGCGTTTCGGCCTGGTCGGAGGCTTCGGCCTCCGCCGCCTCGCCCTCGGCCAAGATGCGCGTGGCGCGGGTCAGTGCCGCCTTGCCCGTCTCGGTCAGCGACAGGCGACGCGAGGTGCGGTGGAGGAGGGGCGCGCCCAGCCTTTGCTCAAGCCGCGCGACCGCCTTGGATACGGTCGGCTTCGACAGGCGCAATTCGCTCGCGGCGCGCGCGAACGAGCCGGTCTGCGCGATCTTCGCGAAAATGGCCCAGGCGTCGAAATCAGGCAGACGCATCGGTAAAATTCCGTAACCGGTGACTTGCCTTCAATTCTATTTTCTTGACGCTCCCGTCAACTATCTAGGGTGGTGACGCCGGGGACAGCCCCGGCACGGAGATACGACATGATCGACGTTCGCCCCTTCAATACGCTCGGTGCCGCCAACCATGGCTGGCTCGATGCGCGCCACCATTTCTCCTTCGCCGATTATTACGAGCCCGGCCGCATGAACTGGGGCAATATCCGCGTCTGGAACGACGACGCGATCGCGCCCAAGACCGGTTTCCCGCCGCATCCCCATGCGGACATGGAGATCGTCACCTATGTCCGCGAAGGCGCGATCACGCACCAGGACAGCCTCGGCAACAAGGGCCGCACCGAAGCGGGCGACGTCCAGGTGATGTCGGCCGGCAGCGGAATCACGCATTCCGAATATAATCTGGAGGACGAGACCACGCGCCTGTTCCAGATCTGGATCGTGCCGAGCAAGCGCGGCGGCGATCCCAGCTGGGGCGCGCGGCCTTTCCCCAAGGGCGATCGTTCGGGCCGGTTCGTGACGCTCGCCTCGGGTTTCGCCGAGGATGGCGAGGCGCTGCCGATCCGTACCGAGGCGCGCATATTGGGCGCGACGCTCAAGAAAGGCGAGACCACCGAATATCCGCTGGGCGCCGATCGTCACGCTTATCTCGTGCCCGCCACCGGCCGGATCGAGATCAACGGCGTGGCTGCCAATGCCCGCGACGGCGTCGCGATCAGCGACACCGAGACCCTCTCCGTCACCGCACTCGAAGATGCCGAGCTGGTGATGGTCGACGCCGCCTGACCCCCTGCATTCACGGAGATTGAAGATGAGCAAGGTTCTGGTTCTTTATTATTCGAGCTACGGCCATATCGAGCAGATGGCGCATGCCGTCGCCGAGGGCGCACGCGAGGGCGGGGCCCAGGTCGACGTCAAGCGCGTGCCGGAGACGGCGCCGATAGAGGTCGCGAAGGCCGCTTATTTCAAGCTCGAGCAGGATGCCCCGATAGCCACGGTCCAGGATCTTGCCGAGTATGACGCGGTGATCATCGGCGTTCCGACCCGTTTCGGCCGGATGCCCGCGCAGATGGCGGCTTTCCTCGATCAGGCGGGCGGACTGTGGGCGAGCGGCAAGCTCAACGGCAAGGTCGGATCCGCGTTCGGATCGACCGCGACGCAGCATGGCGGCCAGGAAACGACGCTTTTCTCGGTCATCACCAACCTGCTTCATTTCGGCATGGTGATCGTCGGGCTGCCTTATTCCTATGGCGGCCAGATGGGCTTGACCGAAATCCATGGCCTGTCGCCTTATGGCGCGACCACGATCGCGGGCGGCGACGGCAGCCGCCAGCCAAGCCAGATCGAGCTCGACGGAGCGCGCTTCCAGGGCAAGCATGTCGCCGAGGTCGCGAACAAGCTGCACGGCTGAGCCTTTAGCAAGACCGAAGCCGCGTTCAGAGACCGGGTTCGCCCCCCCTTCCCGGTCTCGCTCCCGCCCCGCCATGCCGAGCGCTTTGCGCCGGGATGGCGGGGTTCTTTTTTTATACACCTGTTTCGGGCATGGCCTGGTGAATGCGCGATAAACCCTTTCCCGTGATGGTCACCGGCGGCGCCGGCTATATCGGCAGCCACGCCGTGCTGTCCTTGCTCGATGCCGGCTGGCCGGTGGTGGTGGTCGACACCTTGGCCACCGGCTTCCGCTGGGCGGTACCCGACGCCGCGACCTTCGTGCAGGGCGATGTCGCCGACGTCGGCCTGATGACCGAGGTGATCCGCGAATATGGGATCGGCGCGATCCTCCATTTCGCGGGCTCGCTGCTCGTCGAGGAATCGACGCGCGATCCGCTCAAATATTATCGCAACAACACCGCCGCCAGCCGCTCGCTGATCGAGGCCGCGGTCGCGGGTGGGGTCAGGCATTTCGTCTTCTCCTCGACCGCTGCCACCTACGGCGTGCCGGAAACGGTGCCCGTCCCCGAAGGGTCGCCGAAGAGCCCGATCAATCCTTATGGCCGTTCGAAATTGATGACCGAGGAGATATTGGCGGATGCGGCGGGCGTGCACCCGTTCAATTATTGCGCGCTGCGTTACTTCAACGTCGCCGGCGCCGATCCGAAGGGGCGATCGGGCCAGTCGACCCGTGGCGCGACCCACCTGATCCACATCGCGGCGGAGGCGGCGACCGGCAAGCGCGACCATGTCGGCGTCTATGGCACTGATTATGCGACGCCCGACGGCACCGGCGTGCGCGATTATATCCATGTCAGCGACCTTGCCGACGCGCATGTCCACGCGCTCGAACATCTGATCGCGCACCCGGGCGACAATCTGACGCTCAACTGCGGCTATGGGCATGGCTATTCGGTGCTGGAGGTGCTCGACGCGGTCGATCGCGTCACCAACCGTCATATCGAGCGGCGTATGGTCGGCCGCCGCGCCGGCGATCCGGACGCGCTCGTGGCCGACAATCGCGCGATCCTGTCGACACTGCCCTGGCGCCCGCGCTACGACGATCTCCACCAGATCGTCTCGGACGCGCTGAGCTGGGAACGGACGCTGACCGAACGCGGCCTGCGCGAGGGCTGACGCCGATCGCAGGTGCGACCCTTTCGTCGCCAGACTGCGGCTAGAGTCGTTTTCGATTTAAGCGGAGCTCCCTCTCCCCGGCGGGGAGAGGGCTGGGGTGAGGGGGAGCGAGCCGCAGGCGAGCGCCAGGACCCGTAGTGCGGGGCACCCTCACCCAACCCTCTTCCTCAACAGGGAGAGGGCTTTTGCAGTCGATTCCACCTCAGCGAAAACGAGCCTAGCCGAGCGCCGCCGCCATCTCGGCCAGCTTGGCGATCGTGTTCATGTTGCGCGCGGTGCCCGCCTTCGCGGCGGGAATGACGAGCCGCGAATCCGCCATGCCGTCGCCGTAGAAGATGTAGACTTCGCGTTTTCCGAGCGCCATCTGCTCCTCCTTCACGCCCCGTGCGTGGTCGAGCGCGTCTTTCGGTAGCGGCCCGTCGACGAACAGGGCGACCACGCGGTTGCCCGGCCGGTCGGGAAAGGCATTGCGCTTGAGCGTGTCGGCCATTTCCGCGGCGGTGCGCACCAGTACGCCGACCGGCTTGCCCGCATAGGCCTCCAGCGCCTTCTCAAGCCCGGCGCGGACCGCGTCCTCGCTCTTGTCGCTGGTGAAGACGACATTTCCGCTGGCGATATAGGTGCGGACCTGCCCGAAGCCCGCCGCCTCGCACATCGCCTTCAGCTCGGTCATCGGCAATTTTCCGGTCCCGCCGACATTCACCGCGCGAAGCAAGGCGACATAAGCGGTCATCTGATCCTCCCTTACGGCCGATTAGTCCGGCTTATGTGCGGCGAGTTCATTGCCATCGGGATCGCGGAAGTGAAAGCGCCGTCCGCCGGGGAAGGAGAAGATCGGTTTGCTGATCGTCCCGCCCGCCGCTTCGACTGCCGCGAGCGTCTCCTCCAGATCCTCGACCTGGATCACGATCAGCGGCGCGCGCGTCCGCTCGGCGGGATCGGCTTGCAGCCCCACGTCGACGTCGCCGGTGAGCGTGCAGGCATAGGTCGGGCCGAAGCCCGTCATCTGCCAGCCGAATGCGTCGACGTAAAAGGCCTGCGCCGCCTGCACGTCGGCGACCGGCAGTTCCAGGAAATCCGGGCGAGGCGCGGCCATGGTCCGGTCCTCAGTAGCGGCGGAGCAGGCCGGCGAGCTTGCCCTGGATCCGCACCTGGCCAGGGCGGTAACGCTGCGGATCGTAGGAGCGATTGGCCGGATCGAGCCGGATCATCGATCCTTCGTGGCGGAAATATTTGAGCGTGGCTTCGCTGTCGTCGATCAGCGCGACCACGATCTCGCCGTCGCGCGCGGTGTCGACCTTGCGGACCAAAGCATAATCGCCGTCGAGAATACCCGCCTCGACCATCGAATCGCCCGCGACCTCGAGCGCATAATGTTCGCCCGGGCCGAGCAAGGCAGCCGGAACCGACAGGCTGGTCTGCCCCTCCAGCGCCTCGATCGGCATGCCCGCGGCGATACGGCCGTGCAGCGGCACTTCGAGGATGTCATTGGCGGCCGGCGGCATCACGCGCGACGGCGGCGTCTGGATATTGGGTTTGGCGTCCGCGGCCTGAGCGGACGTCTTGATCGCATCGGGCAGGCGCAGGATTTCGAGCGCGCGCGCGCGGTTGGGCAGCCGCCGGATGAAGTTGCGCTCCTCCAGCGCGGAGATCAGGCGGTGCACACCCGACTTGGATTTGAGATCCAGCGCCTCCTTCATCTCCTCGAACGAGGGCGAGACGCCCGTCTCGCTCAGGCGATCGTTGATGAAGCAGAGCAGCTCATGTTGCTTGCGGGTCAGCACGACTTTTCCCCTAGCCGAAGGAACGTATGGGGAACGTATATTAAACGTTCCGGGGAAGGTCAAGCGATCCTCAGGATATCCACGATTTCATCCACAGAGGCGGTCGCGGCGCCCGCCGGGCGGACGATCAGCGCGTCGGCAAGCGCGAGCGTGGAGAGCGCGCCGCTATCCTGATTGGGGAGCGGGGCGACACGGCCGTCCGAAAACGTGGCGCGGACATAATCGTCGCGATTGCCGACTGCGGGCAAGACCGCCGCAAGCCGCGCGCGCTCGGGTTTCGGGATCGGATTTCGCGCGCCGCTGAGATGCGCGATCAACGGTAGCAGGAACAGCCGCGCGGTGACGAAGGCCGACACCGGATTGCCGGGAAGGCCGAGCACGATCGCGTTGCCCAGCTTTCCCGCCAGCAGGGGCTTGCCGGGCCGCATCGCGATCCGCCAAAAATCGAGCGCGGCGCCCGCTTCGGCGAGCGCAGGCCGCACCAAATCATGGTCGCCGACCGATGCGCCGCCGGTCGTGACGATGATGTCCGCGTCCGCCGTGCGGAAGGCCTGGACCAAAGCGTCGAGCCGGTCGGGGATGATGCCCGAATCCGTGACCTCCGCCATCCCGCCGATCAGCGCCTGCAGCATCACACCGTTGGAGGCGGGCAGCATCACCCCCTCGGCCGCGGCGCCCGGCGCGACCAGCTCGTCGCCCGTCGAGATCAGGAGGATGCGCGGCCGGCGCCGGACGCTCAGCATGCCATACCCGCCGACCGCCGCAGCCGCGATCCGGCCGGGCGTGAGCAGGTCGCCGCCGGCGACCAGGCGCGCGCCCTCGGCGAAATCCGATCCGCGTGGACGGATGCTCGATCCCGGCCCGGCCGGCCCTTCGCCCGAAAGCCTCAGCAGGTCGCCCTCGCGCGCCGCTTCCTCCTGCACCAGGATCGCATCCGCGCCCTCGGGAACGGGCGCGCCGGTGAAGATGCGGGCAGCCTGACCTTGGCCGACGCGGCCATCCAGGCCTGCCCCCGCGCGGCTTTCGCCGATCATGGTCCATGGCCCCGGCATATCGGCGAAGCGGATCGCATAGCCGTCCATCATCGACAGGTCGGCGGCGGGCTGCGTGCGGCGCGCGACCACATCCTCGGCGGCCCAACGCCTGGCGGCGTCGATCAGGCGGACGTTTTCGGTTGCCAATGGCGTCGCCAGCGCGAGCAGGCGCGCCTGTGCTTCGGCGACCGGGAGCAGGCTCATGCCGCCCGCCAGTCCCCCGAACGCCCGCCCGATTTGGCGAGCAGCCGAACGGCGCCGATCGTCATGCCGCGATCGATCGCTTTCCCCATATCGTACAATGTCAGCAGGGCGACCGAGACGGCGGTCAGCGCCTCCATCTCCACCCCGGTCTGGCCGGTCGTGGTGACGGTCGCGGTGGCGTCGATGCCCGCTTCGCCGAACATGAAATCGACGCTCACCGACGATATTGGCAGCGGATGGCACAAAGGTACCAGTTCGGACGTACGCTTGGCCGCCATGATCCCGGCGACTCGCGCCACCGCCAGCGCATCGCCCTTGGCGAGCGCGCCGTCGCGGATTGCTGTGAGCGCCTCGGGCGACATCGCGATATGCCCGGCGGCGGTCGCTTGGCGCTTGGTCACGGCCTTGGCCGAGACATCGACCATATGCGCCGCCCCCGCATCGTCGAGATGCGTGAGCTTGCTCATGCGGCGAGCAGCGCCCGTGTCGCGGCCTCGACGTCAGCCTGGCGCATCAGGCTTTCGCCGACCAGGAAGGCGCGGACGCCGTGGCCCGCCATGGCTTCCATGTCGGCATGGGATCCGATCCCGCTTTCCGCGACGAACAGGCAATCGGCGGGCGCGCGCGCGACTAGCTCGTAGGTGCGCGCGAAATCGACGCTGAAGTCGCGCAAGTCGCGATTATTGGCGCCGATCAGGCGGGATTTGAGCCGCAGCGCGCGATCGAGTTCGTGCGCGTCATGCACCTCGACGAGAACGTCCATGCCGCGTTCGATCGCGGCGGCCTCGATCTCCGCCATCCGGGAGTCCTCGAGCGCCGCGACGATGATCAGGATCGCGTCGGCGCCGAGCGCGCGCGCTTCGGCGACCTGCCAGGGATCGATCATGAAATCCTTGCGCAGGCAGGGCAGCGAACAGGCCGCGCGCGCCGCGACCAGATAGTCGTCCGCGCCCATGAAATAAGGCATATCGGTCAGCACCGACAGGCACGCCGCACCGCCCGCCTCATAAGCGCGGGCATGCGCCGGCGGATCGAAATCGGCGCGGATCAGGCCCTTCGACGGCGAGGCCTTCTTGATCTCGGCAATCAGCGCGAAGCCGTTCGCGGCTTTCTCCTCCAGCGCCCGGCGGAAGCCCCGAGGAGCCGATTGCTGCGCGGCCGCGGCATCGAGATCGGCAAGGCTGCGCGCGCTCTGGGCAGCAGCGACATGCTCGCGCTTGGTTTCCAGGATTTGGGTGAGCCGGTTCGTCATCTCACGTCTTCTTCGTCACCCCGGACTTGTTCCGGGGTGCACTGGGCCGCAGCCGATATGCTCGTGGATGGGTGGATGCCGGAACAAGTCCGGCATGACGGAGGGAAAGAGAACGCATCATCGATATGCGATCCAGCAATTGAGCAGCGCATTGGCGAGGCCCTTGTCGATCGTCTCGGCGGCCTCCTCGGCACCCTCGCGCAAGTCCGTCGCCGCGCCCGCCACTATCAAAGCCGCGCCCGCGTTCAGCAGCACCGCGTCACGATAGGCACCGGGCGCGCCTTGCAGCAAAGCCCGGAGCGCGGCGGCATTATACGCTGCATCGCCGCCACGGATCGCGTCGAGTCCGTGGCGCGCAAGTCCGGCATCCTCAGGCGTGATCAGTCCGCTCATCGCGCACAGGCCGACCGGCACGGTGCGGCTCGGTCCCGCTATCGACAATTCGTCCAGGCTTTCCTCGCCCGATACGACCAGCCCCGCCTCCGCGCCGAGCATCTCCAGCGCCTGCGCGACCGTCTCCAGATAGTCGACACGCGCGACGCCCAGCAATTGCCGCGTCACTCGCGCCGGATTGCACAAGGGCCCGACGATGTTGAAGATCGTCCGCCGACCGATCGCGCTCCGGATCGGTCCCAGCCGCCGGAGCGCGGGATGGTGCTTCTGCGCGAACAGGAAGGCGATGCCGAGATCGGCCAGGCTCTCCTCGGCGCGTGCCGAAGCGCGGTCGAGATCGAGCCCGAGCGCCTCCAGCGTGTCCGCCGCGCCCGCCTTGGACGATGCCGCGCGATTGCCATGCTTGGCCACCGGCACGCCCGCCGCCGCGACCACGATCGCGACCGCGGTCGAGATATTGAGGCTGTGCGCGCCGTCGCCGCCGGTGCCGCACACGTCGATCGCGCCTGCGGGCGCATGCACCTCGATCATGCGGGCGCGTAGTGCGCGCGCGGCGGCGGCAATCTCGACGCTGGTCTCATCGCGCAGTGTCATCGCGGTCAGGAATTGCGCGATCGCCTCATCGGGCACCTTGCCATCGAGGATATCGGCGAACGCCGCCTCCGCCGTCTCATGTTCGAGCGGCTCGCTCGGATCGGGCAGCAGAGCGAGCGTGGTCATGCCCGCTCGCGCACCGTCACGCTCGCCAGCCGCATGAAATTGGCGAGCAGATCATGGCCATGCTCGGTCGCGATGCTTTCGGGGTGGAATTGCACGCCATGGATCGGCAGCTCCGCATGGCGGAAGCCCATCACCATGCCGTCGTCGCTATGCGCGTTGGCGATCAGGCTCGCGGGCGCGCCTTCCACCACCAGCGAATGGTAGCGCGTCGCGGTGAAGGGCGAGGGGATTCCGGCAAATACGCCGCTGCCGTCATGCGTCACGGGCGACGTCTTGCCGTGCATCAGCCGGCTCGCGCGCACCACCGCGCCGCCGAAATGCTGGCCGATCGCCTGATGCCCCAGACACACGCCCAGCAACGGCCTCTTCTGGTCCGCGCACGCCTCAACCAGTTCCAGGCTGATGCCCGCCTCATTGGGGGTGCAGGGGCCGGGCGAGATCAGGAAGGCCTGCGCGCCCGACGACATCGCCTGGCCGACGCCGATCGCGTCGTTGCGCACCACCTCCACCTCGGCGCCCAGTTCCTGCAGGTAATGGACCAGGTTCCAGGTGAAGCTGTCATAATTGTCGATGACCAGGATCATGATGCGGACCTAGGCATGCGCGGCGGGGAACGCAATCGGACGCGCTCTTGTCGGGCAGCAAGACGCCCTATTGTCCGAACCCGGCCTCGCTCGCGCGGACGACCGCCTCGCGCGCGGCGGCGAACAATGCGCCGGCCTTGGCCTCGCATTCCTTCTGCTCGGAAACGGGGTCGCTGTCGGCGACGATGCCTGCGCCGGCCTGAACGTGCATCGTTCCGTCCTTCACCACCGCGGTGCGGAGCACGATGCAGCTGTCCATGCTGCCGTCGGGCGAGAAATAGCCGACGCCGCCGGCATAAGCGCCGCGCGTCTCGGGCTCCAGCTCGGCGATGATCTCGCACGCGCGGACCTTGGGCGCGCCCGATACGGTGCCTGCCGGGAAGCCCGCAAACAGCGCGTCCAACGCATCCTTGGACGCGTCGAGCCGGCCGACCACGTTCGAGACGATGTGCATGACGTGGCTATATTTCTCGACCGTATAGCTGTCCGTCACCGCCACCGTGCCGCGGTCGGCGACACGGCCGACATCGTTGCGGCCGAGGTCGAGCAGCATCAGATGCTCGGCGCGCTCCTTGGGATCGGCGAGCAATTCGTCGCGGTTGGCGACATCCTCCGCCGCCGTTTTCCCGCGCGGCCGCGTGCCCGCGATCGGGCGAATCGTGACCTCGCCGTCGCGCACGCGCACCAGGATCTCGGGCGACGATCCGATCAAGGCAAATCCCGGCAGGTCGAGATGATAGAGGAAGGGCGACGGGTTGATCCGCCGCAACGCGCGGTACAGATCGAACGGCGGCAGCGGGAAATCGCATGTGAAACGCTGTGCCAGCACCACCTGAAAGATATCGCCCGCCGCGATATACTCCTTCGCGCGCGCCACCATCTCGCCATAGCGGCCGGGGGCGAGCTGCGGCACGGCCGCGGGCAATGCGATCGCGCCCGGATCGCGCCGCTCCTGCGGGATCGCGCCCGCGAGCTGCGCCGCTGCCGCCTCGATCCGCTCGACCGCACGGTTGACCGCGTCGCTCGGCTCGGGATTTCCCGGCCAGACCGGTGCGACCAGATAAAGCGCGTCGGCCAGGCGATCGAACACCAGAATCAAGGTGGGCCGCACGAACAGCATGTCGGGCAGGCCGAGCGGATTGGGCGCCGGGCGCGGCAATTTCTCGACCAAGCCGACCGTCTCATAGGCGAAATAGCCGACCAGGCAGGCGAGAGCGGACGGAAGGCCCTCGGGTACCTCCGCGCGGCATTCCGCCACCAAGGCCCGCAACGCCTTCAGCGGGCCGCCATCGACCGGCTTGAAGGCCGCGCGATCGAACAGCCAGTCGCGGTTGATCTCCGCCTCGGTCCCGTTGGCGCGGAAGACCAGATCGGGCGCGAGGCCGAGCAGGCTGTAGCGCCCGCGCGTTGCGCCATCCTCGACCGATTCGAGCACGAAGTCGCCGCGGCCGGGCTCGATCAGCTTGAGCGCGGCGGCGACCGGCGTCTCGGTATCGGCCAGCTGGCGCCGCCACACCATCGCCGGCCGGCCCGACGCCAGGCTGCGGATCGCGTGCGAATCCTGTTCGGCGTCTCCGCCGGCGGTCTCCACTTTACTGCCCGTTGCCGCGCAATTGCTGCTCGAGCGTGCTGAGCGCCTGCGGGTTGCGCTTGACCTTCACCTCGTCGCGCGCGGCGCTCGCGAATTGCTGGGCATATTCGTCGCCCAGGCTGCGCTGCAATTCGTTGCGCGTCGCGCTCATCACCATCGGCAGGAATTGCGGATTGCCCGGCGTGATCTGCTCGAGCTTGACGATGAACCAGCTGCCGTTCGGCCCTTGCACCAGGTCCGCCTTGCCCGGCGCGAGGCGGAACATGACGCGGATCGGGGCGGGCACGTTCTGGCCCGCGCGCGACAGTTCGAGCTGGCTGAGCGCGATCGGCTTGGGCGCTTCCAGACCGGCGGCGGCGAAGGCCGCGGCCATCGGCTGCCCCGCCTTGACCTTGGCCAGCAACGTCTGCGCGATGCCGTGCGCGCGTTCGGCGGCGCGCTGGACCTGCATGTCCAATGCGACGCGCGGCTTGACCTCGGCGAGCGGCACGGGCGCGGCCCGGACCACGCTTGCCACGCTCAGCAGCGCCGCATGTGTCGGATCGAGCGTCTCGACCGTCGGCTCATCGTCCGGGGTCGCATCGCCGGCGGCCTTGAGCAGCGCGGCCACGGTCGCATCGGGCTTGAAATTGGGGTCGGTCGGCGCCGTGCCGTTGGGCTGCAGCGGCGGCGTGGTGACCACCTGCAATTTGTGCTTGGCCACGATCTCATTGAACGCCGCGCCGTCGCCGACCGCATCCTGGATCTGGTTGAGCGTGGTGGCGAGCGCGTCGTCGGCTTTCTTCTTCGCGAGCGCCGCCTTGATCTCGGGCGTCGCCTGCGCGAGCGAGCGGGCGGGCACCTTGGTGATCGCCTCGACATGCGCGATCGCCCAGCCGAGCGCGGATTTGACGGGCGCGGTGTTGCCGGCGCCGGAAAGAGCGAACGCCGCGTCGGCGATCGCCTTGCCGTCGGTGCCGGCGAAGGCATCGTGCGTCACCGCGCCGACCGTGATGTCGGACGCGCCAAGCCCCGCCTCGGTCGCGGCCTGGGCGAAGGGCGTGCCCTTGGCGAGCTTGGCGGCGAACGCCTTGGCGGCATTTTCGTCGGGCAGGACGACACGCTGGATCGTGCGCGTTTCGCTCGCGGCATATTTCGCCGCATCGGCCTTATATTGCGCCGCCACCTCGGCGTCGGTCGGTGGGGTCACCGTGACGGTTTCGGGGCTGATGAGCGCGTAGCGCAGCGACCGGCGCTCGGGCAGCGAATAGCGCGCGACATGCGCCTTGTAAAAATCGCTCACTTCCTGGTCGGTCGGCGCCGGAATGCCCTCGGGCTTGGCCGGGACCATCCCGATTATGCCCTGCCTTTGGTCGATCACGAGCTGCGCATAAGCGCGCAGCATGCTGTCGGGCGCGCGTGCCTCCGCCATGATCGGGGTCAGCAGCTGGCGGCGGATCAGGTCGTCGCGAATATCGTCATGCAGCGACGCAAAGGTGATGCGCTGCTGCGCGAGCACATTGTTCATGACGTCCTGGCTGAACTGGCCGGTGACACCATGGAAGGCCGCGATCTTGCCGATCTCGCCGCCGATCAGCCGCTCGTTCGCGGCAACGCCGTGGCGCTTGGCCCATTCGACCAGCACGTTCGCGCCGATCGTCTGCTCGACGATCGGGCCGAGCCCGCCCACCGCCGCCAGGAATTGGGGCATGGTCAGCGACGGCTGCTGCTCGCGCGCCTGGCGCAGCGACTGGTTCGCGCGCCGGCTGATCTCCGCGGTCGTGATCGGGTGGCCGCCCACCGTCGCCACCGCATCCGCGCCCGGCCCGCCGCCCACCAGTCCGCCGCCCGGCGTGCCGACACCGGTGACGATGAACGCGATCATGATGAGCGCGAGCAGCGCGACCGCCATCCACGAAGACAAGATACGGCGGAAAAAGGCGAGCATGGGTGTTCCGAAACTGCCGAAGGAAGCCGCCCCCAATAGAGACGCGTCGGTCAGGCTTCAAGCGACGGCTTCACACCGTGCGTTCCCGCTAGGAGGATGGCCCCCCGCTTGCTAACCGACGGTCACATCTCTGGAGGAATGACTTGCGAGTCCTGATTGCCGGCAATTGGAAGATGAATGGCTCGCGCCCGATGCTGGCGGAGCTCGATCGGATCGCCGAGGCCGCCGCGGCCCACCCCGAGGTCGATGTCGCGATCGCCCCACCCTTCACCTTGCTCGCCGATGCCGGGCCGCGCGCGGGCACGGTGCTGATCGGCGGCCAGGACTGCCATCAGGCCGCCAAGGGCGCGCATACCGGTGCCATCTCCGCCGATATGCTGGTCGAGATGGGCGCGCGCTTCGTGATCTGCGGCCATAGCGAGCGCCGTGCCGAATTCGGCGAGGGCGACGCATTGATCCAGGCCAAGGCCATGGCCGCGCAGACCGCCGGGCTGATCGCGATCGTCTGCGTCGGCGAGGATGAGCCCGAGCGCGACGAGGGCCGCGCGGTGCCCGTGGTCGCGGCCGAGCTCGACGGATCGGTGCCGCCCGCCTCCAAGGCCGACAACCTCGTCGTCTCCTACGAGCCCGCCTGGGCGATCGGCACCGGCCGCACCCCCACCATGGCCCAGATCTGCGGGATGCATGCGATGATCCGCGCCAAGCTGATCCAGCTGCTGGGTGAGGAAGGCGCGCGCGTGCGCATCCTCTATGGCGGCTCGGTCAATCCTGCCAATGCCGCGCAGATCTTGGCGTGCGAGGATGTGAACGGCGCGCTGATCGGCGGCGCCAGCCTGACCGCCGAGACGTTCGTGCCGATTATCAAAGCCGCGGCCGATATCGCCCGATAGATTTTTTTAGCGTGGCCCTTGTCCGCTTCGGGCGTTAGGGCCCCAGCGCAGCTCAAAGCCCCCCAAGGAGGATCCAATGGCCTTCCAACTTCCCCCGCTTCCGTTCGACCCGTCCGCGCTCGCGCCGCACATGTCGGCCGAAACGTTCGAATATCACCATGGCAAGCATCACAAGGCCTATGTCGACAAGACCAATGGCTGGATCGACGAGAAGGGCCTTGCCGGCCTTTCGCTGCTCGAGGTGATCAAGAAGGCAAAGGACACGTCCGACAAGGGCCTGTTCAACAATTCGGCGCAGATCTGGAATCATACTTTCTTCTGGAACTGCCTTGCGCCTGCCGGCTCGACCAAGCCTTCGGAAAAGCTCGCCAAGCTGATCGACGATTTCGGCGGCCAGGATGCGCTGGTGAAGGCGATCGCGACCGAATCGGTCAATCACTTCGCGTCGGGCTGGGGCTGGCTGGTGCTCGAAGGCGACAAGCTCAAGGTCACCTCCTACCATGACGCCGACACCCCCGTCGCGCACGGCGTGACCCCGCTCTTCACGCTCGATGTGTGGGAGCATGCTTATTATATCGATTACCGCAACGCGCGGCCCAAGTTCGCCGAAACGATCCTCGGCAACGTGATCAACTGGGATTTCGTCTCCCAGAATCTCGACGGCCAGGGCGCCGCGCGCGCCGACCAGCAGCAGTAAGACGTAAAATCCTCCCTACGCGAAGCGTGGGGAGGGGGACCGCCGCCGAGGGCGGTGGTGGAGGGGCATGGCCTCAGGCGCATTGCCCCTCCACCATCCTGCGGATGGTCCCCCTCCCCATCTTCGATGGGGAGGATCTGACGCACCCCCATCACCAATCTCGATAGCAAAACCGCCCCCACGCGCGTAAAACGTCCCCATGAAAGCCTTGCCCAAAGGCGTTTATGAGCGGCTGCTCGCCTGCGCGGTAACGACATGCATGGCGGTCGCCGATCCTGCGGCCCTGCAAGCGCAGGCATCCCCCACGAACTCCGCATCGATCCCGAAACCCGCGTCACGGCTTCCGCCGTTGCCGCCCGCCGTCATCGACAACACGCTGCTGATCAACGGAACCGATATCGCCGCGCGCAAGGTCGAGACGCGCATGACGGTGGGCGTGGAGGTCGATGGGCGCGGACCCTTCCGCTTCGTGGTCGACAGCGGCGCCGATTCCTCGGTGCTGGGTTCGGCCGCCGCGCGGATGCTGCAATTGCCCGCGACGACGCAGGCCATGCTGCACGGCATGACCGCCAGCAGCGTCGTCGACCGCGTCACCGCCGCCGAGCTCAAGGTCGGCGACAGCACGCTCCATGATCTGGAACTGCCCGTGCTCAGGGATGAGGATCTGGGCGCCCAGGGCCTGCTCGGGATCGATGCCTTGGTCGAGCAGCGTCTGATGATGGATTTCGACAAGCGCGTCATCACGATCGAGGATGCGCGTCGGCCCGCGCCTTATGTCGAGGGTGAGATCGTGATCGTCGCGCGACGGCGGCGTGGCCAGCTGATCCTGACCCAGGCGAGCGCGAACGGCCACACGGTCGACGCCGTGATCGACAGCGGATCCGAAATCACGATCGGCAACCTCGCGCTGCGGAACCGCCTTTTCAAGCACCACATCAAAAGCCTGGTGAGCGGCGAGGTGATCGGAGTCACCGGGGTCGCTGTGACGATGCAATTGGCGCACCTCGATGAGATCAGGATCGGTCCGATCCTGTTGCGCGATGTGGATATCGCGTTTGGCGACGTTCCGCCCTTTGCCGCATTCGGCCTCGACGATCATCCCGCGATGTTCCTCGGAACCGATCTGATGGAGAGTTTCCGGCGGGTCTCGCTCGATTTTCACGCGCGAAAGGTCCGCTTTCAGCTCAAGAAATGCAAAGCGACCCGGTTCGTCATGGGGGCGTCGCAGAGTTGGACGAGGATATCCTGGGACCAACCGAACGCGAACGATTGCGCATGAGTTTCGCGACCAGGGAATAACAGCTCCGCTTGCATGGCACACGCGCCGGCGCCAATCAGCGGGCATGCGCATCGCCCTGTTCGAACCCGAAATCGCGGGAAATGTCGGCGCCGTCCTGCGGCTCGGCGCCTGCATGGGTGCGGCAGTGGACCTGATCGAGCCGATGGGGTTCGCATGGGACGATCGGCGGGTCCGCCGCACCGCGATGGACTATATCGACCATGTCGAAATCGCACGCCACGCCGGCTTCGACGCGTTCAGGGCGACGATCGGCTCCTCCAGGCTGATCCTGTTCACCACCAAGAGCCGCCAATCCGCCTACGATTTCGGCTTCCTGCCCGACGACATCCTGCTCTTCGGCAAGGAAAGCGCGGGCGTGCCGGCTATCGTGGCCGACGCCTGTGATGCCCGACTGCGCATCCCGATGCGGCCGCAGGTGCGTTCGATGAACCTGGCGACATCAGCCGCGCTCGCGCTCGGCGAAGCCCTGCGGCAGACAGGATCGTTGCCGGGCTAGAAGCGCATGGAGCGTCAGCTTCGCGCCTGAAGACAGTCATCCCCCGAGACGGTAGCGCCGTTGGACGCCAGCTAGGCTGGCGCTCGAAGGAGCTGCACGGCGACGATCAGGAGAATGACGCAATTCGCCAAAAAAAACAAAAAGGGCGGGACATAGAAATAGCGGAACGAAATATAGGCGCCGCCCCCGCAGGCGGCGGAGACGACCGCCGCGATGAGGCTCAGGCGCCGCGGGGCAAGACGGGCAAGATCCGACAGCAGCCAGAGCATGGCTGCCATCGTGAACAAGAGAAGGGCCACGAGAATGCCCCAGCCGAAATAGAGGCCCCAATAGCTCGAGCGCTCGCCCATGAAAGTGAAGTCGGTGGATTTCATCGACGCGACGAGCTGCGCCTCCTGGAGGCTGCTGGCCGAACTCCAGGGGTAAGCCGACATATGTCCGAACATCAGGAAAACGAACAAAAGCGAGCTGAGACGCAGCAGGGCGACGGGCGAGAGGAGAAAGCGCGATCGCGCTTTGGTATTCGACATGCTGTCGGGCTTCCTTAAGCTTTGGCTATCGGCGGTTCGTGCTCGTATCCAGCTGAAGACGCGCGAACCGCCGCGAACCGGACATGCAATTTGGCTCGGCGGCCGCCCCGATCGGACCTCGCATCAGTCAACGTGTCGCCCGATCGTGCTCCTACGCCTCGAAGGCGCGATCCCAGATGCCCTCGAGACCCTGGAATGAAGCGGCGTCAGTGTCACAGGCAGCGAGCCGGCGCGCGTAGAACCGCCGCTCCATCGGGTTTCGAGCCAGGCTCAGCGCCTGTCGGAAATGGGTCCTCGCCAGCTCCGCATTGCCGGATTGATATTCCAGTTCCCCCAGCGCCGCGAAATAAAAGGGGTATCCCGACAGGCGATCGCGGTCACGCATCGCGCGAATTTCCGCCAGCGCGTTGGCCGGCCCGCTGCGCAGCGCGATGGCGACGGCGCGGTTGAGCGCCACGATCGGCGACGGCTGCAAACGCATCAGCGTGTCGTATAGCGAAACGATCGCCGTCCAGTCCGTCGATTCGAAGTCGGCGGCGTTGGCGTGGATCGCGGCGATCGCCGCCTCGACATGATATCCGCTCAGGCTCGGACCGGTCGCCGCGAGTTCCAATAACGCCAGGCCGTCGACCACCAGAGTCTGGTCCCAGCGCGTGCGGTCCTGCTCGGAGAGCGCGACGAGGTCGCCCGCGTCGTCGACGCGGGCCGGCAATCGCGCGGCGTGGAGGCACATCATCGCGCCGAGCGCCTGTGTGGCCGGCGTGGCGCAACGGGTATCGTTGAGGAGGAGAGCGGTCAGCCGCATCGCCTCCTGGCAGAGGTCGGCCCGGATCGAGGTTTCCGCCGACGCGCCGTGGTAGCCCTCATTGAACATAAGATAGAGCGCCCGCTGGACCGCGGGCAGACGCCGGACCACCTGGAGCGACGAGGCGATGTCGAACAGGTGCCTGGAGGTCGCCAGCACCGCCTTGGCGCGTCCGAGACGCTTTTCCATAGCCGCATGGTGGCTCATGAAGGCGGCTGCGGTTTCGCCGACGCTGAACCCGCAGAGAATCTGCAGCATCAGCGCCACCTGGGTCCCTTCGGACAGCCGCGGATCGCAGCAGGCGAACATCATCCGCAGGAGATCGTCCTTCAAGGCGCCGGGCAGAAGGAGATCGTCGAGGGCCGGCTCGACGGTCTGTTCACTCAGCAGGACACGCTCGAGTTCAGGCGCATGGCCGGCGGCGGTGCGTTGGCGGCGAATGACGTCCAGGGCCCGGTTTTTCGCGGTCGCCATCAGCCAGGCCCGCGGGTTTTCGGGCACGCCGCGCAACGACCAGGCCTCCAGCGCGCGGCAAAACGCTTCCTGTGCTACATCCTCGGCCAGGCCCAGATTGTGGACGCCGAAAATCCGCGTCAGGCTTGAAACAA
>Ga0207657_10001191_pt1 | contig 27642 bp, 18 predicted proteins | sample KBSC33metaG_FD_184316 | JGI IMG/M metagenome (GOLD analysis project Ga0207657, IMG submission 184316) | Corn rhizosphere microbial communities from Kellogg Biological Station, Michigan, USA - KBS C3-3 metaG (SPAdes) (version 2) | ecosystem: Host-associated > Plants > Roots > Rhizosphere > Soil ...
GGCAATGACGATGATGCAGCTTCAACTTCCGGGGCTCGACTTCCCCAATAGCTGGCCTTTGATAAGCCCCGGCCTTGGCGGCGATTTCTTCGTCGGTGACCTTAAGGCCGCGCCAGTAAATCCACACACAACGGCGGTAGCGCTCTACATCGCCCCTCAGGATTTGTCCTACACTCAGGTGGCTGTGGGTGGGGTAGTTACGATGATGCGACGGAAAGACCGCACTCTGCATCTTTTTACGATTTCTCTGTATTTCCCAACCCTGAATATAACGTTCTGGCGTGGGGAGCTTCGGATTCGATTCTGGCTGCCGCGCAGAACGACAACTTTGACTTGTTGCCCTTATATACGCTAAAGGTGAATGATTCCGGTCCTTCTCTTCTTGGGGTCTATCCGTCATTCAACAGTATGGGTGATGAACTCCATTCGGACTTTGGAACAGGTTTGGTCTACAGCGATGACGGGAAAGTCGCGGATCCAGTGACAGGAACAATTATAGGAAGCTATCCAGCCTCCGGCCTGGTTGTGCCCGACTCTAGTCTGGGCAAAGTATTTATTCTTGGACAGACATCCTCACAGTCTCAATCGAATAACTACACGATAGGGTCTTTCGATGAGAAGAGTTTTACTGCAGAGTCTTCTATCACCGTGAATAACATAGCGGGTCTTCCCCTGAGGCTCGTTCGTTGGGGAACTTCAGGACTCGCGTTGATTACCTTTAATCCAAGTGGTGGTGGAATGCTTTATATCCTGCAGGACGCTCATTTCGTGAGTAATGCAGCCGCAAGAATTCCTTCGCAGGGAATGTTGCGAGGGGGAGACGTTCAACGGCGATGGGCAAAACCCTCTACATCTAAAATCGAGAGGAAGTTTCGGCATAGGCCGCTCGGATCTCTTCGATGAGCGTGGCGGTAGAACTTTTTAGGCCGATAAAGAGCGGATTCATGATGCAGTTCGGGCTGCTGAGCTACTTGATCAGCATGGAGACGATGGCGGCGGACATGAGATTAGCCAGGGTTCCGGCGACCATGGCGCGGAAGCCGAGACGGGCGAGGTCGTTGCGGCGCTCCGGGATGAGGGCGCCGATGCCGCCGATCTGGATGCCGATGGAGCTGAGGTTGGCAAAGCCGCAGAGGGCGAAGGTGGTGATGGTGAAGCTGCGTGGAGAGAGCAAGGCCTTCTGCGCTCCGAGGTCGGTGTAGGCGATCAGTTCATTGAGGACGGTGCGGGTGCCGAGCAGGTTGCCGACGCGCGGAGCCTCGTGCCAGGGAATGCCGATCAGCCAGGCGACGGGTGCGAAGAAAAAGCCGAGAATGGCGTTGAGGCTCTCGGGAAAAGGAATGTGGTGCGGGGCGAGTAGATTATGGACGCCTCCGAAGATGCCGTTAGCGAGCGAGACCAGCGCCAGGAAGCTGATCAACATGATGGCGACGTTGAAGGCGAGGGAGCCGCCGTCGATGGTGCCGCGGGCGATGGCCCCGATGAAGTTCTCGTTGCTGTGCTCTTCGTTGGGCGGCATTTTGACGATGCCCGCGGTGGCGGGCACTTCGGTTTCGGGGACGAGCATCTTGGCGATGAGGATGGTGCCGGGCGCGGTCATGATGACGGCGGCGAGCAGATCGGCGGCGTGGATGCCGTAGGCAATGTACGCGGCCATGATGCCGCCCGAGACGTGGGCCATGCCCGAGGTCATGATGGTCATCAACTCGGAGTAGGTGGCTCCGTTGAGGAAGGGGCGGATGGTCAGCGGAGCTTCGGTCTGGCCCATGAAGATGCTGGCGGCGACGTTAGTGGATTCGGCTCCGGAGATGCCCATGGTCTTTTGCATGACCCAGGCGAAGGCGCGGATGACGAGCTGCATGAAGCCGATGTAATAGAGGATGGCGAAGAAGGCTGAGATGAAGATGATGGTAGGCAATACTCGGAAAGCGAAGACGGCGACCGTACTGTCATTGCCGCCGAGCGGGCCGAAGACCATGGTGGAACCGGCGACGGAGTATTCCAGCAGTTGATTGACGGCGTTGCCGGCCGCGGCGAGGAAGTGTTGGCCGAGGTTGGAGTCGAGCACGATGAAGGCGAAGAGGAATTGCAGCCCGAGGCCCCAGGCGACGGTGCGCCAGCGGATGGCGCGACGGTTGATGGAGAAGGCGTAGGCGATGCCGATGAAGACGACGAGTCCGAGAATTCCGGTGAAACGAGCCAAAGGGTGCTCCTGCGCTGCCTCGATGAGTGTACCGGGTGCGGAGGGAATTGCTCTAGCGACGCGTGGCTCGAATTAGAGAAAAGGAGAAGGCGCGATCTCGAGGTCGGCTTCAGGATGGAAGGGTGGCTTTTGTTTAAGCTCGTACATGCGCTGGTCGGCGATTCGGAGCAGGTGAGTTGCATTGTCGGCGTCGTCGGGATAGATGGCGACGCCCAGGCTGGCGGTGACGGAGAGCGACTGGCCGTCGATCGAGAGTGGCCTTTCGACCGCCTCGCGGATGGCATTAAGCAGATGATCTACGGCCCGGCGGTCTTCTAGATTGGGTGCGACGAGGGTGAACTCGTCGCCGCCGAGACGGGCGAGGGTGTTGGCGGCGGAGAGGTTTTGGCGGAGATTGTTGGCGACGGCCCGCAGGACCTGATCTCCTGCCTGATGGCCGAGAGAGTCGTTAATGCGTTTGAAGCCGTCAAGGTCGAGCAGCAGTAGGGCGAGGCTGCCTTTGCGGTGGCGGCAGCGCTCCAGGGTGTGGTTGAGGTGGTCCTCGAAGGAGCGGCGATTGGGCAGGCCAGTGAGGTCGTCGTGCAGGGCAAGCCATTGATTATTGGAGACTTGTTCCTCCAGCATGACCAGGATCATGCCTAGGGAGATGAGGGCCTTTTGCATGTTCCAGACGTGGGAGGCGATATCGGCGTAGTCGCGATAGGTGACGATGAAGGGGTGGACGAAGAAGCAGAGAGCCCAGATATAGAAGCCCGTTAGGATAGCCAGCCGGCCGGTGCTTTTACCGGGGAGGCGGCGCTGGAACTTGAGCGCGGCGACCGCGTAAACGGCGCTGAGGCTCCAATAGACAGCCTCGCGAAACTGATGATCGTAGACCAGATAGCCGATGACTAGCCACCCTGTAAGGTGAAGGATGGTGACCAGCCAGGTGCGGCGGAGATAGAGGGTGCTTGCTCCGGCGATGAGAAGACCGGCGGCGACGGCAGGATAGTAAGCGCTCGGGATGTAGACGTGCAGACCGTAAAGGGTGTTGACGGCAAGCAGCGGAAGGGCGTTGAGCGTGAGGTAGAGGAAGCGGGTGCGGCGGGGAAGCGGATGGCTCCCTGCGTCCCAGGTGAAGACAGCACCGGCGATCAGATAGCAGTCGATGACGATGACGTGCAGAGACCTGCTCGGCATGCCGTGTTTGTTGTAGAAGATATGGGCGGAGGATTCGACCAGGGTAATCAGCAGGCCAAGCAGCCAGATATCCGCCTGCTGCTGGGGATGACGGCGCCGCAGGAGCAGAAACAGGGCGATGAGAATCGCCAGAGCAGAGAGATCGGGAAGGAAAGCGTAATTCATCAAGCTCCGTGCATTCGCACTGATGCTTCAGAAGTTGATTAGACGGGCTCTTGTTCGAGCCTCTCCCTGAATGCTGCTTATCTAGTGATTATGGAGCATAGAGGGAAAAACGGGCCAATTTTCTGCCGAATTTTATCAGGAACGTTTCAATGGCCTGGCTGGATTGCCCGCAACGGTGGTGCCGGAGGGAACGTCGCGGGTGACGATGCTTCCGGCTCCGATGATGGCGTCGTCACCGATGGTGACGCCGGGGAGAACGACGGCTCCACCTCCGATCCAGACATTGGCCCCGATGTGGACGGGGCGTCCGTTTTCTAGATTGGCACGACGGGCGGCGGGATCGCGGGGATGATCGGCGGCGTAGATCTGGACTGCGGGGCTGATCTGGGTCCGATCGCCGATCTCAATGGAGGTGACGTCGAGCAGGACGCAGTTGAAGTTAAGGAAGACGCCGTGGCCAATATGGATGTTGTAGCCGTAGTCGCAGAAGAAGGGAGGACGGATGACGGAACCGGGACCGGAGACGGCGAGAAGTTGCGCGAGCAGAGCAGTGTGGGTGACGGGGTGGTAAGGCGTGCTGTTGTAGTGGTGGAGCAGGGCGGCGGCGTGGTTGCGCTCGGCGTCGAGGATGGGATCGTTGGCGTCGTAGAGCTCGCCGGCGAGCATCTTTTCCTTTTCGGTTCTGCTGATATTCATAATGATCTGCCACTTTTCCATAGAGTAAAAATATCTCTGATGGTTCTCTGCGAGCTAACTGAATTTCTCAGCGACCACCTCGCGGATCAGAGGATGGAGTTTGGGAGGACTAGTGGCGATCTGGAAGGTTTCGCGGAGCATCGCTTCGGGTTCGTCGAGCAGGGCGGCATCTTCGGCGAAGAGAGTGGCGAGGGGTTGGCCGGATTCGAGTTTGTCGCCTAGCTTGGCGTGCATCCCAATGCCGGCGTGGGCGCTGACAGGATCGCCGGGCCGGGCTCGGCCTGCCCCTAGGCGCTGAATGGCCCAGCCGACCTGTTTGCAGTCCATGGAGGCGAGGTAGCCGGATTGCGGTGCAGGGATGGTGCGGGTGGCAGCGGGTTGGTGGAAGGCGGCAGGGTCTTCGAAGATGGCGACGTCGCCACCCTGAGCTGCGACTATTTTTAGCCATGCTTTGTAGGCTTCGCCGGTGCGGAGGATTTCGTCGGCGAGCGCTGCTCCGGCTTGAGGAGTATCGGCGCGGCCGGCGAGGTGGAGCATCCAGCCAGAGAGGATATTCGATAGCTCGATGAGGTCGGCGGACAGCGGATGGCGGTGGCCGCGCATGATGTCGACGCACTCCCACGCCTCGATCCAGTTTCCGGAGAAGCGGCCGAGGGGCTCATCCATGGAGGTGAGCAATGCGACGGTGCGAGTGCCAGAGGCCTCGCCCGTGCGGACCATGAGTTCGGCGAGGAACTTCGACTTCTCGTAGGTGGGCATGAAGGCGCCGCTGCCTACCTTGACGTCGAGGACGAGCGCGTTGAGGCTTTCGGCGAGCTTCTTGCTCATGATGCTGGCGCAGATGAGGAAGGGCGACTCGACTGTGCCGGTGTGATCGCGGAGCGCGTACAGGATGCGGTCGGCGGGGACGAGGGTGGGGGTCTGGCCGATGAGGGCGGCGCCGCATTTTTTCAGGATGTCGAGAAGCTGGGAGAGATTGAGCTGGGTGTTGAAGCCGGGGATGGTTTCGAGCTTGTCCAGGGTGCCGCCGGTATGGCCGAGGCTTCTTCCGGAGATCATGGGGACGCAGATGCCGGGGATGCTTGCGGGTGTGGGATGGGCGAGTCCAGCGGCGCCGAGCGTGGGGGCGATGAGCAGCGAGGTTTTGTCGCCGACGCCTCCAGTAGAGTGCTTGTCGACAGTGAAGGTGTTGAGGGGAGCGGCGTCGAAGGTCTCGCCGGAGAAACGCATGGCGGTAGTGAGGGTGGCGAGTTCGCGGTGGTCGAGGCCGCGCTCGAAGACGGCCATGAGGAAGGCGGCGATCTGGGCGTCGGAAACTTCATCCGAGAAAGTTTGGCTGCCGGCAGCGTGGTCGACGACGGCACGGATGAAGGACTGAATCTCGGCGTCGGTCAGGTCGAGGCCGTCTCGCTTGTGGAGGATGACGTCGATGGGATGAATATGGGGTTGAGCGGGCTGTGTCATTTCGTTAAGAAGAAAGCCGCAGGCAAGAGTTCGGTAATGGTGGCCTCGTCGAAGGTCCCGTCTTCTTTTGGAAAGAAGACGATGGTATCGGGCGCGCTGAATTCGAGGATGGTCTGGCGGCAGGCTCCGCAAGGCTGGCTGGCGGAGTTGTTGAGGTTGGCGATAGCGATGGCGCGGATGCGAATGGATGGGCCGTAGAGGCCGACGGCGGCGGCGATGGCGGACTGTTCGGCGCAGCAGGTGAGGCGGTAGGAGGTGTTCTCGACGTTGCAGCCGGTGACGATGGAACCGCCGGTGAGCAGGACGGCGGCTCCGACGCGGTAGTTGCTGTAGGGGGCGTAGGCATTGTAGGCAACGGCGGCGGCACGCTGCTGGAGCTGCTCGATTAGCGACGGAGTAAGTTCGACGGTGGAGTTCAACGGCATGATGAGAGTGAGGCTACCGGGTACGCTGCCCGGATGGCAAGCGGTGGCTGCTCATGATTTAGATGCGATATCCGATAAAGAAGATGTGGACGACCTGACGAGTGAATTTATCGCGGAGAGCCAGGAAGGGCTGGACCGGATGGAGCGGTGCCTGACTGAGCTTGAGGTGCGGCCCGATGACGGCGCGCTGGTGGGGGAGATCTTCCGCGCGGTGCATACGATCAAGGGGACGACGGGGTTTCTGGGCTTCGACCGGCTGGAGAAGCTGGCGCACACGGGAGAGCATCTGCTGGGCTCGTTGCGTGATGGCAAACTGGCCGTCACGTCGGAGCTGATCAGCGGGCTGCTGAGTCTGCTGGACGGGCTGCGGGCGATTCTGGCGCTGATCGAAGAGACAGGCGGCGAGGGGACAAGGGCCGAGGATGAGGATAGCGCACTCATCGCGGAACTGACGGCGTTGAATGGCAATGCACCACTGCCGGTGGAAGCGGCGGATGCGGTCGAGATGCCGCTTCCCGAAGTGGAAAAGGCAGAGGCTCATGCGGTGGCGGGGCCTGCGGCGGGTGCGGCATCGACGATGGGAAACAGCGACAAGACGCTGCGCATCGATGTGGATGTGTTAAATCGCATGATGAACCTGGTGGGCGAGTTGGTGCTGACACGCAACCAGATGTTGCAGAGCAATATGGAGGCGGTGAACTTTCCCGAGCTGGCACGGCGGCTGGACAGCGTCACGGCCGACCTGCGGGAGACGGTCATGCAGGCACGGATGCAGCCGGTGGGAAATCTGTTCGGCAAGTTTCCGCGTTTGGTGCGCGATCTGGCCAGGACATGCGCGCGCGATGTGCGCATCGAGTTCAGCGGGCAGGAGACGGGGCTGGACAAGAGTTTGCTCGAAGCGATTAAAGATCCGCTGACCCATGCGGTGAGGAATGCGGTCGATCATGGGATCGAAGCGCCGCATGTCCGGGTGCTGGCGGGAAAGCCGGCAGAGGGCTGCGTGCGGCTGCGGGCGTTTCATCAGAGCGGTTCGGTGGTGATCGAGGTCGCGGACGATGGCGCGGGCATTGGCATCGAGCGTGTGCTTGCGAAGGCAGTGGAACGCAACCTGGTGACGGCGGAACAAGCGGCGGAGATGTCGGAGCGAGAGGTGTTGCAACTGATCTTTCTGCCGGGGTTCTCAACGGCCGCGGCGGTGACCAACGTCTCGGGGCGCGGCGTCGGCATGGATGTGGTGCGGGCCAACGTCGAGAAGGTGGGCGGCAGCGTCGAGGTCGAGTCGAAGATGGGAGTGGGCACGACGCTCCGGCTGCGGGTTCCGCTGACTCTGGCGATTGTACCGGCGCTGGTGGTGCGCAGCGGAGGACAGAGCTTTGCGCTGCCGCAGACGGCGCTGGTGGAGTTGGTTTATGTGCCCAGGCGCGAGGCGGAGAAAGCGGTCGAGAAGATTGGTGCCGCGGAGCTTTACCGGCTGCGGGAGCGGCTGTTGCCGATGGTGTGGCTGGACCGTCTGCTGGGGCTTGAGAGCCAACACACGGCGGAGGCGCATGGATTTTATCTGGCAGTGCTGGAGGCGGAGGGCTGCCGCTATGGATTGGTAGTCGACGATCTGCTGGCGCCGGAGGAGATTGTGGTGAAGCCCTTGTCATCGGTGCTGCGCGAGATTGGTCTGTTCTCGGGGGCGACGGTGCTGGGCAATGGGGCGCTGGCGTTGATTCTCGATATTGCAGCGACGGCGGCGCGTGCGGGAGTGAAGCCGATGGAAGAAGCGGCCGAGGGAGTGGCGCTGGTGGAGACGAAGATCGAGGAGGTCGAGGATGTATCGTTCATGGTCTTTGAAGAGCGAGCAAAGGAGAGGACGGCGCTGCCGCTCGATGTAGTGGAACGCATTGAGAGCGTGCCGCTGACGCAGATTGAATACGCGGGCGGCCGAGCGTTGTTGCAGTACAGGGGCGAACTGCTTCCGTTGTGTGATGACGGCAATCTGCTGATGGAGATGGAAGGCGGAGGTCAGGAGGATTCCCTGGTCACGGTGCTGATCTGCGCCCATGCGGGCGCGGGCGGGAGGCACCGGATCGGCATGGTGGTGCGGCGGGTGCTCGATGTTTCGCCGGGCAGGATACTGGAGGAAGATACGTCGGTGAGCGGAATGGAGCTGGCGTTGGTGAAGGAGAAGCTGACGATGGTACACCGGCAGTTCGGCGCGAAGGCCGCGGCGGGTTGGAGGGAGGTCGCGTGAGAATTGAAGATCGAAACGACGCAGGTGCTGTAGGCGCTGTCGATGAGATGCAGGATGAGAGCGATGCGGTGTCGTTGTGCTCGCTGTTTGCGGGCAGCGAGAGCTTTGGCATCGATACGCGGAAGATTCGCGAGGTGTTGGGCAAGCGCGAGTTGCAGCGGGTGCCGATGGCTCCGGCGTATATCGGAGGAGTGGTGCCGTATCGCGGCGAAGTGCTGACGGCGGTGAACTTTCGTGCGCTGCTGGGAATGGGAGAAAACTCCGCTGTAAGCTGCGTGCTGGTGCTGGAAGATGATGAGGGCGGAGAACGATTTGGCCTGGCGGTCGATGAGGTCGGCGGCGTGGTGACGGTGAACCGGCGGATGCTCGAAGAGAATCCGTGCACGCTGGAGGCGCGCGGGAAGTGGCTGTTCGATGGCGCTTACAAGATGCAGACGGGGCTGATGGTGCAGCTCGATCCGAAGCGGCTTCGCCCATCGAGACTGGCGGAGACGGGACTGTTTAAGCAGTGTGTGACGGGGGCCACCGATGCGAGCACTGATCGTCGATGATTCGAGCTTTATCCGCGACTACCTGCGACAGCTTCTCGATCGGATGGGGATCGCGTGCGAAGAGGCGGTGGATGGCAGCGACGCGCTTGAGGTGCTGGCGGAGGCGCAGGCCTTCGACCTGATGCTGCTGGATGTGAACATGCCGGTGATGGATGGGCTGGCGTGCGTGAAAGCGCTGCGGGAGGCGCGGCTGGGACCGGAGATGAAGGTGATGATGGTGACGACCGAGGCGGATCACTCCTTTATTGCAGCCGCGCTGGACAACGGCGCAGACGAGTTTCTGATGAAGCCGTTTACGCCGGAGAGCCTGCGCGAAAAGATGGCTCTGCTTGGATTCGCAGCCGCTTAAACAGGAAGTCAAAAAGGGTAGAGGCATGGGGATATCAAATGAAGAGCCGCTTCGTGTGCTTGCGGCTGACGACTCCGTCGTGATGCGGGGCATCATGCGGAGGTTGTTTGCAATGAATGATGACGACCGGCTAATCGGGCTGCCGGCGATGGAGCTATGTGGAGTGGCGCAGGATGGGGTGGAGTGCCTGGAGGCGGCGGCGAGGCTGAGGCCGGATGTTCTGGTGCTGGACCTGGAGATGCCGCGACTGAATGGGCTGGAGGTGCTGGACCGCCTGCGCGATGAGAATCCGGGGCTGCCGGTGATTATGTGCAGCTCGTACACCGAGCGGGGAGCGCGATCGACGCTGGAAGCTTTGGCGCGCGGGGCTGCCGACTATGTGATGAAGCCGAGCGAGCAGCGCGATCTGGTGCTGGCGTTGCAGTCGCTGGCGCAGCAGTTGCTGCCGAAGATCGCGGCCCTGGCCAAACGGCGCGAGCGACGAGACGGGGGCGGAAAGGCGGTCGCTGCGCAGAGCGCAAAAGCCGGACAGGCGCAGGAGCGTGCGTACGCACCGATTGAGGTCGTGGTGATCGGGCTGTCGACGGGAGGGCCTTCGGCTCTGGAGCAGATGCTGCCCCGGCTGCCGCAGGATTTTCCTGTGCCGGTCCTGATTGTGCAGCATATGCCGAAGCTGTTTACGGGCGCGCTGGCGGAGCGGCTGGACAGGTGTTGCGCCTTGCGGGTGACGGAGGCCTATGGCAATGCGGCTATTCTTCCGGGAACGATCTGGCTGGCGCCGGGCGATTCGCACATGGAGGTGGCGGAGCGGAGGATGGGACTGGTTATCGAAGGCGGCAACTCGGAAGGCGGCAACTCGCAGGGACGAGCGGCCAGGGTGAGGTTGCATCGGCAGGAACCGCTGAATCATTGCAGGCCGTCGGTGGATTACCTGTTCCACTCGGCGGCGCGGTTGTATGGGTCAGGCGTGCTGGCCCTGATGATGACCGGCATGGGCGCGGATGGGCTGGATGGCGCGCGTGCGGTGCACGAGGCGGGCGGTATAGTGCTGGCGCAGGACGAGACGACGTCGGCGGTCTGGGGAATGCCCGGGCGGGTAGCGGAGTCGGGTATCGCCAGCGCCGTTCTGCCGTTGGCGGCGATAGCGGGTGAGTTGCGGCAGAGAGTGAGCCGGACGATACTGCCTGGAACTGGCGAGCGTGGGGTATCCACGATGGGTTCGCGGCGGGAGGGGATGCATGGGGTGCTCTGAATCGGACTATGCGTATCTGCGGGAACTGGTGCTGGAGGAGTCGGCTAACCGGATCGATCCGTCGCGCAACGCGCTCTTCGATACGCGGCTGAAGCCGATTGCTCGGTTGGCGGGAGCGAAGGGATTGAAGGACTTTGTCAGCATTTTGAAGGCCGAGAGAGCACCGCATCTGCATCGCGCTGTGGCGGAGGCGATGACTATTAATGAGACCAGTTTTTTCCGCGATGTGAAGTCATTCGAGATGCTGCGGGAGACGATCTTTCCGCGGCTGATCGAGCAACGCAGAGACGAACGCCGGCTGCGTGTCTGGAGTGCTGCCAGTTCGACAGGGCAGGAGGCGTATAGCGTGGCGATGCTGATTGCGGAACACTTCCCCGAACTTGTGGGGTGGGACGTGAAGATTATCGGAACGGACATCTCGCGGTATGTGGTCGACTACGCGCAGAGAGCGAGGTATCGGAGGCTGGAGGTAAATCGGGGGCTGCCGGCGCGAATGCTGCTTAAGTACACGGTGCATGACGGCGAAGAGTGGGAGATCAGCCCGCGGATTCGAGCGATGTGCGAGTTTCAGTATGCGAACCTGTGCGCGCCCCTGCCGAAGCTGCCGATCTTCGACCTGGTGATGCTGAGAAACGTGCTACTTTATTTTCCGCCGCAGGACAGGAGTTATCTCTTCGGCGATGTGCATCGGCAGATGGCTCCGGATGGGTGCCTGGTGCTGGGCAATGTGGAGCAGGCGGAGGATTCATCGGATCTGTTCGAAGTGGAGTTCGCTTCGAATTCGTACTGCTACCGGCCGGTTGTGGCTGGAGTTTGATTAGGGGCTATTTCACGGGTGGCATAAGTCTTTGCCGGTCCGACGAGAGGCAATTCAGGGGTCTCTCCACTGCGCTTCGCTCCGGTCAAGATGACATGTGTTGGTGGCGGGTCAAGATAATCCGCACCTCCTCATCAAGACATGAGAAGCTGGTGCATCCTACTTAATGTGCGGCAGCAATGCTGCTGAGAGCACATTGACGATGCCGCGAGCTTCCTCCAGTTCGAAGAAGAAAGTTGCAGCGGAGTCGCTGGATGCGCATGCTGCGCTTTCGCTGTTTCATCCGATTACGGCGAAGTGGTTCAGGGCGGTCTTCAAGACGCCGACGGCTCCGCAGGTGGAGGGGTGGCCGGCGATTGCGCGCGGCGAGTCGACGCTGATTCTGGCGCCGACGGGAACGGGCAAGACACTGTCGGCGTTTCTGTGGTGTCTCGACAAGCTGATGCTGCGAACGGCTGCCGATGCGGCGCTGGGATGCCGGGTGGTGTATCTGTCGCCGCTGAAGGCGCTGGCGGCGGATGTGGAACGCAACCTGCGCTCGCCCCTTGCGGGGATCGCCGATATAGCGAAGCGCGATGGCGTGGAGGTGCGGATTCCCGAGATCAGCATGAGGACCGGGGACACATCGCAGAAGGAGCGGGCGCGGTTTCGACGGCATCCTGGGGAGATTCTGATTACGACACCGGAGAGCTTGTATCTGCTGCTGACTTCGGAGGCAGGGGAGTCGCTGCGGACGGTGGAGACGGTGATTGTGGATGAGATCCACGCTCTGGTGCCGAGCAAGCGCGGGGCGCATCTGGCGGTGTCGCTCGAGCGGCTGGAGGCATTGACGGGGAGGCGGCTGCAGAGGATTGGATTGTCGGCGACGCAGAGGCCGCTGGAAGAGGTGGCTCGATTTCTTGGCGGTGCGGAAGAACAGGGATTAGGGATCAGGGCTCAGGGATCAGAAGTGGTTTCGGTTACAGAAGGGATCGTCGCTGGAGGTGAGATTGCCGGCGAGCCGATGGATGCGTCGAATACTGAGGCCGTGCAGGCAGGTGGAGCGCGGTATCGTCCGGTGACGGTGGTGAATGCGGGCGCGAGAAAGGCGCTGGAACTGAAGGTAGAGGTTCCGGTGGAGGACATGGCGCGCCTGGGCGAGATGGAGGACTTGCAGCGTGGAACAGAATCGCAGGAGCCGAAGCGGACTTCGATCTGGCAGTCGATCTATCCGAGATTGCTGGAGATTATCCAGGGGCGGACGTCGACGCTGGTCTTCGTGAATGCGCGGCGAGTAGCGGAGAGGCTTGCCGGTGCGTTGAATGAGTTGGCGGGCGAGCCGATTGCGCGAGCGCATCATGGCTCGCTGGCGGCGGCGCAGCGGAGCGAGATCGAGGAGATGCTGAAGGCGGGGAAGATCAAGGCTTTGATCGCCACTTCGTCGCTGGAGCTTGGAATCGACATGGGGGCGATTGATCTTGTGATTCAGATCGAGGCTCCGCCTTCGGTGGCGAGCGGGATGCAGCGGATCGGGCGTGCGGGGCACAAGGTGGGAGCGCCCTCGCATGGAATTATTTTCCCGAAGTATCGGGCGGACCTGATCGCGTGCGCGGCAGTGACGCGAGCGATGCATGAGGGGCAGGTGGAGTCGACACGGTTTCTCCGGAATCCGCTGGACGTGCTGGCGCAGCAGATGGTGGCGGTGGTCGCGCATCCGCCGCTGGGGGTTGCCGATGCGGAGAGGCGGAAGGCGTACAGGACAGAAGAGGAGCAGAGCCCGGGTATTGGCTATGACGCGTTGTTCGCGCTGATGCGGAGCGCCGCGCCGTTCGTGGAGTTGAGCCGGAACTCCTTTGACGGCGTGCTGGATATGCTGGCGGGGCGGTATCCGTCGGATGAGTTTGCGGAACTGCGGCCGAGGGTGACATGGGATCGGATGCGGAACTGGATTACGCCACGCGTGGGAGTGAAGCGGGTTGCGATTCTGAATGGAGGGACGATTCCCGACCGTGGGATGTATGGAGTTTTTCTGGCCGGGGAACGGGCGAAGCCGGTGCGGGTGGGCGAGTTGGACGAAGAGATGGTCTATGAGAGCAGGACTGGAGAGGTGTTTACGCTGGGGGCTTCCGCGTGGCGGATTGAGGAGATTCTGCATGACCGGGTGCTGGTTTCGCCGGCTCCGGGCGAGGCGGGGAAGATGCCGTTCTGGCATGGGGACCGGGCGGGGCGGCCGCTGGAGTTTGGGCGAAAGATCGGAGCGCTGGTGCGGGAGTTGCGCGAGACTCCGCGAAGCATAGCGGTGACGCGGCTGACGCGGGAGCATGATCTGGAGCCGGGGGCGGCGGAGAATGTGCTGCGCTATCTCGGAGACCAGGAGTTGGCTACGGTCGTGGTTGCGGATGACCGGAATATTGTGATGGAGCGGGTGAGGGATGAGGCGGGTAACTGGCGGGTGTGCGTGTTGACGCCGTTCGGCAGCAGGATTCATGCGCCCTGGGCGATGGCAGCGGTGGCGAAGGTGAAGGCGCTGGGCGGGCCGGATGTGGAGACGATGTGGTCCGATGACGGATTTCTGCTGCGTTTTCCCGAGACGGAGGAGCCGCCTTCGATCGATCCGCTGCTGCTGGAGGCGGATGAGGCGGCGGAGCTGGTGATGCAGCAGTTGGGGAAGACAGCGCTGTTCGCGGCTAAGTTTCGCGAGGGCGCGTCGCGGGCCTTGCTGCTGCCAAGGCGGCGTGTGGACGGACGGACTCCGCTTTGGCAGCAGAGGAAGCGGTCCCATGACTTGTTGAGTGTGGCGAGCCGGTATCCTTCGTTTCCGATTCTGCTGGAGGCTTACCGGGAGTGCTTGCGGGATGTGTTCGACATGCCGGCGCTGATGGAGACACTCAGCGGCATTGCGAACCGGACGCTCCAGGTGCATACGGTGGACACGCAGAAGCCGAGTCCGTTTGCGTCGGCGGTGTTGTTCGGCTATGTGGTGAATTACATCTACGACGGGGACGCTCCGGCAGCGGAGAGGCGGGTGCAGGCGCTGTCGATCGACCAGGACCAGTTGCGGGAGCTGATGGGGGATGCCGACCTGCGGGAGCTGCTCGATGTCTATGCGATTGAAGAGACGGAGGAGCAGTTGCAGTGCATCGTCGAGAACTACAAGGCGCGGACGATAGATGGAGTGCACGATCTCCTGCTGAGGCTGGGGGATCTGACGCGAGATGAGTTGCGACGACGATGCGTAACGGAACAGGTTTCAAATAGCATCTCGAAACTGATGCGGGCGCGGCGGGCGCTGGAGGTGCAGTTCAGCGGGGAGAAGCGGCTGATTGCGGTGGAGGATGCGGCGCGGTATCGGGATGCGCTTGGGGTGCGTCTGCCGCCGGGATTGCCTGCGGCATTTCTGGAAGCGGCTCCGGAGGCTGCGGTCGACCTGTTGCGGAGGTATGCGCGGACTCATGGGCCGTTTACGACGCATGCGGCGGCAGAGCGATTTGGCTTGCCGCTGGAGACTGTGGATGCGGTGCTGCAACGGCTGGTGCAGGCGGGACGGATTGCAGAGGGAGGTTTTCGGCCGGGAGGGGTTCATCGCGAGTGGTGCGACAACGAGGTGCTGCGGTCGATTCGGCGAAAGTCGTTGGCTCGATTGCGCAAGGAGATAGAGCCGGTAGAGCAGCAGACGCTTGCGCGGCTGTTGACGCGCTGGCAGGGAGTAGTGCAGCCGCGGCGTGGGCTGGACGCGCTGCTCGATGTGATTGAAAATTTGCAGGGCGCGCCGCTGCCGGCTTCGATCCTGGAGACGGAGATTCTGCCGGCGCGGTTGGCGGGTTATCGGCAGGCCGATCTCGATACGCTGATTGCGGCAGGGGAGGTGATGTGGGTTGGACTCGAGTCGATTGGGGAGAGGGATGGGCGAATTGGGCTTTACCTGGCGGAGAAGCTGCCTGAGCTTTGGAACACAGGAAGCAGGGAGCAGGGGATCAGCGAACGGGGAGACATGGTCATCGCTTATCTGCGCGAACGGGGTGCCTCTTTCTTTCAGGATCTGCATGATGGGGTAGGCGGAGGGTATCCGGGAGAGACGCTGGACGCTTTGTGGGAGCTGGTCTGGAAGGGATTGGTGACGAATGATGGGATGGCTGCGCTGCGAGCCTACTGCGAGCGGCCCGCGGCGAGCGCGCGGAAGCCGCGCCGGGTGCATCAGCAGACGGGGTTTCGTTCGCGTCGGACAACCCCGCCCACGGCGCAAGGGCGATGGGCTTTGCAAAATGCTGCGTTTGACGAGGGACGGTCAGCAACGGCGTGGAGTCATGCGATGGCGCAGCAGTTGTTGATGCGGTATGGCGTGGTGTTTCGCGAGACGGCCCATGCGGAGAATCTGCCGGGGGGCTTTACGGCGATCTACGATGTGATGAAGGCGTTGGAGGAGAGCGGGAAGGTTCGCCGTGGGTATTTTGCTGCCGATCTCGGAGCTACGCAGTTTGCATTGCCATCGGCGGTGGATTTGCTGCGATCGTTGCGCACGCAGGGTCAGCCCGTCAAACCGGAGATGTTGCAACTGGCGGCGACCGATCCGGCGAATCCCTATGGAGCCTTGCTGCGATGGCCGGATGCCGGGGTTTCGCTGACGCGGAGCGTGGGGGCACAGGTGATTTTATGTGACGGAGAGCTTCTGGCCTACCTGCGGCGGGGGAATCCGAATGTGCAGGTGTTTCTTCCGGAGGAGGAGCCGCAGCGGTCGCATGAGATGCGGAACCTGGCGGCATTTCTGGTGCGCCGGATACAGGCAGAGGAGGATGAGAATGGCCGGGCGGGGATGCTGATTGCGACAGTTAATGGGGTGGCAACGGCGAAGCATGAGATGGCTCGTCCGCTGCTGGATGCCGGATTCGCCGCCGGAGCGATGGGGTTCCATGTACGGCGGAAATTGACACCGTTACCGGGAGAGCGGGCAGAAGGAAACGCAGAGGTACTCTAAACAGCAGATTCCTCCGCTTCGGAATGACAAACGGGGTTGCCGCGGGATGACAACTAAAAGGAAACGAGACCCTAAGCCTATGGAGATTCTGTTCCAGGGCCCGTTTGCCTGAACAGTTACTCTGGCGGTGTAGATGGCTGAGACTGTTGCTGTTTGTCCTTGTCATCGTTTCCGCCGATTCCAAGGAGCTTCTGAAAGAAGTTTCTCTTTTTAGGTTGCTCTGGCTCTGTCGTTTCCGGAGCGACATCTTTGGAGGCAGTATTGCTGGGCGCAGGAACCGCGCCGGGATGATGCGGCGTTTGCGGAGTGGGGGCGGGGACGGGCTGGTAGCCGGGTCTTGGCTCCGCCGGAGTGTGGGCCTGGACGTTCGGCCTGGAAGCTCCTCCGCTGAAGAGCCTTTGCAGAAAGTTCTGGGGGCTTTCGCCCATCTGGCTGCAGAAGTTCTGCGGCGCGGTGCCATCGAGAAATGCCGCGGTGTAGTCGTCGGGGCAGGTCGAGTCGGCGAGCAGGTTCGTGTTCTTGTCGAGGGTGACGATGCTGACGCCTTCGGGCGGCGTGAATTGCTTGACGTCGGAGTACTGAGGAAGCTTGATGGCGCGGTTCATGAACTCCGCCCAGATGGGAGCGGCGGCATCCGCGCCCTGGATTTTAAGATCGGTGTAGTCGTCGTTGCCGATCCAGACGATGCAGATGAGGTTGGAGGTGTAGCCGACAAACCAGGCGTCGTGTTCGGTGCCGGTCTTGCCTGCGGCCGGTGCCGTGAAGCCGTTCCGACGGGCGGCTAGGCCAGTGCCGTGGTTCATGACGCCTTCCATCTGCGATTGCGTGAGAAAGGCGGCGCGGGGGTCGAGCACCTGGCGGGCCTGGGGAGCGAAGTCGGCGACGATATCGCCGTTGGTGTTGCGCACGGAGGCGAGCATCCAGGGATCCAGGTGGACGCCGTTATTGGCGAAGACGGTGTAGGCGCCAGCCATGGCGAGCGGTGTGGCGTCGTAGGTGCCGATGGCGACCGAGGGCGTGCCGCGGGCATTGACGATACCGGACGCTCGGGCGAGAGCGGCAACATTTTCAAAGCCGACCATCTGGGCGAGAGAGATGGTGGCGATATTGAGAGAGTGGTTGAGGGCGTCGGTGGCGGTGACCATGCCGGGATATTCGCCCTTGACGAAGTTTCCGGGAGTATAGGGTTTGCCGCCGAACATGAAGGTGGTCGTATCGTCGTTGAGCAGGGTGGCGGCGGTGAAGACTCCATTGCCGCCGAGCGAGAGGCCGTTAAGGCTGGTGTTGTATGCAGCGGCGTAGACGAAGGGCTTGAAGATGGAGCCGGTAGGCCGCTTGGCGACGGCGTGGTTGAGCTGTGAAGCGGAGTAGTTTCGGCCTCCGACCAAGGCAAGAACCTGTCCGGTGTGCGGATTGATGGCGATGAGCGAGACTTGCGGGTAAGTGATGTCGGTATCGCTCTTTTTATGCCGCTTGCGGACCAGTGCGTCAACGTTCTTCATCCCGATCTCGACCGCCTCGGAGGCGGCGCGCTGGAGGTCGGGGTCGAGAGAAGTGTATATGCGCAGGCTCTGGTGGCTGAGGTCCTGGTCGCCGATCTTGCGCACGAGCTGATCGCGAACGAGATCGACAAAGTAAGGAGCTTCGCTGGCGTCGATATTGGAAGGGGTGAGGTGGATAGGCTCGGCTTTGAAGCGGCTGGCCTCGCTTGCGGTAAGAGCTCCGGTCTCGACCATGGAGTCGAGGACGACGTTGCGGCGATCCATGGCGCGCTTGGGGTGGCGATAGGGATTCAGGCGATTGGGGCTTTGGATCATGCCGGCGAGCAGGGCGCACTCGGCGGTGTCGAGCTGGCGGAGGTTCTTGCCGAAGTAAGCCTGAGAGGCTTCGCCGAAGCCGTTGATGGCATAGCTGCCGCGCTGTCCGAGGTTGATCTCGTTGGCGTACATCGCGAAGATCTGCTGTTTGGTGAAGCGGGCTTCGAGCTGGAAGGTGATGAGAATCTCGATGAGCTTGCGCTTGATGAGCTTGTCTGGAGTCAGGAAGAAGCCACGAGCGAGCTGCTGCGTGAGCGTGGAGCCTCCGCAGGTCATGTGGCGGGACAGAATGTCCTCGATGGCGCACTTGCCGATGCGGACGAAGTTGACACCGGAGTGCTCGAAGAAGCGGCGATCTTCGATGGCGGTGACGGCCTCGACCATACGGGGTGGAATATCGTTGTAGGTGACGATGCGGCGCTTGGTGCGGCTCTTGTCTTCCGAGAGCGCGGTGATCAGTTGAGGCTCAAGGTCGTAGGCGGCGAGGGCGACTCCATTTTCGGCGGTGATCTTTTGAACGGTGCCGCCGGTGGTATTGATGGTGGCGCCGTCGGTGCTGTGATAGCTCTCCGGGCCGGGCTTGATGAAGATGCTATTTCCGTCGAGCTTGAAGGTGCCCATCTTGGGATTGTTGTTGTAGTTGGCGCGACGGAGGTCTGTGGCGATGGCGTCGGCAGTGAGCTTCTGGCCGGGACGGACCTCGCGGGGAGCGGCGTAAATTTGCGTGGTGTTCGCGAAGAAGGATCCAGCGGCGAGACGGTCGTCGACGACCCGCTGGTAATGGAAATAGAAGTAGCCGAAGGCGGCAACGCTGATAGCGAGGCAGGCCAGTACAGCTACCAAAAGGCCGCGCATCAGACTGGAGCCGAAGCCGGGTTGCCGAGGATGGGAGCGGCGATTACTACCGTATTTGAGTTTGAGTGGCAAGTGTCTCTTCCGTTGGACGCCTATTTGGCGGCTGCGGGAGCCGGGTGCGCAGCGCCGATGTTATCCGAGTGGTGACATGGCCGGCTATCTCGTTCAGGGCAATGTCGTTGCTTTGGTTCTGAAGGCGGTCGACAAACTCTACTTTACCTTCGGCTACGCCGCGTCCGATGTTAATACGATAGGGAATGCCGACGAGATCGGCGTCTTTGAACTTGACCCCGGCACGCTCGTCGCGGTCGTCGAGGAGCACATCGAAGCCAGCGGCTTCAAGGCTGGCCGCGATCTTTTCGCCTTCGGCGAGGAGGGCGGCGTCTTTGATATTGGTGATGGTGACGACAACATGGAACGGGGCAATGGCCGGGTGGAGGGCATAGGAGGAGCCCTCGTTGGCCGCGGCGGAGCTTTCGATGGCAGCGGTGAGGATGCGCTCGACGCCGATGCCGTAGCTGCCCATGATGAGGGTGACTTCCTTGCCCTCGCGGTTGAGGACGGTAGCTCCCATGGATTTTGAGTACTTGTAGCCGAGCTTGAAGATGTGGCCGATCTCGACGGCCTTGCCAATGCGTAAAGGACTGCCGTCGATGGGGCAGCCTTCGCCTTCGTTGACGTTGCGTATATCGGCGACGAGGGTTGGGGCGAAGTCGCGGCCAGGAGTTACGTTGCGGAAGTGATAGTCGAGCTTGTTTGCACCGGCGACGAGGTTCTTGCGGCCTTCAAGGCCGTGATCCATGACGACGATGGTTTTAAGGACACGATTCTGTACGTCCTCGCGGAAGATGCCCTTGATCTGCTCGAGCGTCTTCCCGGATTTCAGGCCGTTGAGAGAACCCTGCGTGATTACTTCGGAGATGCCTATGGGACCAAGAAATCCGGCGGGGCCGCCAATGTGGAGTTCAAGCTCTTCCGCGACCATGGGACGGAGTTCAGAGGCTCCGGCGATGGCCATCAACTTGGTTTCGTTGACCTGATGATCGCCGCGGAGGAAGGCAACGATGGGAAGGAGAGGAGCCTCCGGCCGGGTTGCGGGCAGTGTCCCCATGAAAGCTACACACTTGATGTCCTGCGAGGCCTGAATGCCGAAGAAGGCGGTGACATCGGCGATGGAGCCCATGCCGGGGGTGGAAACGAGTTCAGGCTGTCCGTCGCCTGTGGGAGCGAGATCTTCGACCGGGGCGAGGCGGCTGGTTGCTTTCTCCAGGTTGGCGGCGTAACCGGAGGCGCTGCTGGCGATGAGGTCTTCGCCAGCGTCGGTGTAGACCATGAACTCCTGCGAGCCGGAACCGCCCATGGCCCCCGAGTCCGCCTCAACGGCGACGAAGTTGAGGCCGCAGCGCTCAAAGATGTGGACGTAGGCGTCGTGGTGCTTGTTGTAGCTGGTGTCGAGGCCGGCTTCATCGATGTCGAAGGAGTAAGCGTCCTTCATGATGAACTGGCGGACACGGAGCAGCCCGGACTTGGGGCGAGGCTCGTCGCGGAACTTGGTCTGGATCTGGTACCAGATCTGGGGAAGCTGCTTGTAGCTGCGCAGCTCTTTGCGGGCGATGTCGGTCATCACCTCTTCGTGGGTCATGGCGAGGCAGAGTTCGGCTCCCTTGCGGTCCTTGAGGCGGAACATGTTGTCGCCCATCACGGTCCAGCGGCCGCTGGCCTCCCAGACTTCTCTGGGATTGAGGGCCGGGAGGAGGAACTCCTGGCCGATTCGGTCCATCTCTTCGCGGATGATGGCGACGATCTTGTTAATGGAACGGTTACCGAGGAAGAGGTAGCTATAGATTCCAGCTCCAAGCTGCCGGATGTAACCCGCGCGGAGGAGGAGTTTATGGCTGGCGACTTCGGCGTCTGCGGGTGCTTCGCGGAGAGTGGGGATAAAGAGCGTGGACCAGCGATGCATGGACAAAGAGAGCGCTTTCCGGCCCGCTCCGGTGTGCGGTGCGGGCATAGAGGATGAGCCTTCATTCTAACCGAGCGGTTGCGATGCTTCCGCTTGCGGTGAGGGAAGGACCAGAGTGGGATCCCTCTCGCATAGGTTGAAGTGTGTGCAATTGATTGCAGTTGCGGTTATGGCATCCGTGCAATTGAGAGTATGATTACCTTCCAGTTCGACTTACTTTGAAGCAGTAGATTGCTCTCCTCCTGATCGCGTTGTATGCCCCTGCCGAGGTTGGAAAAACTTCTCTTTTTACGGGTGTGCCGTGTATAAAATCCTTTTGGCGGGACAAGATTTTCGACTGTTGGCGACGCGGGCCGCAATATTGGGCAGGACGAACGCACGCGTCGTCTGCTGCAATGCAGCGGAGACCTTGAAGGTCTTGGAGGGTGAGGGCTTCGACCTGGTGGTTCTGTGCCACTCGCTGGCGGAGCCGGATGCGGCCGGAATTACAGCTGCAGCCCATCGGCGGTGGCCGCGGACGAGAATCCTGATGGTGGTCTCCGATGCATCAGGGCAGCGGCTCTATCGCGGGGTTGAGTTTGACGCGACCAGTTCGCCGGAGCCGGATCACCTGATTCGCCACGTGGCCGAACTGCTGGAGGCCTTGCCAAACCATGGCATCGAAGAGACGATGCAATTGGCGCACCGCCAGTTTGCGTTGTGAGCGGGAGATGCGAAATACAAGCAGCTCTCCGCTGCGCCGTGCGAAAAGATGCACGGCTCCGGTCGAGATGACGTGGGGTTGGTTAGCTCGAAATAGGCTGCTGTATGGCCTTCGGTCGAGATGCCGCTTTTGGCGGAGTCTTGGACGGGTTCCAAAGTGCGGAAGGACCTAGGATCGGTTGGTGGCCCAGAGGTCGTGCAGGTGGAGGACGCCCTGTACCTGGCCAGCAGCACCGGTAACGATCAATGAGGTGATCTTCCTCTCTTCCATCAACGCCAGCGCGCTGGAGGCGAAGGCGCTGCCGTCGATCGTGAGCGGGTGCGTGTTCATGATCTCTCCGGCAGTGCGTTCGAGGGCGCGGGAGCCATCGCGTTCGAGCAGGCGGCGGAGGTCACCGTCGGAGATCATGCCGAGCAGGGAGTTGTCCCTGAGAACCGTGGTCATGCCGAGCTTCTTGTGGGACATCTCATGAATAACCTGGGGCAGCGAAGTTTCGGGAGAGACGCCGGGCAAGGCATCGCCTGTGTGCATAAGATCGTGGACGCGAGCAAGGCGTTTGCCGAGACGGCCTCCGGGATGAAGATCGGCGAAGTCTTCGGCCCTCCAACCGCGGCGGCGGCTGACTTCGAGCGCCAGGGCATCGCCAAGCGCGAGCATGACGGTGGTCGAGGCCGTGGGCGCGAGATTAAGCGGGCAGGCTTCGGTATCGACACTGGTATCGAGGAAGATGTCGCTGGACCGGGCGAGGGTGGAGGCGGGACAGCTACAGAAACTAATGAGCCTAGTGGAGAGGTGCTTGAGCGTGGGGAGAAGGCTGAGGAGTTCCTCGGTCTCGCCGCTGGAGGAGAGGGCGAGGACGGTGTCGCCGCGCGCGATCATGCCGAGGTCACCGTGCAGGGCTTCGGCGGGATGCAGAAAGTGGGCAGGGGTTCCGGTCGAACGCAGGGTCGCGGCGATTTTGCGGGCGATGATGCCGCTCTTCCCGATGCCTGTGATGACGACGCTTTGGCGGCTATTGGCCGCGTGGATGAGGAGGTCGGCGGCCGCGGTGAAGGGTTCGAGCATGGAGTTGTCGAGCCGCTGGGCGAGGTTACTGAGGGCGGCGGCTTCGACGCGCACGAAATTCGAAGCGGGAATCTCGGACGGATTGGAGGCTTTGCCGTTCATGATTGCTGAACCATGTCGATGCTAGCAGAGGGGCACGGGAGGGGGCGCGGTGCGGCGTTGAAGGCGGGTTTGCGTCTAAACTGAAGTAGGGCCTGCGCAGAGCGCTCGCCGAAAGGATATCCAACCAAAGTGAAGCGGAATGCGCTGGTTTTTGGGGTGATGATCGTTGGCATCTCGTTGATGCTGTGGGCGGGATGGCATAACCTGCGGGCTCGACGCATTGCGATGCAGAAGGCCCAGGCAAATCATGCGATGCTGACTCCTGCCCAATCGGGACAGACGGCTGGAGACGACGGCTCGGGGATGATGGACCCGGGCGCGAAGCTGCGAGGGAAGACTGCGCCGGGATTCACGCTGAAGGACCTCGACGGGAAGAAAGTGTCGCTGGCCGACTACAAGGGGCGTCCCGTGCTGGTGAACTTCTGGGCAACGTGGTGCGCTCCGTGCAAAGTGGAGATGCCGTGGTTTGAAGAGTTGCGGAAGCAGTATGCGGCGCAGGGGTTTGAGATTCTCGGGCTGACTGACGATGCCGACGCTGGCAAGGATGTGATTGCGAAGGTAGCGAAGAAGATCGGGGTAACTTACCCTATTCTGCTGACGGATGGGAAGGTGCAGACGGCTTACGGCGGGCTGGACTATCTACCCATGTCGTTCTATGTGGACAGGAACGGCACCATCGTGGAGGTGACGGCAGGATTGGGATCGAAGGACGAGATTGAAGCCCACATCAAGAAGACGATCGCTTCGGGAATGACGGCTGCCGTGAAAGGCGGCGAATGATGCGTTGGTTGTGGGCTACAGCGTTGGCGACGATCGTGTTTGGCGCTGGAATGCTGCCAGCACAGATGGGGAACCTGAATGCGGGAGCTGCCAGGTCGAAGATGTACGTAACTTATGATGCGGAACCGCAGGTGGTAACGGCCGGCAAACGGAGTGTGCTGGAGTTGCGCTTCCGTGTGCTGCATGGCTTCCATGTGAACTCGAACACGCCGAAGTCGGAGATCCTGATTCCGACGAATCTTACGCTGCAACCGGCGGCGGGAGTGAAGACGGACCCGGCACAATATCCGGCGGGTACCGCTTACAGTTTCGCCTTCAGTCCGAAGGAGAAGCTGGATGTTTATATGGGAGACTTCACGGTGAAGTTGCCCGTGGTGGCCAGGGTGGGGATGCATACGGTCGATGGGACGCTACGCTATCAGGCGTGTGACCATGCGGCGTGCTATCCGCCGAAGAATCTGCCTGTGCAGGTTGTCTTTACAGCAAAGTAGTGGCGGGATGGATTCCGCTTCCACAGATGTTTTAGGACTTCCGCTGCCTCGGCAGCGCGGTCATGGCATCATCAATATAAGGCAATGAAAGTGGAGCGAGCAGGGCGCGATGGACGAATTTAGAAGGCTGACACGGCTGCCGGCGTATGTGTTCAACATAACGGGTGAGTTGAAGGCCGCGGCACGCAAGCGCGGCGAAGACATCATCGACTTCGGGATGGGCAATCCCGATGGAGCGACGCCGAAGGCAATCGTCGACAAGCTGATTGAAGCAGCGCAGCGGACAGCAACGCACCGCTACTCGCTGTCGCGCGGCGTGCCTCGGCTGAGGAAGGCGATCTGCAACTGGTATAAGAGGCGCTACAACGTCGACCTCGATCCGGAGACGGAAGCGATTGTGACTATCGGATCGAAGGAGGGCATTGCTCATCTTTGCCTGGCCGTGCTCGACGACGAAGATACCGTAGCGGTGCCGAATCCCAGCTATCCGATTCACATCTTCGGGCCGGTGATCGCTGGATCGAAGGTGCAGAGCATTCCTCTGGTAGACGGCGACGCGGATGCCCTGCTGGCGAAGCTGGAGCATGATCTTCCCCTGATGCAGCCGCGGCCGAAGCTGCTGATCCTGAACTTTCCGGCGAACCCGACGACGCAGTGTGTCGACCTCCCATTTTTTGAGCGCATCGTCGCGCTGTGCAAGGAGCTGGGGATTTATATCGTCCACGACCTGGCGTATGCGGACATCGTGTTCGATGGATATCGCGCGCCAAGCGTGCTGGAGGTTCCGGGCGCAAAGGACATTGCGGTCGAATTTTTCACGCTTTCGAAGAGCTACAACATGCCGGGTTGGCGGGTCGGCTTCATGGTCGGCAATCCGAAGCTGGTCGCGGCGCTGGGACGCATCAAGAGCTACTTCGACTACGGGACGTTTACGCCGATCCAGGTTGCTTCGATCGCTGCTCTCGAAGGTCCGCAGGAGTGCGTGGCGAAGATTCGCGACAACTACAAGGCTCGGCGAGATGTGTTGGTGTCGGGCTTGAACAAACTGGGCTGGCCGGTGGAGTTGCCGAAGGCCACGATGTTTGTGTGGGCGAAGATTCCGGAGCAGTATCGGGCTCTGGGGTCGGTCGAGTTCTCGAAGAAACTCCTGCTGGAGGCTAAGACCGCGGTGAGTCCCGGAGTCGGCTTTGGAGAGCATGGTGACGGGCATGTGCGGTTCGCGCTGATTGAAAACGAAGAGCGGACACGGCAGGCTCTGCGCGGAATCAAGCAGATGTTCAAGAACGGGTAAGTCTTCTCGCCTTATCGCTCATCACATGGCGATAAAGCCTGCGATGTCAAATGGGGCGCTCGGTCTACCATTTTCAATGGAAGGCGCGGGAAGCTTGCTCCAGGGAGTTTCTCCGCGCTATATTTCCCAGCATTGTCGCGCTGGGCTTGATTATTCGTCTTTGTGTGGGGCGGTCTACTGCCACGATGCCGAATTTCGGGGTATAGCCGGACATCCACTCAAAGTTATCCATCAACGACCAGGCAACGTACCCGCGCACGTCGACGCCACTGTCGATGGCGCGCTTCAGGCCGGAGAGCGCTCGCTGAAAATATTCCACGCGGCGGCTGTCATCCGTGGTGGCGACGCCATTTTCCGTGACGTAAATGGGCACGCCCGTTTCCTTGCCCGCATAGCGGACGACGTGTTCGACGCACTCCGGATAAAACTCCATTCCGTTTTGGGTAAGTTCGGCACCCTTGGCCGGCGGCAGATCTTTCTTCCCGATGATCGAACGCGAGTAGGTTTGCACTCCCAGATAGTCGCAGTGTTTTGCGGCTTCCAGCCAAGGGCCGTATACGTCGGCCCGCTTCTGTTCGAGATGGCTGTCCTCGGGGGCGGGTTGATCGTCCTGCATGGCCAGGTTGAAGCCGACTGGCATATCGGGGCGGACCGACTTCATTGCTTCCTTCCCCTTGGCATGCGCGGCCAGCAGACCGTCGCGCGTCCTCTTTCCATCACCCAGAAAGAAGTTGGAAAATTCAGGCGCATTCACCTGCTTTCGTACCTGCGCCAGGTTTGACTGAAACATCTCCGAGACGGTCTTTCCTCCCGCTGAAGGCGGCAGGTTAATCCAGTTCAGTAATTGCGGAAGATCCGGCTCGTTGAGCGTCGAGGCGTATCCGACGAGATCGCCCAGATGCCTGGTAGCCTTTTCGCAAAAACGCGCGTACAGGTCGGTGGCCCCGGGGCTTTCCCAAGCGCCTTTTAGAGCAAACCATCGCGGCAGCGAGAAGTGGGAGTAGGTCAGCATGGGAGTCAGGTGATGTTCGTGACAGGCCGCGAGCATGCGTCGATAGTGATCGAGTTCGGCGTTGGAAAACTGGCCTTCTTCCGGCTCAATTCGCGACCATTCCAGCGAAAAGCGGTAGGTATTGAAGCCCAGATCGGCCAACATGCCGATGTCCTGCGGATAGAGGTGATAGTGGTCGCAGGCATCGCCCGAGCGCTCTTTGAAGATGGTGCCGGGAAGGTACTCCATCATCCACAGATCGCTGTTGACGTTGTTTCCCTCAACCTGGTAACCAGCGGTGGCGCAGCCCCATAGAAATTGATTTGGGAAGGCCTTCGCGGCGTCTGACGGAGCCGCCGCCTTGTCTGCTTGCGCAAATGACGGCTTTCCAAGCATGCCCAACACGGCGGCAGCAGAGACTCCCTGCAGAAGATCGCGGCGTGTAATCGATTTCATATTTGATTTAGCTACAAACTCCGACTCGTTCATCTGGATGACTCGCTTTCGCCGATGCTGGCATGTTTTATTTTGGCGGCACGCTGAACCACCAATAGAAGGCGGGCGCCATAGTAACATCGCTGCCGGAGCCGACGCACAAAATCCTCTGGCTCCATGAACTATGAAGCCTGCGGCGGATGAGAACGGAGAAAGCTACGCCCGCGACTCGAGGCGCAGCTTCGGCTATTTCTTTGAATTGACGAGCTTCTTCTGGGCATCGAGAAAGCGGCGAACGCGGTCGAGCGAACGGGCTTTGCCGAAGACGATCATGCTTTCGAGCAACGGGGGGGACATGGTGCTGCCGGTGATGATGGCGCGGAGGAGCATGAAGTTCTCCTTCACCGACCAGGATTTTTCTTCGCCCAACTTTTTGAGCGCCGGTTCCAGCGCTTCGTGTGTCCAGTCGGTAGCTTCGAGGACCGTGAGTTGTTCGGCGGCAAAAGTGAGCGTCTCTTCGGGGGTACGCTTTTTGGGCAGGAAGATCTCCTGCGGGGGCATGACGTCGTCGCGAAAGAAGAAGCCGGTGAGGTCGCCGAACTGGCCGAGGGTTTCGACGCGGGTCTGGATCAGCGCGGCGATTCCACGGAGGTAGCTGTCGGAGAGGATGGTGCTGCGCAGCGCCGTGTAGAAGGCCTCGGGCGTGATGGCGCGGAGATATTCGCCGTTGAGCCACTTGAGCTTGGTGAGGTCGAAGACGGGGCCGCCGAGGCGGATATTTTTGAAGACGAAGTGCTCGACCATCTCGGCGAGGGTGAACTTTTCCGTGCCGCCGTTGAGGTCTGCCGGTACGCCGCC